>ENA-OSAI01000371-OSAI01000371.1-marine-sediment-metagenome-genome-assembly--contig:-NODE-371-length-18939-cov-14.291146_pt1 | contig 18939 bp, 14 predicted proteins | sample MGYA00237871_ERZ529316 | MGnify/ENA primary metagenome ERZ529316 (study PRJEB26369, sample SAMN03142814) | marine sediment metagenome | biome: marine; feature: borehole; material: sediment...
CTTGACAGAACCCAGGAGAAAGCTATAATGATTTAACTATTGACCGGATTGGGTTCACATGGCATTTAACTCGACTAGAATGAAGAAGAACCTGATTTCTTTATCAGCGGATGTCAATCTTACGTTTCTTGCCTTTTCCGGGTTCTTTTTTGCCAAGAGTGATTTTTAAAATACCGTTTTCATACTTAGCATCAACTTTATCAGGATCTATGTTATCTATATAGAAGGAGCGTTTAAAGGAACCCAACCTCCGTTCGCGACGAATGTAGTTTTCTTCTTCCTCCTCTTTTAACTCATCCTTTTGAGCAGAGATTGTTAGCCTGTTGTCATGCAATTCAATCTCGATGTTATCTTTATCAAATCCCGGCAATTCAGCTTCTATTATATATTCATTTTCTGTTTCCCTTATGTCTGTCCTGAACCCTCTACCTGACAAACTGAAGACCTCATCACCTAAAAACCTTTCTACAAACTCTTCGATCTCATCCCCGAGCCTTCTCAACCTGCGCCTGTGATGGAAAGGCACCAAATCAAACATTGTATCAACCTCCTCTTTTGTAATATTCTAATTTATATTTTAAAGTAAAAGTAAGTCAAAGTCAAACAATAAGTTGTGCAGAAATTATGAATTTTTTAGAGGGAATTCATAAAATGATGTCAATTTTTAAAAAAACAGCAAATTTTAGGGAACAAAGGTCAATAATGGTCAAAAACAAAAATATATATTTTAGCATTAATTTAACTTGAATCTGCAAGTTTAAAGGAGTATAATTGAACACAGAACTGACTGGTCGGTCAGATTATCATGTAAGGGAAACGGAGGGATTTTTTTGCTGAAGAAGAGGGGAATACTAATCATAATTCTTGTGTGTTTTGCTTTGATAGTTTCCGGTTGTGGAAAAAAGGAAGTGCAGACAGCCACTGAAGAGAAGAAAGTTCCTGTAAAGGTGAGCAGGGTAATTAAAGGGGACATTGTGGAAATCACTGCCTTAAATGGTGAAATTCAGCCCATATTGAAAGTTGATGTGTTCCCCAAGATTTCTGGAAAGGTAAAAGCCGTTGAAGTAGAAATGGGTGATAAGGTTAGAAAGGGTCAGGTGCTGGCACGCATTGATGATTCAGATTTTGCAGCCCAGGTCAAACAGGCAAAAGCAGCCCTGGCAATGGCTCGTGCAGGTCTGGAGCAGGCCCGGGCAAATTATGAAAATGCCAGAGAAAACTATGAGAAATACAAAAAGCTTTATGAAGAAGGAGCTGTTTCGAAGCAGCAGTTTGATTCCATCAAACTGCAGTATGAAATAGCCAGGGCCCAGTATGAAAAAGCCCAGGGAGAAACTTCCAGTACGATGAAGGGAGCTGAGGCTCAGGTAGTCCAGGCAGAGGCAGCCCTTGAACTGGCACAATCCCAGCTCGATGCCACCAAAATCACTTCACCAATCTCAGGGATTGTTTCCATGAAAAACATAGAGCCGGGAGAGATGGCGGCACCGGCAGCACCAGCTTTCACCATTGTAGATATCAATAAGGTGGTGGCACAGGTTGATGTTTCTGAAAGAATTGTCAACGAGATAGAAAAAGGCCAGGTGGTTAAAGTAAAAGTTGATGCGGTAGAAAACGGGGTGTTTGAAGGCAGGATAACACACATAGCACCTGCAGCAGATCCTAGGACGAAAAAATTCCCTGTAAAAATAGAGATCGATAACCCTGAGATGAAGCTGAAGGGTGGAATGTTCGCAAGGGTAGAACTGCCCACAAGGCAAAGGGACAATGTGCTGAAAGTTCCTTCATATGCCGTGATTGACAAGGGAGATGAAAAAGTGGTTTTTATTGTTCAGGGTGACAGAGCTTTTAAAAGAAGTGTTGAAACGGGTATTAAAGATAGAGATGGTTTTGTGGAAGTGATAAGCGGTCTGACCCAGAACGACAAGATCGTTGTAGAAGGTCAATACAGCTTAAAGGATAGGGTGTTAGTTGAAATAGTGGATGGTGATAAAAAATGAGGATATCGGAACTTGCTGTAAACAGACCCGTTACAACCCTCATGTTGGTATTAATTATCATAATGCTGGGGGTTGTTTCCCTTGGAAAACTCACCATCGATCTGTTTCCTGATATAACCCTTCCCATAGCGGTAGTTTATACGGAATACCAAGGTGTTGGGCCCCAGGAAATAGAATCCATGATCACCAAGCCCATTGAGGAGGCAGTGGCTACCGTTTCCAATGTAGAATCAATAAGTTCTACAAGCAGTGTAGGTCTTTCTATGGTGGTAGTTGAATTTAACTGGGGGACAGATATGGATGCCGCACAGCGGGAAATCAAAGAAAAACTGGACCTTTTTGAGTACTATCTGCCTGATGATGCTCAAGACCCCATTGTGTTTAAGTATGATCCATCCCTTATGCCCATTATACTTTTCGGTATCTCCGGGGATATGGACCAGAGGGGGCTTAAAAACTTTGCAGAGGATGTTTTAAAAGAACGCCTGGAAAGGATTGAGGGAGTAGCAACTGCCGAAGTTCATGGTGGTCTTGAAAGGGAAATCAAGGTTATTGTTGATCAGGAAAAACTTCAGGGATATGGTATTTCTTTGAATCAGGTTGTTCAGGCTTTAAGAATGGAGAACATAAATCTTTCCGGTGGAAGTGTGCAGGAAAGCAAAAAAGAGTTGATAGTCAGAACAGTGGGAGAGTTTAAGGATATTGGTGAAATAGAAAACGTTGTAATAAACACTTCCAGCGGCAGCAGTGTAAGGTTAAAGGAAATAGCACAGGTTGTAGACGGTCACAAAAAGGTAGATAGCTACAACAGAATGGACGGGGAACCCAGCATCGTAATAGCCGTAAGAAAACAGACAGATGCCAATACCGTAAAGGTAGCGGATAAAGTTACGAAGGAACTGGAAAAAATACAGAAAAATTACCCCGTGAAAGTAAATTATGTGTTTAATCAGGCAGATTTCATTAAAAGGTCAATGAACAACCTTTATCAAAACGCTGTATTCGGAGCAATACTTGCTGTTTTCGTGCTGCTGCTGTTCTTAAGAAACCTTAGAACAACCCTTATAATAGGTGTGGCAATACCCATTTCTGTTATAGCCACCTTTATCCTTGTGCATTTTGCCGGGCTCACCCTCAACATGATGTCCATGGGAGGGCTCGCTCTGGGAGTAGGAATGCTGGTGGACAGTTCCATTGTTGTGCTGGAAAACATATACAGATTTCGGGAGGAAGGCTACAGCAGAATAGAAGCAGCAAAATACGGAAGCGGTGAAGTGGGGATGGCGGTAACGGCATCGACCCTGACTACCGTTGCAGTGTTTCTGCCCATCGTGTATGTGGAAGGCCTGGCTGCCCGGTTGTTCAGGGAACTGGCAATGACTGTATCCTTTTCCCTCTTTGCTTCCCTTGCTGTGGCTTTAACCCTTGTTCCCATGGTCTCATCCAGGATCTTAAAGGTTTCGAGAAAGGAGAACAGCTACGCCGGCAGCAATGGGATTTTAACCAGGCTCTCCGGCCGATTTGAAGCCTTTTTCAAAAAGCTGGAGACCGCATATATAGGGCTGCTCAGGTGGGCCCTGCTGCACAGGAAAATCGTTGTAGCTGCTGCCATTATACTTTTTGTGGCCAGCATTGCCCTGTTACCCCTGATAGGCATGGAATTTATCCCTAAAATGGATGAAGGAGTGTTCACCGTTGATCTTAAACTTCCCAATGGAACAGCCCTTGATGTGACGGATGGTGTTGTTAGAAAATTAGAAGACACATTGAGAGGTATTCCTGAGGTAAAAACAGTTTTCGGGCAGGTTGGTTTTGTTGACAGGGGACCATCGGTGGATTCAGGCCCTGAAAGGGGCAGTCTGTATGTAAAGTTAAAGGATCTGGACCAGAGGGAAAGAAGCATTGAAGAGATTATGGAAGAAGTGAGGCAGAAAGTGTCCGGGATTCCCGATGCGGATATAAAAGTAACCGCCCAGAGCACAATGAATCCCGGGAATGTAGGTGGAGCACCAATAAACATAAAAATTAAAGGCGATGATTTTGGTGTTTTGAAACAGCTTTCCGAAAGGGTAGCAAACCTGGTTGAACAGGTTAGGGGAACTAGAGAAGTGGATACCAGTTTGAGGGAAGGCAGGCCAGAAGTAAGGATCAGAATAGATAGAGACAAAGCTTCTAGATATGGTCTTACAACCTCCCAGATTGCTGCAACGGTGGAGACGGCTGTAAAAGGGAGTGCGGCCACAAAATTCAGGGTTGCAGGGGAGGAAGTTGATATTCGAGTGGAGCTGGAAAGGGATAGAGCAGAAAAATTGAAAGACCTTTATCAACTGACTATCGCTTCACCCATGGGGGTGCATGTTCCCCTTGAGGAAGTTGCAGATATTGTAGTTGAAAAAGGTCCCAGCAAAATCGATAGGGAGAACCAGGAGAGGATTGCAACAGTAACATCCCAGATTTTCGGACGGGATTTGGGCAGCATAACCAGGGAAATTCATGCAAAGCTGGAAACCCTAAAAGTTCCCGAGGGATACCGTATTGAGTTCGGAGGAGAAAGGGAAGAGATGATAGATGCTTTCAAAAACCTGGCCCTTGCCTTTGTGTTGGCTGTTGCCCTTGTTTACATGATCCTGGCATCCCAGTTTGAATCTCTGATTCACCCCTTTACAATTATGTTCTCGGTACCCCTCGCTTTAATAGGGGTTACAACAAGCCTCTTTGTTACCGGCAGGACCCTGAATGTGCCGAGCATTATAGGGATTATCATGCTGGCAGGAATCGTTGTGAACAATGCTATAGTGCTGATTGACTACATCAACAGGCTGAGGAATCAGGGGCTGGAAATGAAAGAGGCAGTATTGAAGGCGGGTCCCATCAGGCTGCGGCCCATTTTGATGACGGCTTTAACCACAATTCTTGCCTTGATGCCTCTTGCCCTGGGTATGGGGGAAGGAGCAGAGGTCAGGGCACCGATGGCAACTGTAGTTATCGGAGGGCTGACCTTCTCAACAATCCTGACCCTTGTGATCATACCGGTAATCTACACGGTGTTTGATGATCTGGGGAACAGAATTATTACGATATTCCGCCGCGGCAAGGGTAAACCCCGATTTGAAAAGGAAGGTGTGTAAAATGTTCAAAAGGATGCTGATTGTGTTGATCATGCTTTCAATGATTATGCTGTCTGGTATAACTATGGCCGGTGAAGAAGCTGCTGAAAAGACAATAGAGCTTTCCCTGGAAGAGTGTGTAAACATGGCTTTTGAAAACAACCCGGATATGAAACTCGCAAGAACGAGCCTTGAAAAGGCTGATGTGGAGTATGACAGGATGAAACGGCAGTATGACAGGTATGAGGATGCAAAAAAACTGGATTTGATGTATGGGCTTAATACCTATGATTACAAACTCCAGATGGAAACAGGTCTGCGTGCTGCTGAGATGGGGCTGACCCTTGCCCGGGAAGGTCTCAAAAATGCGAGGCTTGGAATAAGACTGGCGGTGGAATCCGCATATTACGGAGCTTTGCAGGCTCAGGATGAGGTAGTCATAAACAAAGCCAGCCTGGAAAGGGCCAGAGAACAGCTGCGGATTTCAGAGCTGGAGTTTGAGGCAGGCAGGGTAGCCCGGCGGGATGTGCTGGATGCGGAGGCAGCTGTGGCCAGAGCTCAGGCGGCATACAATGCTTCCCTTAGAAGCAAGGATATAGCCTATATGAAGCTGAAGCAGGTTGTGAACCTTCCCCTTGATACGCCGATAAAACTTAGTTCAAAGTTTGATTACGTGCTTTTGAAGGAAATTGACCTGGAAGGGGATATTGCACATGCTCTGGAAAACAAGTTTGAAGTAATACAGGCAAGGGAAGAGCTGGCTGTTGCTCAAAAGGCCTTTGAAGTTGCTGAGGCCTTCTATGCACCCAATGTGTATGAATACAGAATCAAAAAACATGAACTGCAGCTGGCAGAAATCGCCCTGGGAAAAGAGGTAAAAGCAGCAGAAGTGGAAATCAGGGAGGCATACTACAACATGAAGAGTGCAGAAGAAAGCATTCCGGCACTGGAAAAATCCCTAGCGGCTGCAAAGGAAAGCCTGAGGCTTGCCAGGCTTCAGTATAAGGCAGGACTTATAAGGAGCATAGATGTGATGACGGTGGAGAATTCCGTTAAAGAACTGGAACTGGAAATATCCCGGGCAATTCACAATTACAACCTGGCAAAAGCCCAGTATTTCAAGGCTGTAGGAAGAGAGCAGGGCAGACAATAGGAGTGATAGGAGGAGATGGAAATGTATATCCCGAAAAAAGAAAAGGAGAAACTTATACTGGAAGCAGCATACCGGATTTTCTCTCAAAAAGGGTTTTACAACACCAAGGTGGAAGAAATTGCAGAAGCAGCGGGTGTGGGAAAGGGAACGGTGTATGAGTACTTTTCCAGCAAAGAAGAGATATTTGAGAAGGTGATGCAGTTTCAGGTAAATGAATTAATACGTCGAATAAAAAAACAGCTGGATAGTTTTACCGAATCTGCCGATGTTGAAGATAAAATCAGCAAGCTGCTTGATATATACCTTGGCTTTGCCAGGAAAAATATGTGGCTGTTCTATGCTCTTGTTACCGAAGTAGGGAAGCTGAGACCTGATTTGAAACAGTGGATGCACACGGCTCGATCTAAGATCTTTAAGATAATTGAGGAAGTAATGTTGGAAGGGAAAGAGAAGGGGAGTATTAGAAGGGATTTAGATACCCAAATAGCTGTACCCTTTATTCTGGGAGGTATTCGGGTTTCGGCAGAGACATTCTTCAATATGAAGGGCAACATAGATTACAAATACTGGAAAAAACATGTGTTGGATATTGTTTTAAAGGGAATGGCAGCCAGCACGGGCAATATGCCTGATTAAACAAGGGATGAATTTTCAATGAATCGAAGAGGGGCAGGGGTTGGATCTGTATTTATTGCCGCAGTATTGTTCTCTACAAGATATATCGCTGCTGCCATGTATGGAGCGAATACGACATTGTGGGGAGCTCATTTTTTTGACAGCATGCTTGAATATGTAGGAAATGAATTGTTAATTTGAGCTTAGTGTTTTTAGTTATAGGTTCTATGTATTTAATATTAGCAGAAAAAACAACATGTAAGAGAAGGCATCCATTATAATGACTCAAATTGAATCTGGAGGAATGCTGGATGAAAAAGCAAAAATCGCTGCTTTTTTGGGGAGTTGTTTTAGTAATTTTTCTATTATTTACAGGCTGCAGTAGTTATGATAAAGATAATAAGATGGGATTACAGGTATATGACATGACGTCAAGCCTGGGAGCAGTTGATAGTGATGATTTAGACAGGCAAAGGTTGGTGTATTCCATAACATTGACTAATAAAAACAACAAAGATGTGTATGTTAAATGGATTGAACCTGTTGTAGTAACTGAACTCACTGATAAGATTGTAACAAGGGATTTGAAAACAGTTGTTGAGAAATTAGTAGCTGCAAATCAAAGCATCGAAATTACTGGAAAATTTGTTCTTGATACAAAAGGGCTGTCAAAAAAAGAAATAGCCAGTTTTGAACCGTTCATTACGGGTTTTAAAGTTGTGTGTGAACAAGTTATAAACCTGAAATAATAGTGTGGCCAAAAGCCCCCGAACTTTTATCTGGGGGCTTTACCGCTATTCCCTTTGAGGACAAGGAGGATCACAATCGGAATCACTGTAAAAAGGAACAAAATTAGCGTAATGCAGGGTTGTTCCTGGTATTTAGGTAACCTAAGCAGAGCCCCCTGAAAAAATCCCTAAGTACCCAAATGCTCCATAATGCTGGCAACTGATTACCATCCACTGACCACTAGCCACTGATTACTGATTGTGCGGCTGCCAGCCGCCTTTTTATAGACTAAATCCCGGTTTCCCCAGGAGGGCAAACATGTTCTTTTTATAGGCTTCCACTCCCGGCTGGTTGAAAGGATTAACTCCCAGCAGATAACCGCTAATACCGCAAGCTTTTTCAAAGAAGTAAACCAGTTGACCATAATAAAATGGTGTAAGCTCAGGTATATTTATTTTTAAATTGGGTACCCCGCCATCAGTATGTGCCATTATTGTACCCTGGCAGGCCTTTTCGTTTACCTGATGAATTGTTTTCCCGGCCACGTAATTCAGCCCGTCTATATCTTCATCCAGCTGGGGGATATCCATAGATACGACTGGACTTTCTACCCACAAAGTGGTGGCAAATAGATCCCTCCGGCCGTCTTGAATATACTGTCCCTGGGAATGAAGGTCGGTGGAAAAGTTGGCACTAGCAGGGAAGATACCTTTTCGGTCTTTTCCTTCACTTTCACCGAAGAGCTGCTTCCACCATTCAGCAAAATACTGCAGGGAAGGCTCGTAATTTACCAGCAATTCGATTGTTTTACCCTTTTGGTAGAGAATATTTCTGATAGCTGCATATTGATAACAGGGGTTGTCTTCCAGATCTTTCTTTCGGTAAAGGTGGTATCCATGGAGGGCGCCCTCCATGATTTCATCAATATCAATCCCGCCGACAGCTAAAGGCAGCAATCCTACAGGCGTTAAAACCGAATATCGACCGCCGATGTTATCCGGAACTAAAAAAGTTTCATAACCTTCTTCATTTGCCAGCTTTCTTAATGCCCCTCGGTTTTTATCAGTGGTAGCAACAATCCGCTCTTTTGCTCCTTTTTTTCCGTAACGCTCTTCAATCAACTGGCGGAAAATACGAAAAGCAATGGCCGGTTCCAGGGTTGTTCCCGATTTAGATACTACATTGATAGCTATATCCTTATCCTTGATTATATCTAACAGGTGGGACAAATAGGTGGAGCTGATGTTATGCCCGGCAAAATATATTTCGGGTCCCCGACGCTTCTTTTCAGGCAGCTGATTATAAAAAGAGTGATTGAGCAACTCCAGGGCTGACCGTGCCCCCAGATAAGAGCCGCCTATCCCTATAACTATCAGCACATCCGCCTTTTGTATGATTTTGCTGCTAACGGCCTTAATGCGCTCAAACTCGTTCCGGTCAAAGGTAGCAGGCCAATCTACCCACCCGGTATATTCCCGGCCCGGTCCCTTGCGGTCATGTAACAGCTCATGGGCCTGTTCTACCTTTGGTGCCATATATTCCAGCTCATGAGGTTTCAGAAAGGCGTTTGCATTGCTGTAATCAAAAGAAATTTCTCTCATCCATCAAAAGCCCCCTTTCTTATTCCTGCCATCTTACCGTTCTGGTTAATTATACTTCGGGAATTTTGGTATTATGAAAATTGTGTATCGACCAGTTTGCCCAGACCTATGATACCAGCATTGTTGCCCAATTTTGCCGGGAGAATTAGTTTTTCTCCCTCAACGCCAGCAAGGGAAAAGTGGTTAAACCACTTGATTATCGGCTTGACCAGGATTTCTCCCGCTGCTGCTACACCTCCGCCAATTACGATTCGCTGGGGTTCAATTACAAGATATATATTGGCTAAGGCTAAGCCTAAATAGTACGCTGCTCTGTCGATTATTTGAATTGCTACCTGGTCCCCCTGAGCAGCTGCATTTGCTATATCCTTGCTGGTCAGTTTCTGCTGATCTTTCATTACTTTTGCAAGTACGGTGTTCTTTCCCTGTTTGACTGCTTTTTCGCCGTAGAAGGCCAAAGCTGACCCCGAGCTTTCGGTTTCCAGGCAGCCAACTTTTCCACAATTACATTTTCTACCCCGGTGAGGTTCAATTTGAAAATGACCGATTTCACCGGCCAGACCCTTTGAGCCGTTGTGGATTTTTCCATCAATGATTATTCCTGCCCCTATCCCTGTTCCTAAAGTTAGGCAGAGCAAATCCCTGGTGTTTTGTCCTGCTCCCTTCCACATCTCCCCCAGGGCAGCTGCATTTGCGTCATTAATGACAAAAACGGGGTAGCCAAGGTGTTGCTCCAGTTTTTCTTTAATAGGAATATTTTTCCAGCCCAAATTGACTGCCCTGACGACAATTCCATCTTCCGTCTGCACAAACCCGGCAATACCCACTCCTACTCCTTTTATTTCTTCTCTCCTCAGGCAAATTTCACCCATTAAGCTCTCGCTTATTTCTTTAAACTGCTGTAAGATTCCATCTATGCCTGCTGCAGCTTTGGTAGGTGTGGTATGCCTAACCCGTATGTTTCCTTCTGCATCAATTATGCCCGCTTTTATATTGGTGCCGCCCAAATCAAAACAAAGATACATCCATACCAGCTCCTCATTTTTGTCTGCATCTAACAAGTCTTATTTTATTTTTAATCTCTGCCTTTGGTCAATAGCCCTCCAAGATTATTAGCAATATACAGAAGTTTATGCCAACTGCATAATAGCTGGTTTTGAGACTCAATCTGATTTCCAACTACTTGATTAGCTTAACTGCAAGTCTAGTGTTTATTGCTATATTTCCCGAATTTTTAAGATGTTAGCAATCCAGTATTTTGTAGCCAGATGTATTTCTTTTTACTTCAAGGTTAATTTTATCAGCTAATCGCGTTACAAGCAAATCAATACATCCTTTTCCTATTTTCATGCCTTCTACTTTTAACCAGTCCATATTATTCGGAAGAGTGGGCCAATGAAGGATTCAAAACCAGCGCTTGAATTGCTGCAATAATAGAATCTCGACCAAATGGAACGCAAAACCAGGGTATGCCGGCAACAGGAAAGTGCCCATGACCCATATCTGTAGATAACATGTACATATCCAATGCTGCTTGGTGAAGCGTTTTATTAATCGATGGATTACTGATGGAAATTTTGGTAATATCATTAAACCACTTTTCGACTTCTATTTGGGCTCTAAGTTTTGCATTTTCATAAGTTAAAAGCGGACGCTTGTTATTATCAATCACAGGTTTAAATGCAATGTCAAAGACTTTTCTATCACCTGGTTTTAGCGTTACATCATAATAAATCACTGTCGGTTCTATGTTTCCGCCTTCCGAAACCTGGATATATAGACTTCTAGTGATATTATCTAATCCCTGATATCTGAATTTCAGAATATTTTCACCAATTTCAACGGGAAAAATTTTTCCTCGCTTATCCCGTTTAGCTCCCCTAACTTCGAATAAATCATCAAATGAGGGTTCAAGAGCAAAATTGAGTCTAAAAGATATTTCTTTCTGACTTCCATTAATAATTTCAATATGATCATAAAATACTTGGTCAAATATTATTTGAGAGCGATTGATTTCAAGGTCCATTTTTTCATAGTGGGAATCCCCGGCTTGCATACCCCCGTTACTTAGTTTAAATACATGACAAATTCCTTTTTCTTCACTTTTTGTCAAGAATATCGGTGACACACCATTCATTGTCATATGATAGCTTTTTAAAAATCTTGTGTCTTTTAAATACAAACCTGATCCCATAATTTGTGGATCAATGTCACCCAATTGATTGGTTACGGAAAATACTTCCCCATGTTTTAGTGAATTAAAGCCCATTTCACTGCCCCCTTGAGCATCTCTAAAAATCTTGTATTTATTAAAATCTTTATTTCCAATAGAAAAATGCTTATTTAAAGAAGTGATGTTTTAAACGTTCTAGGGTAAGTTCTGTTGTATCTTTTACTACCCAATCAGCTTTTTTCATTGTTTCTTTGTTTCCAACGCCAACAGCAAACATATTTGCCGCTTTAATTGCTATAATGCCTGCTTCAGCATCTTCGATACCAATACAATGCTGATATGGAACTTTTAATTGTTCGGCGGCCATCATGAAGATTTCGGGGTCAGGTTTTCCTTTTTTAACCTTTGCTGCATCCACAATATAGTCAAAATATTCACCGATCTGCAATTTATCAATGACGGTAAATGCATTCCTACTTACAGAAGCTAGAGCAATTTTTATGCTATTTTCTTTTAATTCTGTTAACAATGGTAAAATTCCTGGTAAAAGGTCCTCCGGTGTGATCTGTTCAATCAGTTTTTTATAGTATTCATTTTTTCTTGCAGCTAAAGCCAATTTTTCATCTTCTGTATATGTTTTATCGCTCTGCTTTAAAATGAGTTCAAGGGATTCTAATCTTCCAATACCTTTTAGTTTTTCATTTAACTGCCGGTTAAAAGGAACACCTATTTCTTCAGCAAGTTTCTTCCAGGCCTGACAATGATATTTTGCCGTATCTGTAATCACGCCGTCCAGATCAAAGATTACGGCTTCTAGCTTTGGCTCTAAACTCATTATTGTTTCTCTGCCCTGTTCTAACAGCAGGGTATCCTGGCGGTGCTGAATGGTAATGGGTTCCCCTTCCAACAGGGTATAAGCTGAGGCTTTTTTGGAGATGTTCACATCAATCATACGGCCTTTAAAGGTGATTTTAAAGCGATAGCCGTTCCATTTTTGGGGTACTACCGGATTGAAGATTAAGCACCCATCGTATTCCCGCATCCCTGCAAAGCCATTAACTATGGACATCCAGGTTCCTGCCATTGCAGCAGCATGAATGCCATCCTTAACATTGCTGTTATAATCGTCTAAATCCAGCCGCGCAGTTTGCATAAAGTAGTTGTATGCCTTTTCCCTGTAACCGATTTCCGCAGCCATGATGCTATGGATACAGGGAGATAATGAAGAATCATGGGTTGTTATCGGTTCATAATAATCATAATTCCGTTTTTTTTCCGCCATTGTAAAGCGGTTTCCTTGTAAGAATAAGGCCAGGACAAGGTCGGGTTGCTTTAAAACCTGATAACGATAAATGACAAGGGGGTGGTAATGCAGGAGCAATGGGTAATTTTCTTCTGGTGTGTTTTCAAAATCCCAAACAGCTTTTTCTAAAAAGGAATCGTCCTGAAGATATATACCCAACTCTTCATCATAAGGTACATACATCTGATCAGCCGCTTTTTTCCATTCCTCGATTTCGGCATTTGTTAAACCAATTTTTTCAGCAAGCGCACGATATTCATCCGGATACTTTTCTTTCATCATACATGCCATCCTGTAGGCATATTCAAGATGGTCTTTTGCCATCAAGTTGGTGTATGCGTTGTTATTGACAATCGCGGTGTACTCGTCCGGTCCTGTTACGTTGTTGATGCAAAAGCAGTTGCCTTTTTTCGGTATATAATCGCCTAAATCAACCCATAGTCTGGCTGTCTCAAAAAGCATTTCCGCTCCGGCCCTTAAGAAAAAGGCAGTATCGTCAGTAGCATTTATATACTTTTTTAATGCGTAAATAATAGCTGCATTAATATGGTATTGCGCTGTTCCTGCAGGGTAGTAAGCAGAAGCTTCTTCTCCGTTAATCGTTCTCCAGGCATAAAGGGCACCTTTTTGTGACATTTCTCTTGCCCGCTCCCTGGACTTATCCAAAATGAAATACCTGTATTCCAGAAGTTTTTTCCCGATTTCAGGGTGAGTATACAGAAAGAAAGGCAGTATATATATTTCTGTATCCCAAAAATAATGTCCATCATATCCCTCACCGGTAACTCCTTTAGCGCCAATACTTGTTCTCCCGTCACGTCCAACTGACTGTAAAAGGTGAAATAGGTTAAAACGGATACCTTGCTGTAACGAGATATCTCCTTTAATTTCAACGTCGCTGCGATACCAGTACTCTTTTAAAAATTGTCGCTGTTCAGCTAACAATTTTTCAAAACCGCGCTGCTTTCCTTCTGTAACCGTTTGCCTCGCCAGTTCAAGCAGTTCTTCTTCCGGATAGTCCTTTGATGTATAGTAAGAAATATATTTTGATAGATGAATTTTCCCCCCCTGTTTGGCAGAAATTATATATTTTACCGCTACCATCTGCTCTTGGGCTTGGGTTTCTACACCATACTCGTTTTCGATGTCTAATTTATTTTCCATCGCACATACCAGGGTAAACTGTGTATTTTTTGTTTTCTGCAGGAGGGCTGCAAAGCTACCATCCTGCACTTTACCTTCTGTCAAAAGAACCTGTCCGGAAAGTGCAGAACCGCTGCGGGGGTCGCCTGTTGCTACTTGATTTTGCACTTTGCCGTTTAATGCTGAAATAAGCGTTATTTCGCCATCGAAATTGAGGGGTGTTACTTCATAGGAAATGGCAGCTAAATGCTTATGATTTAAACAAATCACACGTTGGATATGAAGTTTGAGCTGTTTTCCGGATGGGGATTCCCATTTGATATCTCTTGTTAGCACACCATTTTTCATATCCAAAATACGCTTATAATTAAGAATTCTTCCAGAAAATAAATCAAAGGGCTCATTTTCAATAAAAAGCTTAATAATTTTACTATCAGTAACATTTAACATTATTTGGTGGTATTTGGCGTAGCCATAGGCTTCCTCACCGTATTTAATCGGTACCGTCTCATAAAACCCATTTAAATATATGCCATTCACAGAAGTGCCTTTTGGGCCATTATATCCTTCTTCAAAATTACCGCGCATACCGATGTAACCATTTCCTGTAGCAAAAATGGTTTCATCTCGAAGATTTGTTTCAACATCAAAAGTTTCTTCTATGATTTTCCATTCATCATAAGGATAAACAGTTTTCTTTTGTTTGTGTCTTGACTTCATTGCTGTTCCTTTCCTTTTCTAGTTTTTATACTGATTTCCTAAAAAAGCCCAGGGCCCTGCCCTTTCAGGCATCCAGGACCCTGGCAAACAGAGGAATGACTTTCCCTTTATTTCTTCTTGGCAGCCTCCAGAATATTATGATATTTATCCAGAGTCGGTTTTACCGGCTTGCCTTCAATGACGATTTCCTTAAAGGCATCATTTAGGGCTTTATCCACATCTGCCCAGTAAGTAACATTAGGCCGTGGTTCTGAGGCGGCAAGAGCTTTGTTCACTGCAGCGAAATAGGGTTGTTGCCATTCTTCAACCTGACCGTATGCATCAGAACGGCAAGAAGGCCATGCCAGCTTGGAAACCAAAATTTCCTGTACTTCCTTAGACATCAGATATTCCATGAACTTAAGGGCCAGTTCTTTGTTGGGTGTCCCTTTGGGAATTCCGATTACTTCTCCACCCAGGACATGAGATTCTTTTACAGGTCCCCGCCAGCCGTGGTAAGCTTTAATCTCTTTTTTGCCACCATCCTGGACAATCACGCTTACGCCGAAGGGCCAGTTTTGTCCCAAATAAACAGTTTCGTTAGCCAGGTACTGGTTCATGGTATTCCAGTCGGCTTTTTTGGTAACTGGAGAAAGATAAGGATAAAGCTTCTGTAAGAAAGTAAATGCCTTAACACTACCCTCATCATTTAATACTAGAGGGTCGCCGCCGGCCGACCGAATGAAGTCAAAAAGGTGACAGGTAGTGTTGCCATCCAGGGTTCCTTTGATTGCCACGCGGCCGATCCCTTCTTTTTCTTTAAAAGCCTTTGCTACTTCCAGTAGTTCGTCCCAGTTCCTGGGCGGGGTTAAGCCGGCTTCTTTGAATTTCTTTTCGTTGTAAAAGGTAATTTCTACATTAGGACGGTAAGGCATGAAGTAGAGTTTGCCGTTGAACTCGCCAACCGGTATCAGGGAAGGCAGAACCTCTTTGGGAATTCGATCTCTGTATTCAGACAGGTCTTCCACCAAGCCCTTTTCTACCAGAGGGGCTAAGGCCATGTTGTCCTGTGTTATGATGTCGATTTCCATCTTGCCGGCTTTTGCCATTGCCTCCAGCTTTTTCGGAACATCCGATGCTTCTACCTGAATGGCTTCAATTTTTACATTGTTTGCCTCTTCAAATGGGGGAAAAACGTATTCCCGCATTATCTCCCATTCTTTTTCTGCCAGCGCCATGGACACCCTCAGGACTTTGGGTTCTTCCTTAGCAACGTCTCCTCCGCCGCTACAGCCTGATAACACTAAGGTTAGTAACAGCAAAGCTCCCAGCAGTTTGATGTACAGTTTTACTTTTCTCACTTTACATTCCTCCTTTATATTTTTTTGTTTTTATTACTTAAAAGGTTGCCCTTTTAAGTTCCCTTAGCCTTTAATTGCACCGGAGAGATAACCGGATTTAAGGTAACGTTGTAAGAGAAAGGTCACTAATGCCACCGGGATGGTCAGGATGGTAGAATAAGCTGCCGATTGAAACCAGTCTCCCCGGAGCACGTAGTAATAGGTTTGCAAGGGCAAACTGCGCTGAGAAAGGGTGAGGTATAAAGCATAAGTGAACTCGTTCCAGGACTCGAGCCAGGTAAAAATTGCCGCCACGGCAATTCCCGATAGAGAGATGGGAAAAACTACTTTAGTAAGAGCAGTCCACCGACTGGCTCCATCTACCATGGCTGCCTGTTCCAGGTCTTCCGGGATAGTTTCAAAGGTCCCCACCAGAATCCAGGCAATAAAAGGTAATACCTTAACCAGGTGGGCCAAAATCAACCCCGTATATGTATCTAGTAAATTCAGTTTAATAAAGTTAACAGCAATAGGCAGGGCAATTCCCACTTCCGGAAACATCCTGGTAAAGAATAGGCTTAAAATGACTGTATACCTTACTTTCTTCGGCATGCGGGAGATCACGTAGGCAGCCGGAGCTGCTACCATGATGGCAATAACGGTTGTAATGGTGGCTACTACAAAGCTTTTTTGAAAAGGCAGCCAGAGGTTGCCGGATTTCAGAACCTTCAACCAGTGGTTCCAGGTAAAGTTATGGATGAGAAAAGGGGGATGCTGGGTCAGTATATCCTGGGGAGCACTCAGGGATACCTTGACCATGATGTATACCGGCACAAGCAGGAAAAACATTACCAGAATGGCCATGGGCCAAAACAAAAACTTAATTACCTTGGCTAAAAGATCGCTATCTTGCTTTGTAACCATTATATTACCTCCTTGTTGCGTTCGGAAACAAACAGATACCCGAAGATAAATATCAAAATCATCACTAACAGAATGGTTGAGCCTGCTGCGGAAGTGTAGGGGTTATTATAGGCATTGTACTCCATATAAGCGTAAGTAGATAAAACAGGGGTATTTTTTCCGGCTAAAACCATGGGAAGCTCAAAAATTCTAAAGGCATCGATGGCCCGTAAAATCAGGGTCATGGTTATAGAGGGTTTTAAAAGGGGTAATGTCACATGGCGAAACGTCTGCCAAGTGCTGGCACCGTCAATAGATGCGGCTTCATAAACTTCACCGGGAATGCTTTCCAGGCCGGCCAGAAGTAAAAGAACTACCATTGGAGTAACTTTCCACATGTCAGCAAAAACTATCATCAACAGGGTTTTTAAACCACCACCAGCCCAATCAACCGGAATCTTGATTAGATGTAAACGGTAAAGAAGCTCATTTAAATAACCATGGATGTTGAAAATATAGGTCATAGTTACCGCTGAAACCAGAGTGGGTACTCCCATGGGAATCAGCAAGAACGAACGGAAAACACCCCTACCCTTAAAATTTTTGGTTAACATCAAGGCAATTACCAAACCTATTGTCATCTCCAAGGTTAAACCGATTCCGGTTATAATCATTGTATTCCAGAAAGCATCATTAAAATCTCTGCGGCCAAAAATATACTGGTAGTTGGCGAAAGTAGGGAATGCACCGGTGTGGGGATTCTGGAAACTCATAAAGATGGTATTCATTACTGGTAGAAAGGTAAATCCGATAATATATAACACCAGGGGTAACAGCATAATGATTTCTAACCGATACGTTTTTAATATTTTCATAAAATAGCCACCTCATTTTCCTTATCAAATAGATGAATTTTGTTCATATCAAAGGTTAGCTGTAGTTTGTCTCCCCTCTTCAGCCGGGTACGGACATCAAGTTTCGCAATAATAGAATGGGTTCCGGTGGATAAATGAACAATCATTTCCGCTCCTAGCAATTCCACAACATCTACTACACCTGTGAAAGAACTGTTTGCATGAGTTTCCGAAAGGACCGGTTCGCTATGTATATCCTCAGGTCGAAAGCCAAAAACAACTTCTCGCCCGGTATAAGCTTCCAGTTTTTCGGTTTTGGCTTTTGGCACCTGGATTTTAAAGGCTTGAGCATCCAGATAAAATTCATCGTCTATACGCTCTACCCGACAGGGTAAAAAATTCATGGCCGGGGAACCAATGAAACCGGCAACAAACATATTAGCCGGGTGATTATAAATATTTAAAGGGGTATCAACCTGTTGGATAGAGCCATCTTTTATCACTGCTATTCTTTCCCCCATGGTCATGGCTTCAGTCTGGTCATGGGTAACATACACTACTGTAGTTTGTAATCGGTTATGCAATTTACTGATTTCAGCCCGCATTTCCACCCTCAATTTGGCGTCCAGGTTAGAAAGAGGCTCATCCATCAAAAAGACCTGAGGTTTCCGAACAATGGACCGTCCTATAGCTACTCTTTGTCTCTGGCCACCTGACAGTTCTTTGGGTTTACGTTTCAACAAATGTTCGATTCGCAGGATACTGGCTGCTTCCTTAACCCGGCGGTCTATTTCTTCTCCGGGAAATCTTCTCAATTTCAAACCAAAAGCCATGTTTTCATACACATTCATGTGGGGATACAGAGCATAGTTTTGAAAAACCATGGCAATATCCCGGTCTTTGGGCGGTAAGTCGTTGACCAGACGATCTCCGATGTAGAGTTCACCTGCAGTAATCTTCTCCAGACCGGCTATCATCCGTAAAATTGTCGATTTACCGCATCCGGAAGGCCCCACCAGTACAAGAAACTCCCCATCCCTAATTGTCAGGTTCAGGTCATGGATAACAGTAACCTGTCCGTAATTTTTACAGACGTTTTTAAAAACAACTTCTGACATAATATTCCCCCCGAATTGTAAACGTTTTCATTTGAGTCAAAAAAAAATTATTTTTCTATTGCATTTTGCCTGCATTCAGCAGGTGCTTTTGAAGAAACAGGTGAAATATAATTTATTTTGGTTCTTCTCCATTTTAGTTGAGTTAGATGTCATGCAAACCCAATCCGGTCAATAGTTAAATCATTATAGCTTTCTCCTGGG
>ENA-OSAI01000373-OSAI01000373.1-marine-sediment-metagenome-genome-assembly--contig:-NODE-373-length-18855-cov-8.868777_pt1 | contig 18855 bp, 9 predicted proteins | sample MGYA00237871_ERZ529316 | MGnify/ENA primary metagenome ERZ529316 (study PRJEB26369, sample SAMN03142814) | marine sediment metagenome | biome: marine; feature: borehole; material: sediment...
CGCTTGCCCGAGATGGCCACGAGCAGGGCCTCGATGACGTTGGTGGCGAAGGAGCGGCCCTGCATCTCCGGGGTCGTCGTGACCAGCCAGGCCACTCCGCGTTCCTTGAGCTCGGCCACGTCGGCGTCTGTGACGGTGTTGGTGAGGATGACCTTGCCGTCGAGGCGGTCGGGGATGTAGCGGTGGATGAAGTGGTAGTCGCCGGCGATGATGTCGGCCCACTCGTAGACATCCCTGAACTTGGGCTTGGGCTCCTTCTGGGCCTCGCCCGTCGGGTAGAGGACGCTGATGGGGAGGTTGACGGCTATGGGGGCGATGATGGAGGCCAGGATGTGAAGGCCTCTGAGGGTCCAGATCTTGGCCGGCACCTCCAGGACGAACATCAGGTCCCCGAGGAGGATCCTAGCCCCGGCCTCCAGGAAGGCCTCGGCGTGGGAGTACCTGGCGACACCCGAGCAGACCAGGACCTTCCTTCCCTTGACGGGTATGCCGTACACCGGCTCGAGGTCCAGGATGACCTTCCGCTCCAGGGTGTCCTTGACCCCGCCGCCGTCGACGATGGGGGTCTTCTTGGGGACGGCGGCGATCCTCATGGCGTCCTTGAGCATCCACTTCTTCCTGCCCGCGCGGACGTAGAAGTCGATGCCGCCCATGCCGAAGCAGGCCACCTTGCCGTCGAGCTCCCGCAGGAGCTCCTTGGCCTTCTCGATGTCCCCGTCCGTCCCGACCCGTTCGATGAGGAACTTCTCCCCGAGGAACTCCGCCTCCACCTTCTTGTCCCGGGAAGAAGAACCGAGGCTTATGCTCACGACGCGCTTCACGGAGGAACCTCCTTCGGGCCTCGCCGTCCGAGGCGCCCCGCTCACCGCGGGACGGCCCCACGGTGGCCCCGGCCCGTCTGTATACAATGATGTGCACACGCAGGGGAGGTTCGCGCCCTAGACCTTTACTTCCTTCCACGCTCCCCGGCGGAAGCGCGTGACCAGGTAGGCGGAGCGGACGACCCAGTCGAGGGCCATGGCCAGCCAGGCCCCGAAGAGCCCCAGGTCCAGGACAAGGACGAAGACCAGCGCGGTGACGAGGCGCACGGCCCAGACGCCGACGGCGGTGATGACGAGGACGGTCCTGGTGTCGCCGGCGCCGCGTAGGGCCCCGCTCATGACGAAGCCTATGGCCTCCGGGACCTGCATGAAGGCGACGACCCTGAGGGCCACCACCCCCAGGGCGATGACCGCCGCGTCGGGGGTGTAAAGCCGGAGCAGGAAGGCCGGGAAGAGGAAGAAGACGGCGCCCATGGTCCCCATGACCCACATCCCGAGGCGGTTGCACTCGAGGGCGCTCCTCTCGGCCTGGTCCGGCCTCCCGGCGCCGAGGTTCTGGCCGACGAGGGTCGTGGCGGCCACGGAGAAGGCGATGCCGGGCATGTAGGAGAGGGACTCGACGTTGAGGGCCAGGGAGTGGGCGGCGAAGGCGACCGTGCCCAGGCTGGCGACGACCCGGGTGTAGAGGAGCATCCCCAGGCTGTTCACCAGCCGCTCCAGGGCCGCCGGGATGCCGACGCGGAGGACGCGGCCCATGACGGCCAGGTCGGGCCTGAAGAAGCCCCAGCCCGGGTCGAACGACGAGCGGTGGAAGCTGACCGGGGTCCTCCCGGTGAACATGATGGCGAGAAGGATGAAGGTCCCGGCGCTGCGGGCGATGGTCGCGGCCAGGCCGGCGCCGACGACGCCGAGGGCGGGCAGGCCCAGGTGGCCGAAGATGAGAACGAAGCAGAGGAGGACGTTCAGGACGTTGATGACGACGTTTATCCACATGGGCGTCCGGGTGTCGCCGGCCCCGCGCAGGGCGGCCGAGAGCACGAAGAAGACCATCATCAGGACCATGCCGGGGACGAGATAGCGCAGGTAGACCGCGCCGAGGTCCACGACCTCGGCCTCGGCGCCCATGAGGACCATGATGGGCCGGGCCAGGGGCATGATGACAAGCCCGAACCCGACGGCGAGGGCGGTTCCGAGGAGGAAGGACTGGTGGGCGGCCCGGTTTGCGTCCCGGGGCCGCCCCGCCCCGGTGAAGCGGGCCACGAGGGCCGTCGTCCCGGCCCCGAGGCCCATGAAGAAGCCCATGACGAGCCACAGCGGCTGGAAGCTCAGGCCGACGGCGGTGATGGCCTCGGCCCCGAGGTGACCGACCATCATCATCCCGGCGACCTGCGTGAACGTGTGCAGGACGTTCTCCGCGAAGACCGGCCAGGCCAGGCGGAAGATGGCCCGCTTGACGTCGGGGCCGGCCGCCGGGAGGGCGCCGTCCCCGGGGTGCGTCGGGTAGGTGGGACGTGTCGTCGCTGGGCCTCCTCACAACGGGTCGTTACAACTTTCGTCTGCTTACTTGTCTAATTCGGCCCCGGGGCGGCAGGTTCCTTCGGGAGGCGAACGATTATCCTGGCGGGCGCAGCACGAGGTCCTCACATGCCCTCTTCAGGAGCTCCTCGACCCGCCGCGCGGTGTCCTCGTCCGTCTCGGCCAGCTCGACCCTCAGGCGGTAGGTCAACAGATGCCCGGCCGTGCTCGTGAGTTCCCCGATGACTTCGGCCAGGTTCTGGATGCGGAGCACGTCGAGTTCGGCCTCGGCCACGCGGGGCCACGCCCGGGGCCCTGGAGGAGGTCCGTCCCCGTGGCCGGCCTCGAGCCTGACGTCCTTCGCCCCTGCCAGCTCGCATGGCCAGGGGGCCGACCCCTCGGCCAGCTGGAGAAGGCGGGTCTTGAGGGCCCCGTCTATCGCGCGCCGGACCGTCGTCCAGGGAAGGGTGAGTCCCGCCCGGGCCGAGACCGCGCTCAGGATGGCGAGGGCCGTGGTCGGACCGCCTTCCTGCGGCCAGGCCTCGGGGAGCTCCTCGGGGAGGACCGCCGTGGGCGGCATCGCGGGCGGTGGGGGCCGGAGGAGGGACTCCTCGGTCAGGACGCCCGGAGGGACCTCCTCCTCGAGGACGCTGGCCCCGCCGGGGCCCGTCAGCCAGACGGTGCCCGCCCTGACCGCCGCGTGGACCGCGGCGTCGATGACCTCCCGTTCCGCTCTGGGGATGGTGAGGGTGTCGTCGTAGTCGCCGCGCGGGACGGTGACCGTCCGCCCGCCGGCGAAGTAATCGTAGATGTCCCTGACCCTGATGACCTGTGCGGCCCCCGGGGCTTCCCTCTGTGCACCCTCAGCGCCCTCGTCCCCGGCCGGTGCCGGGGGCCACAGGTCCGGCAAGGCCCCCGGAGCAAGGAGGCCCGGGCGGAGCTCCGTGAGAGTCGCCGCCTGGGGCAGGACAAGTTCCAGGCTCGGGTCCTTCACCGCGACGTCGTCCGGCCTTTCCATCCAGAAGGTCCTCACCGAACGGTCGGGTCGGGTGTAGCGCATGACGAAAAGGCCGTTCTCACAGCCGGTGAGCAGGGTCTCGAGGACGGCCTTCTGGTCGAGCACCTTCGGCAGGTGGGGGTTCCACGCGAAGGCCGTGGCCAGGTCCTTGACCCTCCGCGACGTCTCTCCCTCCTGCCAGAGGTCGTACGGCCCGCCCGGGAGGAGGGCCTCGGCGGCGACAGGCGCGTCCTGGATGCGTGACCGGGGGTCGGCCTTGATGATGTTGAAGAGGGGCTCGGAGTCCACCTTCACCCTGAAGGCCTCCGGTCGGTTGTCCGAGGACGAGGTCACCACGATGCAGTAGGCCTGCTGGATTGCCCCCGGGATGGCCTCCCGGTCCTCGTCCCTCCGGGCCTTGAGGGCCGCCAGGTGCACCGGGTCGGTCACCTTCTGCCTTTCGAGCTCGGCCTCGACCTCCTCCCACCCCAGGTAGCGGCGCACACGGGTCCGGGCCACCTCGAGACCCTCGGGCGAGGGCACGGCGAGGACCACGGCGTTCCGGTAGGTCCGGGGCTTTTGCGGGCCTGTCTTCTGCTCGATGAAGCGCACCGCCTCGGGGCTGGGCCGGCCAGGCTCCGAGGCCGCCCGGGGTCCGAGGACGGCGTAGTGGAACTCCGCATCGTCCGGGATGTCGTCGGGGTGCTTCGGGAGCTTGTGGACCCTGGCCCCGGCCGCCGCCGCCCCGGCGGTGAGGGACTTAGTCTTCCCTATCTCCTCGACGAGCCTGGCCTCGACCAGTTCGGCCGGAAGGCGGGCGCAGGCCGCGTGGTGCATCTGGGTGAGGTTGGGCCGGGCGCCCAGACGCCAGCTCTTCGGGAGGAGCTTCTGCCCGTCGGGACCGGTCTCCACATCGCTCAGGCAGGCCTCGTCGAGGAACCACGAGTCCGCGGCCCAGCGTCTGAGGCCCTTCTCGAGCTCGATGCGGTCGGGGTTCGTGTGGCCGAGCAGGGCCAAGAGCTCACGGGTCACGGCCTTCTGCCCGACCGGCTGGGAGTGGAGGAAGGTCGCCAGGACGGCCTGTTCTATCTCCCGGTGCCTCAGGGCCGGGAGGTCCTCCTGGATCTGCCTGGCCTTGGCCAACTCGCCCTCGAGGATTCCGGCCCACTCCTGGCGCTTTCCGTCGTACTCCTCCGTCGAGGCCATGTTGGCCAGTTCCCGAGCCGCCCGGGACAGTTCGGTCTCGCCCGGCCGGCTCAGCAGGACGTTGAGGCCGACCAGCGGGCTCTCGTCCCAGGCTTCCGCGTCCCGCAGGGCCAGGGCGAAGGTCCGGAGGACGCCTCGTGTCCGCTGGAAGCTCTCGAGGTTGGTCCACTTGGTGTAGAGCACTTCCGTCAGGTCCGGGTGGAACGGGTAGCTCGCCAGGTAGCGCTCCTCGGCCTCTGGCCCCTGGCGCGCGGTGAGTTCGTCGAGGTTCCGGATGCCCTGGAGGGCCGCCGACACGTGCGGGCGGAAGGTCTCCCGGTCGCGAATCGAGTCCGGGGTGAAGAACCGCCTCCTCAGTATCTCGGCCACGTCGCGCTTGAGGACGGGCTGGATGCCTTCCTCCTTCTCGCGGCGGAAGATGGCCGACAGTTCCGTGGCTATCCTCTTGCCGAGGGTGTCGGACTTGCTCGGGTCGGTGGCCAGGAGGGAGGCGACGACGGCGCAGCGGTCGACGGCCGTCGCGGCCTGGGTCAGGTACTGGAAGAAGTTCGTCAGGCGGGAGAGCCAGGCCCCGTCGCGGCCGACCTTCTCGCGGGCGAACATGAGCACCTCGTCGATGAGGACGAGCGTGCCCAGGTCCTCCCTTGCGGGCATGGCCAGGAGCTGGCGCAGGAGGTTCTCCGCGGGGGCGCTCTCGCGCTCCTCGTCGCGCTCCTCGGCGTGAAGGAGCCGCAGCCCCTCGCTTCCCGCTATCTGGAAGGCGAGGACGCTCCAGGGATGCCTGAGCCAGCGCCGCTCCCCCTGCGGTGAGACGATCTCCATCCCCTTTTCGACGTCCAGCTTGTCGAAGGCCAGGACGGCGACCCGGGCCTGCGGCGGGGTCTGGCCCGCGTGCTCCGTGAACTCGCGCACCGCCGGCAGGTCGGGCAGACGTGAGGGGTCCTTGACGAGGTGGTAGAGGGTGATGAGGGCGTGGGTCTTGCCCCCGCCGTAGGTGAGCTCCAGCTGGCGCACGGCCCGTTCGCTCCGGCCCGCCAGGCGCAGGACGACCTCTTTGGCCAGTTCCCGGAGGTTGTAGGTCGGGTAGGTGAGGGAGAAGAACTCCCCGGGGTCCCGGTACACCCGGCGTGCCGTCCCGACGGTGACCTCGTAGAGGTCGGCCGCGAAGACGGCCAGCGAGAGTTCGCCCGACCGCAGGTCGTCGCGCAGCTTCACCACCCTGTGCCAGGGAGTCGGTGTCGTGCCGGTCATGGGACCCTCCCCCTCTCGTGCGCTCGAGCGGACCACTCAAACGTCCATGGGACCTCTGATCTGCTCGTACTGCGGACGTGTCCGGCGCGGGTCGAAGAGATGGTTGCTGATACTCTCGAGCAGGGTCCGCTCCTCGTTCCCGTTCTCGGCGAGTTCGATGAGGGCCTGGAGGAGCTGGCCGAACAGCCTGTGCCCCGCAAGGCCCCGCTCCCTCACGTAGTCGTCGACAGTCGTCACGTCGCCGGCCTTCCAAAGGTGCATGAGGCGGTGGACCTGGTCGATGAGGGGCACGGGCCTCCCGCCGTTCTCGTAGCCCATGCGCCTGCCGCGCCGCTCGTGCCAGCGCTTGAGCCTCACCGTGGGTCCGGAAGCCGCCTCGTTGCCGGCTTCCTCCGCGGCCTTCCCGGAGGACCCCTCTCCGGGCTCCTCGGGGCTGTGACCTTCATGCGCCTTCTTGGTCGGCTCCGTCTTCCTGGCGCGCCTCGACAGGAGGTCGTGGTCGGTGACCAGGGCCCGGTCCGAGAGGCCGCAGGACACGGCGTAGAGGATAGACGCCCCGCTGGGGGTGTCCGAGAAGCCGAAGCTCTGCCGGTGGAAGAGATAGTACGTGGTCACATCGTCGAGGCCGCCGCCTTCGGCCTCCTCGCTGTCGGGCGACAGCATCCTCCCGACGACGAAGTCGACCACGACCCGACGGACGTGGCCCAGGAACTCGCTCACCGTCATGAGTTCCGAAGGGCGGTCGGCCTTCTTCACCACTGGGTGGCGGCTGAAGACCTCGAGCGCCGGGCCGGTGGCGGCCCAGATGAAGTCGGGTCCGCGTATGCCCGCATCCCAAATCTCCCACAGGGCGGACTTCTGCGGTGGCCCCTTCCCCTCGCCGGCCCGGACACCCAGGAGCTTGACCCTCATGTCCTCCAGGACCTGGCGGTCCCATCCGGGGCGCGTCCCCGGAGGGCGCTTGCGGCAGACCAGCCACACCGAGGACGACAGCGCGGCCCCGGTGAGGGCGCGGGTCCGGTTGCCCATCTCCGTCTGGATGGGCCAGCTCGCGGTCACCACGAACCCGGCCCGGAGCATGGCCGAGACGAGGGCCTCCCAGGCCTCCGGGTTCTTCTGCGCGAAGACCACCACCAGGCGCCCTTCGGGGGTGAGGACCCGGAAGCACTCCCGGAAGGCCTTTAGGAGGCCCGCTTCGTAGGCCGCCCTGGATTTCTCGCGGTCCCCGCCGAACCGGCTGTCGTCGTCTATGAGCTCGCCCTCGCCCGTCTCATGGTCCCACTTCGGGCTGAGCTCACGGGAGAAGGCCCGGTCGACCTCTGCCGAGAGCCCCTGCAGGCTCCGGCGGAGCCAGACGTAGAAGAAGTCCATCGTGTCGGAGTAGGGGATGGCGTCGTAGTACGGCGGGTCGGTGAGGACCAGGTCCACGCTCTCGGGCTCCAGCGGGAGTCGGGTGGCCGAACCGAGGAGGACCCGAGGGGCGGGCCGCTCGCGGGCCGCCGCGGTGGTGTGCTCGGTGGCCCGGCAGACCCACTCCAGGCAGGCGGTGTAAGTCCCGGTCGAGCCTGAAGCGGGGTTCGGCTCTGCGAAATCCCAAGTGACTGGCAGCGCGAAACGCGTGAAGACGTTTCTCATCGACTCCCGCGTCGCGTCCCACGTCGACAGGGCCGCGTTGTAGTCGGCCAGCTTGTCCACGGCCAGGGCCAGGAGGCCGCCGACGGTCTCGAGCCATTCGGGCGGGTAGCCCATCCCGGCCATGGCCTCCCTGGCGGCTCGGGTGTGACGGACGAAGGTTGCGAGCGAGAGGAGCTGGCGCGGGCTGAAGAGCTTGCCCCACGCGTCGAACCCGTAGAGGGGCACCCGGATTCCCAGAGCTTCCTTGCCTGGCAGGGGCTCGGCGGGCACTCCGAAGGGGACCTCAGCGAAGGCTTCCTTCACCAGGGCGGCCGCCTCCGCAGCCCGTGCGACCTCCGCCTCTGTCGGCGGGCGGTACTCCTTGCCCCTCGGGCCCTCGACGACCACGGCCACGAGCCGCTCCCCGAGCCGGCCCGCGCGCCCCTCCTCGCGGAGGTCCTCCATGGTGGTGATGACCCCGCAGAGGGGACACCTCACTCCCGAACGGGACATGGTCCCGCGTGTCTCGACGTCAGCGTCAGGCTCGGAGTCGGACAGCCTGCGCACCCCGAAGCTCACTCTCGGCTCACCGGGCTGAGCCTGAAGCTCGAGGACGACCTTCTTTCGAGGCTTGCGGCAGAGCCAGCGGGTCTTCAGCAGAGGAACCTCGCCGCGGCAGTTCTTGCACGTGACCGTGCGGGCCCAGAGGTAGGCCACCGTGGTCCGTCCGTCCACGACCGGATAGAAACGCTCGAGGTCGGCCCTTGCCCGCTCCAGCACCCACGCGCCCCAGACCCGGACATGCCGGGCCAGGTCGGCCTCTGGCGCTGGGAAGAGGTCGGACTCCGGCGAGGCGAGGGCGAAGTCGGGAAGGGGCAGGGTCCTGCCGGCCAGGCGGTGCGGGTACTCCAGGGTGCACTTGAGGATGAACCAGGCCACGGGGTTGATGTCCATGGCTATGGCCTCGCAGCCCAGCCTCATGGCCTCGAGGGGGATGGAGCCGCCCCCGGCGAACGGGTCGAGGACCCTGGGGGGGCGCCCGCCGAAGGCCTTGCGGACCTCCTCGCGGAACCAGTCCAGGTCGGGGCTCGACTCCCGGCCCCAGTGGAGCACCCCGCCCTGCGTCTCCTCGCGCGGCGCCTCCGCGGTCTTCCCGGCGGTCTTGTTGCACTTTCTCCTCTGGACCACCCGGCCGCCGAGCCTCTCGATGAGGCGGTTGCGCTCGTGGCGGTCCGCCGGGGCCGGCAGCAGTGAGGCGATGAGAGCGGCTCTGCAGGCCGCGAGCGGCCGACGGGCGGGCCAGATGTGCAGGGTGGAGATGTGCCCGTGCCGCACGTTCTTCTCGTGCAGGGAGTCCAAGGACGCCTGTCTGAGGGGGAAGGCCGTCTCGATGAGCCGCGGGCCGTCCGGACGGCCGCTGTCGCCTGTCGAGCTCACTCCACCACCGCCGCTTCGATGACCTGCGTCTCGTTGATGACCATGCTTCCCTTGGCCCGCGCCAGCAGCTGGTGGAACGGGTCGTTCACCCGGACCAGGCGGGGCCGCGGGCTGGCGCAGTCGTAAACGACGTAAAGCCAGTACCTGGACCCGAGGTTGCAGGCCCGCGCCCACTCGTTCGCGGTCACCTCGACCTGTCCTCCCCGGGCCCGCCCCTTGACCTCGATGGCCATCGTCTGGCCGTCGGGGCGGACGGACAGGAGGTCGAAACCGGGGCGGTCGCCGAGCCCCGCCTCCCGCGCCCTGTCGGGAGTCGACACATCCTGGACCCTCGCCCCCAGAGCCTCCTCGTAGCTGACGGCCACACTCATGGCGACGGCCTCCACCTTGGCCTCATGGTGCAGCCGCTCCTCGGGGTCGCCCGACGGGACGACCAGCGCGTGGGCCAGGAAGACCACCTCTCCTGGAGCCACTAGGTCGGCCTCCCGCTCGAGTCTCGCCGTGACCTGGGCGTGCCGGCGGAGGACCCCCTCCTGCTGCCTCTTGACGGCCTCCAGCTGCTTCTCGGCCTCGCGGTCTCCGGCCTGGACCCTCTTCCACAGCCTCCTGCGGCGCTCGGCGAGCTCCGCCAGCCTGAGGTTGTGGCCGCGTTCAACACTTGCCCTCCGCTCGGCCAGCCTCTCCAGGAGCTTCTGCCGGAGGTCGTCCGCCCGCTGGGCCGCGACCTCGTTCCGTGCCCACGCCCTGGCTTCCTCGCGGTACCGGTCCGGGACGGCGGCCAGTCGCCCCGTGGGCCGCACCCCCGCCGCTCCCCGGAGGAGGAGGAGGTGTTCGACAGGGCACACCTCGAGGCTCCCGTCCTCCTCCTGCCGCAGGCCCACGAGCCTCTCCTCCAGCAGCTCCTCCCGCTCGAGCCCCTCGACCTCCGGGTCCGCCCTGCGGACCACGGACACCAGGGCGAGGTGGAAGAGGTAGGGGGACCGGGCGTAGGGGTCGAGGAAGACCCCTCCCCGGAGGGCCTCCCCCTCGAGGGTCCGGCAGACCAGAGCCCGGAAACGTTCGAAGAACGGCTCCCCGGGTCTCAGGAAGACGACCTTCGCCTCCGGGGACGGCCGGTGCACCGTGAAGATGTTGCGGCGGTCTTCCGGGTACTGCTCCAGGGCCGGCCACAGAGGCTCGAGAGCCCCGGGGCGCAGCGGCCGGAAGGAGAAGGTGCCCCCGAGACTCCCGTGGATTCCGAGACCGACGAAGGGTGCGGCAGCCCCGACGAAGCGGCGCACGTAGCCGGGGAGCAGGCGGCGCAGGCTTTCGCGCTCGAGGTGCTCCTGCTGCTCGGAGAGCTCCTCCCTCACGTCCTGACCTTCGCCGTAGAGCTCGCGCTCACGGGTCCGGAGGGCCTCGATTCGTTCCTTCGTCAGCCGCGCCTCGATGGCCTCGGTCGCCTCCCTGAGCCCGGCGTCGGTGACGGCCAGTTCCATGTAATGCCTGAGCGAGAGGCCCTCGAAGAGGCGGCCCACGACGTCGAAGACCTTGTCCGTCCCCAGTTCCTGCCGCATCCGTTCGAGCTTCTCGAGGAGTGTCCGCAGCACCCGGCCCTCGCGCGTCTGGCCGGCCACGAGGTTGACGATGACGACCGGGTCGTGCTTCTGCAGGTACCGGTGGATGCGGCCCATCCTCTGCTCCAGGCGGGCCGGATTCCAGGGGATGTCGTAGTTCACCATGCGCCAGCAGAACTGGAGGTTGATTCCCTCGCCCGCCGCGTCGGTCGCCACGAGGTAGGTCGCGCCCCCTTCGACGGCCGGGGTCCGGAAGAACTCGACCTGGGCTTCCCGCTCCCTCGCGGTCATGCCGCCGTGGATGCGGGCCACCCGGTCCGTGTAGCCGATGGCCTCGAGGCGCTGCACGAGGAACTCGAGGGTGTCCCTGTGCTCGGTGAAGATGATGAGTTTCTCGTCGGCCGCACGGGGGTCCCGGAGCACCTCCAGGAGCCTGTCGAACTTGGCTCCGCTTCCCGTCTCGTGGACCTCCCCCGCGAGGGCGAGGAGCTCCTCCAGCCTGGCCTTCTCGGCCTCCAGGTCGGCCGGGTCGAGGGCGGCGACCCCTCCCAGGAGGCGGTCCTCGACGACCTCGCCGCCCTCCCGGCCGTCTTCCGCTTCCTCTTCGTCGGCCGTGGTCTCCTCGTAGGGGTCGGGCACCTTGTCCAGGGCGTCCTGGTCGGCCTTGAGCTCCTCGAAGGTGATGCGTCCCGTGCGCAGGTCCGTGATGAGGCGGTCGAGCTTGTCGATGCGTCGCCGGAAGGACTTGATGAGGGCGTAGGTCGAGCTCGCCAGCCTGCGCTGGAAGACACTCATCGCCAGGCGGGCCGCGGAGCGGTTGAGCATCCGTGCCCGGCTGTAGTACCTCTCGATGTACTTCGTCGTCTCTTCGTAGAGGCGCCGTTCCTCAGGGGTCAGCTCGTAGCTCAGCGTGTCGGACACCCGCGTGGGGTAGAGCGGTCGGCCCTGGAAGTCGACCATCTCTTCCTTCGTCCGCCGGATGAAGTGGCGCCGGCGCTCCTCGGGCGGGTAGGCGCGGAAGGCCTCGAAGGTGGCCAGGGCCTCCGGCTCCAGAAGGCGCCAGAGGCAGTAGTAGGGGAAGTCCTTGCCCATGTGGGGCGTCGCCGTGAGGAGGAGCAGGTGTCGGGCGTGCCATGGCAGCCGCCAGCGCGGCTCCGTGACCTTCACCCCGGCGAGCGCCTCGGCCAGGCGGTAGCGGTCGGTCTTGCGGATGTAGCCGTCGGCGTCCTGCCTGGCGGACAGCTTGTGGGCCTCGTCGAAGACGACGAGGTCGTAAGGCTCCACGCAGGGCTCGGCCAGTCGGGAGAACATCCGCTGGCCGGCCAGAGTGTCGACACTCACGATGACGAGGTCGGATCCCTCTCCCTTGAAAGGGTTGTCCGCGACCGCGTCGGCGCCGCTCAGGGCGCGGGCCGGCAGGCTGAACAGGGTGCGGAGCTCGCGCTCCCAGTTGTTCACGAGGCCCGCTGGCGGGACGATGAGCACCCGCCGGAGAAGCCTCCGGCTCACCATCTCCCGGATGTAGAGGCCGGTCATGATGGTCTTGCCCGCCCCGGCGTCGTCGGCCAGCAGGAAGCGAAGGGGTGACTGGCGCAACATGCGACCGTACACGGCGGTCCGCTGGTGGGGGAGAGGGTCGATCAGGGAGACCTCGGCGCCGAAACCCGGGTTGGCCAGGTGGCCGTAGCCGAGCCGGTGGCCCTCGGCCACGACGCGCACGGCTTCAGGGTCGGCGCCGAAGTCGATGTGCGTGTCAGACTCTGTCACCGGAAGCTCCACGGTCACGCGTACGGTGTCGAACGAAGGTTCAATTCACCCCCTCTCGCGGAAAACCCTGCCATCGGCGGTCCTGGCGGCGGCACGGAACGGAGACGGACCGAGACCGAACGGAGGCGGTTTTCACATGGACAGGGGAAGGTTCACAAGGCTCACCGGACCGGTCTTCGCCGGCACGAGCGCCGACGGGGGGACCTGCGCCGGCTTCGTCAGGACGGCGATGGGGGCTCTCGTCATCGACGCCTTCCTCACGCGGGAGGACGGGCGGGCGCTCCTGGAGGCGGCCCAGGCCGAGGCCCGACGGGTCACGGCCGTGGTCTACACCCACGAGCACTTCGACCACACCGCGGGCACCACGGACTTCCCGCCGTGCGGCGTCATCGCCAGCGAGGGGACGGCCCGGGGCCTTGCGCGGCAGCTCGAGCGCTGGAGGGAGGAGCTGGCCCGACAGGAGCTCGCGCCGAGGCGGCCGACGCTCGTCTTCGACTCCCGGGTGCGCCTTCCGTGGGACCCTGAGGTCGTCATCGTGGAGCTGGGCGGGCACGCGGAGGGCTCGAGTGTTGTCTTCGTCCCCGAGCACAGGGTCCTCTTCACCGGCGACCTGGTCTTCCGGGGCCGTCCGCCGTACGTGGGGACGATACGGCCGGAGAAGTGGGTCACGGCCCTTCGGACCCTCGAGGAGTGGGACGTGGAGACCGTCGTCCCCGGGCACGGTCCGGTCGGCGGCAGGGAGGTCCTGACCGAGCAGAGGGTCTGGCTGGAGGGCTTCCTCGAGCGCGTGCGCGAGGTCCGGGAGCGTGGGACGCCTCTCGATGAGGCCGTGGACCTCCTCGCGGCCGAGTTCGGCTACGCCGAGGAGCGCCGCAGGGGCCTCCGTATGGCCCTGGAGACGAGGCTGGGGTTCGGCGGGGACGGGGTCGGCCGGTGAGCCGCACCGCCCGCGCCGCCGAGGGGGTCGTCTTCGCCTGCATCGTTCCCCACGGGTTCGAGATCGTTCCCGAGGTGGCCCGGGCCTCCGGGGCCGGGGCTTTGGACGCCTTCGCTCCGACGCGCCGGGCCATGGAGGAGATCGGGCGCCGTATCAGGCGCCTCGCTCCCGAGACGGTCGTCATCGCCACCCCGCACAACCTGCGTCTCGAGGGCGGGTTCACCGCCGTCGTGACGTCGGAGTTCACGGGCGGGACTCTGGCTCGCGGGGAGGCCTCGGTCGAGGCCTCTTTCCCCTGCGACCAGACCCTGGCCAAGGACATCGTGGCCCGTGCTTCCGAGGCCCGTATCCCGGTCGTCGGGGCGAACTTCGGCGCCCTCAGCGGCCCCGAATCCCGTGTCGCCATGGACTGGGGGACCCTCATCCCCTTGTACTTCATCGGCCGCAGGACGACGGACGTGCCGGACGGCCTGCGGGTCAGGGTCGGCCCCTGGGAGGGGCCCCCGGACGCCCCGCCCCGGCCCAAGGTCGTCATCATCGGCCCGAGCCGGGAGGTGCCGTGGACCGACCTCGTCCGCCTCGGCGCGGTCGTCGCCCGGGCGGCGCAGGCGGCGGGCCGGAGGACGGTCTTCGTCGCCAGCGCCGACCACGGTCACGCCCACCGGGCGGACGGCCCCTACGGCCACGACCCCGCGTCGGCCGCCTACGACGAGGCGGTGTGCCGCATGGTGCGCTCGGGCGAGCTCGAGAGGCTCCTGGACCTCGACCCCGGCTTCGTGGAGGCGGCCAAGCCCGACAGCCTCTGGCAGATGCTCATCCTGCTGGGGGTCCTGCGGGAGCGCCCGATGACGGGTGAGCTCCTCTCCTACCAGGCCCCGACCTACTTCGGGATGCTCTGCGCCTCCTACGAGCCCTGACCGTGCGGGGCACCGAATGCCGGCACCAGGGGTGTGGCTGGGCGGGAGTGGGCCGGCAGGGGGCTCCAGGCCCGCGGTCACGGGACGCTCAGGGGTCGAGGAGGCTCTCTTCGAGCGGGAGGCGCGGGAGCGGTCCCCTGGCGAGGCGGAAATACTCGCGCCCGAGGACGGCGGCCGCCTCGTCGTCCACCGGGCGTCGCCGCTCGAAATCGTAGAGCCCGCCGAAGGCCCGCTCGACGTTGTGCCGCTGGGTGCGGTGGCAGAGGAGGGCCCGCATCTTCGTGTCGAGGTAGGGGAGGATGTCGATGGCCGCCACCGTCCGGTCGGACGGGCGGCGGCGCCCGCCGTAGGGAGGCAGGCTCACGTACCAGAGGCGCGGCCCTGTCGCGTCGGGTGCCTCCCGCGCTCCCGAACGGGAGCCGCCGCGGTCGGGCCGAGGCCTGTCCTCGCCGAAGACCCGGTCGAAGGCCGCCGTCGTCAGGGCGCTCACGGCCACGTGGTCGGGATGACCGTACACTCCGTCCGGCCCGAAGGTGACGACGGCTCCCGGCCGCCAGCGCTCCATCTCGCGCGCGATGGCCCCGACCGCCTCCTCGACGTCCACGTCGGCGAGCCCGCCGTCCGGGTAGCCGAGCTGGACGAGCCGGCTCACCCCGATGACGCGGCAGGTCTCCTCGAGCTCGGCCGCCCGCACCTTCCCGAGTTCGGACGGAAGACACACCGGGTCGGGCGGCTGGCGGCCGCGCTCGCCCCGCGTCGCGCAGATGAGGGCGGCCTCCCCACCGGCCGACACGTGGCGGGCGACGGTCCCGGCCGTGAGGAAGGCCTCATCGTCGGGATGGGCGAAAACGAGGAGGAGACGGCCGTGCGTGCCCCGGCGCCCGCCTCCCGTTCCTCCAGCAGACACTCCCTACCGCGAGGCCTCCTCGAGGCCGGGGTAGAGGGGGAAGGCCTCGCACAGCTCGGCGACCGTCCGCCTGGCCCTGGCCGCGACGGCCTCGTCGTCCGGCGCCTCGAGGATGTCGGCGATGAGGTTGCCGATGACCTTCATCTCGCGCTCCTTCATGCCCCTCGTCGTCACGGCCGGGGTCCCGATGCGGATGCCGCTGGCCACCTTCGGCGGCTTGGGGTCGAACGGGATGGTGTTGTAGTTGACGGTGATCGAGGCCCTGGCGAGGGCCTTCTCGGCCGAGGCTCCCGTCATCTCGCGGCCGGCCAGGCACCCGGCGGTGACGTCCACCAGCATCAGGTGGTTGTCCGTGCCGCCCGAGACGAGCCGGAGCCCCCTGTCCCGCAGCACGGCGGCCAGCTTGGCCGCGTTCGCCTTGACCTGCCGCTGGTAGCGGCGGAACTCCTCGGTGGCCGCCTCGCGGAAGGACACGGCCTTGGCCGCGATGACGTGCATCAGGGGACCGCCCTGGAGGCCGGGGAAGACGGCCTGGTCGATGGCCTTGGCGAACTCGGCGCGGCAGAGGATGGCTCCGCCGCGGGGTCCCCGCAGGGTCTTGTGGGTGGTCGTCGTGACGAAGTCGGCGTAGGGGACCGGGTTGGGGTGCTCCTTGGCCGCGACGAGGCCGGCGATGTGGGCCATGTCGACCATCAGCAGGGCCCCGCAGGCGTCGGCGATGTCGCGGAGACGGGCGAAATCGATGTACCTCGGATAGGCGCTGGCCCCGGCGACGATGAGACGCGGTCGGTGGCGCACGGCCAGGGCCTCGAGCGCGTCGTAGTCAAGGAGCTCGGTGTGGCGGGCAACCCCGTAGGGGATGAAGTTGAAGTAGCGGCCGGAGATGTTGAGCCGGTGGCCGTGGGTGAGGTGCCCCCCGTGGGTGAGGTCCATGCCGAGGACGGTGTCGCCGGGCTTCAGGACGGCCAGGTAGACCGCCGTGTTGGCCGGGGCGCCGGCGTGGGGCTGGACGTTGGCGTGCTCCGCCCCGAAGAGGGCCTTCAGGCGCTCGATGGCCAGCCGTTCGACCACGTCGACGCATTCACAGCCCCCGTAGTACCGGCTGCCCGGGAGCCCTTCCGCGTACTTGTTGGTGAGGACCGAGCCCTGCGCCTGGAGGACGGCCGGGCTCGTGAAGTTCTCGGAGGCTATCAGTTCGAGGTTCGTCCTCTGCCTCTGGAGTTCGCACTTCAGGGCTTCATAGATTTCCGGGTCGACTTGGGCCAGGAGATCGCTCAAGGGTCTCGCTCCCTCTTCGTGTTTGTCATCCGGCCGCCGGCGGGACCTCGCCGACGGGCGGGAAACTCGGGTGCATCCAGCCGACTGTAGTTCACCACGGGGACGGCGCAACCCTTCGCCACTATGCGCCGTGAGGGCGTAGGACCGGCTGGAAGAGGGACCCTCCGGTGGGCGGAGAAAAACCGAAGATGGGGAATCGGTTCAATCTCAGGAATCGTCCGTCAGGTCCGGGTCGCGTAGCCCGTTTGCCGGAGGGGGGACCTCGGAGATGAGCCATGCTTCGGAGGACATGCGCCCGCGTGTGGCCGTGCTGGTCGACTATGAGAACGTCTACTTCAGTGACAGGGCCGTCTACTCCGACCCGGAGGCGGTGCGCCGCCTGGCCCGCGACCTCACCACGGTGGCGGAGCACTGCGGTCCGGTGTCGATGAGGAAGGCCTTCGCCCCGTTCCCGAACCACCCGGCGGCGATGAGGGTCTTCACCGAGGAAGGGTACGACGCCGTGACCTGCGACCAGAAGCCCAACGCCGCCGACCTGAAGCTGATAGCGGCCCTGACGGCCGTCACCTCTGAACAGAACATAGGCCTGGTCATCCTCGTCTCGGGTGACGGCGACATGCTCGAGGCCATAGAGGAGGCCCAGAGGCGCGGCGCCCGCGTCGTCGTGGTCTCCTGCGGGGGGAGGGAGCTTTCCGCCAGGACCAAGGCGGCGGCAGACCGGGTGCTGGTCCTTCCCGAGGTTGCGGCCGAGGCGAAGCGGATACGGAACGGGAAGCGGACCAAGCTGGGGCTCGGACGTCTGGCCTTCCGGGGGACGGACGGAGGGACGCCCGCGGTTCCGGAGAGCCCGGCGGCCCGGGCCGGGTCCGGCCCCGCCGGGCGGAGTCCCGCGGAAGCCGCCGTTCACGCCGGGCCGAGCCTGCCCGGAGTGCGCTCGACCACACCCTCGGCCCTCAAGACCTATGTCAACTGCCCTCGCCGGTACTTCTACCGGTATGTCCAGAGGCGTCCGGAGAGCATGAAGCCCCACCTCTTCGTCGGCAACGTGGTCCACGAGGCCCTGAAGGCCTTCTTCGAGGTGGAGCCCCACCGGCGCAGTGCCAAGGGCCTGGAGGAGCGCCTCCGTGACGCCTGGCGCCGCTCCCCCGACCGGGCCGCGGCTTTCCCGCCCGACATGCGGGAGGCCGAGGCCGCCGCGGGGAAGGCCGCCCTCGAGGACCTGCGCCTCTTCGTGCGCCGGGCCGACCTCAGGGCCGTCCCTTTCGCCCTCGAGGAGTTCCTCATGACAGAGGTCGGCGACGGGGTGGTCGTCAGGGGGAAGATCGACCGCATCGACCCTTCTCCCAAGGGCGACGCCCTCGTGGTCATCGACTACAAGACCGGAAGACCCCCCGACACCCCGCCGAACCTCGTGGACGAGTTCCAGCTCCCCCTCTACTGCGCCATGGTCGAGGAAGGACACGCGCGGCCCGTGGAGAGAGTCCGCCTCCTCTACCTGAAGGGTCATGTCACTTACGACTTCTCCCCGCGGGAGGTCGACATCGCCCGCGCCAAGCGGCGGGCCCTGCGCCTCTTCGAGGAGATCGAGGCCGACACGGAGTTCAGGCCCAAGGTCAGCCCGCTGTGCGGTCACTGCGACTTCCTGCGTGACTGCCCGGCCCGCGAGGAGGCCGAGGCCCTTCTCGCCCGGAGGACGGCGGGGCGAGAAGCGGGGGAGGGGGTGGCCGGGACGGCGGACGACCTTCCGTTCTAGGCCCCTCGGGGGCGTCCCTCCGCGACTCCGCCCTCACCGCCCTCTCCGGGATTGGCCCCGGGGTCCAGTCCACCCTTTCCCTCCGGTCCAGGCGCAGTCTTCCCGCCGGTACGCTGCCCGTCCGCGTCGCCCGCTCTATTCTTGACGTGGTCCCGGCGCACCCCGAGCCGGAAGTCCGAGGGGTCAGTCGACCTGCTTGGAGTGGCGGATGTCCCCTTGGCTGTCGAAGAGGACGACCGTGACCGGGCCTGTGGCCGGCCAGATGCGGTCACTCGTCCAGGCGAAGACGCACTCGTCCCGGTACGTCTCGCCGGGCGTGTGCGCGGCCGCGGCCTCAGGGTCGCAGGGCAGTGACAGCTCTTCACCGGGGAGGAGGACGAGGTCCCCGGTGAAGTGACACCAGGCTCCGGACTCGCGGACCTGAAGGGACCATCCGGTGAGGCTGACCGGGTGCCGGGAGCCGTTGACGAGGACGATGCGTCCGGCGTCGGGCTCGACGGAGGCGATGGTGACGTCACCGGTGGCGAGGACGACCCGCGGGGGCGTGGGGCCTCGCTCCCGTTCGGCCTGTGCCTCGGCCAGGGCCGCGGCGAGGGTGTCTGGAGGGTCCGGCTGGAGGGTGAACTCCCATTCTTGGCCGCCTGACGCGGCACTGGGCCCGGGGCGTGTCTCTCTGCCGGCCGGAGGCCGGGAAGACGCCTCCTCTGGAGGCGTTTCGTCGGGGACCGTCAGCCGGCCCGGCCGGGGCGCTTCCGCAGGGGGGCCTGCCTGGTCGAGGTGTGCTTGGCCCGAAGGGCGTGCCGGGTCGGGGGGCGTCCCGAGGGTGCCCAAGGGGGGCCAGACACCTGGAAGCGCGGTCCCCGCGCAGCCCAGCACGACGGCGGCCACGGTGAGGAAGG
>ENA-OSAI01000374-OSAI01000374.1-marine-sediment-metagenome-genome-assembly--contig:-NODE-374-length-18808-cov-14.507439_pt1 | contig 18808 bp, 20 predicted proteins | sample MGYA00237871_ERZ529316 | MGnify/ENA primary metagenome ERZ529316 (study PRJEB26369, sample SAMN03142814) | marine sediment metagenome | biome: marine; feature: borehole; material: sediment...
GTACTGGTAAGCCGGGTCGAGAGGCCCGGTTGAACCGGCAGGAGTCAGCAGAGGGTATAGTATCTGGCCGAGGAGCGACGCACGGTCTGGCTAGTGAGGCACTGCCGGACGAAAGGGGCAGAAAGGGATAGGCCGGAACCTAAAGGGCGCCCACCCGGCCAGGGAAGGCCCGAATACTGAGTCAGGGGTGAACCCGTTGAGTTCGTACGGAAGGCGAGGAGAGCAGAAAACCCTTAACAGGGCCTGTCTGCGGGAGGACGCGGTGAATACGCGGGGGACCGCAAAAGGGCTGAGTCTTTCGTCGGCACAAGGCGGAGGTTTACCTCGCGGGTGTCAAGGTAACGGTCTGATGGAGAGGGTGGTAGAGCGCAGCAACATGCTGGCGGCGCTCGGACGGGTTGAGGGGAACAAGGGAGCAGGTGGAATCGACGGGGTTCAGGTTGAGGACCTACGTGAGTACCTGCGAGAAGTCTGGCCACAGGTTCGGGAGGAACTACTTACGGGGACCTACCGCCCGCAGCCTGTTCGCCGGGTCGAAATCCCAAAGCCAGGTGGAGGCACGAGGCTTTTAGGGATACCCACCGTTTTGGACCGCCTAATCCAGCAGGCACTACTGCAGGTACTGACGCCCATCTTTGACCCGACGTTTTCTGGGGCCAGTTACGGGTTCAGGCCAGCAGGCGAGCTCACGATGCGGTCAGGATGGCGCGTCAGTACGTTGAGGCCGGATACGACTGGGTCGTGGACCTGGACATTGAGAGATACTTTGATACGGTGAACCACGACATCCTCATGGCGCGAGTGGCCCGGAAGGTTAAGGACAAGAGGGTCCTGAGACTAATCCGTCGTTTCTTGCAAGCGGGGGTCATGTTAAATGGTGTGGTCGTGCGGTCAGGAGAGGGAACCCCGCAGGGAGGACCTCTCAGCCCGCTACTGGCCAACATCTACCTCGATGACCTCGACAAGGAGCTTGAGAAGCGGGGCCACAAGTTCGTTCGTTACGCTGACGATTGTAACATCTACGTTAGAAGTCGGGGGGCGGCCGAGCGGGTCATGTGGAGTATCCGGGACTTCCTGCAGAAACGGTTGAAACTCAAGGTTAACGAACAGAAGAGTAGCGTGGACCGGCCGTGGAAGCTTAAATTCCTGGGGTTCAGTATGTACCAGAGCAAAGGGAAGGTCTTCATTCGCCTGGCTCCACAGAGCCTCAGACGGGTGAAGGACAAAATCCGGGCGTTCACCTCCCGGAACAAGCCCCTGAGCATCGAAGCCCGGATTCGGCGCATCAACGCCTACCTGGGTGGATGGCTGGGGTACTTCGCCTTGGCTGAAACCCCCAGCGTCTTTCAGAGCCTCGAGGAGTGGCTGCGACGCCGCCTTCGCATGTGCCTTTGGAAGCAGTGGAAGCGGGTCCGCACGCGCTACCGCGAGCTACGCGCCTTGGGCTTACCGGAATGGGTCGTCCACCAGGTCGCGAACGCCCGCAAAGGCCCTTGGCGCATGGCGCATGGGCCACTGAACCAAGCCCTGGGCATCGCCTACTGGGAAGCCCAGGGTCTCCTGAGTTTAACCGCACGTTACCAAAGTATCCGTCAAGCTTGGTGAACCGCCGTATACCGAACGGTACGTACGGTGGTGTGAGAGGACGGGGGCTAGCCGCCCCCTCCTACTCGATTTGGGGAAAGGATGGGATTGGGGACGCTGGGATTAGAACCCGCGAGGATAACCGACAAGAGGGGCCACAGGGGCGCGCCACGGCCGGTGACACTCAAGATGTTGTGGGTTATAATTAGCGGTGTATACAAGATATAGGGGCGGGGGAGTATGAGGTGTCCGTACTGTAAGGCCGAGGGCAGCCGCGTCCTGGATTCCCGGCCCACGGAGGAGGGCACGGTGATCCGAAGGAGGCGCGAGTGCCCCGTCTGTTCACGGCGGTTTACCACCTACGAGAAGGTGGAGGAGGCGCCCTTCAGCGTCATAAAGAAGGACGGCCGCAGGGAGCCCTTCGACCGGGCCAAGATCCTGACGGGGCTCCTGAAGGCCTGCGAGAAGAGGCCGGTTTCCATCGACGAGCTGGAGAGGGTGGCCACCGAGGTGGAGAGAGAGGTCCGCGACACCTGGAGCCGAGAGGTGAGCTCCCAGGAGATAGGCGAGAAGGTGATGGAGCGCCTGAGAGCCCTCGACGAGGTGGCCTACGTACGGTTCGCCTCGGTATACAGACAATTCAAGGACCTCCAGAGGTTCCGCGAGGAGCTGGACCGACTGCTGGAGGAGTAACAAGTCGTGGGGGAGGAATAAGACTTTGAGGGTTACGCCAAACGCCAGGACGGTGTTAGAGCGGAGGTATCTCAAGAAGGTCGACGGGAAAGTGGTCGAGAGCCCGGAGGACATGTTGCGGAGGGTGGCCCGGGTCATCGCGGCGGTAGACGCCCAGTACGGGGCGTCCGAGGAGGAGGTAGCGGCCGTCGAGGAGACCTTCTTCAGGATGATGGATGCGCGGGAGATGCTCCCCAATTCGCCCACCCTGATGAACGCCGGCAGGGAGCTCGGGCAGCTATCGGCCTGTTTCGTGCTGCCCATCGAGGACTCCATGAGGAGCATCTTCGATTCGCTGAAGTACACCGCGTTGATACATCAGTCGGGGGGAGGGACCGGCTTCTCCTTCTCCCGTTTGCGGCCCAAGAGGGATATAGTCAGGTCTACCGGGGGGGTGGCCAGCGGGCCGGTGTCCTTCATGAAGGTATATGACGCCTCCACGGAGGCCGTCAAGCAGGGCGGGTCCCGCCGCGGGGCCAACATGGGCATCCTCAGGGTGGACCACCCGGACATCCTGGAGTTCATTACCTGCAAGAGGGACAACGACGACATCACCAACTTCAACATCTCCGTGGCCGTCACCGACGCCTTCATGGAGGCGGTCGAGCGGGGCGAGGAGTACGAGCTCGTGAACCCCCGCGACGGGTCCGTGGTGCGGAAGCTCGACGCCCGAGAGGTCTTCGACCTCATCGTGGAGATGGCCTGGAACAACGGTGAGCCCGGCGTCATCTTCATCGACCGCATCAACGCCGACAACCCCACGCCCCACGTCGGGGAGATCGAGAGCACCAACCCGTGCGGCGAGCAGCCCCTTCTGCCCTATGAGAGCTGCAACCTGGGCTCCATCAACCTCACGCTGATGGTGGACGAGCCGGCCCGGGAGGTGGACTGGGAGAAGCTCAGGAGGACGGTCCACCAAAGCATCCATTTCCTCGACAACGTCATTGACGCCAATCGCTATCCCCTCGAGCAGATCGAGAGGATGACCAAGGCCAACCGCAAGGTGGGCCTCGGCGTGATGGGCTGGGCCGGCATGCTCATCAAGCTGGGCATAGCCTACGACTCGGAGGAGGCCGTGGGCCTGGCCGAGAGGGTGATGCGGTTCATCAGGGACGAGGCCCGGGCGGCCAGCGCCGAGCTGGCCCGGCAGCGCGGCCCCTTCCCCAACTTCCGGGGCAGCGTCTTCGACAAGGCGGGGATGGAGCCGCTGCGGAACGCCACCACCACGACCATAGCGCCCACGGGCACCATAAGCATCATCGCCGACTGCACCTCGGGCATCGAGCCCCTGTTCTCCGTGGCCTTCACCCGCACCGTGCTGGACGACGACCGGCTGGTGGAGGTAAACCCCCTCTTCGAGGAGGTGGCCAAGGAAGGCGGCTTTTACAGCCCGGAGCTTATGCGCCTCGTGGCGCAGCGGGGCACCCTCAGGGGGATCGAAGAGGTGCCCGAGGACGTGCGCCGGATCTTCGTGACCGCCCACGACATATCGCCGGAGTGGCACGTCAGGATGCAGGCGGCCTTCCAGAAGTACACCGACAACGCCGTGTCCAAGACGGTGAACTTCCCCCAGTCGGCCACCAAGGAGGACGTGGCCAAGGTGTACAACCTGGCCTATGAGCTGGGCTGTAAGGGGGTCACGGTCTACCGGGCGGGCAGCAGAGACAGGGAGGTATTGACGGTGGGAAGCGACAAGGACGGCGCTAAGGCCAAGAAGGGCGAGAGGGAGGTCATAGAGCCGAGGCCGAGGCCCCGGGTGACCCACGGCCGCACGGAGCGGATCGATACGGGCTGCGGTAAGCTCTACGTCACCGTGAACGAGGACGAGCACGGCCTCTGTGAGGTGTTCACCCAGATGGGCAAGTCTGGCGGGTGCGCCTCCTCCCAGTCCGAGGCCATCAGCCGCCTGATATCACTGGCCCTCCGCGCCGGCGTGAAGCCCGAGGCCATCATCAAGCACCTGAGGGGGATCAGGTGCCCGGCGCCCTCGTGGCAGCAGGGGGGCATGGTCCTCTCCTGCGCCGACGCGGTGGGGATAGTCCTGGAGAGGTACGTGCGGTACAGGGAGACGGGGGTCAGCGAGGAGTTCGTGGCCGCCAGCCAGGACAACCTGGTCAATCACACGGGCGCCTGTCCCGAATGCGGCGGGCACATGAAGCACGAGGAGGGGTGCGCCACCTGCCTGGTGTGCGGCTACTCCAAGTGCAGCTAGCCGGCAGAGGCTGATAGCGCCCCGGGGACGGCGGGGTCGCCGCCCCCGGGGCTTTAGTCATGGCGCTTCAACTCTGCAGTGCCTGAACGGGCTTGGTCTCCCTGCTGCCGGGCTTCACCAGCGGCAGCTCCTCCTGGCACAGGGGACAGTACTCGGGGCGGTAGCTGGAGACCTTCGTCACCAGGAGGGCGTGGAAGGGTACCTCGAAGGAAACCCGCCCGCCGCTTCTGTCCACGATGGCCACGACGCCGATGGGTGTCGCGCCCATCTCGCGGACGAGCTCCACCACCTCCCTGGCTGACCCGCCGGTGGTCACGACGTCCTCCGTCACCAGCACCCGCTCGCCCGGGGCGAGCTCGAAGCCGCGGCGGAGCTTCATCCGGCCCTCCTCCCTCTCGGCGAAGAGGGCCCTCGCGTTCAGCTGTCTCGCCAGCTCGTAGGCCAGGACGATGCCGCCGATAGCCGGGCCGATGACCACGTCCACGGGGCCCGGTTTAAGGTCGGCCACCATACGCCGGGCGAGCTCCGCCGTCGCCTCCGGATGCTGGAGGACCAGCGCGCACTGGAAGTACTGGTGGCTGTGAAGGCCGGAGCTGAGCAGGAAGTGCCCGTGCCTCACTGCCCCGTACTTCTCCAGCAGCTCTCGAATGTCCGTCATCTCTCCCACCTCCGGATGTCCTGTTCGATCTGGGCCAGGGCCGCCACCGGGTCCGGTGCCGTCCTTATGGCCCTCCCCACCACGAGGTAGTCAGCGCCCCTGCCGAGGGCCTTGGCGGGCGTGGCCACGCGGCGCTGATCGTCGCCCACCCTGGCCCCCATCTTGATGCCGGGCGTAACTATCAAGAAGTCCTCTCCGCAGGCCGACCGCACGGCCGCCGCCTCGGCCGGAGAGGCGACGACACCGTCAAGCCCGCACTCCCGGGCCAGGAGGGCCCGGCTCACCACGAGGTCCATGACCTCGCGGTCGACCCCGACGGCCCGCAGGGCCCCGCCATCGAGGCTGGTGAGGACCGTGAGGCCCAGGACGGCCGGGCGGGGCACTCCCCGGCGTTCCGAGGCCTCCTTCGCTGCCGCCGCAGCGCGCCGCATCATCTCCGGCCCGCCGGCGGTATGTACGGTGATGAGGAACACCCCAGCCTGGACCGCCGCGGCCATGGTCCCGGCCACCGTGCTGGGGATGTCGTGAAGCTTCAGGTCGAGGAAGACCCGCCCGCCGGACTCGGCCACTGCGCCTACCGCGGCCGGGCCCTCCTGGGTGAAGAGCTCGAGGCCGACCTTGAAGTGCTTGAGGGGCAGGCGCCGTACCCAGTCCCTCGCCTCCTCGATGCTGGGGACGTCGAGGGCGAAGATGACCCTGTCAAGGGCGCTAGGTGACTCCATCTTGTTCCTCCTCTCCTCCCTTGCCCAGGTGAGGCCGAGGGCCTGCCTCAAAAAAGGCCACCTCTCGCCGGCCGGCGAAGGGTGGACCTCTTCGGGGCTCCTTTGCCAACCTCGCCGGATTGGCTTAAAAGGAGGGCGGTGCCCTATTATGCTCTCACAGCCTAGCCTTCCTGTCCGAGCCAGTACGGGCTTCTCCAGACCAAGAAGAAAGGCTTCTCGCGGCCGGCGAGAAGCCTACCCATACCTATCCCTCGGATTAGCCCCTTACCGGCCTCACTGGACCGATTTAAAGGTCTAATTTCTCCCCCCTATCCTAACAGACCGCTCCCACCGTGTCAATACCTCCGCAAAGACCCCGCGGGCCAGCGGACTCAACTATTCTCGCCGGCTATAACGGGTACACTAAAGCCCGGACGGAGCCGCGCCGGGCGGAAGGGAATCTACTCACAAGCAAGAAGGATATATCTGGAGGTGGAAGAGATGGAAGATAGGTGGCGGGACGCGCCGATCAAGGGGATATACGCCCCCATACCCACACCCTTTGTGGGCGATGAGGTGGATTTCGCGGGCATGAAGGAGAACCTGCGCAAGTGGGGCAACACGCGGCTTGCGGGTGTAGTGGTGCTGGGCACCAACGGCGAGTTCGTCTACCTGGACGAGGGGGAGAGGAGGGCGCTCATCGATTACGTCTGCGAGCACGCCGGGAACCTGTCGGTGGTGGCCGGCACGGGCTGTGAGTCCACCGGGGCCACCGTGGCCCTGAGCCGTCACGCCGCCGGGGCGGGGGCGCAGGCCGTCCTGGTGCTCACCCCCCATTACTACAAGGGTCAGATGACGGCGGAGGCCCTGAAGAAGCACTTCTTCACGGTGGCCGACGCCTGCGAGGTGCCCGTCATCCTGTACAACATGCCGGCCAACACCGGCCTGAACATGGACGCCGGGCTGGTGAGTTCGCTGGCCGAGCACGAGAACATCATCGGCATCAAGGACAGCTCCGGCGACATCGTGCAGATAGGCGAGATCGTCGCCCGGACCCCGCCGGAGTTCGCCGTGTTCGCCGGGTCGGGCAGCTTCCTGTTCCCCGCCCTGGCCCTGGGGGCGGTGGGGGGTACCCTGGCCGTGGCCAACCTCATTCCCGACGTCTGCGTGGACCTGATGGACACCTTCCGCCGCGGCGAGTTCGACCGGGCGGCGGCCTTGCAGAGGAAGATCTTGCCCCTGAACCACGCCGTGACCCGAGGGGGAGGGGTCGCGGCCCTCAAGGCCGCCCTGGACCTCATCGGTTACGTCGGCGGCGACCCGCGACCGCCGCTGTTGCCGGCGACGAAGCAGCAGAGGGAGGAGCTCAAGCGGCTGCTGGCCGACTTCTGAGGAGCGAGCCCTGGGCCGGCCGCCGGTTGACACTGAGATGATACTAGAGGGGGTAGAGGATGGTGCATGAGCTGAAGGTGCCGGATCGTATTCTCATGGGCCCCGGGCCCAGCGACGTGTCCTCGATGGTTTTGCGGGCCATGTCCACCCCGCTGCTCGGGCACCTGGACCCCGAGTTCCTGGAGATAATGAACCGGACCATGGAGCTCCTGAGGTACGTCTTCGAGACCGAGAACGCCCTGACCGTCCCCATGTCGGGGACGGGCAGCGCGGGCATGGAGACGGCCTTCGTGAACTTCCTGGAGCCCGGGGACAGGGTCCTCATAGGGGTCAAGGGCCTCTTCGGCCAGAGGATGGCCGACGTGGCAGGCCGCCTGGGCGCGGATGTCCACACCGTGGAGGAGGAGTGGGGCAGGCCCATCGACCCCGCCAGGTTCGAGGAGGCGATCCGGAGGGTCAAGCCTAAAGTCGTGGCCGTGGTTCACGCCGAGACCTCTACAGGAGTCCGTCAGCCCCTGGAGGATATCGCCGCCCTGGCGCACGACCACGGGGCCCTGTTCCTGGTCGACTGCGTCACGTCGCTGGGCGGCATCTCCGTGGGCGTCGACCGCGTCGACATCGACATCGCCTACAGCGGCAGCCAGAAGTGCCTGAGCTGTCCCCCCGGCCTGGCGCCGGTCACCGTCAGCGAGAGGGCCAGGGAGGTCCTGCGTGGGAGAGGGAGGAAGGTACAGAGCTGGTACCTCGACCTCACCATGATCCAGGAGTACTGGGGAGCGGAGAGGTTCTACCACCACACCGCCCCCATCAACATGATCTACGCCCTCCACGAGGCCCTGCGGATCATCCGCGAGGAGGGCCTCGTTGAACGTTTCTCGAGACACCTCCGCCTGGGCAGGGCCCTGCAGGCGGGGCTCGAGGCCATGGGGCTCGAGCTCCTGGTGGAGGAGCCCTACCGCCTGCCGATGCTGACCGCGGTGAAGGTGCCGGAGGGCACCGCCGACGCCGAGGTCAGGGGGACGCTGCTGGCCCGGTACGGGATAGAGATCGGCGGCGGGCTCGGCGCGCTCAAGGGGAGGATATGGCGGGTCGGGCTCATGGGTCAGTCCTGCAGCCCGAAGAACGTGGTCCTCTTCCTCACGGCGCTGGAGGACGTCCTGCGGGAGAGGGGGATGGACCTGCCGCCCGGCGCCGGCGTGGCCAGGGCGGTCGAGGTCATGGAGGAGGGCGCCCACTAGGTCCAAGGGACTTGTCCTCGAGGCCTCCGGGCTCGGGCACCGGGGGCCTCGATCCTCTGTTAGGTCTACGTGACGCCGGAACATAGTACGGCCGCCCCCGTCATAATGAGATAGGGGCGGGCACGCTTAAGATTTGGAGGGGAGAACCATGTTCAAACGCATAGTGGCCATCGGCCTCATCTTCGTCTTCACCAGCGTCGCCTGGCTCGGCCTCGCCGCGCTCATCCAGTTCCGCACCCAGTCGGCCTACCGCGGCCTCTGGGGGGAGGTGGCCGAACTCTGGGGCGGCGAGCACCACCAGAGGGCCCCCCGCATCCACTACCGGCAGGGCTCACGCGAAGTGGAGGTGATCCCCTCGAGCAGCCGGATCGCGGTCAGCTTCGACCTCGACCAGCGCAAGAAGGGCCTCCTCTGGTACAGCACCTACGGCGTGGATTTCTCGGGCTCCTACACCTTCACCAACCCCACCGACGAGGCCCGCGAGTTCTTCGTCACCTTCGTCTTCCCGACGCCGGCGGCGATATACGATGGGTTTCGGTTCGTCGTGGACGGCCAGGAGGTGGACGTGACCGACGCCAGCAAGAACGAGGTGGAGACCTCGGTCGTCGTAGGCCCGGGGGAGACCGTGCCGGTACACGTCAGCTACAGGTCGCGGGGGCTTGACCGCTGGTACTACTCCTTCGGGGAGGGCGTGAGCCAGGTCAAGGATTTCCGGCTGGAGATGACCACGGACTTCAAGGCCATCGACTTCCCGGCCCGGACCATATCGCCCTCCTTCAAGGAGGAGATCCCCGGCGGCTGGCGGCTGGTCTGGGAGCACGAGAACCTCATCTCCGGCTTCCAGCTGGGCATGGAGATGCCCAAGCGTCTGAACCCGGGGCCGCTCGCAAGCCAAATAACCCTCTTCGCCCCCGTCTCGCTGCTGTTCTTCTTCTTCATCGTCTTCATACTCAGCGTGCTGCGGGATATCCGCATCCACCCCATGAACTACTTCTTCCTGGCGGCGGCCTTCTTCTCCTTTCACCTCCTCTTCGCCTACCTGGTGGACCACATCGACGTCCACGTGGCCTTCGTCCTCTCCTCGCTGGTCTCCGTGGGCCTGGTGGTGTCCTACCTCAGACTGGTAGTGGGCCCTCGTTTCGCCTTCGTGGAGGCGGGCCTGGCCCAGTTCATCTACCTGGTCATGTTCTCCTACGCCCATTTCTTCAAGGGCTTCACCGGGCTGACGGTGACCGTGCTGTCCATCGTCACCCTCTTCGTGCTCATGCAGCTCACGGGCAGGATAGACTGGGAGGAGAAGTTCCGGAATCCGTGACGGGCGGCTGGGGAGGCGGCTTTGCCGCCTCCCCCTAGGGGCAGCCCTCACAGGATGTTGCTGAAGCTGGGCACCTCGTTCTCCGGGATGTGCCGAATCAGGAACCTCACCCCGGCGAGCTCTGACCTGGCCAGGGTCAGGTTCTCGGACTCCACGGCCGCGGCGAGCTTTGCGAGCGACTCCTCCACGAGGTCGATCTCCCCGTGGGGGATGAAGACGGCCCAGACGCCCTTGACCTCATCCCAGCGTCTTTGTAACCTCTCGAGCGAGGCCCTAGCCGCGCTCCAGTCCCCAGCATCAATGGATTCCCCTACCGCGTCGAGATCCTCAAGGAGGGCCTCGGCCGTGCTCGAGAGGAAGCGCAGGGCGCCGAGGCCGACGATGAGGACCGCGAGGACTATGCCGAGGATGATGACGTACCCCTTCATCGTCCCGCCCCCGCGGCCCCGGCCTTCTCCTGGACCCACAGCTGGCCCTGGGAGTCGAGCTGGGCCAAGAAGACCCTTTCGGGGGCCTCGATCCCCTTCTGCCTGAGCATATCCTCCAGCTGTGAGAGCTCGAGGCCGGCCGTGCGGAGGTTGTTCCTGAGCACCTTGCCGTCCTGGATCAGGGTCACGGGGAGGTCCTCGGCCGGGGGGATGATCTGCATCGACTTGTGGGTGAGCGGCTTCTGCTCGGGGCGGGGGATCACCGTGAGCTTCCCGTTGGTCTCCAAGATGGCGAAGGCCACGTCCGCGACGTTGGGGAAGTTCTTGGTGCGCAGTTGCTCCAGGAGGTCGTTCACGTTTATCCGCAGGCGCCTGAGTTCCTGCTCCAGGATGCGCCCGTCCTTGATCAGGATGCTGGGCGTGCCGCAGATTATGGTCCGGGCCCTCTCGCTGTGCAAGGCCAGCAGCGCCATCGCGATCTGGGCCGCCAGGAGGACCAGCACGGCGACGACGCCGTATAGCAGCGGTGCGCCGGTGTCCTCCATGGGGATGGTGACGAGCTCGGCGATGATCACGGTGATCACCAGCTCGTGGGGCTGGAGCTCACCGATCTGCCTCTTACCCATGACCCGGATTACGGTGACGGCGAGGAGGTAGAGGATCAACGTGCGGACGGCTACAACGAGCAATCTGGACCCCTCCAACTCATCGGATATTATCCCTGTCTCGGGGGCCCTTTATGAGAGCTCGCGCCCGGCTACTTGGCCGGGCTCGCCACCAGGAACTTCATGATGTCCAGCCAGAGGTTCCTCTCCTGGACGATCTGGAAGCCGGCCCTGCGCAGGGTGTTCACCGTCTCCCGGTTGATGTTGGCCCCTACGATGCGGACCACGATGGGGTTACAGGCGTTCATCAGGACGCGGCCGAACCTGTTTTGGGTCAACACGTGTTCCAGCATGACCAGCCGGCCCGAGGGTTTCAACACCCGGCGGATCTCCTGAAGCCCGCGCAAGGGGTCCGGCACCGAGCAGAAGACGCAGGCCGTGAGCACCGTGTCGAAGGTGTCGTCGGGAAAGTCCAGGGCCTGCACGTCCATCAGCCTGAGGTCCACGGCCGGAAGGTCCGCGTCCTCCTCTTTCATAGCCTCGAGCCTCCGGCGCGCCCTGGACAGCATTCCCTCGCTGAGGTCGATGCCGGTGAGCTTGACTTCGGGAGGGTAATAGGGCAGGTTGTTGCCCGTGCCGATGCCGACCTCCAGGACCCTGGGGCCACGGACCTCCTGCATGAGCAGCTGGCGCCAGCCGTCGAACCGCTTCCCCTCGCCCATCCGGCTCATAAGGTCGTAGAGGGGAGCGATGCGGTCGTACCGCCGGCGCGTGAGCCTCGTAGCGAGGTTCTCCCCTGTGTTCGTCTTCGCCACGCCTTAGTCACCTCCAGAGCTTCCCGGTCACGGCGGGGACCAGCGCCCCCCTTCCGGTAAATATTCTCCCCAAAATTCGCCGGCGACGGCCCGGTCCCCTGCTAACGGGGATTCGCCCCGCCGGGCGTCTCATCCTGCCCCGGCCGCCCGGTGCGGGCGTCTTCCCACCCGCAGTTGCAGGATATTGGGCCTTGACATCTTCCCCCAGCTGTATTATCGTTAAGGCGTTATTAATAATTAAGCTCATTGAAACTAAGGGCCGGGAGGTTAGGGCCCAATGAGCACTGGGACCGGTCCCCCGGGGGAGGGGACGACCTACGAGCTATTGGAGGTTCACGCCCGGCTCATGGAGGTTCTGCGTCGCAGGCAGAAGCTCACGTGGGTCGACGACGACCTCACCATGCCTCAGCTCAAGGTGCTGGTACGATTGTACGCCGACGGCCCCTGCTCCGCCGGGCGCCTGGCCGAGGAGCTCGGGGTCTCCCGGCCGGCCGTCACGGGGTTCGTGGACAGGCTGGAGGGAAAGGGCCTTCTCCGGCGGCGACGGCACCCCTCCGACCGCCGGGCGCTGATGATCGAGCTCACGGCGGAGGGCAGCCGGCGCGTGGAGGCCGTCTACGACGCCCACAGGAGGGAGATGGCGGCCCTCTTCGCCCAGCTCGCGCCGGAGGACCAGCGGGCCCTGCTGCAGGGGCTACGGGCGCTGTGCGCCGTGGCTGAAGGAAGGGGGTTAGTTCCGTGAGCAAGCGGATAATCCAGACCCAAGAGCTTACGAAGCGGTATCGCGGCGGCCTTCTCGCAGTGGACCGAGTTTCCTTTTACGTTACCGAGGGGGAGATCTTCGGGCTGCTCGGGCCCAACGGCGCGGGCAAGTCGACCACCATTCACATGCTGATCACCCTGCTGAAGCCCACCGCCGGGCGGGCCGAGGTCTGCGGCTACGACGTCAGCAAGAGCCCGGACGCCGTCCGCCGCTGCATCGGCTACGTCTCGCAGGACATCGCGGTGGACGAGAGCCTCACGGGGCGTGAGAACCTAGAGCTGCAGGGACGTTTCTACCACCTCCCGAAGGACGTCCTGGAGTCGAGGACGGCAGAGCTCCTGGAGATGCTGGAGCTCACTGAGAGGGCTAATGACCTCGTCTCCACCTACTCGGGGGGCATGCGCAAGCGGCTGGACATCACCGAGGGGCTCATCCACCGGCCGAGGATCCTCTTCCTTGACGAGCCCACGCTGGGGCTCGACATCCAGACGCGGCGGAGGATATGGGATTATATCGAGGACCTGCGGTCAAAGCACGGGATCACCGTGTTCCTGACGACGCATTATATGGAGGAGGCCGACCACCTCTGCGACAGGGTGGCCATCATCGACGAGGGCCGCATAGTCGCCCTGGGCTCGCCGGCGGAGCTCAAGGCGCAGATCGGAGGCGACCTAGTCCGGCTCAAGCTCGGTGGCCGCGACGGGCTGCCCGAGGAGGAGCTCCGGAGGGAGCTCTCCTCCCTGGCGCCGGTGGAGCGGGTGGTCGCCGACGGGGCCGAGACCTACACCTTGGTGGTGCGGGACGGCGAGCGGGCTCTCCCCGGCATCTTCTCGCGCCTCATCGACCTCGGGGTGTCCATCGAGTCGGTGAACATGAAACGGCCCACCCTGGACGACGTGTTCCTCCATTACACCGGCAAGGAGCTAAGGGACAAAGAGGGAAGCGGCGCCTACTACAGGGCCTCCGCGGCCATCAGGCGGGCGCGGCGATAGAGACTTATGACCTCTTGGACGGGGTGATAGGATGTTCACGAACACCTTCTTCGTCGATACGTGGTGGGTCTGCTGGCGGGAGCTCAAGCATCTCCTGGGCCAGAAGATGCGCCTCTTCATGACCCTGTTCCAGCCCTTCATTTGGCTGACTCTGATGGGCAACCTCTTCGAACGGGTGGCCATGATCCCGGGGTTCCCGGCCGCCAAGTACCTCGATTATATGACGCCGGGGATAGTGGTCATGGTGACCCTCTTCGCCGGCATGTTCGGGGGCATGAGCATCGTCTGGGACCGCCGGCTGGGCTTCTTTCAGAAGATGCTGGCGGCTCCCATCTCCCGGGCCGCGGTGGTGGCCGGCAAGATGCTGGCCATCGGCATACAGACGGCCTTCCAGTCCCTGGTGATCCTGGGGATAGCGTGGGGCATGGGCGTCAGCTTCGCGGCCGGGCCCCTCGGCATCCTGCCCCTGGCCGGGCTGGCCTTCCTGCTGAGCATGGCCTTCGCCGGCCTGTCCCTGTCCCTGGGGGCGGTGCTGACCAGCCACGAGGCCCTGATAGCCGTGGTCAATTTCCTCACCATGCCCCTGGTCTTCACCAGCAACGCCATGATGCCGCTGGACCTGATGCCCGATTGGCTGGCCGGCCTGGCTACTTGGAACCCCTTGAGCTACGCCATCAACCCCATGCGAGGCCTCTTCCTGACCGGCTGGGCCTGGAACGAGCTGCTTAACGGCGCCCTCGTGCTGGCCCTGGTCGCGCTGGTCACCGGGAGCGTGGCTACGGCCCTGATCCGGCGCAGCCTGGCCTAGGCGGCAGGGAACATCCGCTCCCGCGTCGAAGGAGCATCCTCGGGAGCGGGGGCTCTTTTTTTTGCAGTAGAACGGGGGTCTTCGGATGATAAGACTAGTGGCACTGGACGTAGACGGCACTATCAGATGCGGCGGCAGGATCAGCGAGCGGGTGAGACGAGCCGTGGCCGCGACCCGCCGGGCAGGGGTCAAGGTCACCCTGGCGACCGGCCGGAGGCTGAGCGCGGCGGTGGGTTTCGCCCGGGAGCTAGGCATCGACGTCCCGTTGATCCTCCACGACGGCGCGCTGGTGTACGACCACGTGCGCGAGGAGATAGTGAGGGCCACACACCTCCCCGGGGAGGTGGCCCGGCATCTCCTCCGGCGCTCGCGAGAGCTCGGCCTGGCCGGTTTCCTTCACGAGAACGCCCACTGCGGCCAGCGCGTGTACTATGACGCCGAGTGGGCCAGGGAGGCCTTCGACCTCTTCTACTCGAGGAGCGACGATAACTTCGCCCTGGTGAAGGACCTCTCAGCCCTTTGCGACCTCGATCCCCTGCGGCTCATCATGTTCGGCGACCCGGCGGCCGTAGAGGAGATGTATCGGCTGGCCGCGGAGATAGGGGGGCACCGCATGCTGCGGTGGCGGGACCTCCACCTCCACACGCTGGAGTTCTTCGCCCCCGACGCCACCAAGGCCGAGGGGGTGCGCACGGTGGCCGACCTGCTGGGGGTGCCCTACGAGGCCGTGATGACCATAGGGGATCAGCAGAACGACCTCGAGATGCTGCGCGATTTTCCCTACGGCGTGGCCATGGAGACTGCGCCCGAGGAGGTGAAGAGGCAGGCCCGATACGTGACCGCTCCGTGCGAGCAGGACGGGGCGGCTCTGGCGCTCGAGCGGTTCATCGACGGTGTACGGGAGGCGCTGTGAGAGTAGGGAGGGGACATCTATGGCTAAGCTCGGGCAAGGTGTATCAGTCGAGGGGCTCGCGCCCACGGACGTAAGACGCAACTACTATCTCTTCCTCACGGAGGGGGTCTTATACCTCACCGGGCTCACCTTCTTCGAGCCCACGACGGTCATACCGGCGCTGGTGGGCACCCTCACCGATTCCAGCGTCGTGGTGGGCCTGGTGACGGCGGTGAGGTACGGCTTCTGGCTCCTGCCCCAGGTGCTGATCGCGGGGTACGTCGCCGCCTTTCCCTACAAGCGGCCGCTGATGGTGTGGTCGGGCGTGGCCCATAAGCTCTCCATCCTGGGCATGGCCGCCGTGGTCTACTTCCTCGCGGCCTCCAGGCCGGAGCTGGCCCTGGCCCTCTTCTTCCTACTGTACACCGTCTCGTGTGTGAACGAGGGCGTAAGCAGCCTCACCTGGACGGACGTGGTGGGGAAGTCGGTCGACGCGCGGGGCCGGGGGCGCCTCTTCGGCCTCATGCAGTTCGTGGGCGGGCTGTTGGCCTTTCTCGGCGGGCTCTTGGTAAAGCGCATCCTGGAAGCCGTCGACTACCCGGCCAACTACTCCCTCATCCTGACCATCGGGGTCACCGTGGCCATGGCCTCGCCGCTCTGCCTGTACCTCATCAGGGAGCCCAAGGGCGTGGTCTTGGAGGTCGCCGGAGGGGTGACGGCCCGCCTGCGCCGGCTGCCCGAGCTTTGGCGCAAGAGCCCGCCCTTCGCCAGGATGATGCGGGTTCGCATCCTGGGCAGCTTCCTGTTCATGTCCATGCCCTTCTTCATAATCTACGCTCAGCAGGGGCTGGGCATCCCGCCCTCCTTCATCGGGCTCTTCGTCTCCGCGCAGATGCTGGGCGGCGTGGTGGCCGGCCCCCTCCTGGGTTACATGTGCGATGTGGTGGGGACCCGCAAGGTCCTCATACTGACCGTGACCATGGCCCTGACCGCCCCCGTCGTAGCTCTCCTCGCCGGGCCGCTGCAGGCGGCGGGTTACGGCACGGCGACCCAGTACCTCTACGCCCTGGTGTTCGTCGCCATGGGGTTCTTCTACACGGGCAACTGGATCGGTTTCATCAACCACCTGCTGGCCACGGTGCCGGAGTCCGAGCGGCCCAATTACATCGGGCTCATGAACGCGTTAATAGCGCCCTGCGCTGGCCTGTCCCTGCTGGGGGGCCTGATCATCAGGTTCGTGAGCTATGAAGTGACCTTTCTGCTGACCGCGGTGGCGGTGGGGATCGGGCTCTTCTACTCCCTCTCCCTGGAGGAGCCCCGTGCGGCAGGAGGGGCCCTCGAGGAGGCGAAGTAGTGCGGGGGGTGATGTCGTGAACTTCGACGCCGTTATCGAGAGACACGGCCTGACAGCCTGGGGGGTCGCTGAGACCGCCCTCATCCTAGACTCCGCCCAGGGCGAGGGGAGGGCCCTGTTGGAGAAATATCCGCGGGCCATCTCCCTCCTGGCGAGGCTCTCCGCCGCGGTGGTGGATGGCCTCGAGGGGACCGCCGACGGGCGGAAGAGGGCCCCGGTCCTGAACTACTGGCATCATATGTACCAGGTGGTGAACCCGGCCCTGGACGCCGCGGCGAGGGAGGTAACGCGCCTCCTCGAGGCGGCGGGGTACCGGGCCTACCCGATCCCGGCCTCCCAGACCATCGACGCGACGGAACTCCGCGGTTACCTCTCCCACAAGGCCGTGGCACGCCAGGCGGGGCTCGGCTGGATCGGCAGGAGCTGCCTTCTGGTGACGCCCCAGCACGGCCCGCGGGTGAGGCTGGCCACGGTGCTGACCGACGCGCCGCTTGAGGCCTCGCGTCCCCTGGACCGGGACTGCGGCAGCTGCCGGGTCTGCGTGGAGGCCTGCCCCGCGGGAGCCTTCACGGGCAGGCCCTGGCGGGCCGACGAGCTCAGGGAGGAGCGCTTCGACGTCTGGGCCTGCCACCAGCACACGGAGCGGCGGAAGGAGGCCTGGGGTTTCAAGGGAGACGGCACCATCTGCGGCATCTGCGTCTGGTGCTGTCCCTATGGCAGGTGCGATCAGTCCTTTTTTTCCTCGCCGGGAGGAATCCCGGGGGCGGTGTAGAACGTAAGAACTAACAACCTAGGAGGTCTCCGAAAGGGCAAACCCATCGAAAGGTGGGGGCGCAAAGCCACAGGTCTAAGGCGTAGGCTAGGACGGCTGGGCTTCCGAAGAGCGAGGGTCGAGCGTCCGCTCGGCCGGGAAGCCCCGCCAGACAGGCGGGCTTGATTTTTCGGCTCCACCTGGGGAGCAAGAGAGCTTTCAAAATGGGTTGCCCCCATAACCCAATACCCCCGTGAAGGCGCCCGGTCTGGGCGCCTTCACATTAGGGCGTTGAGGAGTCCCCCCACGCCCAGCGCGATAAGGACCGAGAGGCACCAGAGCAGGGCCGCCTGCAGCGGGCCGCGTTCCTTGGCGATGATGAGGACGGAGGCGATGCAGGGGACGAAGAGGGTGATCACCACCATGGCCACCAGGGTCTCCGCCGGGGTCAGGGCCATGTGATAAAAGCCCGCCGCCCCGAAGTCCCGTCGCACGAAGCCCAGGATGAAGGCCCGCGCGGCCTCGGGGGGCAGGCCCATCCACGCCGTGGCCGGCCTCGCGTAGGCCTCGACGGCCGGCAGCGCCCCGGCGATCTCCAGGCCCGAGAGGAGCAAGGAGCCGAGGAGGAAGAAGGGTATGGCCTCCCGCAGGAAGGACTCCGTGCGGTGTATGGCCTTGCGGAGGACGTTGGCCAGCTGCGGCCAGCGCAGGGGCGGCAGGGGCATCAGGAAATCGGAGGAGCTCCCGGGCAGGAGGGCGTTGAGGGCCGTCCCCGCGGCCACGAGGAAGGCCAGGATGATGAGGCAGTAGGCCAGGAGGAACGCCGGGCCGAGGGGGGCCACCAGGGCGACCATCACGCCCAGCTGGGCCGAACAGGGTATGGCCAGGGCCAGCAGGGCGGTGGCGATGAGCCTCTCGCGGGGGGTGCTCAGGATGCGGGTGGTGACCACCGCCATGGTGACGCAGCCCATCCCCAGGATCAGGGGGATGACGGCCTTACCGTTGAGCCCCAGGGAGGTCAGCACCCGGTCCACGAGGGAGGCCATCCTGGGTAGGTAGCCCGAGTCCTCGAGGACGGCCAGGGCCAGGTAGAAGCCTAGGACCAGGGGCGCTATGAGGCCGAACACGTAGCTCGGGGTCATGGTGAGCAGCCCGTACTCCCCGGCCAGGGCCGTGTGGACCGGCCCCGGGGGCAGCCGGGAGAGGACTCCCCGCACGGCGGGCTCGTAGAGCCCCCGCATGATGACCTCCTCGGTGAGGTAGACCACCTCGCCGGCCACGAAGACGCCGATGAAGTAGTACAGGGAGAGGAGCACCAGGGCCATCACGACCAGCCCCGCCGGCGGCTCCAGGAGCAGGCGGTCGAGCTTCGACCGGCTGCTGGGCGCCCTGCGGAGGATAACCCGCGCCGCCAGGGCCCGGGCCTCCCGAAGGGTGGTATCGTCGTTCCCCTCCGGCGGCAGCTCCGCGCGGCGGCGGGGGGCCGAGAGGATCGCCCTGCGGAGACGGTCTCGGCCCTCGCCCCGCACGGCCACCATGGGCACGACCGGCGCCTCGAGGTACCGGCC
>ENA-OSAI01000378-OSAI01000378.1-marine-sediment-metagenome-genome-assembly--contig:-NODE-378-length-18703-cov-13.885671_pt1 | contig 18703 bp, 20 predicted proteins | sample MGYA00237871_ERZ529316 | MGnify/ENA primary metagenome ERZ529316 (study PRJEB26369, sample SAMN03142814) | marine sediment metagenome | biome: marine; feature: borehole; material: sediment...
TTTTCATTTCATAAGAAAAGCCTATGATTTCTCATAGACTTTTTCAGTGCCTTCCAAAACATACATATGTTTTGAGGCTTTTAAATGAATGACAATTGATTTTCTTCGATAAACTTCTTTAATGAAGTAGGTGGTCGCTGCAAGATTGTTTTGACGGTGTCTGTTCGATCTTTTGCCGTACCAAGTCTGGTCATAATATAAAGAAACACAGTGACGTTTACATACTTCTTATCAAATCCATTTTTGATCATATGTCTACGATATCCAAGAAGTGAAGGTTTGGTGTAAATGATTTCTTTTTCTAAGACATCACTCAGCAATGCCGCAACTTCTTCGTATGTGTAGGCGTAATCTCCGGTGAGGGTGTAAGCTTTATGATAATGTAATTCTTTTTCTAGAAGACATCTAGCAATGACTTCACCAATATCTTTGGCGGCAATAAAATTGGTTTTTGATTTTCCAGCAGGGACAACTAATTGATGGTAATCTTTGATGTCTTGTCCGTGAGGATGAATTAAATTTTCCATAAAGAATCCTGGTCGTATAAAGGTGTATGTTAGTTGTTGTTTTTTGATGTATTTTTCAATCTTTCCGTGGGGAGGTATAGGATTCTTCTCAACTCCCATCAAAGATAAGAAGATTGTGTGTTGAATATTTTGTTCTTTGAGTGCATCAATGAATGGATAAATAATAGATGGATCTCCTATTTGTGGTGGTCTAATAAAAAAAACTGATTGAACATCTTTTAAGGCTACTTTGTATGTTGTTTGATCATAAAAATCAAATGGAACATACTCAATCGTAGGGATATTCAGTTGTGTTTTTGTTTCGTTGACATCATAACATCCTAAGCGAATATCTGTAGTCTCTGTCAAGAGAGACGATAATACATGTTTTCCAACATTTCCTGTTGCGCCAATCAGTAATATCATGAAAGTTCACCAATCCTTTTTGTGATGAGTTTTTTGATATGTGTTATTCTATCCAAAAAAGTTTGCATATCTTTTAAATTATTCCAGTTGGTATTAGGGATATCAGCCGCAATCAGCATGAATGCATGATTGATTTCCGCAGGTATTGAAGATATGTTTTTAGATAAGGCTTTTTCACCAGTTTCTGTTAATCGATAAATCGTGACTTTTTCTTTTTCAGTTTTTGTGACATATCCCTTTTCTAAGAAGTTTTTTAGATGATAATATATTGAACCATTTGATACATCGATGCCATAATTTGCCATTTTCTTTTTAAAATGGTACCCAATGATTTGATTGTTTTCGAGTAGTTCTTTGATCATCATTGCTTTATGAAAATTTTTCATATGCTCACCTCATTAACGATAGTATATAGGATCATCAACAGTATGTCAAATTTGACATACTATTGATGATTGTTTTGACAATATTTTCACGATTATAACACTTGCAAATCAATGACAAACAATGTATAATACATGTGAAATCGTTGAAGAAGAATAGTACATAGAGGACACTTTTTAGAGACTTCGTGGTTGGTGAAAACGAAGAAGATACTTTATGGAAGCTACTTTGGAGAGTTGTTAAAAGCAACCGGATGTCTCCGTTACGGACTTTGAGTGCTAGTGAAAACTAGAATAAAGGTGGTACCGCGAATATTCGTCCTTAGGTTATACTGAGGGCTTTTTTTATATGATAAGGAGAGATGATATGAAATACATGACAAGTAATGAAATTAGAGACACATGGGTTCGCTTTTTCAAAGAACGAGGACATATGGTGGAAGAAAGTGCGAGTTTGATTCCGAATAATGATCCAACGCTTCTTTGGATTAATGCGGGTGTTGCACCATTAAAAAAATATTTTGATGGACGAGTGATTCCAAAAAATCCACGTATTGTCAATGCTCAAAAATGTATTCGAACAAATGATATTGAAAATGTTGGGAAGACTGCACGTCATCACACGTTTTTTGAGATGCTTGGGAATTTTTCGATTGGTGATTACTTCCGTGATGAAGTGATTCCTTGGGCATATGAATTATTGACGAGTGATGAATATTATGGATTTGATCCAGATAAATTATATATTACGGTTTATCCAAGTGATCAAGAAACCTATGACGCATGGCTAAAAGTAGGGGTAAAGGAAGAACATTTGATATTGTCAAAACATAACTTTTGGGAAATCGGTGAAGGACCTTGTGGACCTGATACGGAGATATTTTATGACCGTGGAGAAAAATATGGTGAAGCAGACATTTCAATGATTGAACATGATATTGAGAATGAACGCTATATTGAAATTTGGAATATTGTCTTTTCTCAGTACAACGCAAAAACCAATAAAAAACGTGAAGAATATAAAGAATTACCAAATAAAAACATTGATACCGGTATGGGATTAGAACGTATGGCTTCAGTGATTCAAAATACTGAAACCAATTTTGAAACTGATTTGTTTGTTCCTGTGATTGAAAAAATTGAGGAATTTACGGAAGTGAAATACGAAGGACAAATGTCTTTCAAAGTCATTGCGGATCATATGAGAACAGTTATCTTCGCTGTTGGAGATGGCGCATTGTTATCAAACGAAGGACGTGGATATGTTTTACGAAGACTTCTACGTCGCGCTGTGAAACATGGGAAAATGCTCGGGATAGAAAAACCGTTTTTAACTGAACTTGTTGATCCAGTTGTTGCGAAAATGGGTGGATTTTATACACATATTAAGGATCATAAAGACAACATCAAACGTGTCATTTCTTTAGAAGAAAAGAAATTTTTAGAAACACTTTCTCAAGGTGAAAAAATCTTAGAGGATATGATCAAAGATAACGATGAAAAAATACTGAGCGGAAAAGATGCATTTACATTATATGATACATATGGATTCCCACTAGAGTTGACCGAAGAACTTGCAGAGGAACACAACATTATTGTTGACAAAGATGGGTTCAAAGAAGAGATGCAAGCACAAAAAGATCGTGCTAGAAATGCTCGAAAAGCAAATCTTTCAATGAATGCGCAAAATGAAGCGTATCTATCGTTTAAACAACCAAGTTATTTTACTGGTTATCATTCATTACAAGAAAAAACAACAGTATTAAAAGCCTTTCCTGAAGGTGTTGTGTTGGAAAAAACACCATTCTATGCAGAAAGTGGTGGACAAGTAGCGGACCGAGGTGTGATTATTTCAGGTGATCAAGAATATGATGTCTTAGATGTGCAAAAATTGCCGAATGGACAATTTTTACATATGTTTGAATCGCACAACTTGACAGATGGCGATGAAGTAGAGGCAGTAGTTGATGAACATACGAGAAAATTAACGATGTATAATCACAGTGCAACACATCTGATGTTTGCGGCATTACGAGATATCGTTGGAGATCATGTGTCACAGCAAGGGTCAAGTGTTAGTAGTGAAGCCTTACGATTTGATTTTAATCATTTTGAAAGTTTAGATGATCAAACATTGTTAAAAATAGAAGATTACGTCAATGAAAAAATCAATGAAAATAAAATAGTAGATATTAGTGAAAAAGATATTGACGAAGCGAAAAAAATGGGCGCAATTGCTGAGTTTGGTGAGAAGTACGATGCTAAAGTCCGTGTCATTGATATGGGATATACAGTTGATTTATGCGGTGGTACTCACGTTGAAAACACTGGTGATATTGAACGTTTCGCGATTGCTTCAATCGAAAATAAAGGAAGCGGAATTTATCGTATTGTTGGACATGCAAATGACAGTGTAGAAAACATAAGAAAACAGTTTGTTGGGTATCAAAAAGAAATGCAAAAACTGCTTGATAAAGCCGATAAAATTATTCACGAGGCAAAAGAGCATGATATCCATTTACAGTTTACCTTTGAACCAAATAATGAAATCAAAGGTTCGTATCAAGATGTCATCGACAAACGTGAAGAATATGATGCGCTGAGTGAACGTGTCCGTATGTTTGAAAAACATTATGAAGAATTGCGTCGCGATCAAATGTATAAAAATATTGATCAAATCGTTGGTGAAGCAAAAAACAATATATTGGTGAAACGAATGGAGAATATTGATAAGAAATTATTGAAACCATTTGTTGATCGCTTGAGTGATCGTTTGCCAAATGGATTTATTTTGCTTGCGAATGTATCAGAAGATAAAGTAACCTTTATTGCCAAAAGTAACAATGATATTCATGCGGGAAATATTGCGAAGAAAGCTGCCCAAATTACTGGTGGTAATGGGGGCGGTAGAGCTGATTTTGCACAAGCTGGAGGACAAGATATTTCCAAAGTGGATGAAGCGCTAGCGTCAATCAAAGAGGAACTCTTGTGAGAGTGCTTGGATTAGATTTGGGAAATAGATCTCTTGGGGTCGCGTTAAGTGATCCTGAGGGGTTTTTGGCAAGACCATTTGAGACATTCAAGTTTGAGGACAAAGCATTTGACCAAGCAATAGACTATACGGTACAATTAATTAAAGACAAGAAGATTGAGAAGGTTGTACTAGGTTATCCGAAAAATATGGATGGATCACTTGGTGATCAAGCAAAGATTACTTTGGCATTTAAAGAACAACTAGAACAATTGATTAATGTAGAAGTGATTTTGTTTGATGAACGACTGTCATCAAAAATGGCTTCGAACATGATGATTTCACAGAAATTATCACGTAAAAAACGAAAAACAAATATCGATAATATGGCCGCGACTGTGATTTTGCAAGGCTATTTAGATCGAACTTAGGAGGAAGAATATGGACGAAAAGACATTTACTGTAATTGATGAAGAAGGTAATGAGGTTCTTTATGAAGTAGTCTTAACATTTAAAAATGATGAGACGGAAAAAAGTTACGTGATTTACAAATTGCCTGGTGAAGACAAAGATGAGGTATTCGCCGCAATTTATGATGAAGACGCCAAAGATGGTGGGAACTTAATCCAAATTGAAACTGAAGAAGAATGGGACATGGTTGAAGAAGTCTTAAACACATTTTTAGAAGAAGAAGAGTAAAAGTGACAAAGTATTTTTCGTCACTTAATCAAGATATCAATCTTCCAGTGCTAAAGGAATTAAGAAAAAAAGCAGTGGAAGATGATGTCCCGATTATTCAAGAAGATGGGTTAAGATTTATCAGACAATTGCTGACAATAAAAAAACCAAAACGGATTTTAGAAATTGGCACTGCGATAGGCTATAGCACTATTGCAATGGCCCTTTTTAGTGATGCGTTTATTACGACAGTTGAGCGTGATGAAATGCGTGCTAATGAAGCGAAAATGAATATTGAAGAAGCTGGGTTATGTGACCGAATTCAGTTGATAAAAGGAGACGCGCTTGAAATCGACATCACTCAGTTTGAAGCAGTTGATATCTTATTTATTGATGCCGCAAAAGCACAAAATATTAAATTCTTTGAACAATATCAATCATTGGTAAAAGAAGGAGGCTTAATCATTACTGACAATTTACTATTTCATGGTTTATTTGATGAGGAAGTTGATAGTCGTAATGTTCGCCAGTTGCTAAGAAAAATCAATGATTTTAACGAATATATTCTAGATAGAAAAGGATACGACACTGTCATCTATGAAATTGGTGATGGAATGAGTGTTAGTATCAAAAAAGGAGGCAACCGATGAAATTTGCCGTAACGCCTTATACGATCAAATCAATTCCGAAATTCGTAGAAGCTGGCGTAGATATTTTCATTATGGGAAATGAAGCATACGCTAACCGTTTGGTTCATTCATATTCAAATCTTGAGTTAGAAGAAGCGAGTAAGTTGATTGCGAGTTTGGAAAAAGAATTATACATATCAATGAATATTATGATGCACAACAAAGATATTGATGATATCAAACAGTTTTTAGGTTTTGTAAAGACACTAGATATATCAGGCATCATTTTTGGTGAAGTTGGTGTCTATCAAGTAGCGAAAGAAATGGCGATGGAAGACTTATTGATTTATCATCCTGAAACACTCAACACCAATTTATATGATCCAATATTTTGGGATCACCTTGGAATTAAAGGTGTCACGATTTCTAAAGAAATTACGTTGGAAGAGATGAAAATCATCTGTAAAGATAGCCCCCTTGAAATGTCGATGATTGGACATGGTCATCTTAATATGTTTCATTCAAGAAGACCATTAATTGAGAATTTCTTCAAATATAACAGAAGTGAATATGAAGATTTAATCAATAATCGTAACTTGCGTATTGTTGAAGAAATTCGTAATGAAGCTTATCCGATTTTTCAAGACCTTCATGGTACCCATATTTTTCGTGATAAAGCCTTAGAAAGTTTTCAAGAAATTCAAAGTATTCGTGAAACATTGGATGTGTTTATCATCGACGGGATTTTTAAAGACGATGAATATTTATTAAAAGTCGTCAGCGAATATCAAGCAATATTAAACCAAAAAGAACAAACTCTGGCAGAAGAAATATCAAAAAAATACCAAGAAGACCACGATAGTGGATTCTTATATAAGAAGACTGTTTATGATAAATATTAAAACATTAAAGAAACCTGAATTATTGGCTCCTGCCGGAGATTTAGAAAAACTTAAAGTAGCGCTGATTTATGGCGCAGATGCAGTATTTATAGGGGGAAAGAAATTTTCATTACGCGCTCGCGCTTCAAACTTTGATTTACCTGACATTAAAGAAGCTTGTGAGTTCGCACATAGATTACATAAGAAGGTCTATGTGACGACAAATATATTGCCACACAACGACAATTTAGATGGATTGGTTGAGTATTTAAAAGACTTAGAACAAATTGGTGTAGATGCGATTATATGTGCGTCACCGGTGATTATTGATCATGCGAAAAAACACACCAACTTAGAGATTCATATTTCAACTCAACAATCAGCTACAAACTATCACAGTGTCAATTTTTGGCAAAATGTGGGGGCAACTCGTGTTGTGTTAGCAAGAGAATTGAATAAATATGAATTAAAAGAAATTAGAGAACATACAACTTGTGATATGGAAGTATTTATCCATGGTGGAATGTGTGTATCTTATTCTGGTCGATGTACATTATCCAACAACATGACTGATAGAGATGCGAATCGTGGAGGATGTGCTCATAGTTGTCGATGGAATTATGATTTGTATGATGGGTTAAAAAAACTCAATCAAGAAATTCCTTTTTCAATGAGTTCAAAAGATTTACAGACGGTCCGTCAAATTAGTGATTTAATTGATATTGGTGTGGATTCTTTGAAAATAGAAGGTCGCATGAAATCCATTCATTATATCGCTACGGTGGTTCATACATATCGTAAATTAATCGATGATATTTGTGATGATTTTGACATCAATTTACCGAAATACTTACTTGAAATACGAAAAGCTGAAAATCGTCTTACTTCTCATGGGTTTATGGAAGGAATGACAACAATTGATGAACAACTATACAATATCCGAAGTGAAAATCCTACCCAAGAGTTTATTGGGATTGTGAGAGATTATAATGAGGATACACAAGTAGCGATTGTTGAACAACGTAATCACTTTGAATTAAATCAAGACGTTGAAGTCTTTTCTCCGAGGTATGAGCCATTGAAATTTAAAGTTGATTTTATGCAAGATGAAGATGGGGAAGATATAGATATCGCTAGGCATCCTAAACAATTACTGAGAATTAAGATTCCTTTTGCGGTACAACCATACGATATGTTGAGGAAAATTTGATATTTAGTTGCATTTTTCTTATTTTCCTATATAATATATTTGATTAAAATGACGAAGGAGTAATACTCCTTTTGTCAAAAAAGGAGTAAAAGATGAATAAATCTGTGATTATTGCGGTCGCTGGTGGAAGTGCGAGTGGGAAAACAACCGTAGTTGATAAAATCATCGAAGGATTTGATTCTTTAGATGTGACAGTCATCAAACATGATGATTACTATAAAGACCAATCTTATATGTCAATGGAAGAACGTTATAAAGTCAATTATGACCATCCATTTTCTTTAGACAACGACTTAATGTATCAAGATATCTTGAAACTCATTAAAGGGGAAACCATTACAAAACCAATTTATGATTTTGAAGCGCATACGAGAAGTGATAAAACCGAAGAGGTTGCGCCAACCAAAATCATTATCCTTGAAGGAATATTGATTATGGAAGATGAACGTATTCGTGATTTATGTGACATCAAACTCTTTGTTGAAGCAGATGATGACTTGAGATTTATCCGTCGTTTACAACGTGATATGGAAGAACGTGGACGTTCTCTTGATAGTGTCATTTCACAGTATTTAAATACCGTAAAACCGATGCATTTTGCATTCGTGAAACCAAGCAAACGCTACGCAGATGTGATCATTCCAAATGACAAAGATCACGATGTCGCAGTAGACTTGATCATTACCAAAATAAAATCTATCATTTCATCATAAATTATAGTATAATAAAACCGTTATGGAGGTCGTAATATGGAAGCTACTTATAAACTAACCGAGCAAGGGTTAGCGAATTTAAAAGAAGAATTAGAGACGTTAAAAACTGTCGATCGTAAACGCAATTTAGAGGCATTAAAAGAGGCCCGTGAACAAGGGGATTTATCAGAAAATGCGGATTACGATGCAGCACGTGATGAACAAGCTCGTATCGAATCGAGAATTAAGGAAATTGAAGGCATTCTCAAGAATTATGAATTGATTCGTGAAAATACAAGTAAACGTGTGAATATCGGAAAAACGGTCACGATTAAAATTGCCGACCAACCGAATGTGACATACACCATTGTTGGATCACTTGAAGCGAACCCGTTAAAAGGTAAAATTTCAAATGAATCTCCAATCGGTCGTGGAATCATCGGTAGTAAAAAAGGGCAAACAGTGACAGTGAAAACAGAGACAGAAAAAGAACTGAAAGTAAAAATCATTGACGTAAAATAAGAATGTCTTGGACATTCTTATTTTCATTATAGGAGGAACTATGATTGGAATAATTGGCGCAATGCCTGAAGAATTATCGCATATTTTAGGGTTATTAGTAAACCAAAAAGAAGTAATAGTTCAACGTAAAACATTTTATCAAGGTCAAATTCATGAAAAGGATGTTGTTGTTGTTCTTGCAGGAATAGGAAAAGTCAATGCGGCGATGACTACCACATTATTGCTTTCAAATTTTGCATGTGAAGAAGTCATCAATATTGGGGTAGCCGGTGGACAAAATCATGTGGTGCAAGAAGATATTGTGATTGGTGAACATATCGTACATCACGATGTTGATGTGACAGCGTTTGGAAAATACTCATATGGTCAAATACCCAATGATCCGCCTTTTTATCGAGCAGATGAAACAATGGTGAAACGCGCAAAAAAAGCAATTGATGATTTAGGGTTTTCTTACAAAGTAGGAATGATTGCTTCAGGAGATCAATTTGTTTACTCAACTGAGAAATTAACAGACATCAATACGGTCTATCATAATATCTATGCGATTGAAATGGAAGCAGCCGCTATCGCACAAGTGTGCACGTATTTTCAAACACCGTTTGTTGTTTTCCGAAGTGTGAGTGATGTGATTGGTGAAGAAAATCAACACATATCATTTGATGAATTTTTAGGAAAAGCAGCGTTAAAAACAAGTTTGTTTTTAGAAAGATATATTGAACAAAGTTCATGAATACAATCAAGTTAGGTGATCAACATATCGAGATTGTATTCCATTTTAAAAAAACCAAACATAGTTATGTTCGTGTAAAAACACCAGGTGTCATTCATGTAACAGTGGGAAAAAATGCGACAAAAAAGCGGATGGAACAGCACATCATTGAACATCAACACACAATCTTACAAAGTGTTAAAAAGGTTGCTCGAGAAGAACCTTATCAAATATTTGGAGAACATGTTGTACAGGTAAAAACTGAGCAATCAACGGTTGTTTATGATGATCAAGCGAAGATATTATATCTTCCGAGTGTTGACACAAAAGAACATGTAAAACAGTTTGAAAAAAGATTGTTATTAAAAACAGTTGATGAAATGTTAACAGAGTTTAAGCATACGGATTTCATCGATATCAACAATCTTAAAATTAATACACGTTATACAAAAACAGTTCATGGAAGTTGCCATGCCAAAAAACGAAGAATCAATTTAAATCTATATTTAGTCAGAAGAAATAAGACGTTTCTTTATTATGTATTGATGCATGAACTTGCACATTTAAAAGTACAAAACCACAGTAAGGCTTTTTATGAAGTGTTGCGTGTGTTGTGTCCAAATTATAAAGAAATTAAGAAAGCAATGAAGCAACACTAAAAAGGAATGATTAGATGTTTTTACCGATCAATCAAGAAGATTTAAAAAAGCGAAATATTGAACAACTAGATTTTATTATCATTAGTGGTGATGCATATATTGATCATCCATCTTTTGGTGTAGCGATTATTGGACGTATGTTGGAAAGACATGGATATACGGTAGGAATCATCGCCCAACCTAATATTGAACATGATGATGATTTCTTTGCCCTCGGAACACCAAAACTCGCTTTTTTAGTAAGCAGTGGAAACATCGATTCGATGGTGAACCATTATACTGTTTCAAAACGTCGAAGAAGCAAAGATTTATATACTCCTGGCGGAAAAATGGGAAAACGACCAGATTATGCGGTGAAACGCTATTCAAATAAAGTGAGACAATTGTTTTTTGATGTTCCGATTATCTTAGGAGGAATAGAAGCTTCCTTAAGAAGACTTGCCCATTATGATTATTGGAGTGATGGATTAAAACCTTCCATATTGATTGATGCGAAAGCCGACTTACTGATTTATGGAATGGCTGAAAAAGGGTTGATTGAGGTGGCCGATAGTTTGGCTTCTGGCTTACCAATTAAAGATATCATCTATGTCAGAGGTACTGTTTATAAAACCAATAGTAAAGATTATGTACCTTATGACGCAGTAAACTTGCCAACATATGATGAATTGTTGGCTAGTACTGAAACTTTTGCGCGTAGTGAACATATTAAGTTACAACATCTTGATTATGTTAGCGCAGAACCATTAGTTGAAAAATATCGTCATTATGATATCGTACAAAATCCACCGCAACCACCACTGTCAAAAGAAGAATTTGATCAAGTATATGAATTACCCTATGAACGAAAAGTACATCCGTATTTTGAAGCACTTGGACATGTTCCAGCAATTGAAGAAGTAAAGTTTTCGATTATTGCGAATCGTGGATGTTATGGGGGATGCAATTTTTGTGCATTGACCTATCACCAAGGTCGACAAATCCAATCTCGTTCAAAAGAGTCAATCTTAAGAGAAGCAAAACAAATCATTGATGATGTAGACTTTAAAGGATACATTCATGATGTTGGGGGACCAACCGCTAACTTTTATGAGAAAGCTTGTAAAAAACAAGAAAAACTTGGCGTTTGTTTAGACAAAGATTGTATTGGAGAAACAGTGTGTAATGCATTAAACATCACCCATAAGAATTATCTTGATATTTTGCGAGATTTGCGTCAACTTGATGGTGTAAAAAAAGTGTTTGTTCGTAGTGGTATTCGATATGACTACTTGCTTTATGATAAAGATGAACAGTTCTTTAGTGAACTTGTTAAACATCATGTATCTGGACAACTAAAAGTTGCCCCAGAGCATGTAAGTGATAATGTCTTGCATTTTATGAATAAACCAAAAAGTGCACTTTATGATGAGTTCATGAAAAAGTTTTATAAATACAATGATCGACACGAGAAAAATCAATTTTTGGTGCCATATTTGATGAGTTCTCATCCAGGGTCTACCTTAGAAGATGCGGTGATGTTGGCTGAATATGTGAGGGATTTGAATTATAATCCTGAGCAAGTACAAGATTTTTATCCGACACCGGCTACTCCATCAACTTGCATGTATTATACGGGCATCAATCCAAAAACAATGGAGCATGTTTATGTACCGAAAAGTAAGCATGAAAAAGCAATGCAACGTGCCCTTATTCAATATCGTAATCCGAAAAATTATCAACTCGTGAAAGAGGCATTACAAAAAACAAATCGTAGTGATTTGATTGGGCATCATAAAAAAGCATTGATTCGTCCTAGATGATTGTTGAATATAAAGAATATTTGGTATAATAATATGGAAATGTGTGGAGGTGTGTTATGATTGAGAGATTTTTTAGAAGCAAACATTTTATTCCTAAAGAATTTCATGATACGTTTTTCGATATAGATTTTGATCAACTTTACAAAAAAGGAATTCGTCTTATCTTAACCGATTTGGATAATACGTTGATTAGTTATCAAGAAGACATCATGACAAAAGTGATGATTGACAAATTCGATGAACTGGCGAATCAAGGTTTTGAAGTGATTATCATTTCGAATAATCGCCCAGAACGAGTTGAAAAATATGTTCGAGGAACCAAAATTTTAGGAATTGGAAGTGCAAGAAAACCTTTCTTTAAAGGAATAAAGAAAGCACTAGATATGGCAAGTAAAACATATTATGATGATGAAATTTGTTTGATTGGTGATCAATTGGTCACAGATATTTACTTGTCAAATCGTTTTGGAATATATGGAGTATTGGTGAATCCTATAGCGCGTAAAACAGAAAAGTTTTACACCAAAATGAATCGTCGCCTTGAAGAACGTATGCTGCAAAAGATTGCTAAGAAACATCCTGATGTATTCGCGCGTTTAAAATTAGAAAAGAGAAGATAATATGGAAGAATTGTATTGTATTGGTTGTGGAAGCAAGATTCAAAGTGAAGACAAAGAACAAGCTGGGTATATTCCTGCATCGAAATTGGCTGGTGACACAGAAAGTATTGTTTGTCATCGTTGTTTTCGTTTGCGTCATTATAACGAAATTATTCCAAGCACTGTAACGATGGATGATTATTATGATATCCTTTCTTCGATTGGGAAAGAAGACGCATTGATTGTAAAAATCATTGATTTGTTTGATTTAGAAGGTAGTATGATGCCTGAACTTGCAAAATTAACCAATCAACAAGAATTGATTGTTTTATTAAATAAACGTGACTTGTTGCCGAAAAGTATCAACAATCAAAAATTGATTCATCGATTGTTAAAGACTTTTAGTGAAAACAATTTAAAACCGACCAAAGTGTTTATCATGAGTGCGGTAAAAAAACAAAGTATTGATGAAATAGCGCATTACTTAGAAGAACATCAAAACAACCGAAATATATATGTTGTTGGCGCATCTAATGTTGGGAAATCAACGTTCTTAAATGCATTGATCAAATCGTTCACTGATATTAAAGAAGATGTCATTACTGTTTCTCATCAAGCGGGTACAACCCAAAATGTGATTGAAATTCCTTTTTTAGAGAAATCAATTATTGATACACCAGGATTGATCAATGAACATCAATTCTTGGCATATATTGATCAAAAAGCAATGAAAATTGTGATTCCGAAAAAAGAGATTAAACCAAGAGTCTTTCAACTTAATCCTGAACAAACATTGTTTTTAGGTGGATTGGTGGAACTGAATTATTTAGAAGGTGAACAAAACTCGTTTGCTTGTTATGTTAATCAGTTATTGAACATCCATCGAACCAAAACAGAAAAAGTTGCTGAGTTAAAAGAAACTCACAAAGATGATGAATTCTTTTATCCTACAATCAAAGAATCAAAGTTGAAAACTCTGACATTTCGAATCAAAGGTGATGAAGAACTAGTATTGCCTGGTCTTGGGTTTGTTTCGATTAAACATAGAGGAAAGATATCAGTCACATTAGATGAACGTATTACACCAATTGTTAGAGGGAAGTTGTTTGGATGATTGGAAAAATTAAAGCAGATTTAGAACATCGTTATAAAAGACATGAACATCGATTAGATCATGTACTTGGCGTGGCTGAAACAGCAATGGATTTAGGAGAAAGAGTTGGCCTTGATTCAAGAAAATTACTGATTGCTGCGTTACTTCATGACATCACCAAATATGAATCAGATGAATATCATCAAGAAAAAATCAAAGAACATTTCTCGAATAGTGAAGAAATATTTTCAGAATATAGTCCCAAATTATGGCATACATTTAGCGCGTATGTATATGCGATAGAAGAGTATCAGATTGATGATTCTGATATTTTAGAAGCAATTCTTCATCACGCAATTGGGGCACCAGCAATGAATCCTTATGCAGAAATACTATTTTTAAGCGATTATATTGAACCTAATCGCACATATAATTCTTGTGTAAAAGTTCGCCAAATAGCGAACGAATCAATCGATAAAGCAATATATGAAGCAATGAATGATACGATACTTTTTCACCAACAAGAAGGAGAACGTATCCCGAAAATCGCCTTAGAGGCTAGAGATTACTATCAAATGAAACAGGAGGAACTATGGAAAAACTAAAACTTATTATTAATGCACTAGAAGATGTCAACGCGTTTGACATCACGGCATATGATACAAGAAAAGTATCACCATTTTATGATTATTTGGTGATTGCGAGTGTTACAAGCGCAAGAGGATTACAAGCATCTGTTCGTCATATGGCTGATGATTTAAGTAAAGAAGGATATCAAGAACTTAGGGTAGAGGGAAAAGACTCTGACTCATGGATTTTAATTGATACCAATGACGTCATTGTCAATGTTTTTACAAAAGAAGAACGACTGTACTATAATATCGAAAAAGTATTGGCAGGCGTACCTGAAGTGACGATGAAATCATGAATCCATATCGCTTAATTGCGAACTTTTATGATGCCTATTTGGATCAATCGTTGTATGAAGATATCTTAAAATTGATTCAATCTCAAATACAAGAAGGCGACGCTCTTGATTTGGCAACTGGAACGGGGCAAATGGCGTTTACACTCGCAAAAAACAATTTTCATGTTGATGCGACAGATATCTCTTTAGAGATGTTACAAGAAGCTGAAAAACACTTGTCAGGAACAAAACTACCTGTGAAGTTTTATGTACACGATATCGTCCAACCAATTGTCTCTAAAAAATACGATGTCATTACACTTGTGAGTGATGTCGTCAATCATCTATGCGCTATTGAAGAAGTAAGCAATGTATTTAAAAATATCAGTCAAGCATTAAATAAAAACGGTGTATTTGTCTTTGATGCAATTCATCAAGAATACATCGATCAAATGATTGGGTATAAAGATGTCCTAACTTTAAATCACAAGGAACTTATCTGGACTGTAAAAAAAGAAAGTGACACTTCAATCAAACATCTACTTAAAGTGGATGATGAAGAAGCATCATTGATTCAATATGTCTATTCTGATGACGAAATTACAGAACATCTATTGCGTCATCAATTGGTGATTATAAAGAAAGTAAGAACCCATGAACGAACAATTTACTTAACAAAAAAAGCAAAATAAAACGGAAAATAGTTCATTCTATTTTCCGTTTTTTCTTTAGCGATAAAGATCATCATCTAAAATATCTATTTCAACGACTTCCTCACGAGGTTCGAAGATAGTTTCATCTTCATCATCGTTTGCTTTTTTAAATTCAAAATACAGCGCAGCAAATGATAAGGTGATGTATGGGATGAGATAGATTAAGATTAAAAAGATGGTTGGAATGATTAATAAAAACCATAAAATAAATGATAATGGGAAAAAGAATAAATACCAGAATTTTCCACTAGTATAACGCCATGATTTTTTGATTGCATCAAGGACTTTTAATTTTTGATCAACGATGATGTATGGTGCAAAAATCAATCGAACGCTAATATAAAGCGTAATAATCATTGCGATGAGTGATCCGATTGCTTGGGATGGTGTGATACTTTCAATCAATGATTGGAGATAATTCTCATCACTAAGCATACTGATTGGTACACTAGAAACAGATTGAATTTGATTGTAAAAAGGAATAAAAACGGTAAATCCCAATGCGAATAAAATGATTGATAATAAGAAATATTGCATCACTCGTTCGTCAAAGAAGAAGAAATCTTCAGATGTGAAGTTGGTTTTTCCTTTGAAAAATTGAACGACCAATGAAATTGATATAAAGGTACCATATCCAGTGATCAATGCGTCGATAATGTCACCTATATCTGTTGATATGAAACCGAAAATGGTACCGAGAATCCCACCTAAAATACTATAAATAATCGCAGGAATTAAAGTAACCAATAATGCAAGACCAAAATGCCCACTCAATTTTTCTTTGGCGATGAGTTTGATTTCAGAATAACGTTTGTGCATATGTTTCCACCTCTTTTTCGTTGTTTATAGGTATTATACCATATTTAAAAATCTTGTGAGAAGAAATCTTCATCACTCCAATGTATTATCTATTTAGGAGTGATGATATGGAAAAGTTGAAACCTTATTGGAAAATCATTGTTGGTGCTTTAATGATACTGATTTTTATCATTAGTCAACTGTTGAGTAGATTAGAAGAACAAACGATACCTACTTTACCACAAAGTAAGCAAGAAGAAGTCTTAGTAGAATACATTTACGTCGACTTGAAAGGTGAGGTTCGTTATCCTGGGGTATATAAAGTATTGAAAGAAACACGGTTATTTCAGGTGATTACACAAGCAGGGGGTTTGACTGTGTTCGCTGATGATTTGGCGGTCAATTTGAGTATGAAATTGTATGATCAAACAGTTGTATATATTCCTCATGTTGATGAGCAATATCAGAGCATTCATGATGGTGAAGGACCTCATAGTTCGGTTGTGAATATCAATCAAGCTTCATTAGAGACATTGATGACTTTGCCAGGAGTGGGCGAAGTAACGGCGCAAGATATTATTGATTATCGTAATGAGCAAGGTGGGTTTTCTAGTATTGAGGATTTGATGAATGTGCCAGGGATAGGAGAAGCGACTTTTGAACGTCTTGAAGAACTTATCTCTATTTCGTAACGAATATATTTATTTCGCGATTTTGTGTTTGCTTATGATTCTTTCGCTTGAAAAAGGATTCTTTTTCATTGTATTGATTGTCTATCTTTATTATTTATGGAAAACATCTCCTCAAACTTTAAAAGTAGGATTGGTTATTTGTTTGCTTTTTGCTCTTCGCGTTGAACTTGTTCAACGTAAACCCCTTGATCCTTCAAACGTACATATTGTGAAGGTGACATCGCTAAAAGAATATGATCAATTCACTTCATTTAGAGGGAAGGTAAATCATAAAAGTTATCAATTTCAATACAGTGGAAATCATCAGTTTTCCATTGGTGAAGTCTATGAAATATCAATTGAAGAGTTGGAAGACAACAATGGTGATATCCCATATACGTTTGATCTAAAGAAGTATGATAAAGCACTTCGGATTAACGGAAGATATAAGGTTTTAGAACTAACGAAAATCAAGAATACAGTACATATTAATCAACTAATTACGCTAGTTGATCAGTACATGAAAAACAGTATTCCTCAATCATATGGATATGTAAAAACAATGATTTTAGCAGAAAATGAAGAGATTGATGAATCGGTGTTAGAAGCAATCAATGATGCGGGTATTAGTCATCTGTTTGCGGTTAGTGGGCTGCATATTGGATTGCTTGTTGTGATGTTGAGAAAAGGACTAGGATATCTATTAAAAAAAGACTATCAAAGTGATATTGCTTTAACGATCTTTTTACTCTTTTATATGTTTTTAACGTCCTTTTCACCCTCAGTTGTTCGTGCAAGTATGATGGTGATGTTTATCCTCATCAATCGATACAAGAAATTGCAATTGGATACGTTAGATATTGTATCATTGGTCTTTATTGTTTTACTATTTGTCCATCCGTATTATTATTTACAGTTAGGATTTCAGTTGAGTTTCTTAATGACATTCTTTATTGTCTTGGCAAGACCGTTGTTGTCTTATGATGACAAAATAAAAAGTGCTTTTGCACTTAGTATGATTGCTTTTTTTGCGAGTTTACCATTTGTTGTTTCACTTAACCAAAGTGTGAATGTACTCACAGTGTTTTACAATGTCATTTATCTGTTTTTTGTGATGTTTTTGTTGTTACCATTTGCCTATATTACGTTTGTTTTCCCAATATTTGATGACCTTTATTACGTCTTAATTACATTGTTTGAATATAGTGTGTTATGGATAGAAAAGATTGATATCTTCAAGATTGACTTTGTGATGAATAAACTGAGTTACATTGTCGTTTATTATATTCTTTGTATTGGCTTGTTAATTCAAATAGAGGAAAAACATGTCCGTCGGTCGTGGGTTTACGTCAGTAGTGTTTTCGTATTATTCATTCTTTTACAAGGTAAGTTTGTTGTTTATAGTAGTGTCCATTTTGTTGATGTATATGGTGACGCAACAGTGATTCAGTCTTCCTTTGATCGATGTAATATATTAATCGATACAGGCGTAAGTGATTCGTATGATGGGTTGATTACTTATATGAAAAACAAACATATAAAACGATTAGATTATGTGATTATTAGTCACCACCATGATGACCATCATGGTGAGTTAGAAGATGTATTGAAATCATTTAATGTGATCAATTATATTGATCAATCAAATGTAGATAAATATCAAGATGTGACTCGGTGTGGTGATCAACAATTTTTCTTTTATCCACTAACAAAAGGTCATCATAATGAAAACGATAATTCATTGGTGATGAGTATGTATGTGGGGCGGGATCATTATTTATTCACTGGTGATATGGAGACATCGCGTGAAAAAGAATTTATTGCGTTATACGATGTAAAAGATGTGGACAA
>ENA-OSAI01000379-OSAI01000379.1-marine-sediment-metagenome-genome-assembly--contig:-NODE-379-length-18680-cov-9.502604_pt1 | contig 18680 bp, 14 predicted proteins | sample MGYA00237871_ERZ529316 | MGnify/ENA primary metagenome ERZ529316 (study PRJEB26369, sample SAMN03142814) | marine sediment metagenome | biome: marine; feature: borehole; material: sediment...
GTGGAGGCCGTCGCACGCACTCCCTCGATCCGGCGGTGCGGGTGGTAGCGGGTGTGCAGGGCCTCGTGCGCCAGGTGACCGCCGGCCTCGCCGAGCCACTCCCGGTAGAGCCGGGCGATGTGGGGATTGTCCTGGGGGCGGTGGAGCTGGCTCCGGCGGTCGATGCGGTAAAGACCCGTCGAGCGGGCCAGACGGGTCTCGCTGGGGCCGACCGGCTGGCCGCCGCCTCCGACACATCCTCCGGGGCAGGCCATGACCTCGACGATGTCATAATCGGCCCGGCCCTCCTTGACGGCCCGGACGAGTTCGCCCGCTCTGGCAAGGCCGTGGACCACGGCAACCCGCACCCTGTCACCGGACTCGCCCTTCCCATCCCCGCCGGAGAGGTCCACCGTGGCCTCCTTCAGGCCCTTGTGGCCCCGCACCGGGGTGAAGTCGACCCGCGGAGTGTCCTGGCCGTGGACGATACCGGCCACCGTCCGGACGACGGCCTCGGCCACCCCGCCGGTCGTGCCGAAGATGACCGCGGCCCCTGAACCTATTCCGAGCGGGTTGTCGAAGGGCTCCTCCGGTATGCTCTCGAGGTCTATCCCGGCCTCCCGGATCATGGCCGCCGCCTCGCCGGTCGTGATGACACAGTCGACGTCAGGGCGCCCCTCCCGCACGAACTCCAGCCGGGCGGCCTCGAACTTCTTGGCCGTGCAGGGCATGAGGGAGACGACGAACACCCGGTCCGGCTCGAGCCCCTGGCGCGGGGCCCAGTAGCGCTTGAGGACGGAACCCATCATCTGCTGCGGCGACCGGCAGGTCGACAGGTTCTTGAGAAGGTCGGCGTGGTACTGTTCACAGTACCTGACCCAGGCCGGGCAGCAGGAAGTGAAAAGCGGCAGCGGCCCACCCTCCTTCCTGCGGCGGAGGAACTCGTGAGTCTCCTCCCACGCGGTGAGGTCGGCCGCGAAGGTGGTGTCGAAGACCCGGTCCACCCCCAGGCTCTTGAGGGCGGCCACCACCTTGCCCGCCGCCTGTGTGCCGGGGTCGAGACCGAAGGCCTCCCCCAGAGCCACGCGGACGGCAGGGGCCATCTGGACGACAACGGTCGTGTCGGGGTCGTGGATGGCCTCCCAGACCCTCTCGGTCTCCGACCTCACCGTGAGGGCCCCCGTGGGGCAGACCTGGACGCACTGCCCGCAGTTGACGCAGTCCACGTCGCCCAGACCCTTGTCGAAGGCCGGCACGACGGCCGTCTTGGAACCCCGGTAGGCGAACTCTATGGCCCCGATGCCCTGGACCTCCGAGCACATCCTGACACAGTCGCCGCAGAGGATGCACTTGTTGGGGTCGCGGACCAGGGAAGGACTCGAGGTGTCGACGGGCTTGCGTCCGTCCCGCTCCCCGAAGCGGACCCGGTCCAGGCCGAAGCGGTTGGCGAGTTCCTGGAGCCGGCATGCCCCGCTCTTCACGCAGGTGGTGCACTCGCGGTCGTGGTCGGCGAGGATGAGCTCAAGGGTCAGCCTCCGCAGGCGCCGGATGCGCTGCGTGTTCGTATGGACGACCATCCCGGCCTCCGGGGCCGTCGAGCACGAGGTGACGACCCCGTGGCCCTCGACCTCCACGAGGCAGAGGCGGCACGCCCCGTACACGCTCAACTCCGAATGGTAGCAGAAGTTCGGTATGTCGATGCCGGCCTTACGGGCGACCTCGAGGATGTTGCGCTCACCCTCGATGGGCACCTCGCGGCCGTCTATGGTCATCCTGGCCTCGTCTTCACCGGCGCTCAGCGGAGTCATCTTGATGTCGACAGCCACTGGTTCTCCTCCTCTCGCTCAGTCCCCGGCCGCCGTTGTCGCCGCGGCACCGGAACGGTCCCTGACTGTCTTGCGCGGGACACGCCTGACGGCCTCCTTCGGGCAGGCCGCCCGGCAGGCGTCACATCTCAGACAGAGCTCGTCGTCGATGGTGTAGGGCAGACGCTTCTTCCTGGCCTTGCCCTTCGCCGCGGAAGTCTTCGCGGCTGCTCCGGCGCCACCGGCACCCTCGGCCCGCCGGCGTCCGTCCGGCGTCCCGTCGGCCCTGTCGACCTGGCGGACGGCCCCGGAAGGACACGCCTTGGCGCAGAGGCCGCAGCCGATGCACTTCTCGGGGTCGATCTCGAAGCTCACCAGTTCGAGGCAAGCCGCAGCCGGGCACCTGTGTTCGGTCACGTGGGCCAGGTACTCGTCCCTGAAGTAGCGGAGGGTGGTGAGCACCGGGTTCGGTGCGCTCTTCCCCAGGCCGCAGAGAGCCGACTCCTTGACCGACCCGGCGAGCTCCTCGAGGAGGTCGAGGTCGGCCTTTGTCGCGGTCCCCTCGGTCATCTTCGTGAGGAGTTCGAGCATCCGCCGCGTCCCCTCGCGGCACGGGACGCACTTGCCGCACGACTCGCTCTGGACGAAGCTCATGAAGAACCGGGCCACCTCGACCATGCACGAGTCCTCGTCGAGGACGACCAGACCGCCCGAGCCGATCATGGCTCCGGCCTCCTTGAGCGACTCGTAGTCGAGCGGCAGACCGAGATGCTCGCTCGTGAGGCACCCGCCGGACGGGCCGCCGATCTGCACGGCCTTGAACTCCTTGCCGCCGCGTATGCCGCCGCCGGCCCCGAAGATCACGTCCCGCAGGGTGCTGCCCATCGGGACCTCGATGAGGCCGGTCCGCTCGACCTGACCGGCGAGGGCGAATATCTTGGTCCCCGGACTGCCGTCCGTCCCCACCTCGCGGTAGGCGGCCGCACCGCAGAGGATGAGGTCGGGGACGTTCCCCAGGGTCTCCACGTTGTTGATGCATGTCGGGCGGTCCCACAGGCCGCGCACGGCGGGGAACGGCGGACGGGGCCGCGGCATTCCGCGCCGCCCCTCTATCGAGGCTATCAGGGCCGTCTCCTCCCCGCAGACGAAGGCCCCCGCACCCTCCTTCAGGCGGGCCCTGAACGAGAAGCCGCTGCCCAGGATGTCCTCACCGAGGAGCCCGTAGCGCTCAGCCTCGGCCATGGCCCGGCGCAGGAGCCGGACGGCCCGCGGGTACTCGGCCCTCACGTAGGCGTAGCCCTCGTCGGCGCCGACGGCGTAGGCGGCGATGATGAGACCCTCCAGGACCCTGTGGGGGTCGCCCTCCAGGAGGCAGCGGTCCATGAAGGCGCCGGGGTCACCCTCGTCACCGTTGACGATGACGTATTTCTTGTCGCCCTCGGCGTCGCGCGTGACGCGCCACTTCTTCCCGGTGGGGAAACCGGCTCCACCCCGCCCGCGGAGCCCCGCGGCCGTGACCTCCTCGATGACCTCGTCGGGGGTCATCTCGGTCAAGGCCTTGGCCAGGGCCGAGTATCCGCCGCGGGCGAGGTACTCCCTGATGTCACCAGGTCTTATCCGCCCGCACCAGGCCAGGACGCGCCTGTCCTGCGGCCGGAAGAAGTCGATGTCGGCCGCCCTGGCCTGCGAGAGGTCCCGGTCGGAGAGCAGCCGGACCACCGGACCGGTGCCCTCGACCACAGCCTGGACGATATCAGGCACGTCCTCCGGTCTCACACCGACGTAGAGGTACCCCTCCGGCTCGACCGTCACGAGCGGCCCCTGCTGGCAGAGTCCCTGACAGCCGCTCGGGGTGACCGCGGCGACGCCCGTCTCCCGCCGCCGCTCGACCTCGTCGGGATCCTCGAGGGCCAGGTCGAGGTCTATGCCGGGTCCCCGCTTCTCCAGTTCCTTGATGAACGCCCGGCGGACGTCGGCCGCCCCCTTGGCCAGACAGCCCGTTCCCTCGCAGACGATTATCCGCGGCCTGAGCGTCTCGAGCGCCCTCGCGAGGCGGGCCTGGAGCATCTCGAGTTCACGCCGGTCATCTATCCGACGGTCTGTCAACCGGCGGCACCTCCCGCCCCGTCGGCCGCCCTCTCGCCGGCGGTTCCGACCCCGTCACCGGCACCCTCAGTCGGGACCGGTTCCTCCTCGGCTTCCTTGCGGAGCCGCTCCACCAGGGCGGCGGCCTCCTTCTGCGTCATATCCCCGTAGACGCGCCGGTCGTTCACGGTCACCACCGGCGCCATCGAGCAGGCGCCGACACAGTTCACCTGCTCCACCGTGAAGGTGAGGTCGTCGGTGGTCTTCCGCCCGGGCTCAAGGCCGGCCGCGCGGCGCACGGCGAAGTGCACGGTGTCCGCCCCCCGGACGTGACAGGCCGTCCCGTCGCAGACCTTGATCACGAAGCGTCCCTTCGGCTCGGTCGAGAACTGGGCGTAGAAGGTGGCCACACCGAAGACGGCCGACGGCGGCAGGCCCAGGGCCGTGGCCACGTAGGTCAGCACCTCTTCGGGAAGATAGCGGTACTCCTCCTGGACCTCCTGGAGAATGGGAATGAGGCTCGACGGGGTCCGACCGTTCCTCTCGATGATGTCGTTCAGCTTCTCGAAGCGGCGACCCTCGAACGCCGGAACCATCGTGTGGTGCTCCCTCCCTGCTCCTTGCAGACTTCAAACCCGACTCCGACCCCACGCCGCCTCGAGACTCTCAACCTGGCGGCGACACGACCCAGAGACAGGCGGCCGGCTCGTCCCCCTCGTTGGCCAGAGCCTCCACGGTCTCGAAGAGGAGATAGGCCGCGTCACCTGTCCTGAGCCTCATCGTCCGCCCGTCCCCGAGGGTCAGCGTCAGTTCCCCGGCCGTCACGAAGATGAGGTCCTCGCGTTCGTGAACGAACGGTAGCGACTCCAGTCTCCCCCCTGGAGGGATTTCAACGACCACGGGCTGCATCCGCCGGTTCCGCGAACCGAGGAACGGCAGGAGCTCCACCCTCGACAGGCCGCTCCCGTCTCCGGCAGGGCCGCTCCGGGCCTGTCCCTCCGCTTCCGAGGGCACCACGACCCGCCTCCGCCCGGCCCTCCGGACGATGAGCCACTCCTCCGGGCTCATGTCTCCGACCAGCACCGACACGGTGGTGCCCAGGGCCTTGGCGATGGCGTGCAGGGTCGAGTAGGATGGTGACACCTCGCCGCGCTCGAGCTGATAGATGAAGCTTCTCGACACGCCCACCGCCTCGGCCAGCCCCCTGACCGACATCCTCCGGTTCTCGCGGAGCCGCTTCAGACGCGTTCCGAGTGACACACCTGACCCTTCCCTCGTCCCCGCCATGGGCGGGTGTCTCTTCCCGTCCCGGGGGTCATGCTCCACACCATACTTTGTGATTGTGGGCACTATCGTTTTATCGATAGAGTAGCAGTATCGGTGCACACTTGTCAACCACCTTGAACCCAGGAGCCCTCCTCTCCCACCTCGACCAGCGAGTCCCAGTGAGGCGGGGCCCATCCGCGGGCATCCTTCCATGCGGAGGGATGAAGACAAAACCCCCGGCCGTCGACCAGCGGGGGTGCGAACGCTGAAGGGAGGCCGAAGGCAGATGCTCAAATGCAGGAACTGCGGGAACGAGTGGCAGGAAGTGATTCCGAAGCCCACCCCGCCGAAGCACTGCCCGAAGTGCGGGGCACCGGAGGTCATCAGGACGGCTCCCCCCAAGACCTGAAGCCGCCGTGAAGGGCGGGGCGTTGACCGGAGACGACCGCACCTGGTAGAATGGGTGCCGGCGTGACACAACTTTAGAGCGGAGTCAGCTTCCTTCGGGGCTGGGTGAGGGTCGGCGGAAAGCCGCCCAATTCCCGACCGGCGGTGATGCCTCCCGCGCGGAGGACGAGCCCGCGAACCTTCGTGGCCGATCCGGTGAGACTCCGGAGCCGACAGTAAAGTCTGGATGGGAGAAGGAAGAGCCCGCGTCCTGTGGCTTGCTTCCGATGCGCTCCGAAGGTCCAAGGCCTCGGAGCGTCTTTCCTTCAGGGGGCTGACGTCCCGCCGCGCGGAAGGGGTCCGTTCCATGACCATCACCGAAGAGCACCACGCACGCGCCGGCACCGCCGCCGGCGGCAGGAGAGGCGGCACGAGGGCCGCGCAGCGCACGAGGGTCCTCGTCAGGGTGGGGATGCTGGGGGCGGCGGCCTTCGCCCTCATGTTCACCGAGTTCAACATCCCCGGTTTCCCGGTGTTCCTCCAGTACGACCCGGGCGACGTCCCGGCCCTCATCGGCGGCTTCGCCATGGGACCTCTGGCCGGGGCCGGCGTCTCCCTCGTCAAGGGCGTCCTCTTCCTCCTCTCCGGGAAGGACGAGGCCGGTTGGCTCGGGACGGCGGCCAATCTCGCCACAAGCCTGTCGCTCGTCCTCACCGCCGCCCTGGTCTACGCCAGGGTCCGGACGCGTAAAGGAGCCGTCCTGGGCCTCGCCCTCGGCACCCTGACCATGGTGGGCGTCATGGCCGTCCTCAACTACTACTTCTTCCTTCCAATCTGGGGCGTGCCCGCGGCGGCCCTCGGAGAGACGGTCCGGATGACGATGCTCTTCAACCTCGTCAAGGGTGTCCTCACCTCGACCCTGACCTTCCTGGTCTACAAGAAGGTCAGCCCGCTCCTGCGTGCATGATGTGCATGATGCTTGGCGGGCTTCGGTGGACGGTGGAGGGAGCCGGCCTCCGACGGGGCGCCTCCCCGTCGCGGGGCCGGCTCCCGGTCGCACGGCCGGCTGACGGGCGCCCCCTCCGACCGGCGGCCGGCCCGCCTTCGAGGCGGTCGCGCCTCCCGGCAAGGGCTCAGCGGCAGGGCGGGAGGCTGTAGTCCCCGTCGTCCGCCTCCTCCTCCGGAAGACTGACGGTGACGCCGAGCTCGGTCACCTTCGCGACCAGCTCCAAGACGGCGCTGATCACCTCTGCGTGCGACCATGTCAGGGGAGCCACCGAGAGCGGCTGGCCTGAATAGGGGTGCAGCTGCTCCGGCAGGTGACCGCCGGGCATGGCGTGGGTCCTGGCCCACTCCAGGATGGACAGGGCCACCTTGAGCTCGTCGGCCGTCTCGGCCTTGGCCGTGTACCACCGCGCGAGCCACATGGTGCAGATGATCCACGGGTTCCCCGGGACCCGCTCGATGTCGTCGCTCTTCTTGAAGTAGTGGTCATTGGTGTAGCGGGCGATTCCTCCGACGGCGGTCTGGACCCAGAGGCGGTCCCGGACGAGCTTCATCGTCTCCACGACCCGCGGGTCCGTGGCGGGAAGGAGCCCGAAGAGGACAACTCCGAACAGGCTGGAGTCCAGGGTGTAGTCGGGAGAGAAGCCCTCCGGGGTCACGTAGACCCCTCTCAGGAACCGTCCCAGCTTGGCGTCGTAGAAGTGCTTGAGGGCGGCTTCCCGCACCTCGCGGGCGGCCCTCCGCCAGCGGGCCGCCGCCGGGTCACCGAAGAGGGTGCCTAGGTCGGCCGCGGCCAAAAGGCCGGCGTAGGTCGAGGCCGCGGTGTAGGTGAAGACACCCTGCCTCTCCTCCCAGAGGTCCCAGGACGGCAGGGGCAGTTTGGTCTTCGGGTCGCGGTAGGAGACCAGGAACTCGGCCGCCGGTTCCACCAGGGTCGGATAGAGGGAGTCGATGAACTCGATGTCCCGGCGGCGCCGGTAGTGGTGGCCGAGGGCCCACAGGACGCTGGCCGTCTCGTCCTCCTGGACCGGGAGGATGAACTCACCCTTCGGGACCCACGGGTGCCAGCTCGACCCGACCGAGCCGTCCGGATGGTACTTGTGCCACAGGAAGCCCCCGCTCGACAGGGCCCGCTCGCAGAACCGGAAGAACCGCGAGGTCAGGGCGTGGTGGCCGGCCAGGTCCAGCGCATAGGCGACCATCGCCCCGTCACGCGCCCACACGTAGCTGTAGTGGTCGCGGTTGTGCCGCAGGATGTCGCTGTCGTTGGCGGCCAGGATGCCGCCCCGGTCGTCGATCTGGGTGCGGGCGACGAGGACGCTGCGCTTGAAGAAGGAGGCCAGCGGGCCCGGAAGACACCCGAGCTTGCGGTCCTCCTTCTCCACCCAGCTCCGCCAGAAGGTGGCGGTCTCGTTTATGAGCCGCTCGGGCCCTGCGGAAAGGACCACCCGGTGGACGGCCTGGGCGCTGTCGAAACCGACCCCGACGGCGATCCAGTAGTAGAGGGTCTCCTGCCCGCCGGCGGGAAGGTCCATCTCGAAGGCTATGGCGCTGTCGACCGACCCCTGGGAGATGGGATGCCCCTCGAGGCGGCCGTCCTCGGCGTCCCTCCAGGTCCCCTCGGCTCCGGCGAAGCGCTTCCGGCCGGTCGAGAACTCGGAGATGCCCCTCCCCTTCCCCTTGCCGGCCCCCGGTCCCGTGCGCCCGTCGATGATGAGACAGCGCTTCCTCTTGTAGTGGTAGATGGCCCTGAGGTCGGGGTCGAAGAGGGCCGTGTCACCTATGTCGGACTCGTCGATGTTGAAGTCGTTGGCGAAGAAGACCTTCAGACGCCGGGCCTCGGGCCGGAGGTTCTTTATGACCACCCGCCGGAGGAAGACGTTGTGCCTGTAGTGCACGGTGTCATTGACGACCAGGGAAAGCCCGAAGTTCTCGTTCTCGACCCGGCAGTCCGTGACCAGGGTGTCCTCGAGGTAGCCGAGGCGCTTCACCCAGGCCGGCTCGTCCATCCAGGTGAAGCGGCCCTCGGCCCAAAAGCCCATCATGTTCCGACGGCCCTCGATCTGGTTCATCATCCCGACGTAGGGGTGGTAGAAGTCCCGCATCACCAGATCGGCGTCGAAGTTGATCAGAAGGTCGCCGTTCCCGACGCTGAGCGGTCTGGGCAGTTTCGTCAAGACCTCCCGCCAGGCTGGCAGAATAACGTCCGCGGCCGGAAGGTATTTTACACTCGTGCCCGTGGACTATGCCTTCCCCACTGACAGCCGTGGGAACGCCGGCCCGGAGCCGGCGCCTGGAGCCTGTCGGAAGCAGCGGTCCTCGAGGCGGCTTAGGGGGGCTTCTGGCGTAATGAGCGGCTGGCTTCTCCTTGCGGCCATCCTCGTCGCCGCGGCGATAGGATGGCTTATATATGTCAACTCGAGCCTTGCCGCCGGCCGCCGGGTCGGTCGCCGGGACGACCGGGACGGGGCCAGAGGCGCTTTCGAGGCCGAGACAGAAGCCGAAAGAGGAGAAGAAGGCGCAGGCAGGGAGGGGCCTACCAGGGGACTTCGCCGGGGACGCTGGTTCCGCGTGAGAGAAGCGGTGGCCGACACCGAGTTCTCCGCGGAGACGTTCGTCCCCCCCGAGGTCCGTGAGCCCGAAGCCCGCGAACAGGAGGCCGAAGCCCCTCCTGAGGCGGTCCGGACCCGGGCCCGGCGTGAGCCTCTGGCCGTCCCCACTTGGGAGCACCCCATCCCGTGGTCCTACGGAAAGACCCATCTCGTGGCCATGGTCCGCGACCCCTACTGGATCTTCGCCTACTGGGAGCTGACGGCAGAAGTCCACCGGGCCGCCGAGGAGCAGGTGGGCCGTGAGGCCTGGATGCACGCCAGGCCCGTCATCAGGGTCTACGACGTGACCGGGGGTTCCCACTACGACGTCGCCGTGAACGAGGAGGCCCGGAACTGGCACCTCAACGTGGGCCAGCCCGACCGCACCTGGTACCTCGAGATAGGACGTCTGACCGAGGCCGGGGAGTTCATCATGCTCGCACGCTCGAACACGGTGCACACCCCGCGGGACATGCCTTCCGACGTCATCGACGGGCGCTGGCCGCCCCTCCTCCGGGAGGAAGGGTTCTGGCCGGAAGGCATGCCCACCTCACCACCGGGCCCGCCGGCCAGTCCCGGCATGCCCGGCTCCGCCTTTGGAGGTGCACCCGAGCGTGGTCTTTGACGGCAGCCCCAGAGGGTACGTGGCGATCCTGCTGCACGCGCACCTGCCCTATGTCCGCCACCCGGAACAGCCCGGTTTCCTGCCGGAGAGGTGGCTCTTCGAGGCCGTCATCGAGTGCTACATTCCCCTCCTCCAGGTGTTCGAGAGGCTGACCCACGACGGGGTGCCCTACCGCATCGTCCTGTCCATGAGCCCGACTCTCCTGGCCATGCTCTCCGACGACCTCCTCAAGGAGCGCTTCGCGGCCTATCTGGACAAGATGTCCGACCTGGCCGAGAGGGAGGTCCACCGGACGCGGGACGACCACCGCTTCGCCCCCCTGGCACAGATGTACCGCGACCGCCTGGCCTGGGTCTCCCGGGTCTACCACGACTCTTACCGGCGCGACATCCCGGGCGCCATCCGCCGGCTGGCCGAAGCCGGGAACGTCGAACTGGCCACCTCGGCCGCGACACACGCCTACCTGCCCCTCATCGGCCTCCACCGCTCCGCTGTCGAGGCCCAGGTGGAGTTCGGGCTGAGGCAGTTCAGACGGCTCTTCGGCCGCAACCCGGCCGGCTTCTGGCTCCCCGAGTGCGGTTACCGTCCGGGTCTCGACCAGACCCTGACCGAGAAAGGGCTCAGGTGGACGTGCCTTGAGACCCACGGCGTCCTCTTCGCCGCCCCCCGGCCGAGGTACGGCGTCTTCGCCCCCGTCGTGACCGGCCACGGACTCCACTGCTTCGGACGGGACCCGGAGAGTTCCCGGCAGGTGTGGTCAAGCAAGGAGGGCTACCCCGGGGACTTCTGGTACAGGGAGTACTACCGGGACATCGGCTACGACCTGGACTACGACTACATCAAGCCGTTCCTGGCCCCGGACGGGTCACGCACCCACACCGGCTTCCGCTACTGGCGCGTGACGGGGCCCGGAGACCATAAGGAGCCCTACGACCCCGGCCGGGCGGCCGAGCGCGCCGACGTCCACGCGGGCCACTTCATGTGGGCCCGCCAGAAGCAGGTGGAATGGCTCGCCGGGGTCCTGGACCGCAAGCCCATCGTCGTCGCGCCCTACGACGCGGAGCTTCTCGGCCACTGGTGGTTCGAGGGGCCGCAGTGGCTCGAGCTCGTCATCCGGAAGAGCGCCTACGACCAGAGGGACTTCGCCCTCGTGACCCCGACGGACTACCTGGCCGAGTACCCGGTCAACCAGCCGTCGGAGCCCATCGAGTCGAGCTGGGGCTGGAAGGGCTACAACGAGGTGTGGCTCCAGGAAGCAAACGACTGGATCTACCGGCACCTGCACCGGGCGGCCGAGATCATGGAGGGCCTGGCGGCCGACTTCACGGACCCGGACCCCGTCGAACGCCGGGCCCTCGACCAGGCCGCCCGGGAGCTCCTCCTGGCCCAGGCGAGCGACTGGCCGTTCATCATGCAGGCCAGGACCATGGACGGCTACGCCAAGCATCGCTTCACCCATCACATCGGCTGGTTCCTGGCCCTGGCCGGCCAGCTCCGCAGCGGCCGCATAGACGAGCGGTGGCTCGACGAACTCGAAAGGACCGACAACATCTTCCCGGACGTCGACTACCGCGTCTTCCGCTACCGGGCCTGGACGCCGGCCCCGTGGGCCCGCGCCAGGGCGCCGGCCGTGGCCGCCGGGAGCTAGCGCCACCGCTGCTCCGGGACGTGCTTGAGGACGCCCTTGGGAGTGAGAACCCAGTCCAGGTGCGGTGAGACAGCCTTCAGGAGGCGCCGGTCGCAGGTGACCAAGGGGACACCCCGCGACTCGGCCGCAGCCAGATAGACCGCGTCATAGAAGGACACACCGTACCACCGGCTGAAGGCCAGGGCGGAATCCATCTCGCCCTCCAGGCTGATTCTTCCGAGGTGGAGACGCCCCAGCACATCCAAGCCCCGCACGGCGGCGGCCTCCGTTGTCCGCCTCCTGCGGAGGGCCACCGACAGCACGTTCCCCAGCTCGTAGAAGAAAAGGTCGGGAACGACGATGCGAAGCCTTCCGAGAACGAATTCCTCCAGGAGAACGACAGCTTCGCAGGCGTCCTCCTCATCGGGTAGGAACCATTTGCCCCCCACGCTGGCGTCGGCGCAGATGGCCCGGACAGCCTCAGCCATCGCCATCCTCGCCCCGGCCGTCCCGGCACTTCCCCTGTAGTGATGGTTCGACCCGGAGCTCGGCCTCACGTCGGGCCTCGCTCCATATCTCGCGGGAGCGGACCCTCGCGAACTCGGCCCGGAGGCCTTCCAGGTCGGCCAGGGCCCTCACGCGTTCGGCCCACACCTTGGACGGCCGGTCCGAGGCGGGTGCAGCAACCTCACTCCGATAGCCGGGGACTTGCTCCCGTACAGCCAGGCCGGCCGGTGGCCCCTCGCCCGTCTCCCCGCCGGCCTCACCGAGGAGGACCAGCAGCAGCTTCTCCCCGTCGAAGACTACGTCCAGCTCGTCCCCTTCGGTGAGCCTTACGCTACCGGGCCTGGATGTCGACCCCCCTGGCAGTCGTCCCCGCGGCGGCCGGAAGCTAGCCGGTCAGCCGGCAGGAATGACCCACCTTGAATGGAAGAAACACGGGGCCGGCACGACGGCAGCGTCCGCCAGCCCCACGGGGGGATGCGCGTCGGCGCAGACCTGCCCCGCCGGCCGGGTGAGTCGCGGTGGGACCAAGGCCGGGATGACATGCATGAGAATAAGCTGCAGCCGTTCACCGTCTATAAATCGAGGTGATGGCATGAACCTCATGCCGGGCAACCCGAGGCGTCGCAGAGTCCATATGTTCATGGCCGGGTGCGTGGTCCTGTTTCTTGCCGCCGGCGGCGTCTGGCTGGCCACCCGGCCCCAGGCCCACTCCGAGATCTGGGACAGGCCCCCGACTGCCTTCCCTGCCGGTTCGCCGGCGGCAATCGCCGATGCCTACCTCCGGGCGGTCGCCGACGGCGACGCGGCGGCGGCCTACGCCCTCATGAACCCGGCCGTCATGGCCCTCGACGAGGAAGAGTTCGAGGAGATGCTCTCATCTGAGCTCACCGAGATCGGAGGCATCTCCCGCTATCGGGTCCTCGGCCAGGAGACGGGCCGTTCCGATGCCGGCGAGGTCGCCGTCGTGTGGACTCTCATCGCCACCGGCTCAATGGGCGACCTAGCGCTCGACGTCTACCTCGAACGCCAGGAGGGCGCGGAGACCTGGCGAGTCACGACCACCTCCGGCGGACGCGCGGCGGAAGGAGGCCCGCTCGTCCCGCCCGGAATCGAGACCGGAGGTCAACCGCTCAAGACCGTCGCCGACCGTCCCCGCCCGCTCCACGCCTACGACGACTCCATGCTCGAGGCCGTCCTCGGCGGGAACACGGCCGGCGACGTCCGTGTGGTCGTGAGCCCGAAGACCGAACTCGCCTTCGTCGTCGCCGGACTCACCGGCGTGGCCCCGGAGTTCTGCGGGTCGAGGAGCGTTCTCGGCCCGGACGCCCTCAGGCACTTCAGGGACTACCGCGGCCACGAAGCGGTCGAGGCGATGGCCTTTCTGCACCAGCGGGGCCTGAGCTACGACGCCGTGGCCAAGTTCGCCTCGTGCTTCTCCGACCCGCCGGCCCTCGAGCAGATCTTCCCCTTCGGAGACTACCTCTGCTCCCGGACCTACGGGATCGACCGCACCGCGCGGGAGGCAAGGCTTCTCGACCTCGCCCGGCGCATGAGGGAGTTCTACCGAGACGCCGATTTCGGTTCCTACCTTGATTCCCGCCGCCGATACTACGATGACCTGGTGGCCGAGATCGAGAGAGCCCTCACGCCCGGCATTCCGAGAGCCCTGGAGTCCTACTTCGGTACCGGGCATTCCGCCTACCTGGTGGTGGTGTCGGCCTTCTCGGGCAACTACGGCAACATCCTTGAGGACGGCGACTGGACCTGTGCCGTGGCGGTCATCTCGGGGACGATGGCCAAGCGCCTTTCCGGCGGGGAACTCTCTTCGGCGCTCTGGAGCCTGACCGTTCACGAGTGGAGCCACACTCTCGTCAGGCACGCCTTCGACGCCCACGAAGAACTGATTGCCTCCTACTCTCACCTCTACCGTCCCATAGCCCGAGCGATGAGCGAACTGGCTTACAGTTCGTGGCGCTGCGCTCTGGAGGAGCACGTCATCAGGGCCGTGGAAGCCAGGCTGGCCCTGCTCTACAAGGGGCCGGACGAGGCGGAGAGGATCCTCTCACGACACGAGAGTCAAGGCTTCAGATACATCCGCGTCCTCTACGACCGCCTGGCTGACTACGAGGCCGACCGGGAGACCTACCCCCGCTTCGAGGATTTCCTGCCCGACCTCCTCTCCGCCCTGGACGGCGCGTAGCCGTTCCCCTGTCCGTGGTATTCTGGTTGGAGAGGTTCGGGCGAGAGGCAGAACCGCCCGGGAGGTGGCAGGCATGCAAGCGGAGGTCGAGTGGTGGCTGAAGGCGGGAGAGCGCGACCTCGAGGCCGCCCTGGCGCTCAGGAAGAGCGGCCTCTTCGACTCGGCGGCCTTCCACTGCCAGCAGGCGGCGGAGAAGACACTCAAGGCTCTGGTCTTGGCTGTGGCAAGGACGGTCCCGCGAACCCACGCCTCAGTGTTTCTCATCAAGATGCTGGAAGAGGCCCGCTGCCGGGTGCCCGAAGCGGTCGCCACGGCCTGCAGGAAGCTCGACCCCCACTACATGAACGCCCGGTACCCGAATGGCGTGGGCGGTGCACCAGAGGAGTTCTATGACGAGCGAATCACCTCTGAAGCCATCGAGAACGCGGAAACGGTGAGGGCGTTCGTGCTGGAGCGGCTGCATGAAGGACAGTAGGGGTTGCGGTCGCTCCAGCGGTCCGGGAGACTTCGAGGAACTCGCCCCCTTCGTGCGGCACTTGATGGCCGGCCTCCGCCTGCGGGCCGTGGCCGTCTTCGGTTCCAGGGCCAGGGGCGACGACCTCGAGGACAGCGACTACGACCTGGCCGTCGTCTCCGACGACTTCAAGGGACTCAACTCCTACGAGCGGCGGGTGAGACTCAACGAGGCCTGGCACGAGGCCGGTCCTACCGCCCCGGCGGACCTCTTCGCCCTGACATCGCATGAGCTGTTCAGGATGGACAGCCTGGTCGTCTGGGACATGCTCGAGGACGGCCGTCCCCTGCACGACGACGGCATCTGGGAGCAGGCCCGGCGAAAGTTCCGCCGGCTCAAGGCCGCCGGCCGGATAACCGCAGTCCCGGGTGGGTGGAAGGTGGCCGAGGGCCGCGAGGATCTCCGGAAGACCTGATTGAAACATCGTCGGAGGTAGGCGCGTCTAAGAACCTGACTCGTCCTTCGGTGGAGGTGCACGCAGTATTGAACCAGCCCACCCACACCGCAGTCATCGTCGTGGCTGTGGCCCTCGTCATCAGCCTGCTCCTGAACGCCTGGGCCCTTGTCAGGGGTACCGCCCTGAAGAAGGAACTGGTGAGCCTCGAGAGCCGGACCGCGGCCCGCATCACCCAGTTGGAGCGCGAGGTGGACGCCCTGCGGGCCGAGATCGCCCGGAGCCGCGAGCCCAGCTGGCTCACTTGGCTTGACGAGTCCTTCAATCTTGCCGGCTACCGCGAGGGGGAGCCGCTCGAGGTCACCGTCACCTGGGGCCTGCTCGAACTGGACCCCGGCTCGGATGTGAGCATCGTCTGCGTGCCGGCCGGTGACGACGGCGGCACGGACGCGGTCGAGGTGCAGGCCCTGCACCTCGGCGGCCTGACCTACTCGGCCACCCTCCGACTGGACCCCGAGCGGGACTGGCTCTGCCAGATAGTCGGCACCGTGGACGGGACTCGCAAGGCCTCAGGGCGCCGCCTTCTCGACCTCCGCCGGAAGCTCAGCCAGAGCTACCTCGTCGTCGAGCCCCTCGACACGTCCGGCGACCTCTGGACCTACCTCGTCCGCCAGGACCCCATCCCCCCGCTGGAGCCCTACCGCATCGCCCGCGTCGAGGCCGAGTACTCCCCGGGAGACGGCACCCTGACAGCGGCCGAGGTCACGCCTCAGGGTGACGGGGAGTGGCATGTGACCCTGCCGGAGCCGACCGGGAAGGGTGCGCTGTACCTCACCCTGACCTTCGGGAACGACTATGTAGATACGGTTGTGCTCACAGGACTCGACGGCGTCGGGGGACGTGAGGCCGTACTCACCCCCACGGAACCCGGAGACTGACACGGTCCCGGCACCCTGCCGTGTAGGGCGGCGCCCGCAGCGCCTTTTCGGACAATTCGGGCAGGTCAGGCGCTTCCCCGCAGCGAACCAAACCCCCACTACTTCACAGGGCCCTCCGCTTACAGGGCTCTCCGCACCGAGCGCCTTCACAGGGGGTTGTGGAGAATCATGCCGCTGGCCGCTCAAATCGTCTTCGCTCTCCTGATGCCCGCCCTCATCCTCTACGGCGTGAGGCGGGTGAAAGTCCTGGAGTTCGTAGGGGCCACACTGCTGTGCTACATCGTGGGCATTCTCCTGGCCAACCTTCCCGTGCCCATCGATGAGGCCGTGTCCATGCGGACCTCGGAGGCGGCCGTCCTGCTGGCCATCCCCCTCCTCCTCTTCTCCACTGACTTCGTGCGTTGGCTCAGGCTGGCCCGGCCGACGGTCCTCTCCTTCATCCTGGCCCTGGCCAGCGTGCTGGTGGTGGCCACGGCCGGCTCGGTCGTCTTCGCCGCTCATGTCCCCGAGGCGCAGAAGCTCGCCGGGATGTTCGTGGGCGTCTACACGGGCGGGACGGCCAACATGAGCGCCATCGGCCTGGCCCTCGGCGTGCAGGAAGAAGTCTTCATCATGGTCAACGCCGCCGACGTGGTCATGGGCGGCCTCTACCTCATCTTCCTCTTTACCGTGGCCCAGCGCCTCCTCCTCAAGTTCGCCCCGCCCTTCAAACCGGCCCCCGCCAACGAGGCCCCTCAGCAGTCACAGGAGGGCGCGAAAGCCCGGCCGGCCGTCGAGGCGGGTGACGTGGGCCGACCGGCCGCCGAGGCCGGTGACGTGGGCCGGCCGTCCACCGGCGGACTCCTGTCCCGGGCCGGGCAGGCGGGGGCGGCCCTGGCCCTGTCCGCAGCCGTCGTGGCCGTGAGCGTCGGCGTCTCCCTGGCCGTCACCGGAGGTCTCGACCAGACCCTCATCCTGCTCCTCCTGACCACCTTGAGCATCGCTGGCTCCTTCGTGAGCCGCATACGCAACCTCCGCGGGGCCTTCGAGACCGGCAACTACCTTCTCTTGGTCTTCTGCGTGGCCATCGGGACCATCGCCGACCTCGGCCGGCTCGGCGGTACGCCCTACATCTTCGGCTACTGCGCCTTCGTGCTCGTGGGCACGGTGGTCCTCCATTACGCTCTGGCGGCGCGCCTTGGCATCGATGCCGACACCATCATCATCACCTCGACGGCGGCCGTCTACAGTCCGGCCTTCGTCGGGCCGGTGGCCGCAGCCCTCAAGAACCGGGAGGTCATCGTCTCGGGCATCACCACGGGCCTGGTGGGTTTCGCCGTGGGCAACTACCTCGGCCTGGCCCTGGCCTATCTTCTCATGGGCTGAGTCTCCGTTCCGGCGGCAGAGCCGGCGGCCTCACCCGCGGTCCGGACGACTCGGTGGCCCGGCCGGGACCCGCGGCGCTAGCAGTCGCTACTCTACCCGGGTCCAGTCGTCCATCACCTCGGCCAGGAAGTCGTGGACCAGGCCGCGGTCGGGCATCTTGGCCATCCCGCCGTAGATGGCGGCCATCCCCTCCGGCTGGTGGTCCGGCCCCAGGGCGGCCACCTCCCGGACCGCCTCCCCGAGGTCGCCGAGGAAGCGGTCGGCCACGCCGGCGTGGGCGGGGGTGACCATCATGTGCAGGCTGGGCGGGAGCTGCTGACGGTCCATGTGCCAGCCCTTCTTCTCCATGACCTCGGCCAGGGTGTAGACGTCTATCTCGTCGGAGGTGAAGGCGAAGACGGTCATGTCGGGGCGGCCCATGACCCTGAGCTCGGGTATGGCCTCGACCCCGCCCATCAGGCGGCGCGCGGTCTCCATGGAGATGCGGGCCAGTTCGAGGTAGCCCTCCTCCCCCAGGTGGTTCATCACCGCCCAGGCGGCGGCGATGGCCCCGCCGGGCCGGGTGCCGGTCATGGTCGGAGAGGCGTAGAGCCCGCCGCACCAGTCGGCGAAGGTGAAGTACTGGTGACGCCGGAGACCGGTATCGCGGTAGAGGATGACCGAGGCACCCTTGGCCGCGAACCCGTACTTGTGCACGTCGGCCGAGATCGAGGTCACCCCGGGCACGGAGAGGTCGAAGTCGGGGACCCGGTAGCCCAAGCGGCGGACGAAGGGCAGGATGAAGCCGCCCAGGCACGCGTCGACGTGGCAGAGCAGGCCCCGCTCGGCGGCCAGCGCCGCTATCTCCGGGATGGGGTCGACCGTCCCCTGAGGGTAGGCGGGCGCCGAACCGACGAGGAGGATGGTGCTCCTGGTGACAGCCCGGCGCATGGCCTCCGGGTCGGCCCGCCAGTCACAGGTCACGGGCGTGCGGACCGCCTTGACGCCGAAGTAGTGGGCGGCCTTGAGGAAGGCCGGGTGGGCCGTCTCCGGCAGGACCATCTCCGGCTCCGTTATCTCGGGGCGCTCGGCCCGGGCCCAGTCCCGGGCAGTCTTCACGGCCATCAGGATGCTCTCGGAGCCGCCCGAGGTCATGTTCCCCACGGTCCGATCGTCACCGCCGAGCAGGGCGGCGGTCATGGCCACCACTTCGGCCTCGAAGCGCTTCAGGCTCGGGAAGGCCATGGGGTTCAGAGCGTTCTCGGAGAAGAACATGGTGTAGGCCTCTTTCAGGAGGGCCGTTATCTCCGCGCCTCCGAAATAGACCAGGCTCCAGGTCCGCCCCTCGCGCCACTTGGCGTCGCCCGAGCGGGCGGTCTCCATCCGGGCCAGGACCTCCTCACGGGGGAGGCC
>ENA-OSAI01000384-OSAI01000384.1-marine-sediment-metagenome-genome-assembly--contig:-NODE-384-length-18548-cov-12.950035_pt1 | contig 18548 bp, 20 predicted proteins | sample MGYA00237871_ERZ529316 | MGnify/ENA primary metagenome ERZ529316 (study PRJEB26369, sample SAMN03142814) | marine sediment metagenome | biome: marine; feature: borehole; material: sediment...
TGACTGCCGAAGCTGGCCGGTGTAGAAATTCTTGAGCCGGGCAAGGCTATCTAACAACCCGCGTATCTCTTTAAATAAAGTTTGTTAGATATATTAACCCTTAACCAACTGTTTTGGAGAAGAACCTGAAAATGTTAATCAAAAAAAATCAATGCGAGACTCATAAGATAAAATACATAAGCAGCAAACAAAACAAACCCTTCCCAGCGCTCGATCTTTCTATCAGTAAAAGCCATGACCAGCAGCAGGATAATCATAAAAATGGAGATGGGCAGATCAAACACAAAAGCATGCCTGGACATTGTTAAAGGACTTATTGCAGAAGCAACACCCAAAACCATCAGCAAATTTAATATGTTAGCTCCCAAAATATTACCAACAGAGATGCTCTGATGTCCTTTGATCAAAGCAGTTATGGAAGTTATAAATTCAGGCAATGATGTGCCTAGAGCTATCATAGTCAGGCTGATAACACGTTCCGGAACTCCCAGTATATTAGCAATAACCACACCCTTATTAACAACCAACTCTGCTCCCAATACCACTCCTAAAGCTCCAGAAACAAATTTAATCAGTGTTAATATCGTTAAATCATCCGAAGCAACTGGTTTTTCAACCCGATTTTTTGTAGTCTTAATTTCATAAAAATTTAAAACCCCATATCCTATCAGCATTATCAATAAAATAACTGATTCTTTTCCTCCTATTGTAAGATCTTTTGATGCACAAAACACAAAACCAGCTGCAGCCAGCATAAACAAACTTTTCAACACAAAGAATCTTCTACTTATATAAAAAGGTTTTATAATAGCTGTAGATCCCAGTATCAAACCGGTATTGCAAATAGTAGAACCTATGGCATTCCCGATAGCCATCCCCGGATGACCATTATACGAGGCAAAGCTTGATACAACTAGTTCTGGCAAGGTTGTTGCCAAACTTACTAATGTTGACCCCATAAGGACCTGAGGGAGACCGGTTTTGTAAGCAATCAATACTGCTGATTCAACAAACCAGTCAGCACATTTTACTATCATAGCTAAACCTATGAAAAAGATTAAGTAAACCAACAGATGTTCCAACTTTTCAATCCCCCTGGAATCAAATTTTGAGTCGGTAGTAATAAATATTTATATGATACAGGATTAATTACTAGAACAACCAAAATATTAAATTATTTTAAACAAACCCAGGAGGATTAAAATTAGGCTCGGAAAAAATTCAAACTTTTGAATTCTGGCAGTAAAAAAACCACTAAATTTTAACCCCAAAAATAATGCAAGGAGTGAACCCACTGTTCCTGCAGCTACAACGTTAATAATTTTTAAGCCAATTAAGGACACGCTTAATCCCATAAAACCTGCATCCAGAGCCAGCGCACTCCCCAGATAAAGGGCTTCCCGGAAATCTATAACACCTGAAACATCAAAATCGGCAGTTGAAGGTTCTTTTAGAATCTGTATCACTAAACCGAGGGATCGTATTTTACATTTTATGATGGTTTTGTTAAATGAAAGCTTATTTAAATACTCTCTCAACAAACCAGTTATGCCCAACAAAATCAGCAAACATGCTCCCATTCTCTGCAAAAACATCAAGGGGAAAAAATTTTTTAAAATTCCCCCCAGACACATTGAAACACCAAGAACAAAGGCAGTTATGCCGCTAATAGTTACCATAGATGTAAGGGGTACCACTATTTTCCTTAGACTGTACGATATCCCTACCAAAAAACTATCAATGCTTATGGCTGAGGTTATTATCAAAATCTGAAGGATATTCAAAACGCAATTCCTCCTTTCTCTAGAACAAAAACACCGTATATATATCATATTAAAAAGTATAAAAAAGGGTTAATAAAAAAGGCTCCATTGCATAAAAACAATGGAGCTGATAACAGTAAATGCCTGTATTCTTAGTTGTAATCTTTGCCAATTATAACAATTATGTCTGTATCCAAATTGTCAGGATTCTGCTCAATTAATTCTGTTCCCTCAATAATTGAAGCTATTTCTTTTGCTTTTTCAAGCTTGCCTTCTGAATATATTATCCGGGTGGTCTCATAATTAAAACTATCTGCATTTCCAATTTTCCTTACATTGAATCCATAAGATTTGAGCCTGTTAGCTGCCTTAGAAGCAGCTCCAGAAATACCGCTTCCGTTCAGAACTTCAATATTTAAACCCAGGTTGGATGGGTCAATGTTTCTAAAATATTTATCTACCAGTTCTTGAGTTTTGTTGATGTCAACTAAATAATAACTTATACCGTTTATATATCTATCTATTCCTGGAAGCACCGCCATCTCAATGTCTTCCGGTTTTATCTGCCGCAGGACATTTGCATACTTGACAATTTCACCAGGGTCCATGTTAGTTTCAACATACGTGGTAAGAGTCTTAGCTACTCTGGGTATTTTAAAGATAGTCATGGGATTCAAAACTTTTTTTGCCAGGGCTTTTAAAAATTTTTGCTGTGCTTGAATCCTTCCTATATCTCCATTGGGGTATTTTCTAAAACGCACAAACTGCTCTGCTTTCTCTCCATCCAGCAATTGCAAACCTTTTTCAAGGTGAATATGCAGGTTCTGAGCATTATCATCATAATGCATGGGACGTTCTACATATATCTCTACTCCACCAAGATCGTCAACCATCTGCCTAAACCCTTTATAATCCACCTTTACATAATAATGTATCGGGATTTCCAAGAGTTCCTTAACGGCTTTAATTACCAATTCAACTCCACCGTAAACATTTGCTGCATTTAATTTGTCAAAACCATATCCGTCAATGTATACCCTTGTATCTCTGGGGATGGATAACAACTTCACATCTTTTGTGTTCGGATCAAAGCTTACCACAAAAATCGTATCCGTTCTCCGTCTGTTCCTGCTCTCATCAAGGCCTATTACACCTGCATCAACACCAAGCACCAGCACATTGATCCTCTCATTTTTATTCGAAGACACAGGGTCCGTATGCTCGTCTATACCATCCTGTCCAGCTCCCACCGGTTGAAAGCTGTTTAGATACATATAAAAACCCGAACCAATCATTAAAGATATGCAGAAAAGTACAAACAAAACAACAAAAGCTCTTCTTCCCATTTATCTCCTCTCCCAATATCACTCTGTATTTTGCATCAACAAAAAATTTCTTGCCAATACCGTTTTAGGATGTAGCAGCCATTCCTTTTTAATCACGTACTTAATGGTGTTGTTCAAAGCCAATAAAACTGCTTTATCCAGATCTCTGAAAGCAGCATCCCTCAATCTCTCTACTCCGGGAAAGCTGCGTCTGGGTTCAATATAGTCTGCAATATATACGATTTTGTCAAGTTTACTCATATCAGCATCTCCCGTTGTGTGAACAGCAATAGCCTTCAAAATTTCTTTATCATTTATATTGAAAATCTTCCTGCTCAATTCCGCCCCCACAGGACCATGGAGAAGCACGGCTTGTTTCTTCAACACATCATCTACAAGTATACCAAACCTCTCTGCTAGTTGCAATAGTAGTTTATTGGGCATGTCCCTGGCACAATCGTGCAGCAATGCTGCAACAGCAGCTTTTTCGGTATCACACCCATACCGCTCTGACAATCTCACGGCCATCTCTTTTACACCCAGGGTATGGAAGTATCTTTCAGAGGAAATCATTTTCTTGACTCTATCAGATATCTGTTTTTGCATCTTTCTCACCTGTATAACCCATTTTTCATAATATAATATTCAACACTTTCTGGAACCAAATACTTGATAGGCCTGTTTGCTTTTATTCGATTACGAATGTCTGTAGAAGATATTGCCATAGCAGGAACTTCCACCATGTGTATGGTGCTACCATGTACCTTCTCAACATATTTGATCATTTCATTAAGCTGGGATGGTTCATATCCCGGTCTGGTTGCCGCCACAAAATTGCACAGTCGCAGCAGTTCACCGACCTTTTTCCAGGTTAATATTTCCAATACAGCATCAGCTCCCGTAATAAAATATATCTTTGTATCCTCAGGCTGCATCTTTTTAAACTCCAGTATTGTATCGATCGTGTAGGTGTAACCTTCTCTATCTATCTCAATTCTTGATACTTCGAAAAAAGGATTGGTTACTGTAGCCAAAACAGTCATTAAATAGCGGTGTTTGGCATCGGTAACTTTGTAACCCTTTTTGTGTGGTGGTTTACCCGTAGGCACAAATACAACTTTATCCAGCTTGAATTCATCCCTTACCGCCTCAGCTGTTACAAGATGACCATAATGAACAGGATCAAAAGTCCCTCCCATTATTCCGTACCTGGATACCCTTGTTTTCGTGTCACATTTATCCGAATCCAACATTGATACATCCCCCATTTAACAACGCAAAATAAGAAAAGTGAACTCAAAACTATTATACAAAATAATGGCCACAAAAGGAACTCATGATTCGCCTGAGTAAATGTAAAAGGAATTCCATTTAAAAAAGCTCAAGAGCTGTACCTCTTGAGCTTAAACCCTTATGGCAGTTTGATTTTTGGTTTTTTGCGAGAAGGCCTGTAGAGAACAAAATTGTTTCCTATAATCTGCACGATTTCAGCTTTAAGTTTGCCTGCAAGTCCATTAGCCGCGGTTTCTGCATCCAGTAACGCATTTTTTAAAATTCTGATTTTTACCAATTCCCTGGCTTCCAGGGCTTCATCGGCCTGCTTTAACACACTTTTATTTGTTCCCGATTTGCCGATTTGCAGAACAACTTCTATCCTATTAGCTAAAGCACGCAAATAACTTCTTTGTTTACCTGTAAGCAATTTTTTCACTCCCCCTCCCTCTTCAAAAACCTTTACACTCACTCTTTTTGGTTCTTCTCCGGTTTTAGTTGAGTTAAAGTCATGTAAACCCAATCCGGTCAATAGTTAAATCATTATAGCTTTCTCCTGGGTTCTGACAAGAACCCAGGAGAAAGCTTTTTTGTGTTTATCTACCCCTCCCTGAAAATAACTCATGTATCGAGCTGACCATTCCGGCTTGGCTCTGGTAATTCTTGCGGACCACCCGGCACTCAATTCAGTAACGCAAAGCTACAACCATCATATGTTCCCCTAAAATAGACTGGTTCTTTCTACTTGTGATAACACCGCACTGAATTGAGTGCCGGGTTATCCGCGCGAATCAAGTCGCTACACCGGAATATGTCATCTCCCTCAATGAATTTTCATTCTTCTGATGGTGCTGCAGATGCAGCATGTATGTCTTGACTGGCCAAACAGAATCACTACAATTGCCCAGGCTTGGTTAAAATTCTAACACAAAAAACGCTCAGCTTATGGTTCCCCTTGATCCCGAATATTTCACAGCTTTTATGGAAAAAACCAAACTTTTAACCAACTGTTTTGGAGAAGACCCCTCTTTTTTTTAGACTATTTCTCTTTTCTTGTTCTTCCTTCTTCTGTTTTCATACTCGGGTCTGCCTTTTTTCCAGCCGCTTCTGTTTTTCTCTTTTGCTTGATTGCAATCCTTTATCACAAAATCATTCAATTTGGGACAATAATATAGGGTACTGTCATCTTTACAGTTTCCGCAACTTAAACATTCCATTCTTTTTTACCTCCAGAATTATATAGTTTTAATGGTGTTTAACTTAAAACCTATAATATTCAAATTCAGTATCACCAATCCTGACTACATCACCCTCCTTTATTCCCATTTCAACAAGACGTTTTTCTATCCCCTTTTTCCTTATAACCCTTTGAAAACGTTTTAAAGCCTCGGGGTTTTCAAAGTCAGTCATCTTAACAAGTTTTTCTATTCGCTCTCCCCTGATAACAAACTTACCTCCCTCTCTGGTGATAGAACAGTCATCTGTTTTAGGTTTGAATTTGTAAAGTTTTGTTTTTCCAACCTTTACAACAGGAACAACCTGTTGTTTTTCAATTTCTTTTAACTTATTATATGTGAATTTTATTAATTCCTCTAAACCCTCTCCGGTAACAGCAGAAATTGGAAACACAGCATAGCCTTTCTGGGATAATATTTTGTTTATCCTGGGGAAATTTTGTTTCGCCTCAGCTAAATCCATTTTGTTTGCAGCTATAATCTGAGGTCTCTCCGCTAAAGCTCTACTATACTGGAACAATTCTACATTGATTTTTTCAAAATCATCCAGTGGATCTCTACCTTCTATTCCAGATGCATCAAGAACATGGACAAGAATTTTGGTACGTTCAATATGCCTTAAAAATTCGTAACCAAGGCCCACCCCTTTGTGAGCACCTTCTATCAAACCGGGAATATCAGCAATAACAAAAGATTCGCCCGGACCAATTTTAGCCACACCTAAATTGGGTTTAATGGTCGTAAAAGGGTAATCAGCTATCCTGGGGGTGGCGTGTGTTACCCGGGATAGTATGGTAGATTTACCCACATTGGGAAAACCCACCAGACCTACATCAGCTATAAGTTTCAGTTCTAAAAGAATCCAGCGTTCTTCTCCAGGTTCTCCTTTCTCAGCAAATCTTGGTGCTCTTTTGGTAGCAGTGGCAAATCGTGCATTTCCTCTACCACCCCGACCACCTCTGGCTACAACAAAGGTATCTCCTGCATGCAGAAGATCTCCTATAATTTCACCGGTTTCTGCATCTTTAACTACTGTGCCCGGAGGTACCCTCAAAATTAAATCATTGGCATTTTTGCCGTGCTTGTTATCACCCTGGCCATGTTCTCCTCTAGGGGCCTTATAGTGTTTTTTGTATCTAAAATCTAGCAAGGTTGTTAAACCTTCATCAACCTTTAAAATAACATTTCCACCATTTCCTCCATCTCCACCACTGGGACCACCATAGGGGACATATTTTTCTCTTCTAAAGGCTACAACTCCATTCCCACCATCTCCACCTTTAACAAAAATCTTAACTTTGTCTATGAACATCAAACATCACCTGACTGCTTTCGTTGATATTTATCTAAATTATAGCTCTGCCGGCAGTTTAACATCATTCATCTATTTTAAAGACTTAAGCGGCATACTAAAGAGGCTGGCCTTAATCAAAAGGAGCATTATCCGGCACTCAACTCAATGTGTACTTACAAATAACAGCGATACCTCGATATGACGCAATCAATTCTTAAATTCAATTCAATAAGTAAAAACTAAATTGAGTGCAGGATTCCATCCAAAAAGTATACACAACGTTGATTAAGGCCTGATTCAAAATATAAGAAGTTACTGATTAAAAGGTATAGCCATACTTTGAATTAGAACTCCAATCTTATCAGGTCTTTTACACAGATAATATCATTGGCCAGCCTTTTCCCATTCTTTTCTAAATCGAATGAAAGCCTCAACTCTAATACCCTTTTGTTTTTTTTTCGATACATTTTGAGGAAGAGGGGTGATAAATTTTCTTTTTCCTCCTCCATAATTTTGACGATATCATTTAAGTTTTGCTTTAATGCAACAAAATCATCCTTACCAACGGAGAAACACGATTTTTGTATGTCAATTACAACTTTATGCCCTGCCTGCTGCAGTTTTTCAATAAACTCTATCAATAACGCCTGCAGCATTAGATCAGAAATTTTAAAAACTTCTCCCATTTGTCTCAAGTCTTCTGCTGTTTCCTTTATATATCCTTTAAGATGGGCTGTTTTATTAAGCTGTGCATAGCCGTACAAAACCTGTAAATGATTTAAAAAATCGTGTCTTTGTTTCCTAAGGCCATTAATAATAATACAATACGCCTCTAATACATTCTTAATAGAAGAACTGTTACTTGTAAACTCATCTTCAATCAGTTCATATTTTATTGTATACTCACTGTTCTCATCAACAAAAAACCTCATCGTATCCCCTCTATTTTATTTAAAATTATATCACTAATTTTTTTCTACATCTTATTGTGTTTTCCTTCTAAAAAAATTATTATAAGTGCAGCACAAAAAAATGCACTCAATAAAAAAAGAATGGGTAGTATACCCATTCAAGGCATTATAATTTCTATTAAGCTGTAACTACATTCTCCGGGTAAACACTAACTTTTTTGCCATTCTTACCAGCTTTTTCAAAGTTCACGTATCCATCTATCTTGGCAAAAAGGGTGTCATCTCCACCTCTGCCTACATTCATTCCGGGTTTGATCCTGGTTCCTCTTTGTCTGACCAAGATACTGCCGGCAGTTACAAATTGTCCATCAAACCTTTTAACACCAAGTCTTTTTGATATGCTATCTCTACCGTTTCGGGAACTTCCTACACCTTTTTTGTGAGCAAACAACTGTAAATCAAACTTCAACATTATACATGCACCTCCTTTACTTCTCCTTTTCCTCTATGACCAGAAAGTCTCCGTAGTTGTCTTCAATCTTTTTTAATCCTAAAACCATAGTTTCCAATACAATACTGGTCTTTTCTTTCGTCTCCTCATTTAAGCCTTCAGGCAACACACAAGTCAAATAACCTTTTTTTTGAGCAAGCTTCACATCTACATTTAAAACTTCAATCAGACCTATAATTGCAGTCTGAGTAATAGCTGAAATTCCAGCACAAACAATATCACTACCCGCTTCTGCAAAACCCGTGTGACCCTCTACTTCAAAACCGTGTAATGCACCGTTTTTTCGATATATCACAATATTTACCATTTTACATCTTTCTTTCAGGTTTGTTGTTCAATGTTTTCTATGAGAATCTTCGTATACGGCTGGCGGTGCCCCTGTTTTCTTCTATAATTCTTTTTGGGTTTATACTTAAACACTATTATTTTTTTCCCTTTACCATGCTCTAAAACCTTGCCTCTGACTTTAACGCCCTTCAAATAAGGGGTACCGATTTTCGTCACATTCTCACCCTTTAAAAAGATAACCTTATCAAAGGTAACCTCCTCACCCTCAGGGACATCAATCTTTTCTGTAACAATTTTTTCCCCTTCCGCCACTTTGTACTGCTTACCACACGCTTCAATTATGGCATACATTATTCAACACACCTCCTCCAACCAGTCTCGCCGAAGTCAGGTTCCTCTAACAATAAAGGCATTACTACCTGCTTCAAGCGGCTACAAACAAACAACCACTGTTGTATTTTATCATAATCAGCTGTGTTGTGTCAAATCAAACACTGCTGACTTTTAACATATGCTTCCTGGGTATGGTAATCTTAATTGCCGTACCCTCGTTTACAATGCTGTTTATTGTAAGACCATACTCTTCTCCGTATATGCTTTTAAGCCTTTCATTCACATTGCTTAACCCTATTCCTGTACCTGTTCCAAAGCCCTTTTGCATAATCTTGTTCAGCTTCTCAGCAGGTATCCCTACACCTGTATCCTTTATTATAATCACCAGTTTGTTCTTTATAGATCGAGCTTTTATCTTTATTGTACCACCTTCCATTTTGGGAGATAAACCGTGTTTAATAGAATTTTCAATTAGAGGCTGTAAAGTAAACACCGGTATCATGAAAGATAAAAGGTCGGTAGGAATATCCTGTTCAATCTTTAAGCGTTCTCCATAACGAGCCTTTTCTATTGTCAAATAGGAATTAACATGTTGAAGTTCTTCTGCAAGGGTTGCAAAATCCTTTTCTTTCTTTAGTGTTTTTCTGAAAAAATCCGACAGCTGAAGAATCAATTTGCGAGCAGTTTCTGGATTGGTACGGCAAAAAGAGGATATGGTATTAAGGGCATTGAACAGAAAATGGGGATTTATCTGAGCCTGTAATGCTTTCAGTTCTGCTGTTGCAGCCAGTTTTGCCTGTTCCTCCAATTTCGCCAACTCGATCTGGGTGGAAAGGAGTTGAGCCAGCCCGGCAGCCAGTTCGATATCCAGTTGGGATATTTTTTTACCTTTTGAATGATACAGCTTTATTGACCCAATTATTTCTTCTTTGTTTTTTAAGGGCACCACTACAGCAGAATACAGTTTGCAATTTTTAACACTGCAGCCTATTTCTTCAAAGCTGTTGGCTGTTTTCATTTCCCCTGACCTGATTGCTTCTCTCGTTACCTTTGTTAAACACGATTTTCCCGGCAGGTGATGATCCGAACCTTCCCCTACATGAGCTAGAATTTTTTCCGTATCCGTTATTGCAACCGCCTCAATATTTGAATGCTTCATTATTATTTTGGCCGCTTCCTTAGCAGATTTGTAGTTCAACCCTTTTCTTAGAAAGGTCAGGGTTTCATTGGCGATGTTTAGAGCTTTTTGTGCCTGTATTGCTCCAACGCGTTCCTGTTCACATCGGATGTTTTTAACAATATTCATAAATATTGCTATCCCCAGAGCATTAGAAAGCATCATGGGCAGAGCTATTATTTTAACAAGAGCCAAAGCTTCCGAAAAAGGTTTTGCCACCAGAAGTATTATTAACATCTGAATAGCTTCTCCCGCTAATCCGGCCATAAACCCAAATTTGCTATCAAACTGTTCTTTCTGGAATGTCCTGTGAATGATACCACCAAACAGTCCTTCAACAGTAGTGGAAAGACCACAGGCAAAGGCCGTAAATCCACCTACAAAGTATCTATGAGTGCCAGCAATCAGCCCCGCTCCCAGTCCAATCCATGGGCCTCCCAGCAGTCCAGCAACAATGGCCCCGATAGCTCTAATGTTCGCTAAAGCTCCATTGATGGGTATACCCATGAAGGTTCCCATGCTTGATAATATACCAAAAAACAAAACAAGCAACAGCTTATCTTTAAAGTTCACCTGCTTTATTACCAGCTTTTTAAACATCTTCGTTTGAGCAAAAATGTATGCGGTTATTCCGATTATTGCCATCTGGCTCAACAGGGATATAAATAATTCCTTCAGCAAAACAGCCAACCCCCGATTCAAGGCTTATCACTTTCAAACAAACATAGTTTTGTAAATATTATAACAAACCTCCAGCATCGTGCCCTATCCTCCGAGAAGTCGTTTCAATTCACTGCTGGCGCGTTTAAAACTTAAAGATACCTTCATTGATATTTTACCACAACCGAAGTTTCAATTCCACACTGGTGCGATTAAAATATTCTTCCTTCTCCCGTCCTGAATAAGCAGGATTTGTTATTTTATTGTTAGGAAATAAGGAATACATCAGCTTTTTCCACATATCGGTTGTATACAGGTCTGTAATTTCTTCAAACACTTCTTCTAACTGCTGGATGTCAATGTCAGCAGGATCCTTGACACTCAGCCACTCCATCAAACCCCACAAACCGCCGTCTACAAACGGATTTCCGGTAAAGGCAAACAAATCCCCCAAAACGTCACCTCCTTTCCCTTTCCAGAATATATCCCATGCCTATACTATTGTTCTCGCCCAATCCGCAGTCAATGGCTATCTTCTTTATGTCATCCGAACACTTCATTTTGAAAGGAGCTATAAACCCCTTGATATTTACATTTTTGAACCTTATAAGCACTCCTCTGGGCTTTGTTTTTATATACTCTTCGTCAAATTGAATATCAATGCTCATGTTGTCCGGCAGCCTGCCGTGTACCAGAAAATACTTCTTTATCAAATTGTTTTTGATATTCTCTGTAAACTTCTTTTCGTGAATATAAACCGTCCTGGGCTTTATTTTTCCATCGACTTCCCTGCCTGTAGTCACTACTATAGGGGACAGTGTGAGAAATTCGGTTTCATAATCAAAAACAGCCTTATCCTTAACGTATACATTCACCACCCTGTACTCATCCCCGCCTATTTTAACAATGCCATTTTTTATCAGCGAATTGCCTATGCATTCGATAAACCTAGAAACAGGTGAGTTGATGAACAAACGGCAGATCCCCGGATTTATAATCATGTGTTCTCCTTCTATTCTGTAACTTGCAGGCATAAACCGCGAAAATACAAATAACTTAAATTTCTTATTCCCGAGTTTATAACCTTCGTTATGCAACATAGCAGAAAAACTTTGGTCATGCTGGGATAATAAATTGTAAATAGCCGCAGAAATATGGTAGTTGTAATTTATGTTCATTTTTTTAGTTTCATCAGCTATTAACTCTAGCTCCAGCCTCATGCACATCCCCCTGTCCAATCAGCGAAAATTCTTGGGTTTTTATTCCAAAACATACATATATAACCTGATATGCAATATATTCTACCTCTTATTGGTATTTCCCTCAAAAAAATAAAATCACCTGAAAATTAACCAGAAATCAAAATATCCTGTTTGTTAAAAATCTCGAAATTTACAGGGCACTACCTATATGAAAGAACACTCCGGTGGAATTGGGTTTGCTTCACTTATAACAGATTTTTACACCTGTTTTAAAAGATCAATCCCTTCACCGCTTGCCATATCCATTAAATCATCGTCACTGAAAGTCAGCACTAGTCCTTCTTCTGTTTCATCCGAGCGGTAAACAAGTTGAGCCAGAGTGGCAGTGGAATAGCTTTCAAGATCCGAACTCATTAGATATATTACAGACTCTGAGCAGTTTAATCCAAAGAGGTCAAAGCCCGTTTTAGGGCTTTTGCTTATATCATATAATTCAGAAGTTTTTTTGTTTTTTCCCCGGGCTCTACTCCAAATTCTTCTTTCAGCATCCTGCAGCATTACTGTAGACTTCAACGGCTTGTGCTTTTTGATTCATTTTTATATAAAATTTCATTAGACATCGATACAGTTCTTCCCGATAAGGTTCCCTTCTGATGGTTTCTCGAAGCACTCAGCAGGCATTTTCGTAATCATTATTTTCCTTGTACAAAAGTGCTAGTTCCTGTTGAGCTTCCAGCCAAATCTGTTTTAAACGCTCTCTTTCTGTTACCAGCCAGTCATCGTAAGGAAATTCTTGCTTTAACAAAGTAACTTATGGCTTTTTTTATATCCTTTATTTCCCTGTATACCATTCCCATATTCATACATGCCTGACCTTCAAAATAGCTTATTCCCATCCTCCCGCTCAGCAACAGAGCCTTCCTGGCATACTGCAGTGCCGCTTCGAGGTTCGACTTCTTCCTGTACATGCCGCTTAAACTGTGGTAAGCAGCGGCTTCCAGCTGAATCAATTTTAATGCTCTGGCAATAAGAATAACTTTGTTGTATTCATCGAGGGCTTTATCGTATTCCTCACTATCCCTATGCAGTTGAGCCAGAACAAAAAGGGAGTACGCTCTGCCTTTCTGAAAGCTCAGTTCATTGCTTTGCTGCAAAGCTCCCATAAAGTTTCCCAGGTCATATCCCATAGGACCATAGGTTGCAAACTCATAATCGATAACCTTCGTAATCCTTTCATTTACCATAATGCTGCCGGAATGAAGGTCACCATGTAAAAGGGCCTGATGATTGGTCTTAAAACTCTGTCTCAATTCAGCCAGCCGCTCCTTTAGTTTTATGTCCTGCTGCATAAGCTTTACTTCAGGTCGATTGCAGGCTTCAACACGGTGTTAAATTTTGACACTTTCATTATATCACAAAACAGTTAGTATATTCTCGCAATGAAACTGATCTTCTGATTGTTTTATCGGTTTCTTATTAAATAATTATGAATAATATATAACAAAGGAAATTTTTGTATTGTATTTTACGATTGGAAGAAGGTATCCACGGGCAATTTCGAGAAGTATACACAATCATAAGTGTCCTGTTAGCAGCATCGACTTGCATTTTCCCAGGGGCTGTTTGGAGTGATCTACAATATCGATAGTTCCAGGAGGGAGGAAAAATGAAAATCTGTATTGACCCTGGCCACGGGGGTTCCGACCCCGGAACCACTGCTGCAGGGATAAAGGAAAAGGATATCACTCTGGATATGTCTTTGTATATGAAGGAGAGAATGGAAAAGCTGGGTTTTGAAGTCATTATGACTCGAACCTCGGATACAACCCTTCGCTGGCATGAAAGAGCCGAATTTGTTAAAAAAAGCGGTGCCCGGTTGTGTATTTCCAACCACATCAATGCAGGAGGAGGCCAGGGCGCTGAAACAATTTACAGCATCCATTCCGACGGCAGGCTTGCCCAATTAATTCTGGATGAACTCGGTAAAGCCGGTATGAAAAAAAGACGAGCTTTTTCAAAAAAAAGCAGCCTGTATCCCGGCAGAGATTACTATTACATGCATCGGAAAACGGGCCCCGTTGAAACGGTTATTGTTGAGTACGGGTTTATTGATAGAGAAGAAGACCGGAAAAAACTTATCGATACAGCTTTTCGAAACAAACTTGCCGAAGGAGTTATCAAAGCAGTATGCACCTACCTGGAAATAGAATACAAAAATCCAGATTGCAACTCATGTGATAATAGCAATACTGTAAAAATTATAAACGCTGAAATTCCGCCCTTTTTAAAAGAGGGAAAAACATGTATTCAACTGCGGACTCTTGTCGAGGCACTGGGAGGAAAAATTGATTGGTATGATAAAACCCAAACTATTGTATGTATTATTAATGATAAGAAACTTATTATGCAAATCGGTAATCCTCAAATCAAAATAATAAATTTACAAAAGAATCAGCGCTAATCCTGTTTTTATCATCACTGCATGTTTTTAGCTGCATTATTGACTTTTCAATACAAATTTTTTAAACTCCTGAGACGGCAAAGGTTTGCTGAAAAAGTAACCCTGTGCATAATCACAGCCCTTATCCTTTAAAATCCTTACCTGTTCTTTGATTTCAACTCCTTCTGCAGTAACTTTTATACCCAGTTGATGCGCCATTTCAATAATAGCTTCTACTATAGCAACATTGTTTTTGCTAGTAGGTAAAGCATTTATCAACGATCTATCAATTTTTAATGCATCAAGGGAGAGCCATGTCAGATAGCTCAGAGAAGAATAACCCGTACCAAAATCATCTAGAGCAATGTGAATTCCCATTTTTCTTAAGTCTGCCAGCATGTTCATATTATCCCTCGGGTTTTTCATTGAAACACTTTCTGTTATTTCCAGCTGCAGAAGAAAGGGATTGAATTTTGTTTCTTTCAAAATCCCTGAAACAACTTCAACCAGATTATTTTGTTCAAACTGATGCACAGATATATTTACCGATATCCTTAATTCCGGTAAACCTTCTTGCTTCCAGGTTACCCCCTGCAAGCAGGCATTGTGCAGCACCCATCTACCTATGGCTATAATCAATCCTCGCTTTTCTGCTATGGGAATAAACTTATCGGGAGAAACCATACCCAGGGTTGGATGCTTCCAGCGCAGCAATGCTTCTGCACCTACAATTTTGTAGTTATTTAAATCAAAAATGGGTTGATAATAAAGTAACAATTCATTGTGTTTCAGGGCTTCACTAAGCCTGTAGTCCAGTTCAATGTATTCATAGGTTTTTTGATTCAACGATGCATTAAATAACCTGTAGTTTGTAGTCTTTTCTTCTATAGCCGCATGCACCGCAATTTCTGCGTTTTTTATTAGAGTTTCTGCATTGTTCCCATCGCCTGGAAAAACAACCACTCCCATATTAACCATCACATATAATTTATTTTTATTTATAATGAAAGGTTGATTAAAAGCTTCCTGAATCTTTTTTATAACCGGTATTATATCCTCAACTGTCTGTACATTCTTGATTAATAATGCAAATTTTTCTTCATTTATTCGAGCCATACAATCATTCTCGGGGCTTATTTTTTTTAGCCGATGGACTACCGCTTTAATCAATTGGCTTTCCATATCAGGACCTGAGGGGGCAATTGTTTTTAGCCAGTCTATATGCAGTAACATTACTGCCAGTAAGTTCTTTGTATGTAGTGAATGATCAATGTGATTTGATAAATGCTGTATAAAAAGGGTTTTATTGGGTAAACCAGTCAGAGTATCGTAATATGCCACTTGATTTATCATTGCTTCAGCACATTTGAATTCAGTAATATCTCGAACGATTTCAAGGACAACTTTCTTCCCCTCTATAGCAAAAAGGTGGGCTGTTATTTCAACAGGTATTTTAGTTCCTTTTTTAGTTATGCAGGCCGTTTCAAATACAATATAGTTTTCCTTAAAAAATTTTTTTATATTTTCTTTTGTTCCTGGCAAAAATTTTGTATCCCGAATATTATCCGGGGTCATCCTACAGAGTTCCTCTCTGGTATAACCCAACTTTTTACATGCGACATCATTTACTTCAAAAAAATAGCTGGCCTTACTGCCATCCTTCAATTCATACAAAAAAACTGCATCATTGGTGCTGTTAAAAAGAGTTTTAAATTTTAATGTGCTTTCTTGAAGCATTTTTTTTAATTGTAGCTGTTCAGTTATATCGCGAATGCTTTCAACCGCCCCAATAACCTGCCCTTTAGAATCCTTCAAAGGGAAAGCTGCAGCCCATATAAATGCTCCTCTACCATTATTTAAAAGGGGGCAGAAAACCCGGGTATAAAGTTTATCTCCCCTCCTTGTTATGGATTTGTACCATTTTTTTAACACCTCATTTCCAGAAAAAAAACAATCCACAAGCATCGGCCTTGGAATACCGAAAAATGGTACGGCATATGCATAATTGCCTCTTCCCAGGATCTGACTCTTTTTAACCCCTGTAAGTTCCTCAATTGCTTGATTCCAGAATACAACCCTGCCTTCTCTGTTTATTATAAATGTAGCAACAGGAAGATTCTCTATAACTTTAAAAATGCACTGCTGAACACACAGGTTTGATTCTCTATCAAAATTTTTGTCTTCATATGCATCCAACAATAACGATAAAAATTCGGCGTCATTCCTGCGCATTTATTAACCCCCTCATGCTGTAGCTGTTAATGAAAGATATTAATGTAAAAAAAGTCCCTGAGAAAAATCAGGGACTTCAAATCCTTCTTGTTGCGTTTTCACGGAAGTATACCTTCCGGCAGCCCGGCTGTCATAGCAAAAATGCTTTAGACCCGTGGCTTTGCGTCCCTAACTTTCGTTAGGTTTGCCCTTAAAAAATATTCTTTCTTGCTTTTTTGTATATATATCAGCTCAATTCTCTGCTTTTATTTTTACTTCACTGCTGCCAATCCTCCATCCGCTAGCAAGCTTGTAGAATCTATCTCCCAGCATAACCTTGAATCCCCAAACTGATAAAATTCTGCAAAAGCCTTCATAATAATACTCATGATCATGACTATCTCCTAAAACTGAAAGGAAGCTGTTGCTATATAATATAAACATTCGATACAAATCACCAAAATCCTCCATAAATCTCCATGTTTTCTAATTTTTTCATCACTGCGTCTGTACCTGCATACAAAAAACGATGGATTCATCAGCAGCTCCCATTAGGTCAAAAATAATCAGCGGACGGCTGATAGAATCACAAACCAATCTTACCCCCGCTTGATCGATTCCAATTAACTATCATAACTCCTTTAAAGTTTAAAAACTAGCTTTTAAAGTTTCCTAAAATCACCTGAATAAAGATCCATTTCAATCCTTTGATTGTAAAGCGGAAAATCACTCTTTTCCTCCACATAAATCCTGGTACCATTTATTCTCATCTTAACATTAGAACCCCTCCGGGTGATTCCTGCAGAAAGACCATCAATCAATCTGAAAAATCTGTACATTGGCAGCAGGTAATCCGGAAAATCCTTCGGTAATTGTTTTTCCTCATGGTGGTGATACTTTATCAGATAATATGTATTATCGTCTACATTATATATCTCCTTAGCTATAGAAGCTCCCCTGAATGCATGAAGATAGCCCTGCTCGAAGACTTCTCTTGGATTCACCACATCCCCCACCTTTAAAATCGGCTGCACTTTCGCAATATCATGCAAAACCGCAGCTCTAACAATCGTATTTTTATCCATTCCGGGCAATTCCATTAAACCCTGTTTAAAAGCATCGGCTATTAGTTTAAGCATGTTAATGACATGTTTGTAAGCACCGCTTTTAATTACACCCGTTATTTTTATTTTTCCCGTTTTTTCGTCATACTCATCCATATATTCCACTATCGATTTTAACCGCACTTCTATCCGCTGATCCGGAAGCATTATTGCAAGTGCCGTTTCCGCTTCTTCGCGAGCGTTTTCAAGTCTTTTCACCAGGTTGTATTCCGCTGTTGCGTCCGTAAAAACAATCATTATATCTATATCCTGCAAATCTATTCTAGCTGTAGAAACCCTGTAATAATTTCCGCTGCTGCTTGCGAGTACTTTATTGTAATTGTAATTATTTTTAATTATAGCTCTTATGTCTTCACTACTTATCAAATTTTCCTTCATTATTTTCTCCGCCAGCTTATTCGATTTTTTTATCTCGCCATCCTTCACAGCCAATACAACTCCTAATGGCATTACATCAAGCACATAATCAATTAACTCCTCTACATCAATCCTCTTTCGTTTTTCGGCATCATGCAGCTTTGATAATTCATTAATAATTCCTTCAAGGAAAAAGGTCCCTGTCACTATATTATTTTCGCTGGCAAATAACGGCAATCCCATGCCCCTGCATATTTGGTTAGTAATATTCTTGATATTCCCGTTTAATTTTACTTTACTTTCCGCTTTTATTAAAACAGCAAGATCCCCGGCTGTAACTTTTGTTCCATCACTTCCGTTAAGAAGTTCTCTTATTATTGACTTGCAATTAATATATCCCTGCGGTTGTTCACCCTCTTTTCCTACCAGTATCAAATTGCTTTGG
>ENA-OSAI01000385-OSAI01000385.1-marine-sediment-metagenome-genome-assembly--contig:-NODE-385-length-18538-cov-12.942379_pt1 | contig 18538 bp, 14 predicted proteins | sample MGYA00237871_ERZ529316 | MGnify/ENA primary metagenome ERZ529316 (study PRJEB26369, sample SAMN03142814) | marine sediment metagenome | biome: marine; feature: borehole; material: sediment...
AAAAAAGATCCTGAGAAAGAAAAGCTTAAAAAGGAAAAAGAAAAACTGGAAAAAAACATAGTAGATTTAACATGCGAGCTGCAGATACTAAAAAAAACGACATTTAGACCTTTTTAGTGATCTTAAAAACAAATGGTTATCAGCCCGGCAAAAAAGACAGCTTATGGATATTTATGGATATTATAGAAGAATCAAATTTAAGGATAAAAGATACCTGTAAGATATTAGAGTTTAATCCAGACCGATATTACCGAAGGTATGGATTCCATCCAGATTGTAACACAGATTGCAACAGCAATCTTCTCAAACTCAGATATATTTATAACTAATGATAAAATCAAAAAATCAAAAAAACCCGGCTTCAAAAAAGCCATCTACAAATATGGCATTTATAGATTGCTTATCTGTTTCATAAGGTTTGCCATCTCTATTGCTGATTCAGCAGCATCTGCACCTTTGTTGCCTGCTTTTGTGCCTGACCTCTCTATTGCCTGTTCCAACGTATCCACTGTAATTACCCCAAAAATTACTGGTAGACCTGTTTGTAAAGAGGTTTGAGCGATACCCTTTGCAACTTCACTGGCTACATAGTCAAAATGGGGTGTAGCCCCTCTGATTACTGCTCCCAGACAGATTACAGCATCAAACCTGCCTTTTTCAGCTAATTTTTTTGCCATCACAGGTATCTCAAAGCTCCCAGGCACCCATACAATTTCTATGTCTTCTTCCTCTGCACCATGGCGTTTCAGGCTATCTAAGGCTCCATCAAGCAGTTTGCTGGAAAAAAATTCATTGAACCTGCTCACAACGATTCCAAACTTCAAACCCTGGGCCGTTAATTTCCCTTCATATGTTTTTATCATTTTCCTTCCTTCCTTTCTAATTCAAAATAATGTGCCCCAATTTTTGTTTTTTGGTTTTAAGATACTGCTCATTTACTTCATTCGGGCAGACCTCAATGGGAACTCTCTCCACAACATTCAGTCCATAACCCTTTAAACCTATTATTTTTCTGGGATTGTTGGTCAAAAGCCTGAGATCTTTAATCCCCAAATCCTTCAGAATCTGAGCACCAACTCCATAATCCCTTAAATCTGCAGAGAATCCCAGGGCTTTGTTTGCTTCCACTGTATCCATCCCTTTATCCTGGAGAGCATAAGCTTTTAGTTTATTAACAAGGCCTATACCTCTGCCTTCCTGTCTCATATACAAGAGGACTCCAACCCCTTCCTGGCTGATCATTTCCAGGGCTTTATCCAGCTGTTCACCGCAGTCACACCTTCTGGACCGGAAAACATCACCCGTTAAACATTCCGAATGCACCCGTACAAGGGGGGCTTTTACCTTTTTCAGGTCTCCTTTGACCAGTGCAAGGTGAGTATCCTTTGTAAGCCTGTCCTGGTAGGCTATTAACTTAAATTCACCGTGTTTAGTTGGTAAAGTTGTTTCTATCACTTTTTCGATAAACTTTTCTTTTTTCCTTCTATACTTTATCAAATCCGCTATTGTGATAATCTTAAACCCAAATTTTTCAGCAAAAGCTTTAAGTTCAGCTACCCTGGCCATTGTTCCATCCTCTTTCATAATTTCACATATCACACCTGCTGGATAAAGCCCCGCCAGCCTGGCAAGGTCCACTGCTGCCTCGGTATGCCCTGCCCTTCTCAATACTCCCCCCTCTTTAGCTATCAAAGGGAAGATATGGCCCGGTCTCCTCAAATCCTCGGGTTTCGTATCGGGAGCAATCAATGCCTTGATGGTTTCTGCTCTTTCATAAGCAGAAATGCCAGTAGTAGTTGTTTTGGCATCAACGGAAACGGTAAAAGCTGTTCCCATGTTATCGGTGTTATTTAAAACCATAGGTGAAAGTTGTAGTTCTTCAGCTCTTCTCTTTGTTATAGGAACACATATCAAGCCTCGGCAGTGTTTGGCCATAAAATTAACCGCTTCAGGTGTTGCCTTTTCTGCTGCTACAATCAAATCTCCTTCATTTTCTCTATCTTCGTCATCAACAACAATAATCATTTTCCCAGCTTTTATATCTTCAATTGCTTCTTCTATTCTATTAAACATTTCAATACCTCCCTTTGCTTAAAATCCCCTTTTCTTTAAAAAATCTAAATCGATTCTGGTTTTTTCCTCTCTCATATTTAAATATTTTTCTATGTACTTGCCTACAATATCAACTTCAAGATTAACCAGATCTCCAACCCCTTTAAACTTGAGATTGGTGTTTTGTATGGTATGGGGAATAACGGATATTCCAAAGCTTTCACTATCAACTAATGCAATAGTTAAACTGATACCATCTACCGCTATTGAACCCTTTTTTACAATGTATCTCATTACTTCCCGGGGAGGCTGTATTCTGAAAATTACTGCATTGTCTTCTTTTATTGTAGAAATGATTTTTCCAACTCCATCAACATGTCCCAAAACCATGTGCCCACCGAATCTTCCATCGGCTCTCATGGCTCTTTCTAAGTTTACTGCACTTCCTACCCGCAGCTTGCTGAGGTTTGTTTTGCGGAAAGTTTCCGGCATTACATCAGCGGAAAAGGAATTTCTATTGAAATCTGTAACAGTCAAACACACACCGTTTACACTTATGCTGTCACCGTGTTTTATATCTTTCACTATTTCGGATGCCTTTATTGCCAACACAAGAGAGGAAAAACCCCTTTTAATTTCTGCAACTTCACCTACTTCTTCAACAATCCCGGTAAACATGTTACACCTCCCGGTAACAAGGATAACCTTCAATCAAAATGTCATTTTCAAAGTGTGTAATGTTAATTTCACTAACTTTTATTGAACTCTGAACCTTTGTAATACCCTTTCCGTCAACAGGTGTTGGAGCATTCCTTCCTCCTATAATTTTAGGGGCTAAAAAAATTAAAATTTTGTCAACCAATCTAGCCTCTAACAAACTCCAGTTCAATGTCCCTCCACCCTCAACAAGAATACTGGTAATACCCTCCTGAGCCAGTTTCCTAACCAGTTTGTAGAGATCAACTTTCCCCCTACAATCCTCAAGTATTTTTACCTCAACCCCTCTTGCCTTTAACTCCTCGAGTTTTTTTTCAGACGCCCTGGAAGTAGTGGCAACAATTACCGGAGCGGAAGCTATGTCTTTCAGCATCTTTGCCTCAAGAGGTATTTTCGCCTCCGAATCCACCACAATCCTGACAGGATTTTTTTTGGGAAAGTCCCCCAGTCTTGAGGTGAGCAGTGGGTCATCCTTCAGCACAGTATTAATTCCAACCATTATTCCATCATAACCAGTTCTAAGGTAATGCACGTATTCACGGGATTTGCTGCTGCTAATCCACCTGGATTCACCCGTAGCAGTGGCAACCTTGCCATCAATGCTCATTGCAGCTTTAATTGCAATGAAAGGCATATGGGTTGTAATGTTTTTTATGAACACCTCGTTGAGTTTTCTGGCTTCTTTTTCTAACACTCCTGCTTCTACCTCGATCCCTGCCTTCTTAAGGATTCTTATGCCTTCTCCAGATACCAGAGGATTGGGGTCTTCCATTGCAACAACTACTTTTTTAATTCGGGCCTCTATAATTGCATTCACACAGGGTGGGGTTCTCCCGTAATGGGAACACGGTTCCAGGTTGACATAAAGTTCTGAACCCGCAGCTTCTTCACCCGCATTCTTTATTGCATCAACTTCCGCATGGGCCTGACCAGCTGCTTTATGGAATCCTTCTCCAACTATTTTGCCATCTTTAACCAAAACAGCTCCGACCATCGGGTTTGGATTGGTAAAACCCCAGCCTTTCCTGGCCAGCTCGAGAGCCCGTCTCATGTATTTTTCGTCCTCCATTCAAACACCTCCAAAAAAATGCCCTGAACAAGGTTCAGGGCATTCCGGTTCCTTTATCCATCTTCTCCCATCCAGACTATACTGTCGGCTCTGGAATCTAACCAGAATCCTGCCTTTCGGCTCGCGGGCTCGTCCCTTGCGGGCTTTACCGCCGGTCAGGAATTGAAGGCTAAAGCCTTCTCACCTTGCCCCGAAGATTTATCGAATTGTTTTAATTATTATACCACTTTATTAATTTGTATACAAGATTACTTCTTTAGCAAACTTATTTCTTTGATAAAAAAATTGAGTATTTCCCAGAACTGTTTGCCTCTGTGAATAAAATCCTTTAAGCTCCTCCCCGTCTCTCTATGTTTCATTTGAACGGGAACTTCCTGTATGCTGAATCCACATTTTACAGCTTTAATCGTTAAAGCCACTTCTGCGCTGAAACCTTCCGCAAAGTTATCAATATGAGCAACAACCTTCCTGTTAAGAACCCTCTGACCTGAAAGAGATGCGCCAAACTTCTTCCCGGTAAAAGTATAAATACCAAAGGATGCAAGGTTTTTAACCATACCAAACCCGCCTTTTCTCTGCGGTAATGGGAATTGAGCCACCGTCATATCAGCCTCTCCTCTTTTTACTGGTCCAATCAACTTGGACACCTCAACAGCTGAAGCTCCTACATCTGCATCCAAAAAAACCAGTATCTCTCCTTTAGCGGCCCTGACACCGGTAGTTAAAGCATGCCCCTTACCAAGATTTTTTGTGTGTCGGATGACTCTTGCTCCTGCTTTTTTTGCTTTTTCTGATGTTTTGTCTTCAGACCCATCATCAACTACAATAACTTCATCAATATCCTTTAATTTTTTGACAGCACATACTGTTTCTTCTATGTATTCTGATTCATTATAGGCTGGTATAATGACCGATATCAAATGACACCAGTCTCCTTTTAAAAATAAAAATATCTTATTCTTATTCTTATTATTACCTTGTAATGCAAATTATAAACAAACCTCCCCTGGGCTACCGGGAAGTTTTTAGAAAAGCCATTATCTTTTTAATTAGTTCATTGTAGTCTCCAGCTGATTCTGATAATTTCTCCATAGGGCACCTGCCATCTTTGTTTCTGTTTAATATATAGGGCACAATCCTTTCATAATCAACTTCTATGCTTTGCCCTTCAAGTATTTTTTTCGCTTCCAGGCTGATCACCTTTGCAAAAACACCCTCTATTTCATGAGCAGCACATATCATAGCAGCAGCTTTTCCTATAACTTTATCGGCCAGCACACATCCCTGCAGCTTGCTGCCGAATTCATCTACCAGTTCAATAACAGGTCTGATTCCTCTGGTGTTTTTTTTGCTCAATACTTTCCCATCTTTAACCAATACAGCAGTTAATCTATCGTCTTTTTTGAGTTCTTCTTTAGCCAGCAACAAATCGGAGTTCATCCAGCAACCCTCCTAACTTTCGCAACCCTTACCTATATTATGGACCCGGCCATCAGACATATTTCATTCGGATGTTCTATCATTTCTGCATCTACTATAACCGAAGTCGGCGCTTTATTTGCCTGCACAGAGCTGCTTGAAATAGTAGACCCTGATTACCCCAGTCCGCCATTTGTCATTCCAAAATCATTCCCAGCCTGCATACTCCAGTAACCGTAGCGCTCCTCCTAACAATGAAATTGTGCCACCGCTCCAGCCCGGTTAACATAACCGCCCCTGGAGGAGCTATATTTTCCCTGCTTTCAGCAGCTTGTCATATTCTTCCCTTATAGCTTTCACAATTCTTGAGTCAACAGAAAAACGGGTATAGTTGATTTTAGAAACCGGCATTATGCCGGCAAGTGCGTTTGTAACAAAAACATACTGGGATTTCATAAGATGCTCTACATTATATCTGCCAGTGGCAACCCTTAAGCCCAGCCTTTTACTCATTTCAATGATCAGAGAACGGGTAATCCCCGGAAGTATTCCACATTCAACAGCAGGCGTATAGATTACATCATTTTTCCCCCAGAAGATATTGCTTATAGAACACTCGCACACATGCCCGCTGGTATTCAAAAACAAACAATCATTATACCCTTTACGTCGTGCAAGTTCCCTGGCCAGTATGTTTTCCAGATAATTTGTTGATTTAACCCGATACATCAGCGAGTACTGGTTCCTTTTTATACCAGAAATCACCAGCCTGAACCCCTCAATGTAGTGCTTCTCAGTATAAGGGTTTTCCCTGGTAGTCACGATTGTATTGTACACACCGTTAGACTCCTTACAGTAAGTTATTCTCAATGCTCCGTCTTTCAAATTATTTGCCGCCACAAGCCTCCTGCAAAGGTCCTGCAGGCTTATAACATCCATCTTAAATTCCATTGAAAGAACTCTGCATGCAGAAGCCATTCTTTCTATATGTCTGTGAAAAAAACACAGCCTTCCGTTCTTTACCCTGACGGTTTCAAATAACCCCCAGCCAAAGAAAATTGCCTGGGAATTGGCAAGTAATCTGGCTTCCGAATTTTTAACTAACTCTCCGTTTAAAACCAAATAATCTATCTCTATCTTCCCCTTTCCAAAGTTAAAGCTTCTATCAGAGCTTTTGCTTTGTGCAGAGTTTCCTGGTACTCATCTTCAGGGTCAGAATCCCATACTATTCCGCCACCTACCTGAAAATATGCGGTATCGCCCTTTATAACTATGGTTCTAATAGCAATATTGGTGTCTACAGTTCCATCAAATCCAATATATCCTATACAACCGGTATATACATTCCGTTGAGTTGGTTCCAGTTCATCTATAATCTCCATCGACCGAATTTTAGGCGCACCGGTTATTGAGCCTCCCGGAAACGCATATTTCAAACAGTCTATCTCGTGATAATTATCATCGAGTTCTGCTGTAATAGTAGCAACGAGGTGATAAACCGTTGCATATTCTTCCAGGTGGAATAATTCCAGCACCTTTACGCTACCCGTTTTTGCAACGCGTCCCAGGTCATTTCTCTCCAGGTCAACTATCATAAGCAATTCTGCTTTATCTTTCTCGCTGTTAAGCAAACTTTCGCGGTACATTTTATCTTCTTCCAAAGAATTCCCCCTGGGCCTTGTACCCTTTATGGGCCGCGTCTGAACAACCCTGTCTTTTATCTGTATAAATCTCTCCGGCGAACTGCTTAAGACCTGGGTATCACTGAAATTTAGAAAAGCGGCAAAAGGGGCGGGATTCAGACTTCTCAGCCTGGCATAGATACTGTAAGGAGTGTGGTTTATTTTGCACTGGAATCTCTGGGTTAGATTTACCTGGTATACATCTCCGGCTCTTATATAGTCTTTGGCTTTTTGAATAGCCTTTAAATACTCTTCTTTAGTAAAATTGCTCTTTAAGGTGCTTCTATCAGGTAAATTATCCCGCGCAACCTCGATTTCAACACCTTTCTTCTCAGCTTTTTTAATTCTTGCATAGATGTTTTCAGCAACTTCTTCCGCCTCTTTACCGTTAATCCCTAATGCAACTATATATTTTTCATTATGAACATGGTCAATAACAATAATCCCATCATAAAATCCCAGATAACAGTCGGGTATATTCACATCGTCTTCCGCCGTCCTGGGTAAATTTTCAATGTGATGGCACAAATCATACCCTAAATAGCCTACAGCCCCTCCAATAAACGGCAAATCGGTGGCATTTTCTGTTCTGTATAGCTCGATGTGCTCTTTCAATACTTCAAATGGGTCTCCATGAACTTTAATAATTGCTTTATCCCTTATTATTTCTATGCATCCGTTTTTGCTCTTGAATATTAAAAAGGGATTTGAACCTATAAAGGAGTACCTCCCTAGTTTAGCATGGTCCATACCGCTATCCAGGAAAAAGCTATGGTCATCATACCGGAATACCGTATATATCTGGAAAGAACTTAAGCTTGTGTCCAGCTTTTTTGCATACAACTTTTAATACCCCCTACCTTTTGGAACGCCTGATGAAGTTCTCCAGCAGTTCATGGCCTTGCTCGGTAAGAATAGCTTCCGGATGGAACTGTACTCCCTCTATCATATATTCTTTATGCAATATGCCCATTATTTCCCCGTCACAGGTTACAGCCGTAACTTCCAAACAATCAGGCAGGGTGTCCCTGTCTATTATCAGTGAATGGTACCTGGTCACATTCAGCGGATTCTTCAAACCTTCAAAAACTCCGATATTCTTATGGATTATACTGTGGACCTTACCATGGACCGGTTCTCTGGTCTTTACTATCTTTGCCCCGAAAACCTGTCCTATTGCTTGATGCCCCAGACAGATGCCCAGAATGGGAAACCTGTCCTTAAACTCCCTTACAACATTCATGGAAATACCTGCTTGATTTGGAGTACACGGGCCCGGTGATATGACAACCAAATCGGGATTTAAGGCTTCAACCTGGTCAAGTCTTATTTCATCGTTTCTATACACCAGCACTTTTTCATTTAATTCTCTAAAATATTGAACCAGGTTATAAGTAAAGGAATCATAATTATCTATCATCAAAATCATAAGCACCGCTCCTTCTCAAACTTGCAGAGCTGCCATTAGTTCGCGGCACCTTAATTTTACTACATTGGAATCCTTTTCTCAACAGATTTTCTCCTTTTGCCAATTCATACTTCCAGTTTTTTGGGGAATCCTCATCTTTTATCTGGCACTACAGCCAAAACATTCATTTCAAGTTCCGTATTAAAAAGGTTTCTATAATGCTTTTTTACCAGATTGACATATCCTGAAGGTAATGGTTTCCCCTGATCAACGGCTTTATCCACATATCCAAACCCCCAGTTGTAACCTATAAGCACCTGATACAGATTTCCTTCGTATTTATCTACCAGAAACTTCAAAATATATGTACCCATCTGAATATTTTTCTGGATATCAAAGAGTGTTGCTTTACCCTTATATTCTATTCCCATAGCCCTGGCCCAACCAGGTGCATATTTGGCCCTGATCTGCATTAATCCGGTATCATCGAGGGTTCCTACACATTTTACATTGAATCGACTCTCTGCTGCTATTATAGCATATATCAGTTTTTCAGGTACATTATATTTTTTACTGTGTTTTTTTACACTGTTCATAATCAAAAGAATCTCTTGATCTGATAGGTTTTTATTGTAGTCTTTAATTTTATAAAACAGGTTACCTCTCACACCCACCACATGAAATTTTGTTTTGCTGTCATACAATTTCTCTATATTTTTATCTATATTACTTCGCATATCCATCACATTCAGGGGATTCAAAACCAGAGAAGCCGAGATCGCAACTGCCATCATCAAATTAGCCAATGGGCTTTCCTCCTTTCTTTACAGCAATTTTTACCATAATATGACATATTTATACATACACACTAGAAAAGTATATATTATTGAATTGGTAAAGTCAACTTGCATATTATCAAACATTAAAACACATACTAAATACCGCCATAAAACTGGGGGTATGCTCAAATGAAAAGGTTTTTTTTATCTTCACCAATTCTGCTGTATATAATCATTTTTTTATCGTTTTGCAGTATTGGCTTTAAAAATCCCGATCCACCCTATCCCATGTGCCAATGTTTTAATGAAAGGGTACTCAAATATCAAAAACCCCTTTTAAAAGGATCCGATGTATTGGATCTGCAAAAACAGCTAAAAAGATTGGGATTCTACAAAGGAAAACTCGATGGTATTTATGGAAAAAAAACCTACACAGCCGTCATAAAGTTTCAAAAATCATGCGGGATTTCAGCAGATGGAAAGGTGGGATTTTATACCCGATTAGAACTCACCAGAGCATTTGATGAACCAGTTTCTAAAAAGAGCAGTGATACCCCTCCTCCAGGTGAAATAGCCATTTTGATTGAAATCGACAAACTGAGACTAACCGTGCTGTCCAATGGCAAACCATATAAGCAGTTTCCTGTAGCCGTCGGAAAATTCGATTCTCCCACACCCATCGGAAACTGGAAAATAACTCAAAAAGCAAAATGGGGAGATGGTTTTGGTTCCAGATGGATGCGAATAAATGTTCCATGGGGAATATATGGAATTCATGGAACTAACAAACCCTGGTCCATTGGAAATTTTGTTTCTGCTGGATGTGTCCGTATGTTTAACAGTCATGTTGAACAGCTTTACAGCTGGGTTGAAATAGGAACACCTGTAGTTATTACCGGGGGATCCTATGGGCCTTTTACATATGGTAGGAGAACCCTTGTAAAGGGTGATAAAGGGTCAGATGTGGTAGAAGTTCAGAAAAGGTTAAAAGGCTATGGCTATTATGACAGCAAAATAGATGGTATTTTTGGCTGGAAAATGGAAAAGGCAGTTAAAGACTTTCAAAAAGATCATGGAATGAAAATCACTGGTCAGGTTACTGGAGAGGTCTATAATAAGCTGGGGATCATCCGATTCGAGTAAAAACATATTTAAAATTTTTATCTCTTGAAAATCAGCAGAAACTGTGTTAATATATATATTGCCAATTAAACAGTGCCGAAGTGGCGGAACTGGCAGACGCGCTAGGTTCAGGGTCTAGTGGGGTTACACCCGTGGGGGTTCGAATCCCCCCTTCGGCACCATGTATATCAAGGGTTTTAGAGTTGGAAGTAATTGTATTTGTTATTAAAAAACGCTTTTACTAATATTCTATCAACTTGCGGAAAAATCGAGTAGGAAGTAAAAGATTAATTCATTTATCGTCCTCTCACACCGCTGTACGTATTGCTCGGTATGAAGGGTTCGTTAGGAATTAGTGCTGCATTAACCAACTTGAATAGTTTTTAGGAAATAATTGGAACCTGATGAAAACACTCAGAGCAAGTTTTTTCTTTGGTTCAATGGGTGCCCAAACTGCTAAACAACTGCTAAAAAAGAGACTTTTTCCAAGTCGCATTTCTTCTCTTAAATATGAATATGGCGCATAAATATTCTATATTTTACCAAAGTATAGATGCCATTATGAGATACAGCACTAGTGTAGTAAAGAACACTTCGGTGTAAGACTTATAAGGCCTAATTTCTCAAGATACCTTTTTGTAAGGGTTTTGTCGAGTATTTGGCTATTGGATATTCTCCAGTAGCCTTTTCTCGTATTAGCGTATTTCCATGCATTATTATCTTTCATTCCTAGTTTGACTAAATTGCCGTGCTTCGTCTTGATCTTCTTCCATTGCTTCCAAAAGCAATCCGGATTCTCCACCCCATTCACCTGTCAAGGTCTCTGATAGTCCTTTCATGTCTGCTATCCCAAAGTAATTAACCTACGGATAATATCCAAGGATTTTCTTTATGTTTCTTAAAAGAAGACATTATTTATAACCACACATTTGAACCCTCGGGTTTTTTCTTTACTGTATTTTTAAGGTTTAACATTCCAGCAGACAAAACAGCAATTTTCACATCACAACATAAACATCACGGTTTAGACCCAGCAAGCCAAGAATTCTATCAATAGACTCTTCATAGGGTATGCCAGGAATAACACGATATTTTCTGTTACAATGAGCCTGGATTGAAAAACAGTTTATCCATAATGTTATCAAAGAGAAATCTACTACATATATGATTGACTCCAAGACTGACTTTTAACTGAGCTTAGAACTTTTACCCTATACACAATGCCCACGCTGGACTCACCTCAAAAAAGGGATGGTTCTTAACCATCCCTTTTAAAAGAGCATATTTTATTTGTTAAACAGTCGATAGAGCATAACTGCAGCCTGGGCTCTGGTAGCCTTTACTTTGGGTTTGAATGTTTTATCTCCCATTCCCTGTATTATTCCCTCTCTCAGAGCAGTTGATACCGCATTTTGGGCCCATGCCGCTATATCATTAGCATCTTCAAATACCGCAAGTTCCGCTTTATCAGCAGGTCTGTAGCCTTCCCTTAAGAGCACCCTTGCTATCATAACAGCCATCTCTTGCCGGGTAATCAGGCCGTCAGGATCAAATTTGTCGGCACTCCTGCCTGTAATTACACCACTGTTATATGCTGCAGCCACTTCATCTGCATACCATTTCTGGGATTCAACATCAGTAAATGGGTGACTGCTGCTCATGCCTTCAAGGTTCAAAAGCCTGGTAAGTAGGGCTGCAAATTCCGCCCTGGTGACGGGTGCAGCAGGGTCAAAAGCGGTTTCTGTTCTTCCCTTTATTATTCCCTTGCCAGCAAGGAGCTCTATTTCCTTTTTGGCCCACGGGTACTTACCCAAATCGGAAAACTCTCTGACTGAGGGTTTGGCAAAATAGCTGCTGAAGTGCATGGTCCTAAACCTGACCTTCCCTGTTGCTTCATCGTATTTACCGCCGACCGGAGTTACCGTCCCATTTTCCTCAATCAAAAACACCGTTAGTTCCTCTTTTAATTCCTTATCTCCCGGCTTGTAGGGTATCGCTACTTCTATGGGTTTGTTAAACTGCCTTATCTTCTGCCCGCCAGCGACCGCATTCAGGTCCACAACTATAGAGTTTTCAGGGATGCTGTTTCTCAGTGTTTCAGGTATCTGCATTCTGTCAATTTTTCTTGCCCTAAAAGATATGATACCAGTTCTGTCATTTATACCATCTTTATCCAGGCTTTCCGCATCTACTCTAAAATCAGCAACCCCTGTCCTGATCTCCAATGCATCGACACCGGCCTCCTTGACAGTGTTTAATGCTCCCACTGGTAATTCTACTTCTACTTCACGTATGCCTTCAACGGTTAGAACATTTACTACCACAATCGGCTTGATATTCCTGTTTGGTTTTATTTCATTTTCCATGAGTTTTTCGGCGATTTCCCTGGCATTTTCTGCTGCTGTTTTCGCTGCTGTCTGCAGGTTGGCTGCATCAGCTCTTGCTGTAACTTTTTCTTGCTCGATATTGAGTTCATCCTTTTGCAGCTCACTCGTTGCCGCTTTCTGTATAGCTTTTTCTGCAACATTAATGATTTTGTCAGCAAGCAGTATTTTTTCTCTACTGCTTTCTATATTATCATCTACTGCTTTATAAAGCCCTCCGACCCCTTCAATCATCTCTTTTACAGCATTTATGCCTGTTTCTCCTGCATCGAGTTTTTCTAGTAGATTATTACTCATATCCAGTAATTCAAGTGTTTTCTCTACTATCTCCTCTACCGCCTTTTCATCTTCAGCAGCATCTGCTACGGTAATCAAGCTTTTAATTATCTCTGAATGTACAGCAACTGCTTTTCCGGCCTTTTCAGAAGTTACAACCTTTTCCGATGCCAGTTTTGCTGTTTCAACGGCATCAAGCACACTCTCCAAAATGGTATCCTTATTATGGTCTGACGCAGATTCTATCATTGTAGCTACAGCTGTCATCAGCTTTTCCGTTGATTCTACAACCTTTACGGCCGTTTCTTCCCCTTGAATTATTTCAGCTGCTTTTCTCAGGGATTTAGCGATTCTGTTCGCCGTTTCCGAAAGGTTTCGAACACCTTCTTTACTCCTGACTTTTTCTGCAGCTTTAAGCAGGTTATGTGATGCATTAACCGCAGCTTCACCTATCTCATCTTCTGCTGCATCTGAATTGTTTACAACATCCTCTACTTCCTCTGCTGCTTTCTCAGTAGTGTCTCTGTCTGTTTCCCTATCCTTATCATCATCTTCAGCATCGCCACCATGCTCTCCGGCATCTCCAGGCTCTTCAGTATCTATAGGCTCTTCAGTATCGCCGGGTTCTTCAGTATCTATAGGCTTTTCAGTATCTCCAGCAGGAGTGATTTTGTAGGTAGTGAAGTGGTATACCGGGATAATCAACATATCAGGGGTTTCGCCCTCTGCAGGCACATAATTCATGCTGTCTACATTAATATATTCAGCAATATCACTAACGGCGTTTCCATCGTTGTCAAAAACCTCCAGGCTAATCATCTGCCTGAAGTTATCTTGTGTAAGCTGCACACCAAGCACTTCTGAAACATTATAGAATGTAATGGTTGCATCCTTGTCAGCAAGGAAGCTTAAAACATCGGTATCAATACCTGCTGCCAGCTGGTTGTAATCATGATCTGCAGATATATTCATAGCCTGCTGAAGCTTTGCAAGCTGTGGTTCACCGTTTTCATCCGTTGCCAGGAAATCCAAGGGATTTGCCTCGCTTCCTATCTCAATGCTGCCTATCTTGCCGCCGTCATCATCCTGCAGGGTAAATTTAACTCCTGGAACAGTACGCAGATTGTCAAAGGAATCAAGCTGTGGTTCAACTACAAGTATTAACCCTGCCTGTTCTGGCTGGGGAGGGTAGATGTTAACAAAAGCAAGCCGCACTTCATCTGTATCCTCTGAAGTATCGGTGAGCACAAATGGTGGAATATCTGCTCCTGCAGGCAGTCCGGAAAGCCTTACAGCAACAGGCAGGTAATTGTTGTTGTTAGAATTGGCTATATCAACAGAGAAGAGATAGACTCCGGACTCGATTTCATCTCCTCCTACAGGCTCATTATACACTGCACCTGTTACGGTAAAACTACCACCTGCATCCAGTGCTCCAAATTCAGCCTCAAGGCTGCACCCCGGGGGAAGTCCCGACAGGCTGAAGGTGAGGGTGTCGCTTTCCCCATTAGGCCGGTAGTAGTAGACACCATCAGCATCACCATCTTCGAAAATTACCCGAACGGCAGCCGGAGGCTCAGAGGGATGTCGCCTGTTGTGCCATCTTCCTCTTCAGCAGTTCTGAAGCCGAGTCTGTAAAATTCAGAATCATTACCCGCCAGATCCTTAACGGCACCGTCATCTATATAGAGCGCATAAACTTTATCCTGCTGCAAACCTGGATGGATAACTGTTAAGGTATCTGTTGCTTCATCAAAAACAACCTGCTGGATTGGAACATCAACATTTTCGTTTTCCTGCCGAAGGGTCAGCAAAGAAGCTAAATTATCGCAGGGTACAACATCTTCGCTGAAGGTAACTGTTATCGGCTGATCCAAAGGCACATTCCAAGCCCCGGGAGGAGGATCTGTGTTTACAACCACTGGTGGTGTAGAATCTATTTCGAAGCTTACCATTTTTTCTTCTGAAGTGTTGCCGGCATAATCAATGGCCCTGACGCTCAGCTGATACTCTCCATCGAGTAAAACCGGTGTCAGGTAGTGAAAATTATAATTCGGCGCCGATCCGCTGAAAGTTGCAAGGTTCCAGACTTCATCCGCTGCCCAACCTTCTGACGAATCGTCCCAATATACCTTTTGCGCAACGGAAAGCAGGGAAACTTCTACCTGCTTCAGGCTTTCTTCAGTTATAGAACCGGTAACGGTTAAGCGGATTCTGAAAAGTCCCCCATCTCCTGACGGCGACGTTATGCTGACCTGTGGAGCCTGGGTATCCTGTGCTTCACCCGTTTGAAAGCTAAAGGAAATATCACTTGTTGTCTCATTACCGGCCGTATCCTTTACAGCTCCTGCAGGTATTTCTACGGTATACCAGGTACCTGCATTTAAATCGGTAGTGGGATTGAGCTTTAAAACGTCTCCCTCTATAGTTTTGCTAAAGGAAATGTCTCCACCAATACTTATGCTGTCAAAACTACTCCCCTGTTGAATTGGTTCATCAAATTTCACGGTAATTGTTATGTTTCGGGGCACTCCTATTTCATTATCATCAGGGATTGTGTCAAGCACTCCAGGTGGTGTCGTGTCGGGCACCTCTACCGTAATGGAAAGGGCCTTCTCCGTCGTGTTACCCAGTTCATCTGTCACTTGTACGGTGAAATTGAATGTGCCCCCATGTGTTGGGGTGCCGGAAATTACCCCCGTACCGCTGTTAAGTCCAAGACCTGCCGGCAGGCTGCCGGAAACTATGCTCCACGTGTAGCTTCCGCTGCCACCCGTGGCTTCCAGTTGAGCGCTGTAGCTTTCTTCAACTGCAGTTCCCGGAAGCGCTGATGTAGTTATTTCAAGAGGAATGCTTTCACTGCCCGTCGTGAAACACCATGTGGTTGTAAAGCCGTTACCATCCACATCGGTTACGGCATCATTATCAATACGAACCTCGTATGAGGTCCCTGGTTTGAGGTTTTCATGCATAATAACCAGGGTATCGTTGTTTACAGACGTTGTTTCAAGGGTCACATCGGTAGTTACGATGTCATAATCATAGGGATTGTCATCAATACCAATGTATCCTTGATACCCATCAATAAGCTGAACTGTCTCATTGAATACAATCCTCACGGGTTCATCCACGGCCACACCAGTTTCGTAAGGCGCAGGGCTGCGAGTGACAACGGCAGGGCCGCTGCCCGTATAATTTGATGCCACATTCAAGGAAACGTCTTTATATACGGCCTGTGTCCCGTCACTGGCTTCCAGGGCAAAGCTGTAACTGCCCGCTGCAGAAGGATGGCCGTACAGTTCTCTGCCAGACACAATATTTATACCGCCAGGCAGTGAACCGGAATAGAGAGACCACTGGACGCTTCCAGTCTTAGACTGCCCAGGCAATTCAGCAAAGTATTCTAATCCGCGATAGCCTTCTGCAAGCGTCGGCGATGTAATGGAAAGTTCCGTAGTAATCTCCTCGCCTGTAAACTCACCTACCAACCAGGGCTGGAAGTCGATATTGCCGCTGATAGCATCACCATAATTAATGTCATCGTGGGTTGGGCCGTGAGGATCTCCCCAGAAGTTAAGCGGCGCGTCTAACTGGCCTACTCCATTATGGACTATACCAGAATTGTTGTTGACGATGTTGTTCCATTTTACCTTTATCCAATCCCCGTCTGCACCCGTTCCCAATTTGATACCGGCGCCCGTGTTCCCGGAAATGGTGTTCTTCTGAACATAGACAGTTCCGCTGCTATGATTCTCAATATAAATGCCGTCACTACAGCCGGAAATAATGTTGTTTTCTAGATAGACCAGGCCGCCAGCCATTCCACTAACGGAGATTCCGCGACTTGCTCCGGTTATGGTAAAACCAGTTATGCGGCGGGTTCCGTAACTGTCGGATGCCGGCTGGATGGCAAAGCCGTCACTCGCAGCAGGCTGAAGAATTGTCACTTCCGGTCCATTAAGCGAGGTGATAGTCACATCCTTAGTGACCACAACACTCTCGTTATATGTGCCGTCGTGGACAATGATGGTATCGCCATCATTTGCCACCTGCAAGGCTTTTGTAATTGTACTGTATGGATTGGATTCACTGCCGTCTCCCGCCGTATCGCTGCCGTCATCATCCACATGGATTCCTGCAGGAGGAATTGCTGCGGTTGTAAAATTCAGGAGCTCAGAATTCGAAGTGTTATACATGTTGCCTGCATCATCCCTTACGGCATCTGTCGGCAGGTAAAGGGTATATTGTGTAGAATGCTCAAAAGCATCATGGTTGATGGTAAGGGTACTTCCCTCTATTATACAGCTGATTCCCCCCACCGGATTTCCGGCATTATCTTTGATTTCAATAAGATTAAACTGTCCCCCCTGCTGGACAGGCTCGCTGAATGTTACCGTGATGGGTGCATCCACCGCAACACCAACCGCTCCATCCTGAGGTGAAGTGGCACTGACACTCGGAGCCTGGTTATCTACATCGGCGCTGGCAGAAACCTCATATGTCTCGTCATTATCGGGATCATAGTAGACAGTAAAGTCGTCATAAAATGCAGTAACGCCCAGAATGTCACTGTCATCATTCGAGCTTCCTGCCGGTCCCGAAAGCGTAAAGTGGCCTCCGAACTCACCACTGCTGCCGGAGAGGGTTACATAGATAGGATCTGAACCATAACTGAAGCACTCTGCCTTTACAGTAACACTTCCGCTTCCCTTTGCCGCATCGTATAGTGTTACATTTACCGTATCATAGGATTTATAAACTGACCTGTTCAGCTCCATAAAGACCGTCGTGAAACTCCAGGTCACCAGTGAATTAGGGTTGCCTGCCAGGTCCTCAACCGCTCCGGCAGGAACGGTCACCGTGTAGGTTTCGTTCCAGGCAAGGGAGGAATATAACGTCAACTCTAACCTGTTATTAACAATTTGTTTTGAAGTGATGTTTACTGGGCTGCCATAATGATCGACAATACTGATCTCATCAGACTTGCTGCCCCATTTAATTGGCTCGTCAAAAACTGCACTTATACTGGAAATACCCGGGTCGACACCCTTCGCGTCGCTGGCGGGGTCGTGAGAAACGTGTCCTGGCGGAGTGTCATCTACAGTAGCAGTATCAGTAGCGGTATATGGCCCGTTATCATATCTAATTGTAATCGTGTCCCCGTTACTTACCTGAAGTTTATCAGCCCCGTCGTCGGATTCCTCTGCCGACAGAGAAAGCATCCCTTGGAAAATACCCGTGCTTACGCCGGTTTCCACAAGCTCTACGGTGATAACTGCGGCATCAGTGGTGCTATTAACATTGACGGTTACAGTGTCCTGAGCCGAGGCATTCTTATTGGCTGTTACGTCTGTAACAGTGACGGTGACCATTGAACCCGTCCTGTAGTACGGCGCGTCAAGCTGCACCACCACCGTTGTTTCGGCAAAGACAGGTTGTGGAGGAATAATGAACATTATTTGAGTTAAAAGAAAAATCACTACTGTTAACAACGAGATTTTTTTGCAGTCTTTTTTCAACTGTTAAAACATCTCCCTTCTTTTTTTAGTTTAAAATGAATTGTAATACCTTTCTTTAATCGAGTAGCTAGAAGTCGGGAGTAGTTTCCCGACTTCTTTGCTCTCACAGAA
>ENA-OSAI01000387-OSAI01000387.1-marine-sediment-metagenome-genome-assembly--contig:-NODE-387-length-18486-cov-13.167652_pt1 | contig 18486 bp, 18 predicted proteins | sample MGYA00237871_ERZ529316 | MGnify/ENA primary metagenome ERZ529316 (study PRJEB26369, sample SAMN03142814) | marine sediment metagenome | biome: marine; feature: borehole; material: sediment...
AGGTGACAGGGTTTCTTTCAACCCATCGGCTCGGCAGACATGCCGGGCGAACATAAAAAAACAGCCCTTCATGGCTGTTTAAAAAACTTCTCCCAATCCTTAACCAAATCAATGATTGGGTTTTGCTTTAACCTTTTGTATTGCTTTTGAGATTGCAGTTATCACATCGGTTCTAAACTGCTGATCCAATTCATTTACCTTGGAATAAACCCCCCCTTTTTCTGTTAGATAATATTTAGGCGGCAGACTATTCAAAGCAACAGCGGCAATATCGAAGCGGCATCTTTCACATTTGCATACATCTTCACACTCATCTAAGACCTTATCAAGGTTGTTAAAAACAATTATCTCCATATAATTTTTCAGTTTCACAAAATCCCTCCTATCTCATTATTTTAAATTAAAATTCTTCTTTCTCTAGTTTTTTAACAATACTTAAATCAGCAGCCGAAGCTGTGAGTATGCAGGCTATGCGATAGCCTTATCTAAGCAGTTATGGAGCCTTTGGATAACTCCTCGGAGTAATCCATCAGAATCTACAACTGCGGCAGGTAAAGGATTTTACATTCCTGGTTTTTGCTCATAATATCAATGATTCCTGATATAGTACATTCCTTAAAGTGCTCCTGCCTCTTTTGGATTTTGATAGCTACAATATGAATTTTTCTAAATACCACGAAATCATTTGTTTTCCACGTATTAAGGTCAAAAAAGCCGCTATACCAATAAAAGGTGCAAAAGGGATATAATCCTTGCGGGATTTTATTTTCAACAGCACCAGAATAATACTAAAAATCCCCCCCAACATAAAAGCAAGAAAAAGAGCTAGAAGAGTTTTCTCAAAACCCACCATCATTCCCACAAACGCCATAAGTTTTATGTCTCCTCCTCCCATACCTCCACGGGAAACAGCAGCTAAGAGAGCCATCATTCCTCCCCCTAACAGCAACCCCATCAATGAACTCTTAAAAGAAATGGGTTTTATGATCATCAGCATAATTATCCCTACTGCAAGACCAAAAACGATAATTTTGTCTGGAATGATTTGATGGTTCAGGTCTATAAAAGATAATGTAACAAGTGTTAAACTAAACATTAAGTAATAAAGATACTCCAGGGAAAAACCAAAGGTTTCAAACAAAAGCAAAAAAATCATCCCACACAGCAGTTCAACTGCAGGATACTGAACAGATATTCTATGACCACATTTTTTACACCTGCCCATTAAAAAAATATAGCTAACAATCGGGATTAATTCTAAAAAACCCAAGGATTTTTTACAGTATGGACAGTGTGAAGGGGGGAAAATTATTGATTTATTCCTCGGAAGCCTGTAAATACACACATTTACGAAACTGCCTATAACCGTACCAATAATGAAAATATAAATTTCTAACATGGGAAACTCCTTTAAGTTTTCTAAAACCCATATTATTTTTGTATGATAATTCGATTTTTGCTGTCAAAAATCCTTCATTTTTGTCAATACCGCTTATTGGTTCTTCTCCATTACAAATTTAGTTACACCGGACAATGAGGCAGTCAAGGCCGCCGTAAAGGTGCCCCTAAGGGTTGCCTTAACTGCCGAAGCTGGCCGGTGTAAAATTTCTCAAGCCGTGCAAGGCTATCTAACCATTCCACGTATCTCTCTATATAAAGTTTGTTAGATATATTAGCTTAACCCTTAACCAACTGTTTTGGAGAAGAACCTTTTTTTAAATGCCCAAATTACAATTTCTATTAGAAGTGTGCTTTTTCCTTCTCGTAAAACAATTTTACTCAAAAGCTTTTTATGTTATAATTACACTAAATTTGTTCCATAAAATCAAAGGGAGGTGATCACCTGTGAAAATTAAAGCCTTTGCCGTGGAACGTTGGATCAATACATATGAAAATAATGCCCAGTACAACCTGGCTGAAACCGATGCAAAACCCTTCACCCTAAATGAATTGCTTAGCATCGGAGACAGGGAAACCGTGCTGGAAGAATTACTCAACACAAAAATAAGTTACAACCCCACTACCGGCAGCGAAAGATTGAAAAAAATCATTGCATCCTTTTATACAAACACTTCCCCAGAAAACATACTGGTAACCACCGGAGCAATCGAAGCCGATTTTTTAATAAGCAACTCTCTGATAGAACCAGGAGATACAGTGGTGGTACAGTATCCTGCATACCAGGCTCTTTATTCAACTGCACAAGCCCGCGGCGCCAACATAAAATGCTGGAAAATGGACATCGATAAAAACTACGAACCCAATATTGAAGAACTAAAGGATTTAATAGATGACAGGACAAAGCTCGTCGTATTAAACATACCTCATAATCCTACGGGGGCAGTCATTTCGGAAGAACAACTGCGAACAATCCTTGGGTGGGCAGAAGCCCAGGAATTTTGGGTGCTGTGTGATGAGGTATACCATGACTTCAAATTAGAGGAAGGTATTGTCCCGCCACCGGGTCGAAGCCTTAGCCCCAGAGCAATCAGTGTCGGCAGCATGTCTAAATCCTATGGCCTTTCCGGTCTGAGGTTGGGCTGGATAGCCGGACCCGCTGACCTGATAAACAGATGCTGGTCATGGAAGGATTACACATCCATAAGCAACTCTCCTATAAACGATTTTCTAGCGGCATTCGCTCTGGAAAATAAAACAAAGGTAATGGAACGCAACTTAAAAATTGCCCGCAAGAACCTTAAAACCCTTATGGAATGGTTTGAGACACACAAAAAATGGTTTAACTATGTCATACCAAAAGCAGGAGTGCTGACATTTCCTCAATTAAACGGCCTTCCCTTCTCCACCGAAGAGATGTGTAAAAAGCTTTTTCATGAGAAGGGTTTGTTGATGGTTCCGGGTGAATGCTTTGAAATGCCTGGATTTCTAAGAATTGGTTTCGGAAATGACAGTAATATGTTTGAAAAAGGGTTATCCATATTCTCGGAGTTTTTAAAAAACTTGTAATAAAAAATCGCCTCTAAGGCGATTTTATTTTTAATCGGCTGTTCTACCCCCATCAACCAGCAGCAGGGTCCCTGTGGTAAAAGCTGAAGCATCTGATGCAAAATAAATAACAGCTCCCACAACATCTTCAGGTTTCCCCAGTCTGCCCATTGGAATTGTGCTTACAATTTTATCGTAATTATTTCCTCTTTTAAGATATTCAGAAGTCAAAGGTGTTTCGATATATGCCGGACCAATACAGTTGACGGTTACATTGTATTTTGCCAGTTCAACAGCCAGCACCTTTGTAAAAAGCAGCACTCCACCTTTACTGGCGGCATAGGCAGAATGATAAGGATGCCCCAACAGTGAGGATACGGAACCAAAATTGATTATTCTTCCATATCTTTGTTTAACCATCACTTTCCCCACTTCTTTGCATGTCAGAAACGTCCCTTTAAGATTAATGTTTAAAATTTTATCCCATTCCTCTTCCGGAAACTCAAGCACAGGAATTCTGTTGTTTATTCCAGCACAGTTAACCAAAACATCAATTCTGCCGTGCTTTGCCTCAACTTCTTTAACCATTGATTTAACACTGGCTGAATTTGTAACATCAGTGTTTATAAATTCAGTATCCAAGTTTCTAGGGCTTCTAATATCGGCAATTACTGTTTTAGCCCCAAAATCCATTAATCCCCCAACAATTTTTTGACCTAACCCGCCTGATCCTCCAGCAACTATGGCAATTTTATTTTCTAAGTTGAAAATTGTTTCAAAGCTCATTATACATCCACCTCCTGTTTTCAAAAATAATCCATACAAAATAACCTGCCGGATGTATTAGCGTTACCGACAGGCTTTAAAAGTTCTATATTTATCATGTATTAACCAATTTTTGATTTAGAGCTTTAACTTTGTTGGTACGCATGTAATGTGTTCCAAAGAAGACCATTAAAATTACAACACCAATCAGGTCTGTTTTAACCCCTGGATGCATCAATAGTAAAGCACCAACAAAAGTTGTTATACGTTCATACAGCTTCAGATAATCATTCATATAATTCTGTACAGCCACTGCAAGGGCATACACACCTATAAATCCTGTAACCAGCACTCTGATTATTGTAAACACAGACGCATTTTCCCATACTATAACAGGGTTGTAGGCAAACATGAATGGAATGAGAAAGCCCGCAAGAGTTAACTTTAACCCTGTCCATCCGGTTTTCATGGGCTCAGCTCCAGCTATTCCTGCAGCAGTGTAAGATGCCAGCGCCACAGGGGGTGTAACATTAGACATGGCTCCAAACCAGAAGACAAACATGTGAGCGGCAATGGGTGCAACACCCATTTCAATCAAAGCTGGTGCAGCAGTGACAGCAACAACGATATATAGAGCAGTAGAGGGTAGACCCATACTCAGTATTATGGCTACTGTCATAACCGCTATTAATGCTATAAAAAGCACCCCTCCTGAAAGCTGGATAATGTTGTGGGCAAGGACTGAACCGATTCCTGTCATACCTGCAATACCAACTATTATGCCACATGTTGCACAGGCAATTCCTACTTGGACAGCTGAATGTGCAGCTTCTTCCATAGCACCCAGGATATCTTTGATACTCATCCTTGTTTCCTTCTTTAAAGAAGCAACTACAATTGTTGAAATGATCCCCGCAAAACCCGCATAAAGGGGACTGCGCCCTGAAACAAGCATATATATGATAACAATAAGCGGTATTATAAGCAAACCCCTTTGTTTGATGACTTCTATCAAAGCCGGTATCTTAGAATCATCTAAACCTTTTAGCCCCAATCTTTTGGCTTCCAAATCCACTGAAATACTAACAGCAGAATAATACAGTATAGCAGGTATAATGCCAGCCATAATAATCCTTACATAAGGTACCTCTAAAAAGGTTGCCATTATAAACGCTGCAGCACCCATTATGGGAGGCATAATCATCCCACCTGTTGATGCAGCAGCCTCAACTGCTCCAGCAAAATGAGGATTGTATCCAATGTTTTTCATCATGGGTATGGTGACAGAACCTGTTGTAGCAACATTTGCTACCGCACTTCCGCTGAGAGTACCCATCATACCACTTGAAATAACTGCTACCTGAGCAGGTCCCCCACGTTTCTTACCTGCTAATGCTAGAGAAAGATCATTAAAAAATCCAGTTGCTCCGCTCTTCTTAAGAAATGCTCCAAACAGTATAAAAAGGAAGATATAGGTCGCTGAAACGCTGAGGGTTATTCCGAAGATCCCCTCATAGGTCAGATACATCCTGTAGAGAATCCTCGTCCAGAAAAATCCTCCATGGGCAAACATTCCAGGAAAATATCTACCGTATTTTGCATAAATCAAGAAAATAACGGCCAGAGCCGGGATGATGTTCCCCATGGTGCGGCGTGATGCCTCCAAAAGCAGTAGTATGGTCACAGCTGCAAACACATAATCACGAGTTACTGCCATTGACCCTCTCTCTATGTGAATAATGTTGAAGTTTACCGCCAAGTAAATTCCAGTGCATGCCCCTAGAACAGCCAAAACAACATCAGCTTTTGTAAACCTCCCTTTAGGAGATTTTCCACTTGCCGGGTATAACAAAAAGGCTAACACCAACAAAAAAGCCAGATGATAGGCATTTCTGATTGTAGAGGGCATGTTGCTGAAGCTGTTAACATAAATTTGAAAAATTGAAAAGGCAATCGCGATATAAGATACAATTTTCTTTTGGTTGCCTTCAAGCACTCTCTGGGCTTTTTCTACTTCCTTTACTTTATCAGTAGTTTCCTTCGTTTTTTTCGGCCATTTAAATAATTTCATTTTCTATCTGACACCTCCTTATAATCGTGAACACTGCTGGTTTACTGCTTCATATTTGAGCCGGACAGTTTTATTTACTGCCCGGCTCTTTTTGCAAGTTTGATTTATTTGGCCTCATCAGGTATTAAGCGTTCTGGTATTTCCAGCCCCTGTTCTTTATAGTACTTGATGGCACCTGGATGCAGCGGAACAGGTACACCTTTGAATATAGTCTCAAGCTTGATCTGCTTTGTTGCAGCATGAACACCGTGTAGATAATCAAGGTTCTCAAAAATAGTCTTAGTCAGCTTGTAAACAATTTCTTCATCCACATCAGCATTAACGGCAAGCCAGTTGGGTTGTGCAATAGTATTTATGGGCTCGTCCTGTCCAGAATAAGTTCCAGGCTTGATTACCCAGCGGTCCCATGATGGGAATACTTCATTGATCTTAGCCAGTTGTTCATCAGTAAATTCAAGAACCTGAATTTCAATTGGGCTTGCAAACAGGTCTGATACCGCAGCTACAGGAGCACCACCAGGGAATGAACCTCCATCCAATCTCCCGTCTTTCATGGCTTGAGCGGTTTCTGTATATCCTAATCTTTCAACAGTAATATCATCAGTGGAAACTCCTATACCTTCCATGATTGTCAGTGTAGACCTTTCAGTACCGCTACCTGATGCACCAATTGAGAAGCGAAGGCCTTTCATATCCTCAACATTGCCAGTTTTTACTAGATCTTTTTTGATTACAAAGTGCTCCACATTAAACCAGAGAGCACCAATTGATCGCATGTCTTTGTAAGGTTTCCCCTCGAATGGGCCCACTCCTTTCCAGGCCATAGCTCCTATAAGGCCCTGCATAATGGCCAGATCTGCTTCTTTGTTTCGAAGTATGTCTACGTTTTCAACAGAACCTGCTGAAGACTGAGCAGAAACAGATATTCCGTCAGTTTTTCTCAGCTTATCTGTCCATAACGTAGCCATTCCAACACCCACTGGATAATAGGTTCCTCCAGTAGTAGCTGTAGTAATGTTCAGGAAAATAGGACCACTCTTCTCTTCTCCTCCTGCTGCCTGGTCTCCACCTCCCGATGAACATCCAGTCAAAACAGCACCCAACATAAATACAACTACCAGTAACAAAACCAAGCCTTTTCTCATCATTTGTATTCAGTTGCCCCCCTTAGTTTTTAATTTTTTACTAGTTACATCTTGACCAGCATATTATAATAAAGAACTAATATTTATGGTATATCTTGATAACTCACCTCCTTTATTTTTATTAGGTTTATGGGGGGAAATAATTCCCCCAAGTTTTTATCGATGCCGAATCGTTATGATTAAATTTTTAAAACTCAACTAAATTGACTTTAGATGTTTTAATACCTTTTCAGCAATGCTTTTTGAAATGTATTCCTGAGCCTCAATCGTCCCTGCACCTATGTGAGGTGTGGCAACGAAATTCTCCAGTTCAAACAGTTGAGACTTTCCTGGAGGTTCTTTTTCCATAACATCTACTGCAGCTCCTGCAAGGTGTCCCTCTTTTAATGCATTATACAGGCTTTCTTCATCAACCACACCACCACGACCCAGGTTTATTAAAAATGCACCTTTTTTCATTCTGCTTATCTGCTCCTGTCCAATCAAATGATACGTTTGCTTTGTAAGGGGAGCATGGATTGATACAAAGTCCGCTCTGGATAACAAATCATCCAGTTCAACAAGTTCCACATTGAGCTCTTCGGCTTTGGTTTTATCAATAAAGGGATCATAAGCAATAACATGCATACCAAAAGCCTGGGATATCCGGGCCACTCTTGAACCAATTTTCCCTAAGGCTACTATACCCAATACCTTATCTTTTAACTGCCTTCCTACAAAGGTATGTTTGTCCCACTGGTTCTCAACTTTTACCGATTTAACTGCCGGATAAATCTTTCTGGCTATGTTTAACATAAGAGCTATTGTCAGTTCTGCCACAGAATCATTGCTGCCCTCCGGAACATTGAAAACAGCTATCCCTTTTTCTCTGGCATATTCCACATCTATATGATTCAAACCTATTCCTGCCATTCCAATGGCTTTCAGGTTTTTACCTCTATCTATAACTTCCTTGTCTATCTGAATTCCCACTCTTACAATCATGGCGTCGTAATTTTCTAATTTTTCTAATAATTCTTCTCTCGTTATACCGAATTCACAATCTACCTCTGCAAACTTTTTTAAATAATCTATTCCAACTTCATGAATTTTTTCAGTAATTATAAGTTTCATAACTCCGGCTACCTCCCCCATTTTACGGGGCTTCTTCTGGTCAAGCGGCCAAAGAAGCCCCTTTCAAGTATCAAAACAAGTTTCAAAGTCTTTCTGATATATCAAGACTCGCTGCTAAATCATTAAGCTGGCTTATAACTTTATCATTTACAGGAATTCCTGTTTTTTGAAGCTCTAGAGTTTTTTCATGTTCTATTTCCCCAGGCATGTATATTCTATCAAACCCCTTGGCTTTTTCTGAATTTCTGATCCTTCGAATCATACTATCCATTCGCTGTTTAAAGGTTTCAAGCGGCATGAAATTTTCTATATTTACAGCCATGAAAAAATGACCTATCTCCTGAGGTCTGTCCAGATCCCCAAATAAGGATCCTGTTTCTGGACCAAATTGGGAACCCGTAAGAACACCTGACAAAATGTCTACTAACATTGCAAGTCCGTAACCTTTAGGCCCACCAAAGGGCAATAGAGCTCCTTCTAAGGCTTGCTTCGGATCAACAGTAACCCGTCCTTCAGTATCTATTGCCCAACCTTCCGGAATTTTCATTCCCTTTCTTGCGGCTACCTCAATCTTGCCTCTTGCCACAACACTTGTTGCCATATCCAAGACAACATCGGGTTCTTCACCAGCAGGTACAGCTATACACAAAGGATTTGAACCCAAAAGGCGTTCTCTCCCTCCAAAAGGTGCCATCAGAGGAGATGTGTTTGTAAAGGTCATACCTATAAGACCCTCCGCTGAAGCCATCATGGAATAAAAGGCATTAATTCCAAAATGGTTTGAATTTCTGACACCTGTTGAACCCATACCGTATTTTTTTGCTTTGTCTATGCACATTTTCATTGCTTTATAAGAAGCTATATGACCCATTCCATTATCAGCATCGATTAATGCTGATGTATTACTCTCTTTGATTATTTTTACATTGGGTTTAGGGTTTATTAAACCCAGTTTTATTCTTTTTGCATAGATTGGAATTCTAGCCACACCATGGGAATTAATCCCTCGGAGATCTGTCTCTATCAATATTCTAGAAACAATCTCAGAATCCTGCTCATTTAATCCTAATTTGTCGAAAATTTGTTTGGAAAACTTTAACAATATTTCGGGTTTATAAATTCTTTCTTCCATATTATTCCTCCTGTATTTTCTGAGCAGCTTTATATCCAATATCTAAAGCTTTCCTGTTTAATTCCCTGGCTTTTGGAAACCTATTAAAAACAGCTTTTTCCAGAGCATCTTTGGGTACCACCCCAGTAATGGCTGCAATTGCCCCAAGAGCTACTATGTTTGCAACAATTGTTTTGCCAGCCTCTTCTCTGGCAAGCTTTGTTATAGGAATTTTATAAACTCGAGCATCTACACCAGAATCTTCTTCAATAATAGTTGAATCCATTATTAGAATGCCACCTTTTTTCAAACCTGTTTTGTACTTTTTATATGCTTCTTCACTCATTGCAAGTAAAACATCTGCTTCAGTAACTTTCGGATAGTCTATTTCTCCATCACTTATTATAACCTCGGATTTGCTTGCACCGCCCCTTGCTTCGGGACCATATGATTGGGTTTGTATAGCGTTTTTCCCTGCATTAATCGCTGCTTCGGCAAGGATTATCCCTGCAGTTATTAACCCTTGGCCTCCGGTTCCACTCAATCTGAATTCCAGTCGCATTATTGACCCTCCTTTTGCAGCCTTTCAACTATTTTCGTATACTGTTCGGTGTATTCGGGCCGCGTATCTGAATACAGTTCACCAACTAAAATCTTGCCTTTTAATTGCTCTTTGCTCATCTTTTTTGCAGCCTTAACATTAACGGTGTTTTCTTTCTGCCATTTCATCATATCAATTGTTGTCCCCATTTTATTTCTCCGACCATAAACAGTAGGACACTGGGTAATTACTTCAATCAATGAAAAACCTTTGTTTTGAATTCCCTTGCTGATCAAACCAATAAGCTGTGTTACATTGTAAACCGTTCCTCTGGCAACATAGGTTGCCCCTGCAGCAATTGCTAGGTTGCATATATCAAAGGCTTGATCAATATTACCATACGGTGCGGTTGTAGCCACTTTTCCCGTAGGTGTTAATGGTGAATACTGACCCCCTGTCATTCCATATATGTTGTTATTGAACAAAACAGCCGTTATATCTATGTTTCTCCTGGCAGCGTGAATAAGATGGTTACCGCCAATTGCCGCTGCATCTCCATCACCTGTCAGTACCAGAACATTCAGTTCAGGTTTTGCGTGCTTCACTCCTGTAGCAAAAGCCAGTGCTCGACCGTGAGTGGTATGCAGAGTATCAAACTTCATGTATCCCGGAGCTCGGGAAGAACATCCAATACCCGAAACAACGGTGGTTTTGTCAGGATCCAGATTAACCTTATCTATTGCCCGAACTACAGCACCCAGGACTATACCATGACCACATCCCGGGCACCAGATGTGGGGCAGTTTATCTTTTCTGAAATATTTATCCAATAGTTCCTGCATCTATAATACCTCCTTTATTTTTTCCATCACTTCTTGAGGTGTGATAAGCTCACCATCTACCCGGTTTAGACCGATTACTTCAGCATCAGATTTTACATGCTTTTCAACCTCACCAATCAATTGCCCCAGATTCATCTCAGGAACAATTATCTTTTTCACCTTTCGAGCAGCCTTTCTTACAACTTCTGCCGGGAATGGCCATATGGTTACAGGTCTGATTAACCCCACTTTAATGCCCTCTTCCCTGGCCTTCCTTACAGCGCTCAAGGAAGACCTGGAAGGAGAACCGTAAGCAAACAATGCTATTTCGGCATCATCCATAAAATACTCATCAACCATTATAATTTTATCTAGATTCTTCTCTATTTTTTCATGCAGCCTGCGAATCAGGTAATCGGTATTCTCGGATCCGGTATTGGGAAAGCCTGTTTCATCATGAGTCAACCCTGTAACATGGAATCTATAGCCATCTCCATAACTTGCCATCTCTGGTACTCCATCTTTATCCGGTTTATAGGGTAAGTATTCTTCTGGCGGTACAGTAGCCTTTTTCCTGTCAATAATTTGTATTGAGTCTATATCGGGTAGCACAACTCTTTCCCTCATATGGCCTATAACTTCATCCAACAGCAAAATAACCGGCACTCTAAACTGTTCACTCAGGTTGAAAGCTTTTATAGTAACTTCAAAAGTTTCCTTTACTGAGTTAGGAGCAAGGGCAATTATTGGATGATCACCATGGGTACCCCATCTTGCCTGCATTACATCTCCTTGAGATGGAGCAGTGGGACCACCTGTGCTGGGACCAACCCTCTGGACATCAACAATCACACATGGAACTTCCGCTATAGAAGCATACCCGATGTTTTCTGCCTTTAAAGACAGACCCGGCCCACTGGTAGCAGTCATTGATTTGCATCCCGTAAGGGAAGCACCAATAACTGCTGCAATACTCGCGATCTCATCCTCCATCTGGATGAACCTGCCGCCTATTTTAGGCAGTTCTTCAGAAAGAACTTCAGCAATTTCACTCGATGGTGTTATAGGATAACCCGCAAAAAACCTGCAGCCTGCCGCTAAAGCCCCCCTTGCACATGCTTCATTGCCCTGCATTAAAATCGGTTTATTTTTACTCATTTTCATCACTCCTTACTTCTATTGCAAAATCCGGGCATCTCAGCTCACAAAGTTTGCATTTTATACAGTCTTCCGGTCTGGCAACTTTTGGATGAAACCCGGGGTTTCCGTCAAATACGTGTTTGGGGCAAAAAGCTACACATATTCCGCATTTCTTACACCAAGCTTTGTTAATTGTGATTTTAACGGTCAAAATTCTTCACTCCCTTATGTTTTGATAAAAATATATATTTTCAAATGGCTATACCTTTTAATCAGCAACTTTTATTTTAAGGTTGAACTTAATCAATGTATAACTTTTTGGATGGAATCCGGCACTCAACTCAATGCGTGTCTTACGGGTAACAACAATACTCCTGTATAACGATACTCAATTCTCAAATTTGATTCAACAAGTAAACATCAAGTTGAGTGCCGGAGACCGGATTTAATGCGGCCTCCTGCCGGTGAATCCTTTCGGGGGCATCCTGCCCCCCCTCATTCCGATTTTGCTCCTTAACTTCGGCGAGTTCCATTTACCAAAAACCTAATGCTCCTTTTGATTAAAGCCTCTTTAGTGCGCCATTTAACGTCTGTAAGCTTAATGAATAATGCTGAATTAACGGGATGGTCATATTATAAATTAAGATCTGGAAACACAATTGAGTCTTAAACATTTGTATGTAATGTATACATGCATGCCAATATGTCGTGTATACTGATGTACACTGTATGTTGTATACATGCTTTTGCACTATTCATTTTCTTGGCTTTTTGCTGTTTCGCTAGAATTAAACATCATGCCATTAATATTCTATATTACGACAAAAAATCCTTCTTAAATTTTATTTTTTTTTTGCCCGTTCATAAGAATACCCTTTTGCTAACCATCAGTGTTAACTCAATGGATTCCAAAGCCTCGGGTTTGAAGATGTCTTTCGGGCTTTATGCTAAAAAAACACCGGCGGGAACATTTATAACCTGTCAATTGTTTTCGTAAAATTTGCAGGAATTCGTTAATGGACACTCTTTACACACAGGGACCTTTTTACATACTTTATTTCCCAGGGCATCGATAAGGGCATGGTATTCATTATACAGCTCAACATCTCTGGGTAAATGTTTAACAAAAAATTCCTGCATCGAATTGTAATCTATATTCGGTTTAAAGTAGCCCAGCCTGTGAAAAATTCTCCTGGTATAAGCATCAACAACAAAAACAGGTTTTTCACCAGCATACAGCATAATGGAATCGGCCGTTTCAGGGCCTATACCTTTAATGCTCAACAGCTCTTTTCTCAATGATTTTACATCCTGGTTCAAAAATCTGTTCAGATCCCCATCATATTTTTTAACCAGTACCCCGCAAAACTCTTTTAGCCTCTCTCTTTTTTGCTTATAAAATCTTGTAGGTCGAATCATTTCCTCAATAATGCTGTCTTCCGCCTCATAAATAGCTTTGGGAGATAGCAGGTTATTTTGCTTCAAGGCAGAAATCGCCTGCTCAACGTTTCGCCAGGCTACAAACTGAGTAAGAATGGCTCCCACTATGACTTCAAATTTCGTTTCGGCAGGCCACCAGTTCCTGGGGCCAAAATGGTTTAACAGAGCGTGGCATATCTTCAGCAGTTCTTCCTGAATACTCCTCATTATTCCCCTCCCACAGTTTTTCGGATTGTTTCCTCTATAAAAGTTTAAATGGAAATCAATAAAAATTCAACTACTGCAACCCCCCAGGACAGCAAAGACTCGTACCTGTCAGACTTCATATGTCAACAAAAGTTTATTTGGTCAATATTTATCTATAATAATCATGCATATATCAGAAAAAAACTTCTTTTAAGGCATCATCTTTAAACTACATCACATAAAATAAGGTAGGGATATATAATTATATCCCTACCATGATACTTTGTGTTTTATTTCTCAGGATTAATAAGGGTTGCATCTTTGGGTTTAAATGTTTCACAGGCAGTTCCATCAGTGGAATTTACAACTCTGTTTTCACCGCTTGATCTCACTTCAATTTCCTCTGCTCTGCATAAATAACTGTCATTGTACGCACATTCTTCTACCTTACATTTTATTCTTTGAGCCAGACCAATCACCTCCCTTATCATCTATTATTATATATTTTCACCACCTTTTCGAAATATTATAAACTGCAAAGTTTTATGTACATTAAAAAACCTGCCAAATAAGATTGGCAGGTTTTTTACATTAAGATGCAATTTCTTCATACATCGTTTTCGGCAATTTTTCATAGTGGGAGAACTGCATCGTATAGGTTCCTCTTCCCTGAGTTTTGGAACGCAAATCGGTAGCATAACCAAACATTTCAGAGAGAGGCACATAGGCGTTAATAACCTGAGCTCCGGCTCGCTGTTCCATACCCTCGATTTGACCTCTTCTTGAATTGATATCTCCTATAACATCTCCCATGTATTCTTCAGGCACTACTACCTCAACTTTCATAATGGGCTCCAGAATAATAGGAGCAGCTTTTTTCATTCCCTCTTTAAATCCGATTGATGCTGCAGCTTTAAATGCCATCTCAGATGAATCAACTTCATGGTAAGATCCGTCAAACAAAGTAACTTTTACGTCCACTACTGGATAACCCTCTACAACTCCATTCTCCATAGCCGATTTGACACCTGCTTCTACCGCAGGGATATATTCTTTGGGTATTGCTCCACCAACAATTTTGTTGATGAATTCGAAACCTTTTCCTGGTTCATTAGGTTCCAGCTTCAGTTTGACATGACCGTACTGACCTCGACCACCGGTCTGTTTAATAAACTTGCCTTCACATTCTACTGGTTTCGTAATCGTTTCTTTGTACGCTACTTGAGGTTTACCAATGTTTGCCTCGACTTTAAATTCTCTCATAAGCCTATCGGCAATAATCTCCAAATGGAGTTCACCCATACCAGAAATTATCGTTTGACCGGTTTCACTATCAATATACGTTTTAAAAGTAGGATCTTCTTCTGCAAGCTTCTGCAGAGCAATACTCATTTTTTCCTGATCAGCCTTTGTCTTGGGTTCAATTGCTACAGATATTACAGGTTCTGGGAATGTCATGGATTCCAATATTACAGGGTGAGAAGCATCACACAATGTATCTCCTGTTGTTGTATACTTCAAACCCACAGCAGCTCCAATATCTCCGGCATATATTTCTTCCCTTTCTTCCCTGTGGTTTGCATGCATCTGTAAAATCCTGCTGATACGCTCTTTTTTGTTCTGAGTTGAGTTCAAAACATAGGAACCGGATTTTAAGCTTCCTGAGTAGACTCTGAAAAAAGCAAGCTTTCCAACGTATGGATCACTCATAATTTTAAAGGCAAGGGCAGCAAAGGGTTCATCATCAGCTGCCCTCCGTTTTGTTTCTTCATCTGTTTCGGGATTAATACCCATAATCGCGGGAATGTCAACCGGAGATGGCAAGTAATCCACTATTGCATCCAAAAGCAGTTGTACACCCTTGTTCTTGTAAGAAGATCCACACAGCACTGGTATAATATCAACAGAAATGGTAGCTTTTCTTAAAACAGCTTTTATCTCTTCAGCAGATATTTCTTCACCCTCAAGATATTTCATCATAAACTCGTCATCGTAGTCTGCGATGGCTTCCAGAAGTTTTTCCCTGTATTTCTGGGCAAGGTCTTTCATATCTTCGGGAATTTCCTTCTCTTTACTTCTTGTACCCAGATCATCCAGGTAGTATACTGCTTTGTATTTAACCAGGTCTATGATGCCCTCAAAACCATCTTCTGCTCCGATGGGTAGCTGAACGGGTACAGGGTTAGCCTTTAACCTCTCTCTAATCATCTTTATTACATTAAAGAAGTCTGCCCCTATTGTATCCATCTTGTTCACATAGGCTATTCTTGGAACCTTGTATTTATCAGCCTGTCTCCAGACTGTTTCTGATTGAGGTTCGACACCACCTTTTGCACAAAAAATGGCAACTGCACCATCTAACACACGGAGAGAACGCTCCACCTCTACGGTAAAGTCCACGTGGCCCGGCGTGTCTATTATGTTAATCTTGGTGTTTTTCCATTCACAGGTGGTTGCAGCAGAAGTAATGGTAATTCCTCTCTCCTGTTCCTGTTCCATCCAGTCCATTACAGCTTCACCATCATGGACCTCGCCTATTTTATGAACCTTTCCCGTATAGAAAAGGATTCTTTCTGTTGTGGTAGTTTTACCAGCGTCTATGTGGGCCATTATACCGATGTTTCTTGTCCTTTCCAAGGAAAATTGCCTTGGCATAGTTTTACCTCCCTGTTTACTTGTTGATTATATTTTTTCTTTTAGTTTATCATCTTAATATTATAGAACACATTTAATATTTTACAATTAAGGGAATGTTATATTTATGTTAACTTTATTGCAAAAATAAAAAGCAAGCGGCATGCTTGCTATAGCATGTTTCTTCTCAACTCCAATCACAATATAATATTATACACATTTTTTAGCACAGGTCAAATAGTTTTATAAATTTTTTTAAACAAAAATCTAAAATTCCTGTCCCCTCCTGTGACCATGCCTTCCTTTTGTTTTATTATTCACTTTAATAATATCCAGGCTATCACATTCCGGACAGTATACATCCATACCACGCCTTCCTGAAACAGGAGAAAATTCAAATTCGTGATCACAACTGCCGCAACGGCACTTTATTCTTGCTATACGATAATTTCCACCTTCGACTTTTATTGCCTTACCCCCCACAAGGGCATCAGCAATTTTAGCTCTCGCATTCATCAAAACCCTCTGAAAGGTTGGTCTAGATACTTCCATCTTTTTGGCACAGCTCTCCTGATCCAGCCCTTCCAGATCCTTTAACCTGATAGCCTCCAGCTCTTCTATGGTTAGACTGACTTCTTCCAACATCCTTAACGGCATTCCTTTGGGTTTAAAATAAGTAACATCTGGCAGAAATTCCACTCGTCTATCCTTGGGTGGTCTGGGCACAACATTTCACCTCAATTCCGACTATTCGAAACTATAAATTATTTCGTCATAAATATATAAGAACCTTCTCCAAAACAGTTGGCTAAAGGTTGAATCAATATTATTTAACAAACTTTATCTAGCGTGACTTTGCTAAGCAAATCTAACAAATCCTTGTTTTGAAATAATTATAAGCGATTTTGTGTATAGACTAAAATATTAACATTAAATTACGGTATGTCAACAACTTGTGAAAATGTCACCCCAAAAAGTGGTTAATTATCGTGAGAAAATGTCACTTTTGGGCTGGAAATTTAACCGGACCTGAACAATTATAGTTATTCCGTTCGGCCAGTTAAGGGTAAAGCAAACGGGCTTTGCCCGCCCTTGACAGGCCTCACTCCATAACTTGATATGAATTAAGCCCGGTTAAGGGAATTATATTTAATTGTTTTTGTGTCATAAGATAACGCACTTTATAGCGACATTTTATCAAGATAATGATACAACAGGATACAACAGGAACCGTCCCTTTTGTTTAACAGGAACCGTCCCTTTTGTTTCCTTTTGTTTCAAAGGGAACTTCTCGACGGAAATGTTAGATCTTTGGTTTCTCTAGCTATCATCAATTCTTCATTTGTTGGGATCACAAAGACTTTTGTTTTCGCTCCCTCAGCACTTACGTCTGTCATTTTACCCCTAACCTTATTTTTTTCTTTGTCAATTTTGATTCCTAAAAAGTCCAAGCCCTCACATATTTTTTCCCGAAGTTCAATGGCATTTTCACCGATTCCGGCAGTGAATACAACAGCATCCAGGCCATTCATTGCAGCAGCATAAGCCCCAATATACTTTTTAACCATATACTCAAACATTTCTAAAGCCAATTGGGCCCTTTCATTTCCCTGGGCTGCTGCTTCTTCAATGTCCCGCATATCATTACTGACGCCTGAAATCCCTAAAAGCCCGCATTTTTTATGCAGTATTTCATTCATTTCTTCAGTACTGAGGTTTTCTTTTTCCATTAAAAAGGGAATCAATACCGGGTCGACGTCTCCGCACCTGGTACCCATAACTATTCCTGATACTGTTCCAAATCCCAATGTGGTATCAATGGATTTTCCTTCTTTAACAGCAGTGATGCTCACACCATTTCCAAGATGGCAGGTAACTATTTTGGTTTCTCCGATGGGCTTGTTTAACATTTCTGCGGCTTTCAAAGCAACATATTTGTGAGACGTCCCATGGAATCCATATCTTCTTATACCGTATTTTTTGTAGTAATCATAGGGAAAACCGTACATGTATGCTTTTTTAGGTATTGTCTGATGAAATGCCGTATCAAACACACCTACCATGGGAACATCTGGCATGATCTCCCTGGTAGCTTCGATCCCCATGATGTTGGGTGGATTGTGAAGAGGAGCCAGATCCATACACTCTTTGAGACTTTCCAGAACTTCGCCATCTATTAAAACAGATTGGGTAAACTTTTCTCCTCCATGGACAATACGATGACCTACTGCAGAAATTTCAGACATATCTTTTATGACACCATGTTCCGGATGCACTAAAATATCCAGCACCAACTGTATGGCTACCTGGTGATTGGGTATTTCCTTCTCGATTACAACCTTTTCTTTCCTCGCTGGTTCATGGATCAGTTTAGAACCATCCAGTTTTATTCGATCTACTAAACCCTTAGCAAGCACAGTTTCATCTGTCATGTCAAAAAGTTTGTATTTTAAAGATGAACTACCACAGTTTATGACAAGTACTTTCATTTTTCATCCTCCCCCTAAAAAAATTTTCGTGGTTCTTCTCCATTTTAGTTGAGTTAAATGTCATGCAAACCCAATCCGGTCAAT
>ENA-OSAI01000388-OSAI01000388.1-marine-sediment-metagenome-genome-assembly--contig:-NODE-388-length-18269-cov-13.773965_pt1 | contig 18269 bp, 20 predicted proteins | sample MGYA00237871_ERZ529316 | MGnify/ENA primary metagenome ERZ529316 (study PRJEB26369, sample SAMN03142814) | marine sediment metagenome | biome: marine; feature: borehole; material: sediment...
TTGGAGTTTTCCCACTAGCCAATTGAAGCCTTTTCTGGTATTATTGAATTTGAAGGGTGCTTCTACTTTGACTCCCAGTATGTTTATTGCCTGAGCCCAGTGTTTTTTCTTGGCTACATCTATACCTATTATTACTGTGTTGGAATCCTTCCCCACAATTAAATTCATTTTTTTGAGTTTGCTTTTATCCATTGCTCATTACCTCCCGGTTTGTTTTTGTTGCTTAGTTTAATTTTACCGGGAGGTTTTTTGATTGTCACCCTCTAATTCCCATCCCCTCACTTTATTACAGGAATCTTTACAATATATTTTATTTATACACATAATTTATCTCATGTTCCCTTATATGGAATGAAACACATATTACCTTCTTGCGAAGACAAATTTTTATATAAAGTTCATTATCATTTATATGTAATACCAAATACCCATAAAAAATTTTCTGGAAATTTGTCATCTTTGACAGTTTCCGAGTAATTTTCAACTTTAAGTTTTAACAGTATATCCGCCACATCATTATGTCGTAAACCTAACTCTATCATACAATTTTGATTTTTTTTATCTTTTCTTGGAACTAAATATAAATTATCAATCTTATTAAGCATAAGTTTAGCTTTCATATCGAATAAAAATTGAGAAACTTCTTGCCGAGTACGAACAGCCATCATATCCACCTCATTGCTAGCTCAATTAAATTATATCACTGGCTGTTCATCTCGTCAATAAAAAAAGAATCTTTTGATACTATATTATATCCATTTTTTAAAAAAATGATACTCTTTTAAATAAAAAATACCGGGAATTCCTCGGATTACATTTAATCTTCTCTTCTATTATTAAATCTAAATCCACTTCTTTATTATCTTCACATTTTTATCTCAACACTCTAATCGCCCTCGGGATTTTAAAAGAGGATGCAGAATTTTATATGGCTATTAATTAAAAGGAATATATTAATCTTTAAAAATAAAAGCGGCAATGACCCAAAGCGCGTCATTGCCGCAGTAATAGAAAAAGTTGTTGTCAATGAAAATAGTGTTAAGATTTAAGGAAAAATCCCCATACAGAATAATAAGATCCGTGGGTTTTCTAATGGTGCGCCTAGAGGGATTCGAACCCCCGCAAATCCCGGCTCCGGAGGCCGGTGCTCTGTCCCCTGAGCTATAGGCGCACCTTCAATTACAAGATACCATTATTTTTCCTTATTGTCAACTTATATCCTGCCAGCCTACCATCCTGTCAGTTTAAAAGTTATATTTACTTAGTTAGTTGTTAAGAATAAGAGTAGTATTTTAAAGGGAGGTGATAGCGTGCTAAAATGTGAAGTTTCCCTTTATCCGATGGATACTGCTGATTCTGATACCATAATAAACAATGCAATAGAAAGCCTAAAAAAACAGGGTATAAATTGTGATGTAGGCTCTGTCAGCACCTATTTTACCGGAACTCCTGATGAAGTATGGACAGGCTTGAAAACTCTTTACGAAACTGCCGAAAGAGAAGGAAAAGAGGTTTCAATGGTAGCAATCATTACAAACAGTAAAAAATAAAAAATTTTTTTGGCTAAAAACGAATATTTTTTTTAAAGCAGGATATGATAAATACCACAAGGGTTCGTAATGGCCGAGCCAAGATTGCTGCAGGATCCTATCATGAAGGGTTCTGCAGCAGTCGGCCGAAGGTTAGTACCGGGTCTTGTGGCTCGGTACCAGCCAGAGGGCAGACCTGAATTGGTTCAACCGTCGGCTCCGGGGCAGTCCGAAGGACTGTCTCGGGGTCACCAAGGATCAATCCTCGGGTCGAGCTAAAATTATTACAGGTTCCGAAGGTCTTTGTGGTTGGTAGATCTCATTGACAGGGGATCTGTGGCAGTCGAGAGGCTGCCACGGGTTCCTAAGGGATCTGTAATAGTTGAGCAAAGGTTATCACGGGTTCCGTAATGGTTTGCTGTAGCCGAAAGGTTGCAGTGAGCTATGCAGGGATTCGTGGTAGCTGGAGCGCAGGTCATTACGGGCTCTTTTTTATACTTCAAGCAGTTTTTCCATTATTGTCTCTTCTCAACATCAATGTTATGTACCCAATATACTGACTATAATGTCCCTGTAGATACACTGAGTGGCTAATTATATCGCATAAACTGTTTTTACTCAGAGTTGGTATTTTTTTAAGATTGTATACCATCATCATTCTCCGAATGAGTTTAAGAGTTCAACCAGCTGTTCAACAGCCTGTTGTTCATCTTCTCCTTCTGCAGTAATCTTGATTTTTGAACCCTGCCCTACACCCAGCCCGAGCACGCTAAGAATGCTTTTTGCGTCAGCTTTTTTGCCATCTTTTTCAATGGTTATTTTGCTTTTAAACTTGCTCGCCTTTTCAACAAACTCTGCCGCAGGGCGAGCATGCAGCCCGGTTCTGTTTAATATTTCTACTGTCTTGTGTATCATCTTGTATCCTCCTTTAGTTTTTCGTAAATCCTTTTGTCTATTATTAAGGTTACATCTTTATGAAGCTGCAGCAAAGAAGCAGGAACTTTTGTGGTGATGGGGCCTGTAATAGCTTTTATAACCGCTTCCTTTTTCTCCAACCCCCACGCCAGAAGTATTATCTGTTTTGATCTCATTATCGTTCCCATTCCCATAGTTATTGCCATTTTCGGAACTTCATCTGTATTATTAAAAAATCTGGAGTTTGCTTTTATGGTTTCATCAGCAAGTTGTATAACGTGTGTTAATGCTTTTAAATTAATATCCGGTTCATTGAAACCCACATGACCGTTTACACCGATCCCTAGTATTTGCAAATCTATTCCTCCAACTTCTTCAATCTGCCTTTCATATTTAAGACATTCTTGTGTGGGGGTTAGGGAATCTCCCCTGGGTATATGTGGGTATATGAATGTTTTCTTTTTTTATGTTTACGTGTTTGAAAAAATTTTCATACATGTAATAACGATAACTTTGAGGATGGGATGGAGGTAATCCCAGATACTCATCCAGATTAAATGTTCTGACATTCGAGAAATCTAATTTGCCTTCTTTATACATGCTGATTAATTCCCTGTACATTCCAAGGGGTGTGCTCCCTGTTGCAAGGCCCAATACAATGTCCGGTTTGTCTTTTATTTTTCTGGCAACAATTTCTGCTGCTAATTTGCTCATTTCATTATAAGAATTTACGGGTATTATTTTCATGACCTCTGTTGTAAATTGACCTCCCTTCCCTAATTGCTGATTACTCCTTTGGCTTAGGATTTATATAATGATTTTAATATCTTGATTACAGGTGTTTTACTCTGTTTTTGTATTTTTTGAGTACAGCTTCATTATGTTTTTCAGCACCATCAATGTTTCCACTGATTAAAACCGGAGGTGTGATGCCCTTTTCGATTAGTTTTTCTATAGTTCCGGCAATTATAGAATTGATAATAAATGCTCCTGCAACGGTGGAACCTGGAACCGCTTTGAATTTACCGAAATCCAACAGAGCATCCCCAAAATCTACACAATTGTCTATAACGATATCACATAACTGATAGAGGTTTTTGCCTGACGAGTGCCTTGAGGCAGTTTTTTTAGAATACTGAAGAGAAGTTATTCCTATAACTTTTAATCCCAATTCTTTAGAAATTGTTGCTGCATCTATAGGGACGGGGTTTCTTCCCGAAGTTGAAAATATAGTAATGACATCCCCTTCATTTAATTCATATCTATCCAAAACCCATCTTGCATATCCTTCCTGTTTTTCAACCATAGAGCTTTTTACTGCGCCATGCTGCACCATCAATGCGGTATCAAATATAGGGTTTATACATCCTAATCCGCCAGCTCTATAGAATACCTCTTCGCACAACATTAGCGAATGTCCACAGCCGAAGAAATGCAACATTTTACCGTATGAGACGGCATCAGCCATTAAGTAAGATGCCTTTTTGATGTTTTCCAACTGAGTTTCTTTAATTCTACTCAAAATATTCCATATTTTATCCATGTATTCTTTACACTTCATAATTTTCCTCCTTCCATTTGTTATAAATAACTACCATATTATTCAATATTCTTTTTAATACTTTTTGTCCCTTTTCCTTTGTTGCAGCAGTCGCATCTCCGAGAACTCCTGTTTTGGTTATTTTATCCCATGTTGCTGGAGTTGAACTGAAATACTCAGGGAATTTGGGGTATTCTTTTACCGCTTTATCCATATTAACTTTTTCAGGATAAATGTATAGCATCATGGAAGTTTCGATTTCTTCTGCGTGTAAATAAGCAGGATGTGCACGGGGAGATTCTATTACACCCTTCACGGCATTTTCTAGGCCTGGATGAGTAAATACTAGAGGAATAACAGACGTTTTTTCAATGATTATTCTTGAGGCTTTTTTAAGGGCAGCAACATTACCGAAATGTCCGTTAATTATTACTAGAATTTTTATATTATGTTTTTCCAGGCTGTGTGCAATATCGAAAAAAAGATTTATTATCGTATCATCACTTATATTGAAAGAACCAGGAAAATTCTTCAAGGACCAGACCTGTCCATAATTAATAGTTGGAAGGAGCAAAGCATCGATTTCTTCTGAAAATCTTCTTCCGAGGTATTCGGCAATTACATTGTCTGTATCAACGGTTAAATGGGGACCATGGGCTTCTACTGCACCAATGGGTAAAACGGCAGTGTCTATTTTATTTAACACTTCTTTCACCTGAGGCCAGGATAAATTTGAAAGTTCCATTTTGATATCACCCTTTATTTAAACGTTAAAGCACACTGGGGATTTAGAGTAATAAATTTGTCAACAATATCCGGATTTAAACCTTCTTCATCGAATTGCATTTTTAACCTGGGAATGAACTTCTGTATAATGAACCTAAAACCCGGTCCACCTCCATATGCTTCAAGATAAGATTTTCTGGCCATGTCGCCTGAAATTAATATCTTATCTTCATAGCCTGCTTTGACCAGTTTAATTATAGCATCCACTCTCATGCTGTCAGGGTAGTATTTTATTTTAGAGGGGCCATCAAACTCAATATATGCTCCCTTTTTTGCTATCTGTTTAAAATACCATAAATCTATATTGCGGTCTGCATGAGCTATTATAACTTTGTTTAAATCAACACCTTCTTTTTCCATTATTTCAAGTTGCTCCAGTGCCATTGTTCCGGCTTCAGTGTGAGCGCCAATGGGGGCACCCGTTTCTAAATGCGCTTTAGATGCTGCCCTTATTACTTTTTCCTCCACATGACTGATTTTGTTGTATCCCGAACCCACCTTAATAATTCCCGCTTTGCTATCGGTAGCTTCTATTCCTTCGGTAATTTCTGTTATCATCCATTCAATTAAATCCTTTTCTTCAGCTTCATAAACCCATTTATCAAAAAATAATCCTTTATTAAACCCTGTTGCAGCTATAACATTTATTTCTGCTGCTTTAGCAATGCTTCTTAAAATTTCTATATTTCTTCCGTAGTCCACAGCAGTCATATCTACGATAGTCTTTCCCCCGGCTTTTTTGAAAGTTTTCGCTTCCCGAATAGAACACAATATATCATCAAGTATAAGATCTGGGTCCTGTTCCTTAACCCACCGTGGTGGATTGGTGTATAAATGTTCATGAATATATGTTATTCCTAATTCCTCCGGCTTTTTTCTGCCGAAGATTGTTCGGACATACAATAAGATAACCTCCTTTACATGATGTTATATTTAAAAAGGGGCTTGATGAAAGCCCCTAAAAGTCTTAGCTGAAAATTCCTATGATTAGTTTTAATATTGAGCCGAATATGAACATATCTGTATCTCCACCCCACAATATAAAATCAGAAACGGTAGTGGGGGTGATGTATTTTACGAAAATAGCCTGACCAAGGGAGATTACTAAACCTGTAATAACTCCCCCTGCAATTGCTCCTTTTATCCCACCCGTTGCATTACCGAATACTCCGGCGGCAGCTGCATGGAAGAATAAAGCAATCATTGGGGGGACAAAGACATAGAATCCTGTTATTCCCATTATTACCATCATTATAATTGTTGTCACAAAGGCTGCAGCAAAACCGATTATTGTTGCAGTGGGAGCGAAGGGGTATACAACAGGGCAATCCAGAGCCGGTTTGGCATCAGGAACAATTTTTGTAGCAAATCCTTTAAATGCCGGTACAATTTCTGCGATTAACAATTTGACTCCAAATAGAATTACTGCAATCCCTCCACCGAATTTTAAGCCCTGTAAAAGGCCATAAACTATATAGTTTTTATCTCCTGAATACTGTGCCATAAATTCAGGTCCTGCAAGAATTGCCCCCAGACCATAAACCAGACCCATTACCGTAACAATTACAACATTGCTGTCTTTTAAGAAATTTAGCCCTTCTGGAAGTTTAAGATTTTCTGTATTTTGCTCCGGGTTCCCTATTACTTTGCCTAAAGCTCCTGCGGCCCAGGCGGCAAAAGACACCGTGTGTCCGAGGGCAATTGCATCTTTGCCGGTAACTTTTTTCATATATTTTTGAACGTATGCCGGCTGTAGTGTCCAGTAAATACCCATTAAAATTGAACCTATTATAAGTATTTTTGTCTGAGAAAAATCGGGGCCAAAAGTTTCTACAAAGATACCTGTTAATACAAAACATACCCAGAACATCATATGCCCGGTAAGATATATGTATTTAAAGGGTGTTAATCTTGCTAAAAGAACATTTATTAAAAAACCAAAGGTCATCATTAATGTTATAGTTCCGCCATATTTGGCTATAAAATTATCTGTTCCCATTGCCTGCAATGGTTGAGCTTCAATACCGAATACATGCTGCCACATAGGTCCGAAGGAGAGCATTGAATTGACAACCACTCCTGCCCCGGCCTGGATGATTAAGAAACCGAGAATAGTCTTAATAGTTCCGGAAATAACAGCACTTTTGCTTTTTCTTTGAGCTAACAGACCTATTAATGCGATAATACCGATCAGCAGGGCAGGTTCTCCGAAGATATTATCCGCCAGCCATTTGCTTACATTAATTAAGGTATCCACAAATTATTCCCCCTTAAAAAATTTTTGAAGTTTGTTTTTAATTTCTTCCACATCCATGAAGTCAGTGATTGCAATTACTGGAGTATCCAGGTGTTTTAATGAATCTATATGGTACTCACCCGCCAGTATAAGATCCGCATTTTCAACAGAGGCAGAACTCACATCAGAATTATCAACATCTGCTTCGATTCCCAGGCTCTGTAGAGCTTCCTGGACATTCATTTTTAATAATAGACTTGTGCCCTGGCCCAAACCGCAAATTGTTAATATTTTCAATTTTACACCTCCTTCCCCAGAATTTTTACAATTTCGTTTTCATTATTTGCTGTTTTTAATTTTTCAAAATTTTGTTTGTTACTCAGGACTCTGGCAAGGTGAGAGATCAACTCGATATGGCTTTTTTCATCAATGCTGGTAAGGGCAATTATTACTTTTACAGGATCGTTTTGTTTGTGCCCGAATTTTACCGGTTTCTCAAGAGTCACAACGCTTATACCGATTTTCTTTGCGCCATCTTCCGGCCTGGCGTGTGGGATAGCTAAATTTTTTGAAATAACTATATATGGTCCTTTTTCCTTAACAATGTTTATCATTGCATCTACAAAGCGTGCTTCAGCTAGATCATTTTTGATTAATAAATCACCGGCTATTCTGACTGCCTGTATCCAATCATTAACTTTGACATTGGTTTTGACTAGTGATTTATTAAGAATATAGTTCAATCTAAACACTCCCCAACTTTTGATTGATAATTTTTATAACTGTTTCTGTTGATGAAGAATTTTTAATTTCTTCAATAGCTCTTTTGTCTACAATTAATTTCATTAATTCTTTTAAAGCTAGTAAGTGAGAAGTATTGTCCAGAGAACCAAAAGCAAAAACTAAATATACAGGATCCCTTTCAGGATGACCGAATATTACACCATCGGGAAAAACTCCTAACGAGACTGAAAGTTTCTTAACTCCATCTGATGGACGAGCATGCATTAAAGCAATCCCTTTTTTTATAACGATATAGGGCCCATGTTTCTTTATGACATTAATCATTTCTTCAATATAGCCTTCCTTGATGGTGTTGTTTTCTAATAGAATTGTTCCTGTTTGTCTAACTGCATCTTCCCAGTTTTCTGCTGTTAATTTCAATTTGATAAATTTTTCTGTCAGAAGCTGCTTTAAGCTGGGCAGCTCATCTTTATGTTCAGGGTCCAGTATTTTTCCTGTTTCTAAAGTTGATAACAAATTGGTTAACTGGTTTTTCAGTGAATATTCATCTATGACAAATGCATAATTTTCTATAATTTCATATATTGAATTTATTAAGTTGTTAATATCTTGGCTGTTTTTATATTGAGTTTCATAAAGTTTTTCATTAGAAGGCAGTATTTTTTTTAAGTTATCGATATCTTCTTCGTTTAATAATGGATTCACGAGTATAACCGGAATTTCATCTGCTTTAAGGGGAATAGTTGAAATAATCGCGTCAGCCTTTTTCTCAACAGCTTTTGTTTTCGCCTCGAAAGCTGATGAAATTCCTACAATTTTCATATTAGGGAATTCTTTTTTTAACCTTGTTGCGAGTATATTAGTTGTTCCTATCCCGCTGCTGCAAACGAGTATAACTCGTATTTCCTGCCCTTTTACCGGTTTATTCCTCTCTACAGCAGCTCCTATATGCAATGCGATAAATCCTATCTCATCTTCTGTTATATCCCTTTTTAGTTGCCCTTTTAATACCTGTGAAGCCAGTTGAGCGGCCCTAAAATATTCTGGATATTTCTTCTTAATATCTTCCAATAACGGATTGGAAAATCTCAGATCAAATTCAAGCCTAGAAATTGTAGGTTTAAGATGCAACATTAACCCTTTTATAAACTGCTTATCTTTTGTAAGGGGTATTTCCAATATTCCTTCTGCAGTTGAAGCAATTTCTAAAGCTAATTTTTTTATTAATAAATCTTCATTCGTTTTCTTTGCTATTGAATTTTCAAATTGCTGCCTTATTTTTGCTCCCATTAAATGTAATGTAAGATATCCTGTTTCTTCAACTGGCAGTTTGATATTAAACTTTTCTTCTATCATTTCAGCTAGTCTAATACCCATTTGAAATTCAGCTTTATTTCGTATCTCTTCGAGCTTTTCCTTAGGAATTTGAATATCCTTACCTTCCTTTAATCTTTTGACTGCAATTGCTATGTGTATAATTAATCCGGCAAATGCTCCATCGGCAAATTTAAAGCCCAATAATTTTTCTGCCTTTCTAACAATTTCATTAATTTTTATTAATTCTGTATCACCCAACAATTTATTAAGATATTTATTCTGGTTAGTTAGAATTTTTAGATCTTTAGCTTGCTCAAGAAAACCAAAAAGCTGATTTAAATCTGCAAATTCTTTAAGGATGTCACAGATTCCTCGACGAAAGTCGGTTTCATCTCCACAGATTTTAATTCCATAATTTCTCTTCCTTACCAGATTCAGATTTCTTTTGTTTAACCATTCTTCAACAGCATCCAAATCTTTTAAAATTGTAGTTTCACTTACCCCCGTTAATTTTCTCAGTTCTTTAACTGTTACGGGTTTATCTTTTTGTAATAGTTCTGTGATTATTAATTGCTGTCTCTCATTCGAACTTAAAATGTAAATGTTTCCATCCAATTGATTGAGTTTGTTTAGTATAACATATTGAATGTCAATATTTTTATAGTCAAGCCATATACCCTTTTTTGGCTTTTTAACCAGTGCTATGCCTTCGAATTGTTTTAAATAATCTTCAATTTTTTCCAGATCATATCGGATTGTTCTTTGGCTTACTCTAAACTGAGCTGCTAAATGTTTAATGGTTGTTATATTTTTTATTTCAAATAACTCCTTTAATAAATTTCTTTGTCGAAGTGTTAGATTTATATTACCCCCTCCTTTTCAGGGTTTATTGTGGCAAACACTTTAGTTATAAGACTTTTTCTTGTTTCTTTTCTATAAAATAACACCAATCAATCTGAACTTCAACAAGTATTTCATTCCGTTCATTTATGGCAAGAAATATAGTTTTATTGTTGTGTATTAAAAAGAAATATGTGTTGTTATCCTGGAAGTGAAAATTTAACAAGAAAAGCTGTTGACAATCTGACTCTGTCAACAGCCTTTGGAAGGGAGGATATTACCTGCTGTATTTTTGAAAATTACATTTTATTGCAGAAATAGTCATGGACAGCAATGTTATTAGTTAATTCTGGATGGAATGAAGTAGCCAGCATATTTTCTTGTTTAGCTGCTACAATATGACCGTCTAGTTCTAAAAGTGGGGTGACATTTTTGCCTGTTTCTGTAATGTAAGGAGCACGTATAAATATAAGGGGTATATTTTCATGAGAAAATTCAGGAATAACCTTGTGGGTCATAAAACTGTTTACTTGCCTTCCGTATGCATTTCTCCTTACCTGTATATCCATAACCATCAGATGCCCTTCAGGATTTCCTTCAATTCTTTTTGCCAGCAAAATCATCCCGGCACAGGTGCCCCATACAGGCATGCCATCTTTTATCCTATCTGCTAAGGGGTTTAAAAGGTTATAGTCCCTCAGCAATTTCCCCATCGTGGTGCTTTCACCACCTGGAATAATAAGGCGATCTACTTCCATTAATTCTTGGCGGGTTTTAACCTTAACAGGCATAATTCCCTCTATTTTTTTTAGCATAGATATGTGTTCTTCCACAGACCCCTGAAGGGCAAGGACCCCGACCTTTTTCATTTTACCACCCTCTGTCACCAAAGCGTTCTTTGCTGTCCAGTTTATCGATTTCTAGTCCGTACATTGCTTCTCCTAAGTCTTCTGAAACTTCTGCTAACACTTTTGGGTCATCATAATAAGTGACAGCTTTTACAATAGCCTGAGCCCTTTTTTCGGGATTGGCGGATTTGAATATTCCTGAACCAACAAATACCCCATCACATCCTAACTGCATCATTAAAGCGGCATCGGCTGGGGTGGCAATACCTCCGGCTGCAAAGTTTACAACAGGAAGTTTTCCATTTTCTGCTACCAATTTTACCAGGTGATAAGGTGCCCCAATTTCTTTAGCAGCAGTCATCAATTCTTCTTCAGGCATGGTTTGGAGTCGGCGTATTTCTGACATGATTGTTCTAAAATGCCGGACTGCTTCTACCACATTACCGGTGCCTGCTTCTCCTTTAGTTCTAATCATGGATGCCCCTTCGGCTATTCTCCTCAGGGCCTCTCCCAGGTTTTTGGCACCGCACACAAATGGCACTTTAAATTTTGTTTTATCTATGTGACAGTTTTCATCTGCAGGAGTTAAAACTTCACTCTCATCTATGTAATCAATCTCCAATGCTTCCAAAATTTGAGCTTCTACAAAATGACCAATCCTGACTTTCGCCATAACCGGGATTGAAACAGCTTCTTTTATTTCTTTAATCAGTTTGGGGTCTGACATCCGAGCTACCCCTCCGTGTTTTCGGATATCTGCGGGAACTCTTTCAAGAGCCATGACTGCTACTGCCCCTGCCTTTTCGGCGATTTTTGCCTGCTCGGCATTTACCACATCCATGATTACTCCGCCTTTTAGCATTTGAGCCAGATTTTTGTTTAATTGATACCTTTCATTCATAAAATGTACCCCCTTTTGCAAAATCAAGATTATTGATATAATAATTGTACCGGTACAATTAACTGTACCCATAATAATTTTGAATGTATTATAACATTTTGATAAACAATACGTCAACACCCAAAAGGAGGATAATCATGAAACATATTGTATCGATACAATTAGATCGAAGTAGTGATACACCTTTATATATACAGCTTTACTGGCATTTAAAAAATCTTATAAAAGAAGGGGTTTTGAGACATAATCAAAAATTGCCTTCCATTCGAAAAATGGCTGCACAGTTGGGGATAAACAATGTGACAGTGGTGAATGCATATCGGCAGCTGGAAAAAGAAGGTCTTGCTTACACACAAGTAGGAAGTGGGACATATATAAGATCTAAGGGTTACAGTTCAGGGGAAGACAAGGACAGGCATAAGGGAATTGATGATCTGGAAATGATGGAACAGGGTCAGCTCCACATGATGCCTGAAACCATAAACTTTGCCAGCATAACCCCTACACCGGAATTGTTTCCGGTGGAACATTTCAAAATGTTGATAAATCGGGTACTGGATAGGGAAAAAGGCAATGCTTTCGGTTACCATGAGAGCAAAGGGTATAAACTCCTCAGGCAATCAGTCTGTGAACATCTGGAAAACTGTTCCATAAAAACCTCGATGGAAAATCTGCAGATTATTTCGGGAGCACAACAGGGTATTGATATAGTGTCTAAAGCACTCCTCGGTTTTGGAGATTGTGTTTTTGTTGAAAACCCCACATACAGAGGAGCCATTGAAGTCTTTCGCTCCAGAGACGCCCGGATTATAGGAATTTCCATAGAAGAGGATGGAATCAATTTAGATGAACTCAAACAAAAACTTCATACACATAAGCCCAAACTGGTTTATGTGATGCCAAATTTTCAAAACCCCACAGGATATTCTTATTCTGCTGATAAAAAGCAGAAACTGCTCCAGCTTTGTGAAGAATACAACTTTTTTGTAGTAGAAGATGATTCTTTTAGTGAGTTGAATTTTACAGAAAATAAAGCTTTGCCTTTAAAAGCATTGGATACGTTAGATAGGGTCATATATATAAAGAGTTTTTCCAAAGTGTTTATGCCTGGATTAAGATTGGGTTTTATAGTGGTACCAAGAAAATTCTTGAACAATATTGTTGCTGCTAAACATACTACTGATATATCAACTTCCGGGCTGTTGCAGAGGACCTTTGACCTGTATTTAAGGGATAATCTATGGCAGAAACACCTTGACTTTATGAAGGGAATATACAAAGAAAGATATAATATTATGATAGAGGCCATTAAAGAAAATTTTCCCCAAGAAGTAAAGTTTAAACAAACCGGGGGAGGACTGCATTTGTGGTTCCAGCTGCCTGAAGGGTATTCTGCCAATGAACTTTACAACAGATGTTTGAAAAAAAATGTGCTTATTAGCCCTGATAGCCTTTTTTATGTAGGTGGTGAGAGTTCGGATCGATGTTTTAGAATGAGCTTCGCGGCTGTTTACAAACACCAGATAAAAAAAGGAGTAGAAGTGATGGGTAATGTTTTAAAGGATTATTTAAAGGAAGATGCTTCCAAAATTGATTATGCAGAGGAATTCAGCCCCTTTTTGTAATCAAAAAACCCTCTACCTGAGGATGCTTGATGGTAGAGGGTCTTTGTTTTTGGTTGTAGCAGAGGTAGTATTTTTTTCGACTTTGACATTGTCTTGTGTATTTTTGATTTGGAGGAGATATATTGGAAAATACAATTTATTTTTACAAATATAGGAGAGGGAAAGGGCAGAGCACCACATTCCTTCACTGGGAGCGAAGCTCCGCTATAGGGTATTCCTTTAGGGTCCGGTTCAGGGACGTCGCAAACAAGAGACGTTAGACGTCATTAATAATTTAAAATGAAAAAGAATACCTTTAAATAGGATATCCTTAGGATTTTTTGTATGGTTCACTTTTTTCATATACGAATTCGGGACAAAAATATTTATTATATTGGATGTTTTTGCTACCACATACATTTTGATGCAGAAATAGACAGCACAGATCCCGTTTTTTTAGGTACGATAACAAAACCCTTTTAGTACGGGTTTTTGTTTTTATATATTCACTGATACTTTAATCTAAATAGTTACCCCTGAAGAATTCCCGGAACAGAGTGCTAAAAATCATTGATATTCCAATAAAACAGAGGGTTTCCGCATACCTGTGGCGAATATATAAATACAAACAACCCAAAAACTTCATGTAAAGGAAACCCTACACAATTAAAACTAAAATTTATACAGGTGATGCTTATGTTAAGGTTAAAAGATGGTCAGATGACAATATGGGAACAAATCCTGCCAAAGGAACTCTTAAAACCACCTGAAGAACTGCAGGCAATAGACGAAATCCTTGATGATCTCCGTTTTCTTTGAACCATATATAAAGCGGTTTAACACCAAAATCCGTATGATGTATCTCAAGTTCCGTTATCAGCTGGGATATGAAACCATGTAAAGAAAGTTTTCAAACAGCATAAGCTGGCGTCGTTTCTGCCGAATAGGTTTAACAGAAAAGATTCCCCACTCTACCACTCTAATCAAGCTGACCAAAAAATACGGTAGTGAGGTAATAGATCAGTTGAATCAATTATTGCTGCAGAAGGCCAGGGGACTTTTTATAGTAGAATCAAGTTTGTTCTTTCATTAGATGTTCTATAAACTTTTCAAAATCATTTTTTCGTCTGGAAACCAGTTTATAAGCTAACATTCCGTCGCGTTCAGCAATACCAGCCACGATAGCAACCTCTATAGTTTCATTTTCAGTAACCTTCCAAATTATACGGATTGACTTTTTATCTACATAAATACTCCGGTATCCTGCAAGTGGTCTGCCAGCCTGGTTCTCTAACTCCTTTCCGAACTTTGAAGGAGCTTTTGATATTTTCTGTAATGCTTTAATTACTTTAATCTGTTGGCTTTTATCTAAACCAAGGAAATCTTCTACAGCGGTGGGAAAAAAATTAACATTATCTGGTAAAAGTTTACTCGGCTTCGAGTTCGACATCCGGCGCCGCCTCCAACTCTTCAACAGTTATATCGGTTTTTGAAACTACATCAGCAAGCGATACTGGGGGTTCTCCGCTCCTTTTGCTTTCAAAGATTCTATATAACAGTTCTAACTTTAGTTGTAGTTCCGAGGCCTCATTAACCTTTTTCCAGAGTTCTTCAAATTTTTCATAACTTAATATAGCAGCCTTTGGTTCTGAACCTGAAAACATCATCAAAAATGGCAGTTTGTTCAGTTTTGGTTCAACAACCTTTCCCCACTTACGCTGCAGGTCAGTTATATTTACAATTTGGTCACTTGAAAAAAGCGGTTTATTTTTCATTATCTGTACATATCCTCCCATAACACAAACTTCTTTCTATATATTATATACTTTCACGTGTAAAATATTACATATATCTTTCGTATAAATTTTCGCATATTTTTACGAGAATGTCAAGTTTATAAAAATTCTGGTTTGTGTCAAGAGGTTTCGGGTATCTTTTTTTGACAGAAATGGGGTTGCTTGGTAATCTAAGAAATGAACACAGTAATGAATACGTATGGTAACTGTATTCGAAGCATGAATTAACTTTTCCATCTTTAGAGAGGCCTTCTCTCATGGGTTTGGTTTTTACCTTACAACCCCATTTCGTGAGGAAGGCCTCTCTTTCCTTTTATCTTTTTTACCTTCCTCTTTTTTCTTGCCCGATAAAATTTTACTCATAGTATGCCAAAACGTGTGCCTACACAATTTGGACTGTTGAGAACATCCCGACTTCTAAAAATCGCATGAAATAAGGGTTTCTAGCTTTTTGAAGCTCGTTTTTTGCCTACCAACTGTCGAACTTCGGTCCGTGTAGCTTTTCGTGAGAAGTTTTATGAGAGTGTAGAGGCTTTACAGACTGATCTTGATCAAACTATTTAACGCCTAACGGATTCCATGGAGAATTTTTGAGAAATAATGCAACTCTAGGAGTTTTAGTCGTTTAAGTCCAAAAAACCGGGGGCCAGTACAAATTATTCGATGAAAATAAAGAACGGTTTTTTTAGATGTCAGAAATAGGAGTTGTAAAGTGTATCTAAATATACTAAAGACTAAGACTAAAGCTGAAACTGCTTAAGTTATCTATTGTGTTTTCGTAGCACTGCACGAAAACAATAAAGTCTACTGTGGATGTTCGAAGTAATTGCATTCTTAGGTAATTGGAAAGATACATTTCCTGCGAATTCCAAATCAACCTCTGCCATGATATTTCTAAAATCTTCAAGATTAATAGAAGGATAATCAAAAGTGAGGACAATTAATCCTACATCTTTTAAAGTTCTTTTGAATTCTTCTAAAGAAAGTTTAATATCTTGATAAGGTAAATGCTCTAAGACAGATATACAGTATATTAAGTCAAATTTTTTCGATTTGAACGGAAGTCTCTTAAGGTCAGCTTTGATGTAGTTTATCTGATTAAAGTATTTTTCAGGAAATTCTTTCGCAACTTCTTTTCCGAAATCATTTTCTATATCTTTAAGAATATCTTCTGGTGATAAGATGCGATTATCTATATCGCAAGCATATAACTCCTTACATTGGTCAGAAAGATAAAATTTAAATGGATGACTAATGCCGCAGCCAGAATCTAGAACGACATGATAATCTTTAACAAATAGACTAGCCCATGCATATTCGTAACTCCTGCTCCACCATGTTCTTGGAAGTTTGTAGAGGATACAGTCTTTTTTAGGGTCAGTTTTTATTATAAATCTTGAATCATATAAATCATTCATACAGAAGCTCTCCTTTTTCCATGATTGATAATCTCATTTTATTTTATGAGCCTTTTTCAAATATGGCACTAGCCAAATTGTTAAGTTAGAACCAAGTTAAATTAATAAGTTGCACAATACAAAGATTTAGCGATTAAACACAACTGGAAAATATTGTTTCAGTTTCAACGCGAAAATCCTAATAGCCAAAAGATAAAACGGCAGATTACAAGGCCATCTGCCAGGGCTGTAAACGGAAGTAGTTGGCAAGCCTTATCTTTTTTATAAAAGTCCGAGGCTTGCCCTTATACCATACTGGCAGATTTATTATATCTACCAAAAAATACAAATAACCAGTTAACATATTGGAATAAAATTCAGTCTAAACATATAGATTTTGTTCTTTGTGATACGAAAAACATTAGCCCTGTATTAGCTATCGAACTAAATGACTCTTCACATAACAAGGTGTTAAGAATAGAACGGGATGAATTTGTTGAAGAAGCACTTACCCAAGCAAACATACCTCTACTCTATATACCCGTCAAACCTTCATATAATGCGACTGATATATCTAACAAAATCAGCACCTTAATCCACAATGACAAAAACATTTCTTCAAATCAAGGTTATTACGATGAAGTTTCAGCACAACAACAGTAAATAACCTTTTGCAAACCATTTGCTAACCGACTGGTTAGCATAAACAACTATTTAATAATACTTAATAGAATGCCCTAAACCTGAAAGCCTGTATTTTGGTGTATTTTTTAGATTTAATAAAACTTCGTAACACTCCATAAATTAAAACATTCTAACTCAAAATCCAGTGGGCTTTTCGCCCGTGTGGGTTCGACTCCCACCTTCGGCACCAGGAAAGACAAGGGTTTACGTTTTGGTAGGGGGCTTGCATATGATCTAAATGCAAAAACCCGCTGCTGTAGACCTGGATATGATTCCACGAAATCCGGCAGACAGAGTTCAGCCGCCTTCACCGGAAGACATAGAAATTACCCCGTTGACGGAAGAGCAGGTAGCCCGCTTCTTAGATGCAGCCAAAAGAAACCGCTTTGAGGCGTTGTTTATCACGGTCCTAGGAACCGGCCTGAGAAGAGGAGAAGTGTTCGGCCTACGGTGGGAGGATATTGACCTTCAGAACGGTTTCTTAACAGTGCAGAGGACTCTTGAAGTGGTAAAAGGAAAGCTCAAATTCGTTCCGCCTAAAACTAAAACCTCCAAGCGAACAATCTCATTGCCTCCATCCGTAGTTGACGCCCTGAAAAAACACCGCATACAACAAATGCAGCATAAACTCCGCCTGAGGCCGCTGTATGAAGACCAGGGTCTGGTATTCCCCAGCGAAACGGGCACCCCTTTCAACCCCGACAACCTAGACCGCTACTTTAAACCAATACTAAAAAAAACAGGGTTGCCGGATATTCGCTTCTACGACCTGAGACACACCCATGCAACCCTGCTTATAAAGCGCGGGGAAGATATAAAGATGGTGAGCCAGCGTTTAGGCCACAACGACGTGGCCTTCACCATCAGGGTTTACCACCACGTAATGCCCAATGTCGAACGCGAAGCCATGCTCCGCTTCGACGAAGTGCTCCAGGGAAACCAGAGAAAAAAATAAGGACAGGTATCATTCCCTGTCCGTCTACGCGGTTTCGTGACCAAACGGTGATCAAAACCCATTTTTACCCAATCCAGTCACCACACCCAGTCGCCGAAACCCTTGATATATAAGGCTTTTCCTGGAGCTGATGGGGGGATTCGAACCCGCGACCTGCGTATTACGAGTTCTGGATTG
>ENA-OSAI01000389-OSAI01000389.1-marine-sediment-metagenome-genome-assembly--contig:-NODE-389-length-18254-cov-10.096654_pt1 | contig 18254 bp, 13 predicted proteins | sample MGYA00237871_ERZ529316 | MGnify/ENA primary metagenome ERZ529316 (study PRJEB26369, sample SAMN03142814) | marine sediment metagenome | biome: marine; feature: borehole; material: sediment...
GCGTCGACCGCGAGGACCTCGTAGTCGGTGGCCTCGTCGATGGCCATGACGGTGAAGTCGGTGATGACCTTGGTCGCGCCGTCGATGGTCGCCAGGCCGAACTCCCCGATGCTGGCCGAGAAGTCGACCGTGGTCGCGTAGGTGAGGCTCTGACCGCGCGAGTCGACCATCACGGTCTTGTTGCCCTCACCGTCGACCGTGTAGCTCTCGACCAGGACGTAGGGCGTCATGGCCTCGTAGCCGATCTCGACGAAGAGCGCGCCCGCGGCGTTCAGTCCGTACTTGACCTGAGCGCCGGAGCCCGGCATGTCGGCCGGGTCCATGGCCCACTCGTAGGTCGTGGAGGCGCCGGAGGCGTCCGCGATGGTCACGAGGTAGTGCGGACCGGGGTAGGTCGTCTTCGTGCCCGTGACGACGCCCTCCGCGACCTCACGGGTGGCCTCGACGCGGATGACCTCACCGGCCGGGTCGGCCCCCATCGTGTAGAGGGTGACGACGTCCCAGACCGCGAGGTCGTCACGGTCGGCGGCCTGGCCGTTGATGGTCACCATGGCCGAAGCCGGGATGTCGTAGTCGGCGCCGCCCGACAGGGTGATGTTGGTGTCGGACTCCTCGTCGGACGGGACCACGTCGGTGACGTAGTCCTCACCGATGTTGGCCCGGTAGGCCACGACGTGGGCGGCCACACCGTCGTCACCCAGGCTGACGAGGCACTCGTCACCGGGCTCGAGGGTGACGCCCGGAGCGGCGTCGGCCCGGTTCAGGCTGACGGTCGTGGCGGCGTCGTAGGCGATCTTCGTCCCGTCCTCGAAGACCAGGTAGTCCACGTCACCCGAGTCGTCGTACTCGGCGAAGACGCCGCTGTAGCTGTCGGCGGCCTCGATGACGTGGATGAAGATGATGTCGCCCTCCGCGTCGGCCACGGCCCTGACGTTGAGGTTCATGAGGCCCTCGTAGTCGGAGGCGCCGACCAGGTAGACCTTCTCGGCGAGGTCGTAGGGCACACCGTCGATGGTGACCTGCGTGGCCGTGTAGTCGCTGAAGAGCCCCTCATGGACCCTTCCGGCCAGCATGGCCGTCCCCGGGATGGGCTGCCCGTCGGCGTCGAGGCGGTCGATCTGCATCATGGCGAAGATCATCGCCGCGACGTCACCGCGGGTGGCGGGCAGGCGCGGGAACGCCACGTCGACCCGGCCGTTGAAGCCCACATCCACCGCGTAGAAGAGGTAGTTGTAGGGCCACATGCCCTCCGGGAGCTGCTGCTCGTGGCCGCGCACGGCGCGGACCAGGACGGTCAGGACCTCGGCGTAGTTGATGGGGTCGTCGGCGCGGAACTTGCCCTGGTCGTCGCCCCTCATGAGGCCCATGAAGTAGGCGGCGTTGACCCAACCCCAGGCCCAGGTCGGAATCTCGTCCGCGTCGGCGAACGTCGGCACGAGCCCCGCCAGACCGGCCGCCGTGGCGCCCTTCCCGAGACCGCCGACGATCATCTTGGCGAACTCGGCCCGGGTGATGGGGTCGTCCGGACGGACCGGCCCCCCGATGCCCTCGTCACCGGTCATGATGCCGACCGCGGCCATGAGGGTCAGGTCCGCCTCGGCCTCGTGCCCCGCGATGTCGTTGAAGGCGGGGCCGGCGACCTCACCGGCGGCGAAGGCCGGAGCCCCGAGGCTCAGAACCAGAGCCAGGACCAGAGCTGCTGTTACGGCCTTCTTCATTCTTCCTCCTCCTTTCCGCTAAGCAGTAGTGATGATGCGGCGGATACGGCCGTTCTTGTGGGTGTCCTGTCAGCCGCATCCGCACCGCGCTATTTCCGTCAACAATGGCTAAACACCTGCCACCAATAATGGAGAAGATGTACGCGGCTTACGCAAGCAGGCAACTAGTCGGATAGGCAAGCGCAAAACGCGCCCGCTGGCGCGTTCTGGGAGGTGGGAGCGGGTCGACCCCCGTCAGGGCGCCGGGTAGACCTTCCGGGCCTCCTGGCCCCTCAGGTCCTCGAGCAGGCCCTGGTCCACCCTCGTCCGGGCCGCCAGCCTCTCCTCTAGGAACTTCCTGGCCACCTGCGGCAGGAGAGCGTAGGAGAGGACGTCCTCGACGCTCTCGGCGAGGGGAGAGACCTCCTTCTCAGCCTCCTCGAGCCCGGGGGAGAGAAGGTCGGCCGGCCGCACGGCCACGGGCTCCTCGTCCCCGATGACCTTGCGGCGGACCTCCTCGTCGACGGGGCCGGGGGGGCGGCCGTAAAGGCCCTTCATGTAGGCCTTGGTCTCCTTGGTCACGAGCTTGAACCGCTCGCCGCCCAGCACGTTCAGCACGGCCTGGGTGCCGACGATCTGGCTCGACGGCGTCACCAGCGGCGGGTAGCCCATCTCCTTCCGGAGGCGGGGCAGCTCGGCCAGGACGTCGGGGAGGCGGTCGAGGGCGTTCTGCTCCTCGAGCTGGGAGACGAAGTTCGAGTACATCCCGCCGGGTATCTGGTAGCGGATGACGTTGACGTCGACCGTGGTCCCGACGTCGAAGTCCCGGTACTTCTTCCTGACCTCCTTGAAGTAGGCGGCGATGCGGGCCAGGAGGTCGAGGTCCAGACCCGTGTCCCGTGGGGTGCTGGCCAGGGCGGCCACGATGCTCTCGGTCGGCGGCTGGGAGGTGCCCATGGCCATGGTCGAGATGGCCGTGTCCACCGCGTCGACCCCCGCCTCGGCCGCCTTGAGGTAGGCCATGGCCGCCATCCCGGAGGTGTGGTGGCAGTGGAGCTGGACCGGCAGGCCGACCTCCTCCTTTATGCGCCGGACGACGGCCTCCGCGTCGTAGGGGGCGATGATGCCGGCCATGTCCTTGAGGCAGATGGAGTCCACGCCCAGCTCGGCAAGCTCCCTCGCCGTGGCCGCGAAGGAGTCGACCCCGTGGATGGGGCTGATGGTGTAGCAGACCGTCCCCTGCACATGGGCCCCTTCCGCCTTGGCCACCTCGATGGCCTTCTCCATGTTCCGGACGTCGTTCAGGGCGTCGAAGATGCGCATGACGTCGATGCCGTTGCCCACGGCCCGCCGCACGAACTCCGCCACCACGTCGTCCGGATAGTGGCGGTAGCCGACGAGGTTCTGGCCCCGGAGAAGCATCTGGAGCCTCGACTTCTTGAAGCGCCGGCGGAGCTCCCTCAGGCGCTCCCAGGGGTCCTCGCCCAAGAAGCGCAGACAGGCGTCGAACGTCGCCCCGCCCCACACCTCGAGGGAGTGGAACCCCACCTCGTCGAGCATCTCCACGGCCGGGAGCATGTCCTCGAGGCGCAGTCTCGTGGCCAGGAGCGACTGGTGGGCGTCGCGGAGGGTGGTGTCGGTGATGCGCAGGGGTGCCGGGTCGGCTCCGGCGTTGCGGTCCTCGGCGGCACGCGGGTTCCCGGTCGGGGCCCGGTTCCCGTCGGGACCCCGGTCCCCGGTACGACCGCGGTCCCCGTCAGGACCCCGCTGCGCGGCATGTCCACCGTTCTCGGAGCTCCGCTTCCCGCGCGTATCAGGCATATCAGACATGAAGGCGTTCATCGCTCTCTCCTCAGTACCCCGGCAGGCCCGGTGGCGCGAAGGGGGCGAGTAGGCCCGCCATCGTGGTGAACACGATCACGAAGAAGACCACGGCGGCCAGCACCACCGCCGCGAGCGGCAGCAGGGCCGCGGCCACGGCCCGTCCGGTCCCGAAGCCGTGGACCTCGCGGATGGCGATGATGTCCAGGACCAGCCGCCAGACGAGCACGCCTATCGTGGCGAAGGCCGAGAGCGCCCCCAAGGCCGGGCTCGCCGACGCGAGCAGGCTGAAGGGCACGGTCACGACGGCCGGCACGTAGGTCAGGCTGAGGGCCGCCAGCAGGCGCCGCGGCTCGCCCGTGCCGCCCAGGAGCGAGCTCACCAGCCCGAGGACGCCGGTCTTGATGAAGAGCCCGATGGGCCCGATGAGGACGGCGGCCAGGGCGGAGGCGACGGCCACGCCCAGCCCGGCCCCTGCGACCGGCGGCATGCCAGCGGTCTGTCCGAACTCCCTCATGGTCTGGACCCAGACGCCGCCGCCGGCCAGCCCACCGGTGAAGGCCACGACGAGGTAGGCCGTGAAGGTCGCCGGAAGGGGGCTCCTCGGCCGTGACGCCACCTCCTTGAGGGTCTTCACCGGACTGAAGAAGATGCCGTAGACGAGCTCGGCGAAATCGGCGAAGAGGGACCGCCGTTCGGGCTCCGGTCCGCCTCTGCTTGGCTCACGCATATGCACCAATGTCTTCCTCCGTTCCACCCCGCCGCTTCACCCTGCGGACCGGGACGGCCGCCGCGCCGCGTCCGTACGCCGGGTGGTCGCCCCTCGTCAGGGCCAGGCCGTCAGGGCCCGCCGGCCTCGCCGCCCAGGTGCTCCAGGAAGTCGGCCGGCCGGATGAGGAAAAGCTCGGGCTCCGGCCCCACCAGGGCGCCGCCGCGCAGGCCGGTCCCGCCGAACCCGAGCCCCAGGGCCCGGAGAAGAGAGCCAATCTCGCTCAGGAGGATCTCCCACGGGCTCCTCCTGCCCAGCTCCTTCACCCGGTACCAGCCCTCTATCCCGGCCAGGTCGGCCGCCTTGTCGATGGCCGCCCGGAGCCCGCCGAGACTGTCGACGAGCCCCGCGTCGAGGGCCTGGCTCCCGGTGAAGACCCTCCCGTCGGCGAGGGGCAGGAGCTCCTCCCGGCTGAGGCCGCGGCCGGCGGCCACCGCCTCGACGAACTGGTTGAAGATGTCCTCGACCATCGACAGCAGGATGCGGCGTTCCTCTTCGGTCAGGCGCCTGAGAGGAGAGCCCATGTCCTTGTGCTCGCCAGAGACGAGGACCTCGTAGTCTATGCCCAGCTTCTCGAAGAGGCCCTCGTAGTTGGCCACCTCCATGATGACCCCGATGCTCCCGGTCAGCGTGCCGGGGTTGGCCACGATGTGGTCGGTGACCGAGGCCACCCAGTAGGCCCCTGACGCGGCCACGTCCCCCATGGAGGTGACGACGACCTTCCCCGCCTCGCGGACGGCGGCTATCTCCGCGGCGATCTCCTGCGCGCCGGCGGCGGAGCCTCCGGGGCTGTTGACCCTCAGGACCACCGCCCTCACCGACGGGTCCTTCCGGGCCTCGGACAGGAGCGAGACGATGGAGTCGGACCCGGAGACGCTCTCGAAGAGGGTCGAGCCGCCGAGACCGGTGGCGATGATGCCCTCTATCCGGATGACGGCGACGGTGGGAGCCGCCCCCAGGGACACGCCCCGCCCCGAGAGGGCGCCCCGCGGAGCCAGGACGCTGAACAGGGAGAGCAGGAGGACGCCCCCGATGATGAGGACCGCTACGAGGTGCCTTCTCTTCAATTCGTCACCCCTCTCGGCCGCCCCTCAGCCCTTGCCGAGGACGACGCCCGCACGGGCGTCGCGCACGCCGGCGTCCGGGGCGTGGACGGAAGCGCGGACGGGGGCGCCGACCGGGGCGCGCCCCGGGAACGACCCCGCGGCCGGGCCCGGCACGGCCGCCCAGCCGGCCGCCGCCTCGGCCATCCCGGCCGTGATGCGCGCCCTCACGGCCCGGCCGCCGGAGTAGTACACGCGTCCGAGGCGCGGGCTGGCCAGGACCCGCTTGGCCTGCACGTGCACCACGGACCCGACCTTTATCTCCGGCCGGTCCGTCACATCCAGGACCGTCTGCTGCATGCTGATGCGCCCCACCGTCTCGACGGGCCGCCCCTCGTGGAAGAAGAGGCTGAGAGCCTCGGCCTGGGCCTTGAGGCCCGCCAGGGGCCCGACGAGGAGACCGCGGCGGTCCAGCCAGCGCAGGACGACCCGCAGGAGGCGGACGAGCCTCGTCCGGAGACGCCCCGCCCCGGCCATCACCTCCGCCCCGACCCCGTCGGCGTAGCCGACCGGGACGGTGGCCAGCCGCGTCCTGCGCCGCACGGTGACGTCCGGACCGTACCCGACACCGGTCCCGGCCGGGACCTCCCTGACCTCGAGGACTCTCGTCACGAAGGACCAGGCCTCACGGACCTCCGGCAGGCCCCGGGTGTCGCCGTCACCGGAAACCCGCCCCCCCAGGCCGTCCGCCCGGGGGAGGAAGCCGTAGAAGAGGTTGCCGACGCGGACCATGTCGAGGTGGCTTTCCGGCAGGGCCACGATGGCCGAACTGCACGCGGCGTGACGGAGGGGTATCTCCACCCCCTCCGCCTCCACGGCCGCCACGGCCCCGGCGAAGGTCTCGAGCTGGCTCCTCATCAGAGCCACCCTGGCCGGGCCCCGCTCGGCCCCGGCCGGGAAGTGGGTGTAGAGACCCTCGACGAGAAGGACCCCGGCTCCCACCACGAGGCGGGCCATCTCAGCCGCCTTCTCCGGCTGGACCCCCCAGCGGCTCATCCCGCAGTCCACGCTTATGTGCACGGGGAACCCGCCGGCAGCGGGACCGGCCGCGGCCTCCTGCACGGCCCCGGCCAGGGCCCGGACCGCCTCCGGACTGGTCACCGTGGGGGTGAGGCCGGCCCTGACGACCGTGCCGGCCTCGGCCGGGGTGAGGGGGTTGAAGACGAGGACGGGGGCCTCGACGCCCGCGTGGCGCAGTTCGAGTCCCTCCAGGACCGTCGCGACCCCCAGCATGTCCGCCCCGGCCCTGAGGGCGGCCTGGGCCGCCTCGACCGCGCCGTGCCCGTAGCCGTCGGCCTTGACGACGACGAGGAGCCTCGGAGGCCCGTCCGGGCGTCTGAGGCCGTGCCGCTCGATGAAGCGGACGGCCTCTTCCGGCCGGGGGCGCCTCACGTAGGCGGCCACGGCGGCGAGGTTCGCCTCCAGGACGTCGAGGTCGACCTCTATCCAGGTCGGGCCGAAGGCCTCCCACGGACGGCCGTCGTCACTGATGGGGCTCTCGACGATCTTAGTGTTCATGCGGACAAGCCTCCAGCCGCATTATCTCAGCCCCCGGCGGGCCCGGCAAGGGAAGGAAGTCCTTGTCGTGGGGGGAGCTTCCCGCAACCCGGGTCTTTAGGCGCCCCGGCCGGCCTGCCTCCCGCGCCGCCGGGCCAGAGCCGCGGCGACGAAGTCCCGGAAGAGAGGATGGGGCCGGTTGGGGCGGGACTTGAACTCGAGGTGGAACTGGGTGGCGCAGTACCAAGGGTGGTCCCGGAGCTCGATTATCTCGACCAGGCGCCCGTCGGGCGAGAGGCCGCTCAGGACGAGCCCGCACCGGGTGAGCTCCTCGCGGTAGGCGTTGTTGAACTCGAAACGGTGCCGGTGCCGCTCGTAGACGAGCTCCTCGCCGTAGGCCCGCGCGGCGAGGGTTCCCGGGGTGAGGACGCACGGGTAGGCGCCGAGCCTCATCGTCCCGCCGAGGCGCTCCACGCTCTCCTGCTCGGGCATGAGGTCTATCACCGGGTGGGGCGTGTCCGGGGCGAACTCCGTGCTGTTGGCCTCGGGCATGCCGCAGACGTTGCGGGCGAACTCGATGACCCCGAGCTGCATCCCGAGGCAGATGCCGAGGTACGGCACCCTCTCCTCGCGGACGAAGCGGATGGCCTCGATCTTGCCCTCGATGCCGCGGTAGCCGAAGCCCCCCGGCACGATGACCCCGTCGACATCGGAGAGGTGCTCGGCGGCCTTGCCGGTGATGGGCCGGTAGTGGCGCCGCTCGCGCCGCGAGAGCCCCATGAGGAACCCGACCGAGGTCCCCTCGACGGCCTCCAGCCGCCCACTGGAGAGACCGTCGCCCGGTCCCCGCCGGGCCGTCGGCTCGCCTGCGCCCTCCGCCGCGGCCCGTCCCGCGGCGGCCTCGGCGACCCCTTCGACCTCCTCCTCGAGGAGCTCCGAGTTGACCCACTTTATGTCAACGGCCACGTCGTTGGCGATGCCGGCGTGGGTCAGGGACTCGATGATGCTGAGGTAGGCGTCGTGGAGGGCCACGTATTTCCCGACGATGGCCACCCGCACCTTCCCCGACGGGTTCTTGGCCCGGTGCACGAGGGCCCGCCACTGGCCGAGGTCGGGCTCTCGGACCCGGTCGGCGAGGCCCAGCCGCCGGACGACGATGTCCCCCAGGCCCTCGGCCTCGAGCAGGAGGGGGACCTCGTAGATGGTCTCGGCGTCGGGGTTCTGGACCACAGCGTCGGGGTCGGTGTCGCAGAAGAGGGCTATCTTCTCCTTGATTTCCCGGGAGAGGGGGACCTCCGTCCGGCAGACGATGACGTCGGGCTGGATGCCGATACTCCGGAGCTCCTTCACGCTGTGCTGGGTGGGCTTGGTCTTGAGCTCGCCGGCGGCCTCGATGAAGGGGACGAGGGTCACGTGCACGTACATCACGTCGTCGCGCCCCACGTCCGTCCGGAGCTGGCGGATGGCCTCGAGATAGGGGAGGCTCTCGATGTCGCCGACGGTCCCGCCGATCTCGACGATGACCACGTCGGCCCCGGACTTCTCGGCCACGAGCCTGATGCGGTCCTTGATGGCGTTGGTCACGTGCGGGATGACCTGGACCGTCCCGCCGAGGTAGTCGCCCCGGCGCTCCCGGGCGATGATGTCGGCGTAGATCTGGCCCGTGGTGACGTTGTTGTGCCGGCCGAGGCTCTCGTCGATGAACCGCTCGTAGTGGCCGAGGTCGAGGTCCGTCTCGGCCCCGTCGTCGGTGACGAAGACCTCGCCGTGCTGGAGGGGGCTCATGGTCCCGGGGTCGACGTTGAGGTAGGGGTCGGCCTTGAGGATGCCCACACTGAGGCCGCGGGCCTTCAGGAGGCGTCCGAGGGAGGCGGCGGTTATGCCCTTTCCCAGGGCAGAGACGACACCGCCGGTGAGGAAGACGAACTTGGCCACAGAATACCCCCGAGCCGGCCCGAGGCCGCATGACCGGCCCGAGGCCAGAGCGATTCTACCGGCGGGCCGGAGAGCTTGTCAACCTACGCCGCCTCGCCCCGTTCGTAGGGCACACCGACCGCGGCCGGCGCTCTCGACCGGCGCACGAAGCCGGCCAGGACGACGATGGTCAGGATGTAGGGGACCATCTTTATGAACTGGTACGGGATGGCCTCGGTCACCACCCGCAGGCTCAGGGCCTGCGCGAAGCCGAAGAGCAGACCGGCCCACATGGCTCCGAGCGGCATCCAGTTGCCGAAGATCATGGCCGCCAGGGCGATGAACCCCAGGCCCTGGGTCATCCCCTCCACGTACATCTGGGTGTGCTCGATGGAGAGGTAGGCCCCGGACAGGCCGGCCAGGGCGCCGCTGATCAGGACCCCGCAGTACTTCATCAGGTAGACGTTGACCCCCAGCGTCTCCGCCGCGAGCGGGTGCTCCCCGACAGACCTCAGCCTGAGCCCGAAGACGGTCCTGTTCATCACCCAGGCCGTGAACGGGATGAGGAGGAAGGCCAGGAAGATGAGGGGGCTGACCTTCGACACCAGCGGCTCCAGCCAGGGAACGGCGGCGAGGCCGGGGATGGTCACCTTCGGGAGGCAGTCGACGTGCGGCGTGGTGGTGGCCATCTTGAAGATGGAAAGGGAGGAGAAGCGGACGACACCGTAGGCCAGGATGTTGATGGCCACGCCGCTGACGATCTGGTCCACACGGAAGTGCACGCTGGCCACGGCGTGGATGAGGGCGAAGAGGGCTCCGGCGGTCATCGCCGCCAGGATGCCCGCGTACGGTCCGGCGTAGAAGGCCACGGCCGCCCCGGTGAAGCACCCGGCGATCATCATCCCTTCCAGGCCGATGTTGATGACGCCGCTGCGTTCGCTGTAGATGGCCCCGACGGCGGTGATGATGACCGGCACGGCGAGCCTTATGGCTGAGGCCAGCATCTCAGCACTGAGCATCTGCGGAAGCCTCCTCCCTCTTCTGGCGGGCCCGGACGTAGCGCCGGATGACCTCCCAGAAGACCACGATGGTCAGGATGATGAGCCCCTGCAGGATGACGTAGGTCTCCATCGGCACTTTCTCGAGGACCTGGATGCCCAGGCCGCCCCGGCTCAAAAAGCCGAAGAGGAGCGCCGCCAGGATGATGCCGAGGGAGTTGTTCCGGGCGACCAGGGCCACGGCGATGCCGGTGAAGCCGTACCCCCGCGGGAAGTCGATGTCGAGGTAGCCGAAGTGCCCGATGAGGTCTGAGAGGCCCACGAGACCCGCGATGGCCCCGCTCATGAGGAAGGTCTTGAAGTAGACCGCCGAGGGGTTGATGCCGGCCGCCTCGGCGGCGTCCGGGCTGTGCCCCACCGCCCGGAGCTCCACCCCGAACGGTGTCCGCCAAACCAGATACCACAGACCCGCCGCGAGGAGGATCCCGAAGACCAGCATCCAGTTCAGGGACGAGTGGGAGGGCAGTTCCACCCCGATGAGGTCGGCCAGGCCGTGGAGCTTGGGCATCAGGGCCGTCGGCTCCATGAGCGGCATCCGGACCCGCGGACTGCCCGCCCCGCCGACGATGACCTGGGTCTTGTCCATGAAGACGTCGGCGATGAGGTAGTGCAGGAGAAGGAAGGCCGTGTGGTTCAGCATGATGGTCGAGATGACCTCATGCACACCCCGCTTCACCTTCAGCCAGATGGGCACGAGGGCCCACAGCGCCCCGCCCAGGGCGCCGGCCAAGACGACCAGGGGGAGGTGCACGGCCGCGGGCAGGCCCTTGACGGCGAAGCCCACCCACGAGGCGCAGAAGGCGCCGATGAGGTACTGGCCCTCCACCCCGATGTTGAAGAGCTTGGCCCGGAAGCCGACGGCCACGGCCAGCCCGGAGAAGATGAGGGGCGTGGCCTTGTAGAGGATGGCGGCGACACTGTCGAGCCTCCCGAAGCTGAAGGCGAACATCGTGCCGTAGACCGCCAACGGGTTCTTGCCGATGACGAGGAGGGCCACCGAGGCCACGGCCATGGCGAAGAGCACGGCTAGGACCGGAGCGGCCAGGTCGAGGAGGGCGTACTTCCTCCTCGGGCCTCTCGGCCGGCGGACCGGGGTCTGCCTCGTCTCCTTCTGGGTCTCTTCACGGGTCTCCGTCCGGGTCTCCGTCACGAGGCCGCACTCCCCCCTTCGCGTCGGGCCGTCCTGGCCCCGGTCATGTAGGCGCCGAGGGTCCTCGGGTCGGCCTCATCCCGGCCGAACTCCGCCTGGATGTGGCCGTTGTAGATGACCCCGATGCGGTCGGAGATGGACAGGACCTCCTCCAGGTCGGCCGAGATGAGCAGGACGGCCGCCCCGCGGTCACGCGCGTTGAGGAGTTCCTGGCGGACGAACTCCGTGGCCCCGATGTCGAGCCCCCGCGTCGGCTGGGAGGCGAGGATGAAGCCGGGGTCCCCCCGGAACTCCCGGGCCAGGATGAGCTTCTGCTGGTTGCCGCCTGAGAGGGTCTGCGCCGGGGCGAGGACGCTGGCCAGCCTGACGTCGAACCGGCGGACGGCCTCCTCCGTCGAGGAGAGGATGCTCCGGAAGAGGAGCCGGCCGCCCCGCGAGAACTCGGGACTCCGGTGCACTCCGAGGATGACGTTCTCCCAGACGGTCATCGGGAGGACCAGCCCCCGACGGTGGCGGTCCTCGGGGATGTAGGCCACCCGACGGCGGCGGACCTCACCCGTCGAGAGGTTCGTCACGTCCTCCCCGAGGAGGGTCACCCTTCCGGCCGTGACCGCCCTGAGGCCCATGACGGCCTCGGCCAGTTCGGTCTGCCCGTTCCCCTCGACCCCGGCCAGGCCGTAGATCTCCCCGGCCCGCACCTCGAGGCTGAGGTCGTCGAGGACCGCGCGGCCGCCGTTCACCGAGGTCAGCCCCTCGACCGAGAGCACGACCCCGCCGGGTGCGGCGGGTCCGCGCTTGAGGTCGAACAGGACGGGGCGACCGACCATCATCTCGGCCAGGCGTTCCCGGGTCACCTCGGCCGCCGGGACGGTCCCCACCACCCGGCCCTGCCGCAGGACGGTGATGACGTCGGCCACCCGCAGGACCTCGTCGAGCTTGTGGCTTATGAAGATGACCGTCTTGCCCTGCCCCTTGAGGGCCATGAGGTGCTCGAAGAGCTCCTCGACCTCCTGGGGCACGAGGACGGCCGTCGGCTCGTCGAGGATGATGACCTCGGCCCCCCTGTAGAGGACCTTGAGTATCTCGACCCTCTGCTGTTCGCCGACGGAGATGTCCTCGACCCTCGCCGAGGGGTCGACCTTGAGCCCGAACCGGTCGCAGAGCTCGGAGACCTGTCGGACAGACGTCTTAGGGTCGATGACCCCCAGGCGGGCCGGCTCGGCCCCGAGGATGACGTTCTCGGCCACGGTGAAGGCGTCGACGAGCATGAAGTGCTGGTGGACGATGCCGATTCCCGCGGCGATGGCCTGCCCGGGGCTGCGGAAGGCGACGGGCCTGCCCTTGAAGACGATGCGGCCCTCGTCCGGCGGGTACAGTCCGGTGACGATCTTCATGAGGGTGCTCTTCCCGGCCCCGTTCTCCCCGACGACGGCGTGTATCTCACCCGCTCCGACGTCGAAGGTGACCCTGTCGTTGGCCACGACGCCCGGGAAGCGCTTGGTGATGCCCTGAAGTTGCAGGACCGGTGTTGTGTTCGTCATTGTCCGGTCACCTTTGACTAGGGGGGCGGGCGGCAGCCGCCCGCCCCCGCGCGAATGATGTGCGGCGAAGCGCTAGCCGCCGAGCTCGGCCAGGAAGGCGTCCAGCTCCTCGTAGTTCGTCGGGACGACGACGGTGCCGTCGACGATCTTCGCCTTGATCTCCTCGAGCTGGTCCTGGATGTCGGCGATGGCCGCCTCGTTGGACACGGAGTAGCCGACACCGTCGACGGAGAGGTCGAAGGTCTTGTAGCCGCCCTCGTAGTTCCCCTCGACGAAGGCCTTTATGGTCTCGTACACGCTGACGTCGACACGCTTCAGCATGCTCGTCAGGACGAAGGGCTTCTCCTCGTCCGACGCCGTCAGGTACTGGTCGGAGTCGACACCGATGACCCAGGTCTCACGCTCGGCGCAGGCCGCGATGACACCGATACCCGAAGCCCCCGACGCGTGGTAGATGACGTCACAGCCCTGGTCGCACTGAGCCAGAGCCAGCTCGCGTCCTGCCTGCGGGTTCTTGAAGGCCTCTCCCGTCGACCCGATGTAGTTCACGACGACCTCGATGTCCGGGTTGACGTAGGCCGCGCCGGCACGGTACCCCGCCTCGAACTTCTGGATGAGCGGGATGTTCATGCCGCCGACGAACCCGATCTTGCCCGTCTCGGACTTGAGGGCCGCCGCCGCACCGACGAGGAACGAACCCTCATGCTCGGCGAAGCCGAGGCAGACGATGTTCGAGTCGGCGGTCAGGTCGGGCACGTAGCCGTCGATGAGGGCGAACTTGGACTCCGGGAAGTCGGCGGCGGCGCTGATGACCGCGTCGGTGAAGAGGAAGCCGACGGCGAAGATGAGCTCGTAGCCCTCCTCGGCCAGGGTGCGCAGGAGCTCCTCGCGGTTCTCCCCGCCCTCGCCCGGCTCGAGGTAGGTGGCCTCGATGTCGAAGTCCGCCATGGCCCTCTCGAGGCCGGCGTAGGCCGAGTCGTTGAAGGAGAGGTCGCCGCGGCCGCCGATGTCGAAGACGAGGCCGATCTTGTTCTTCACGGCCTCCTCCCTCTGGCACCCGCTGAGGGCGAACACGGAGGCCGCGAAGACGACCACCATGAGCAGGGCCAGGATGCGGTTTGTCCTGAGCACTTGGGGGTGCACCTCCTTTCCGTGTGCGATGTGATGTGATGTGGAATCGGGCCGTGGAGTCGCAGCAGGCCACGGCCATCCGCGTTGTTTCTCGTTCGGCCGGGGCAGTCCTTCTCTGAAATATCGGTATTGCCGCCGGTCCCTGCCTTTCCGGGGCGTCGGCCCTCACCGGCGGCCTCCCGCCGACACTGCAACCCCACTGACATTGTTAGAGCCATAGTTGGCAGATTCTTTTCACTAAAGGAGGAAAAAGGTATGACCGCGCGAAAATCTTCTGGTCCCACCGAAATCCGGACCCGGTTCGGTCAGGTCGGTCAGGAAAGGTGACCTCCCATGCGTTCAGGAGCAAGAAGGTCGCGCAGGCACAGGCCGGTCGCGGCGGCCCTGGCGGGGGATGACAGGGGTGTCGCCTTCGTCGTCGCCGTCCTCTCCATAGCCGTGCTCTTCGCTCTTGTCACCGGCGCCAGCTCCCTCGCTTCCGGGGAGGCGAGGGCGACCCCGTTCTGGCGGGACGCCAACGAGGCCTTCTACGTGGCTGAATCGGGCCTCAACCACTGCCTGTGGAAGCTCAAGTACGAGGGGACGGAGGTAGAGGCGAACGAGGGCGAGTACGGGGTCGACCCGCCCACCTTCACCTCTGAGAGCGAGGACGAGTCCCAGGGCGTCCTGCCCGACGGCAGCTCCTACTCCGTCTGGGTGAAGACCGACGAGACCGACAGCACCATCAAGCACGTCACGGTGCTCTCAACCGTCAACGGCCGCTCACACCTCCTGAGGGCGACCCTGAGGCAGGAGAGGCAGCCCTTCTTCGACCCTGACGGGGACGGCACGGCCGAAGAGGACGAGGGCGAGGAAACCCAGATCAACTTCCCACCCCTCGAGAACCAGGGCATCCTCCACGTGACGGCCGGCGAGGAGAAGAAGATCGGCCCCGGGAGTTACCTTTTCGACGAGGTGAGGGTCGACGGCCACGGCACCCTGCTCCTGGAGGGGGACACCATCCTCTACGTGAGGAAGAAGGCGACGTTCTCCGGCAACTCCACCACGAACCCCATCGAGGAGGGCCAGACGGAGCCGACCTACGACCTCGTCATCTACATCCCCCCGCTCACCGAGGAGGACGGGGTCACCACCCAGAGCGTGACCATATCCGGTGAGGCCGTCTTCAACGGCTTCATCTACGCCCCCAACGCCGAGTGCAAGGTCACCGGCAACTCCGAGGTCTACGGAATGGTCGTGGGGGATTCCGTGCAGGTCTCCGGGGCGACCAACTACGACTCCTCCGGACAGAGCATAGGCTGGCCGGCGAGCGCCGAGGTCGACTACCTCGTGGAGTCGTATGGCGACTGAGCCCGGTCGACCGGCAGCCTCCGCGGGAGGCTCTAGACGCTCGAGGAGGCGCCGGCGAAAGGTCCGGCCCCGGGTCTTGCTCGACGACCGGGGCGCGGCTCTCCTCGTGGAGGTGGCCGTGGCCTCCCTCCTCCTCGTCCTGGCCATCCTGCCCATCTTCGCCGCGCTGGCGGCCAGTCTTCTGGCCATGGAGGAGTCCGTCGTCGTGACCATCGCCACCGGGCTCCTCCAGGACCGGGTCGAGGTCCTCAAGGCGGCGGGCTATGACCTCGTCCCGCTGGGGACCCAGGTGCTGGAGAGCTACGAGGGCCGGCCCTTCGATATCCACCAGGAGGTCACCCATGTGGAGGGGATGACCGACGGGGAGGGCATGTCCCTCGTGAAGCGGGTCGTGCTCACAATCTACCGGCACCCCTACGGCGAGGGCGACCGGCCTCTGGCGAGATGGGAGTTCCTCCTCTATGCGGACGGCATCTGACAGGAGACCGGTCCTGGCCGAGACGCGCGGGGCCAGCCTTGTCGAGGCCGTGGTGGGCATGGCCCTTCTGGGGCTCATGCTGGTCGCCGTCCTGACCGTCTACAGCACCAGCTGGCGGGCCGAGGTGGAGGCCTTCAACGACCACGAGGTCCAGGCCGTGGCTCGGGACATGCTCCACCGCATCGTCCACGGCGACCCCCGGCCGGCCGTCCCGGTGATGGGCCTGGTCCGGGCCAGGGAGGTGGTCACCGACCCGGCGAACTCGGCCCTTGCCTACCGGGTCACGTGGAAGGACGATAACGAGGTGGTCCACGACGACGCCGTCCACTACTACGCCTCCGGCGGGACCCTGTACCGGCTCGTGACCCCCTACACCGACCCCCTGACAACGGTCACGACCGGCGGGACCCCCCTCGCCGACGGCGTCACGGCCTTCGAACTCAGCGACCCCGGGGTCCTGCCGGTGGAGATATCCATCACCATCACCCACCACCACGGGGCGTCCTCCATCACCGTGCAGACAAGGGTGACCCCCCGCAACCTCGCTACCGGCGGCTGACGGCGCCGTAGCCTGCACACGCAGCTCACGGCCCGGGCCCGCAACCCGCCGCGGCCGAGGGAGACGGCGCCCGCTACATCCTCTCCGGAGCGGAGACCCCGCACAGCCTGAGCACGTTGGCCAACGTGATGCGGGTCGCGTCGGCGAGGGCCAGCCTCGCCCGGCGCAGAGGCCTGTCCTCGACGAGCACCCGGCACTCGTCGTAGAACTTGTGGAAGGCCGTGGCGAGCTCGATGGCGTAGCGCGTCAGACGGTGCGGTTCGCGGGCCAGGGCCGCCCCGGCGACCTCCTCGGGGAGGTCGGCCAGCTTCCTGATGAGGGCGAGTTCGGACGGCTCGACCAGGAGCGCGAGCTCTTCCGGGCCCGCTCCCGCCCGGGCGTCGGCGGCCGCCTCGGGCTGTCTCAGGATGCTCGAGATGCGGGCATGGGCGTACTGGACGTAGTAGACGGGGTTGTCCGCCGTCCGGTGCCGGGCGAGGTCGATGTCGAAGTCGAGGTGGCTGTCCTGGGACCGCATCAGGAAGAAGAACCGGGCCGCGTCGCGCCCCACCTTCTCGACGAGGTCCTCCATGGGGACGATCTGCCCCCGCCGTTTGGACATCCTGGCCGGGCGCCCGCCTTCGACGAGTCTCACCACCTGCACGATGAGGACCTCCAGGGCGTCCTCCGGGTAGCCGAGGGCCTGCACGGCCGCCTTGAGGCGGGCGACGTAGCCGTGGTGGTCGGGGCCCAGGAGGTCGATGACGTGGCGGAAGCCCCGCGAGAACTTGTCCCGGTGGTAGGCGATGTCGGGGAGGACGTAGGTCGGCTCGCCGTCGCTCTTGACGAGGACGCGGTCCTTGTCGTCGCCGAAGGCCGTCGTCCTCAGCCACACCGCCCCGTCCTTCCGGTAGGTGTGGCCCCTGGCCTCAAGGTCGGCGAGGGTCCTCTCGACGGCCCCCGTCTCCATCAGCCGGGCCTGGCTGAACCAGACGTCGAACTCCACCCCGAACTCGGCCAACTGCTCGCGGTGGGTCTTCACCATGCGCTCGACGGCGAACCGGGCCATGTCCCGGACCCGCTCCTCGGGGCCGGCCCTTCTGGCCCACTCCCCCCGCTCGGCCTCGTAGGCCCGGGCGATGTCGATGATGTACTCGCCTTGGTAGCCGCCTTCCGGGACGCTCGCCTCACGGCCCTGCAGCTCGAGCCACCGGGCCTCGACCGATCGGCCGAGCTTGTCGATCTGGCTCCCCGCGTCGTTGATGTAGTACTCGCGCTCGACGTCGAAACCGGTGGCCTCGAGGAGGGAGGCGAGGGTGTCGCCGACCGCGGCCGCCCGGGCGTTGACCACCCCCAGGGGGCCGGTCGGGTTGGCGCTGACGAACTCCACCTGCACCCTCACGCCCCGCCCCAGGTCTGAGCGACCGTAGGCCGCCCCCTGGCGCCGGATGTCGGCCACCACGTCGTTGAGCCAGCCTGGGGCGAGGTGGAAGTTGAGGAACCCGGGCCCGGCGACCTCCGTCCTCACCACCGGCAGGCCGGACAGGTCGAGACCGGCCTCGAGCTCCTCCGCGATGCGGCGCGGCGGCATGCCGCAGGGACCGGCGAGCCGCAGGGCGGCCGTGGTGGCGAAATCGCCTTTGTTCCGGTCGCGGGGGACCTCGAGGTGCGCCGGTCCGAGCTCCTCGAAGGCCTCGGCGGCCGCAGGCGGCAAGCGCTCCTCACGGCAGGCCTTCGCCACCGCGGACCGGACGGTACAGGACAGCGCCCTCTCCATCTCCCCGACCTTGCCGGCCTTGAAGCGGCCGGGTCCCGCCGGAGGGTTCGCTCGGGGCTCCCGCATGGTCCGTTCCTCCTCCCGCTGCTCCTCCCGTTCCTCTCCTCCCGCTCGCTTCAGGCCTCCCGCACCCAGCGCGCGATGAGGAGCTCGCGGATGATCTTCGCCGCCACGACCTGGGTCCGGCCTGACGGGTCGAGGTCTGGGGACACCTCCACGAGGTCCACGCCGACGAGGTCTATCCCGCCCCTTTCAGCGCCGGCGGCCGCCGCCCGCCCGACGGCCCGCAGGGCGGCGAGGAGCTCCTCGACCGTCGGCCCCCCGGGTTCCGGACAGCCGGTCCCAGGAGCCTGGGCGGGGTCCAGGACGTCCAGGTCGACCGTCAGGTACACCTCACAGCCGGCCAACGCCCGCAGGGCCCGGCGGGTGG
>ENA-OSAI01000390-OSAI01000390.1-marine-sediment-metagenome-genome-assembly--contig:-NODE-390-length-18254-cov-9.560031_pt1 | contig 18254 bp, 14 predicted proteins | sample MGYA00237871_ERZ529316 | MGnify/ENA primary metagenome ERZ529316 (study PRJEB26369, sample SAMN03142814) | marine sediment metagenome | biome: marine; feature: borehole; material: sediment...
GCGTGCGCTTCACCTCGCGGCCCGCACCGGCTCCGGCCGGGACCGCCTCCTCCCAGGCGAGCCTGCCCGCGGCGTGCCCCTGCCACCAGAGAAGGGCCCCTGCGGCCAGGGCCAGGCCCGCCAGGAGCATGATGACCAGCCGCTCCTCCGCGCTGAGTCCGACCAATGAGACCGCCCCCGGCCCCACCCGGCTTCCCTGCGGGTGAGGCTGGGGGCGGGTCATTCGTGAGGCAGGGGGCGTCCCCTCCGGTGAAGCCGGTCGTCTCCCGGCACCGGCCCCCGCATTTTCCGCCTACCTGACGACGATGTTCACCAGACGGTCGGGAACGACCACCACCTTGACGACTTCCTTCCCCTCGACGAAGGGCCCGACGCGCGCGCAGGCCAGGGCCTTCTCACGGAGCTCCTCCTCCCCGGCCCCCTTGGGCACGACCATCCGGTCCCGCAGCCTGCCGTTGACCTGGACGGCGACCTCGACCTCCTCGGTCTCGACGTAGGCCTCGTCCCACTCCGGCCACCTCTCGTCATGCACGCTGCCGTCGTGGCCGAGCTCGCGCCACAGCTCCTCGGTGATATGGGGCGCGAACGGAGCCAGGCAGAGGACGAGCTTCTCCAGGGCCTCCCGGACCGCCGCCGGCGAGCGCTCGGCCTCGGGGACGCTCTCCACGTAGCGGTAGAGGTCGTTCAGCATCTCCATCGCGGCGGCTATCGCCGTGTTGAAGTTGAAGCGTCGGTCGATGTCGAGGGTCATCTTCTTGACCATCCGGTGGGCCGACCTCAGCAGGGCCCTGTTCGGGTCGTCCCGGTCTCCGCCTCCGGCCGCGGCCTCGGCCGGCGGGACGACCGAGCCCGGCGGGACCTTCGCGGCCAGCTCCCGCAGGTCGTAGACGATGCGCCACACGCGGCGCAGGAAGCGGAACGTCCCCTGGACGCCGGCGTCGGTCCACTCGAAGTCCTTCTCCGGCGGGGCGGCGAAGAGCACGAACACCCGGGCCGTGTCGGCCCCGTACTTCTCCGCCATCTCGTCCGGGGAGACGATGTTCCCCTTGGACTTGGACATGGCCGCCCCGTCCTTGGTGACCATGCCCTGGGCCAGAAGGTTGGCGAAGGGCTCGACCGGCCTCAGCATCCCCGCGTCGTGGAGGACCTTGGTGAAGAACCGCGAGTAGAGGAGGTGGAGGACGGCGTGCTCGATACCGCCGATGTACTGGTCGACGGGCATCCAGTAGTCGACGGCCTCCTTGTCGAAAGGCGCCTTCTCGCACCCCGGAGACGTGTAGCGGAGGTAGTACCATGACGAGCACACGAAGGTGTCCATGGTGTCCGTCTCCCGGCGGGCCGGCCCGCCGCAGTCGGGGCAGGTCGTCTCGACGAACTCCCTGACCCGGGCGAGCGGCGACTCACCGGGGGTGAAGTCCACCACATGCGGCAGGGTCACCGGGAGCTGGTCCTCGGGGACCGGAACGACGCCGCACCTGTCGCAGTAGACGATGGGTATCGGCGCCCCCCAGTAGCGCTGGCGGGAGATCAGCCAGTCGCGCAGCCGGTAGATGGTCGTGGCCTCGCCCAGTCCTTCCCTCTCCAGCCACTGGGCGACCTTGCGCCGCCCCTCCTCGCTCGGCGTCCCGCTGAAGGGCCCGGAGTCGATCATCATCCCGTCGCCCTCGTAGGCCTCGGTCATCTCCTCCGCCCGGTCAGGGCTGTCCGGTCCCTTGATGACGACCCTCACCGGCAGGCCGTACTTCCGCGCGAACTCGAAGTCCCGCTGGTCGTGGGCCGGGACGCCCATGACGGCCCCTGTCCCGTACTCCATGAGGACGTAGTCGGCCGTCCAGACGGGAATCCGCTCGCCCGTCCCCGGGTTGAGGCAGTAAAGGCCGGTGAAGAGCCCCTCCTTGGTCGGGTCGCTGGTGCGGTCTATCTCCGAGAGGTCCCGCGCCCTCTCCCTGAAGCGGCGGAGCTCCTCCGCCCGGGCCGGGTCGGCCTCCCTGATGGCCCGCTCGACCAGGGGGTGTTCGGGAGCCACGACCATGTAGGTCGCGCCGAAGAGGGTGTCCTGGCGGGTGGTGAAGACCCGGACCCGGTCTCCGTCCGCCGCGGCCGCGCCGACCCGGCGGGCATTGCCGGTCCGAGCCTCCGCACCGGGGCACGTCCCCGCCGGCGACACCAAGGGGAAGTCGATGTAGGCCCCGTGACTCCGTCCGATCCAGTTCTCCTGCATCACCCGGACCCGTTCCGGCCAGCCCTCGAGGAGGGCCAGGTCGTCCAGGAGCCGATCGGCGTAGGCGGTGATGCGGAAGAACCACTGCTCCAGCTCCTTCTTCTCCACCGGGGTGTCGCACCGCCAGCACAGGCCACCGACGACCTGCTCGTTCGCCAGCACGGTCGCACACTCGGGGCACCAGTTGACAGGGGCCTTCTTCCGGTAGGCCAGGCCGCGCCTGTACATCAGCAGGAACAGCCACTGCGTCCACCGGTAGTAGTCAGGGTAGCAGGCCGTGACCTCACGGCGCCAGTCGTAGCCGATGCCGAGCCTGTGAAGCTGCCTCTTGATGCGGGCGATGTTGGCCTCGGTCCAGTCCTTGGGGTGCTTGCCGTGCTTGATGGCCGCGTTCTCGGCCGGGAGGCCGAAGGCGTCCCAGCCCATCGGGTGCAGGACGTTGTACCCGTGCATGCGCTTGTAGCGCGCGGTCACGTCCCCGATGGTGTAGACCCGGCAGTGCCCCATATGGATCTCACCCGAAGGGTACGGGAACATGACGAGACAGTAGTACTTGGGCTTCCCGGGGTCCATCTCGACCTCGAAGGCCTGCCGCCGGTCCCAATCATCCTGCCACTTCTTCTCGATGCGGCGGAAATCGTAGTGCTCCTGCATGCGGTCTCCCTCGCCTCCCCCGCGCGCCGCCGCCTCCCGGGCCCGGTCCGCACGACACCGGCAGGCGGCGGGCAAAGCATGCCGACCAACAAGGGAACAAAAAGAGCTTCCCGCCCCAAGGGACGAGAAGCTCGAAGACTTCCCGCGGTACCACCCTAGTTGACCAAGCCGCTTTCAAAATGAACTGGTGGAGCCGATGGGGATCGAACCCACGACCTCGTGAATGCCATTCACGCGCTCTCCCAGCTGAGCTACGGCCCCACCAAGACTCGGTTGCAGCTTGTCATCCGCTCTAAGGCCGTTAACGAGGCCAGCCGTCGCCGGCTACTGTGCCGCTTCACCGGCGCACTCCCGGGCGAGTTCGGCCTCCTGCTCCTGCCGGTTCGCACCCGTTCACACCCGGCTCTCTGAGAGGAGCCCTGGAGCCTACTGCTCCCGTTCATCGCTGTTGTTCGTGGCAGAATGCTTAAAGGCCCATCTGCCGGGCCCTGCGCTCATTATACGGAACGACTCCCGACCCGTCAAGGTGATGACGGAGGAGACTGCGGTTCATGCCTGTCCGTTCTCTTCTCTCTTCGCCTCCGGCGTCTCCCCGCCCGGCACCACTCTCTTCGCGTCACCCCAGAGCCGCTCGAGTCCGTAGAACTCGCGTTCAGCCCGGTTGAAGATGTGACAGACGAGTCCGCCGAAGTCCAGGAGGACCCATCTCTGGCTCTCCCAACCCTCTTTGCGCAGAAGGCGCAGGCCCGCCTTTGAAAGCGTCTCCTCCAGGTGTTCCGCGATGGCCTTGATCTGGCGCCCGGTGGACGCGCTGGCGATGAGGAAGTAATCCGCGACGAGAGTCAGACCTCTCAGGTCCAGCAGGAGGACGTCTTCGGCCTTCCTCTCCTCGGCCGCCTGGGTGGCCATGACGGCCAGTTCCCGGGTAACCTCCAAAGACCTTCCTCCCTCTTCCTAGTCTCCCGTGCTCTCCTCGCCTCTCGACTCGACATAGGCCGCGTAATCCTGGCCGACGATGACGGTGAACTCCGGCCGGTTCCTAGCGCTCTGGCCCGTCCGAGTTCGGCCGTGGGCGTGTACCTCAGGACCGCCTGGGAGAGCCGCCTCAGCTTGTCGTCGTCCCGCGAGCGGTCGATGATCTCCGTCACGGTCAGGTCGTGCCGGTCGGCGTCGGCGACCGACACCACGTCAAAGCCCTGCCGGCGCAGTTCCGCGGCGAAGAGCCCGGCGAGTCCCGGCACTTCCGTCCCGTTCAGCACCTCCACGGTTATCTCCGCGTTGGCCTCGCGGTCGACTCCCCAGATGAGGATGTCCACAAGTTCGGCGCATTCATCCTCCCGGACCACGTAGTAGCTCAAGGGCGGGCGGCCCGGGTCCTGGATCGTCTCGATGTCTCCCGGCAACACGCCCATCCTGACCTTGGGCATGTCCACCTTCATCGCCAAGCGGGCGTATGAGAGCATCTCGCCCGGGGTCATGTTGGTGTCGACGCAGTCGGCTATCTCCGCGATGAGCGACGGGACCTTCGCGATGGCCCCCAGACTGAAGAGCTTGTGCTTCAGGGCCTCGAGGAATCTCTGCTGGCGCTCGATTCGGTCCACATCGCTCTTACCGCCCCGGTAGCGAAGGTAGCCGACGGCCTTCTCCCCGTCGAGCACCTGGAGGCCGGCCTTTATGTCGATGACGAGGTCCTGCCACGGGTCGACGTAATACATGTCCTCCTCGACGTAGACCTCGACCCCTCCGAGGAGGTCTATGATCCTGGCGACCCCGGCGGAGTTCACCCGCACGTAGTAGTGGATCGGTACGTCCAGGAACTCGGAGACCGTGGCGATGAGGGCTTCAGGTCCTCCGTCCGGGTAGGCGTGGGCGTGTCCCAGCTTGTCGTAACCGAAGTCCTCCCGGCCGCTGATGATGACCCTGGTGTCGCGGGGCAGGGCGAGGATGCCCACATCGGCGGTCGTCGTGTCCACACTCACCAGCATCATCGTGTCGGTGCGCGAGCCCTCAGCCCTGTGGATGTCGAAATCCGGAACAGCCCGGCCCTGCCTGTCCAGTGGTGCGTCAAGCCCCATGACGAGGATGTTCACCCTGGTCCCGGGGACGGCCTCCGCCAGACTCACGAAATGGACGGGGTTCGTCAGCCCGCCGAGGAAGACATAGAGGGCCGCGGCGGCCACAAGAGCCAGGCCGACCAGAGCAAGACCTGCGAAGGCCAGCATGCGGGCGATCCTCCGGCCGCGCCGTCTTCGGTTCCTTTCCGTCCGACTGCGCGGGAAGAGCCCGATGTGCTCACTGTTCTCCCGCGCGGGCCTCCTCCGCCCGAGCAGCAGCGACAATCTGTTTCAGCCCCTCCAGACCTCCCGGCTTCCGTGCCGGCCGGTCGTCATCCGGTTTACATAATCCTAGGACGGTTTTTGTCCATTTTACTACATACCCTCGGCGCCCGCCAGCTCGCGGGGACCCTACAGCCGGACGGTCCCGGTCAGCCGCGGTAGAGCCCGTGTCGGCGGATGTACTCCTCAACGGCCTCCGGCACGAGGTACCTGATGGACCTCCCGCTCCTCGCCCGCTGCCGGATGTCGGTCGACGAGATTCCCATGGCCGGGACGTTCACCCGGAGTATGGACACCCCGTACCGCCTCTCGAGCTCCCTGAGCCCCTCCCGGACGGCTTCACGGGACAGGCCCGGCCGCTCCGCGGCGATGAAGGTGCACAGCTCGAACAGACGCTCCGGATGCCGCCAGGTGTCGATGTCGAGGATGGCGTCCGCGCCGGTGATGAAGTAAAGGCGGGTGCCGGAAGGATAGGAGGCCCTGAGTTCCTCGAGAGTGTCGACGGTGTAGGAGGGACCGTCCCTGTCCAGCTCTGCCCGGCTCACCTCGAAGCGGTCGTTCGACCGCACGGCCAGCTCCACCATGTTGTAGCGGTGCTCAGCCGGTGTGATGACCAGTCCCCGTTTGTGCGGGGGTTCCCGGGCGGGAACGAAGATGACCTTTGCGAGGCCGAACTGCTCGACGGCCGCTTCCGCTGTCACGAGATGGGCCAGGTGTATCGGGTCGAACGTCCCGCCCATCACACCTATGCCCGCCGGGGTCCGCTCTGGAGTCAAGTCCCCACCGCCCAGCATCACGTTGGTCTAAACCTACCACAGAGCAGGGGGAATCCCTTCGTGCGGAAGCCGCAGGGACGCGGCGGGCTGGCCGCGGCGCTACTCCGTGAAGTCGAACTCGAACCCGGCGATACGGACGGTGTCTCCCGGTCCGGCCCCGGCTTCCCGGAGGGCCCGAATCACCCCGCGTCTCCGCAGACGGTGATGGAGACGCCTCACCGCCGCCTCATGCTCGAGGTCGGTCATGACCACCATCCGCTCCACGTCCTCCCCGGACACCACGAAGACGCCGCCTTGACGGGTGACGGTGAAGCTTCGGCGTTCGGCCTGGGCCTCCTCCGGGGCCGGCTCGGGGGCTCCGCGGTCCGCGGCTCCCATCTGCCGCCGGCTCTCCACGGCCGCCCGCGACAGCTCGTCGGCCACAGCGTGAAGAACCCGGTCCAGGCCCTCGCCCGTGAGAGGCGACGCCCGGTAGACCTTTTCCGCATGACTCCTTCGGCGGAGATGGTCCTCCAGCCGGCGCGCCCTCTCCTCAGCCCCGTCGACATCGATCTTGGTGGCCACGACGATCTCGGGCTTCTCCGCGAGCGACGGGTCGTAGAGCCCCAGCTCGCCGCGCACGGTCAGGTAGTCCCCGACGGGGTCGCGTCCGGAGAGCGGAGAGACGTCGACAAGATGCACGAGAATCTTCGTCCGTTCAACGTGGCGGAGAAACCTGTCGCCCAGACCGCTCCCGGCGTGCGCCCCTTCGACAAGCCCCGGAATGTCGGCAAGGACGAACGAAGCTTCCGGCCGCCCGGGAACGGCCACCACGCCGAGGTTCGGGGCAAGGGTTGTGAACGGATAGTCGGCCACCTTCGGCCGGGCCGCCGACACGCGGGAGAGGAAGGTGGACTTTCCCGCGTTGGGCATGCCGACCAGACCGGCGTCGGCCAGGAGTTTGAGCTCGAGGACCAGAGTCAGGGCCCGGCCCGGCTCGCCCTTCTCGGCGAAGGTCGGTGCCCGTTCCGTCGAGGTGGCGAACCGGGCGTTGCCGCGCCCCCCGCGGCCGCCGCGCGCGACGATGAACCGCTGGCCGGGCTCGGTGAGGTCGGCGAGGAGACGCCTCTCCCCGCCCGTCACGTCCCACACCACGGTGCCCGGAGGCACCGGCACCACCAGGTCCCTCCCGCGGGCGCCGGAACGCTTCGAAGGCCCCCCCGGTCGGCCGTTCTCGGCGGAGAAGTGCTGCCTGTACTTGAAGTCCAGCAGTGTCCGGAGGCCCTCATCGACCTCCAGGATGACACTGCCGCCGTCACCCCCGTCACCGCCGCTCGGCCCCCCTCGGGGCACGTACTTCTCCCGGCGGAAGGTGACGGCCCCGTCCCCGCCGCGACCGCTTCTGACGAATATCCTCGCCTCGTCGACGAACATGGCTACCTGACGGTGACGACCAGCTCCACCTCTTCCCCCTCTTCCCCTCCGGGGTAGGCGATCCCCACACTGCCCTCCCGGGGCTGTCGGCACAGGGAGAAACCCGCCGAAGCCAGGGCGGCCTCGACGGCTTCGGGCGGAGGGGCCGCCCGGGCCGGAAGCCTCACGACGACCTCCGGGTATCCGCCGCCCGGTGGGCCCACCTCGACCCGTAGCTCTGAGACACCCTTCGCGGCCGCCTCACGGGTGACCACGCCGAGCACGGCCGACACGGCCGCGGCGAGGTCCTCGGCACCGGTACCAGGCGGTCCGACGGGACCCGTCCCGGCCGTCTTCTCACCGCCGTCCTCGGCGCACCACTTCCCTGAGAACCGGTCCTCGGCCGCCGCAACGGCCGCCGCGTGGACCGGGTCAACGTAGACGGCCGTCCCGAGGGACACGTGAACACCTTCGGACGCCGCCCGCTCCTTGGCCACGAGCAGGACGGCCTCAAGGTCGGGCAGGTCCAGGCGCCCGAGGGCCGCCTCCGCCTCGATGCGGGAGGTCACCAGGTCCAGGTGGGCGGAGGCCCTCTCCGTCCGGCCGAGTTCGAACCAGCCGCGAAGAACCTGGAGGTCGTTGACGAACCCGTGACGGAGCCCCCTCACAACCCTGACCAGGTCCTCGGCGGAGACGAGCGGCCGCGGCCGGCGCCGGTCACAGGCTATCCGGTTGAACCACCGCATGGGGCCAGAAGGCATGGGACCACTCCCCCGACAGGTCTAAGGGTTCCCCTGTCCGGCCTGTGCTCCTACCGCATCATAGCACTGCCGCCCGTGAACCTCCGCCGAAGCGGGCTCGGTCGTCCTCGGTCTCCGTGTACACCGAGCGGGAACCCGACAGGGTTCCCGCATCTCCCTCGCTCATGCTTCGCCGTCGGGCCGACCCCGGCGGCTCGCCTTCCGGCGCGCCGTCTGCCGGTTCGGGCCGACACACCGGCCTAGCCGGCCGACATCTCCGCCACCGGCTCGGTCATCCGGAGGTCCCCGGTCTCGACGGGGCGGACGCTGACCCTCTTCTTCCTCTTGCCGTGTCGCTCGAAGCTGACGTAGCCGTCGACAAGGGCGAACAGCGTGTCGTCACGGCCGCGCCCGACGTTCTCTCCGGGAAGGACCTTGGTGCCCCTCTGACGGACGATGATGGACCCGGTCGTCACCAGTTCGCCGTCGTGACTCTTCACGCCCAGGCGCTTCGAGTGACTGTCCCGACCGTTCCGGGTGCTTCCCATACCCTTCTTGTGAGCCATATAGACACCTCCTTGCCCTTTCCGGAGCGGAACCGCACCGGCCGCCGCGCCTAACCCTCTATCTCCTCGATGAGGACGCGCGTCTTGACCTGCCGGTGGCCTTTCTTCCGCCTGTAGTTCACCTTCGACTTGTACTTGAAGACGATGACCTTCTTGTCCTTGAACTCAGAGACGACCTTGCCCTTGGCACGGGCGCCCTCGACCACGGGGTCGCCGACCCTGACCTCCCCGTCGTCCTTCGCCAGGAGGAGGACCCTGTCGAAGACGACCTCGTCTCCCTCGTCCGCCTGGAGACGCTCGACGTCGATGACGTCTCCTTCCGTGACCCTGAACTGCTTGCCTCCGGTTTCGATGATGGCGTACACGGCAGACCTCCGAAAAACGAGCCCGGCGCGTCCCGTGCTGGCCGGAGCAGACCGGGCTGGTAAGAACAATTCAATCTAGCACGCAGGAAAGCTCGGTGTCAAGGGAGGCCGAGACGGCCCCGGCCTTAAGGCCGGAACCGCACCGAGCCGGGCGCGGCGCCCCCTCAATCCTGCGTCGCCTCGACCACCTTGGCCTTGGCGTAGGTCCGGTGGACCTTCGTCACCTCGACGCGCACCTTCTCCCCGACGAGCTTGGCCCCGCCCTCCACGTCGAGGACGTAGCCCTCGATCCGGGCGATGCCGTCCCAGAGGTTCGAGACGTGCGGCTCCTCCACCTTGACCTCGAGCACCTGCCCCGGCCGCACGGGGAGGGCCTTGGCTTCCACATCCTCTTTCGTCCCCACGGCCCTCACGACCATGTTCTCGATGTGACACTGGTCCGAACCGCGAATGTAGATGGATTTCCCCGTCTCGTTCTCCAGGGCGCGGAGGTTCGTCCCGCCGGCCCCGATGAGCAGGGCCGCCACGGAGGGGTGGACCTCGACGAGGATGGCCTCTTCAGGATTGCGCCTGAGGAGGGCCTTTATCTCGCGGCGGAGCTTGGCGGCCACGCTCTCCTCGGAGAGCACCCGTCCCTTTCCCTCGCAGTAGGGACAGGGCTTGTGGAGCATGTCGTCGAGCGACTGCTTGGCCTTCTTCCGGGTTATCTCCACCAGCCCGAGCTGGGTTATCCCCAGGACGTACGTCTTGGTCCGGTCGCGCTTGAGGTGTTCCTCCAGGGTCTGGAGCACCTTGCGCCGGTGGCTCGCGCTCTCCATGTCGATGAAGTCGGCGATGATGATGCCGCCGATGTCCCTCAGGCGGAGCTGGCGGGCGATCTCCCGCGCCGCTTCGAGGTTCGTCCGGAAGACGGTGTCGGCCAGGTCCGTGCTTCCCACGTATTTCCCGGTGTTGACGTCCACGGCGGTCAGGGCCTCGGTGCGGTCGATGACGAGGTAGCCGCCGCTCTTGAGCCACACCTTCCGCTTCACGGCCTTCTCTATCTCCGGCTCGAGGTTGTAGAGGTCGAAGATGGACCGCTCCCCGCTGTAGAAGAGCTCGACACGCCTCTTCAGGGAGGGGGCGATGTCGTCGAGGAGCTCCAGGACCCTGTCGTACTCCTGCTTGGAGTCTATGACGAAGCGGTCGACGTCCTCGGTGAAGGAGTCGCGGATGATGCGGTAGATGAGGCCCATGTCCTTGTGGAGAAGCTTGGGCGCCGGCCCTGAGCGGTAGCGCTCCTGAATCTTCTTCCACAGCCTCATGAGGAACTCGGCGTCCTGGGCGAGGTCCCGCTCGCTCTTGCCTTCGGCCACCGTGCGGACGATGAGGCCTACATTGTGCGGCCTTATCTTCTCGGCGATGCGCCGCAGCCTGTCCCGCTCGCGGTCCCCCTCGATGCGCCTCGAGACGCCGACGTAGTCGACGGTCGGCATGAGGACCAGGAACCGCCCCGGCAGCGTGCAGTGGGTCGTGACGCGGGCCCCCTTGGTCCCGATGGCCTCCTTGACGACCTGGACCATGATCTCCTGCCCGGGCTTCAGGATGTCCTCGATGGCAAGTTTGCCGTTCCGTCTCTCGTGCTCGACCTTGAAGTGGTCTTCGCTCTCCTCGTCGACGTTCTTGGCCGGGAGGGCGTCGCTCACGTACAGAAAGGCGTTCTTCTCCAGGCCGATGTTCACGAAAGCGGCCTGCATGCCCGGAAGGACGTTCTCAACCTTGCCTTTGAAGATGCTGCCGACCGTTCTCTGTCCGCTGGGACGCTCGTAGTAGATCTCGACCAGCCGGCCGTCCTCAAGGACGGCAGCCCGGGTCTCACCCGGTTCGACATTCACCAGAATCTCTGTCTGCACTTCTGTCACTCCTGAAAGGGGCCTGTGGCCCGAAATCAGAAACCGCAAACCTTTGGAAGCCCGCTCTCCGGTGTCACGCGGCGACGTCGCCGGCCGCGCCGCGATGTCCCCTCTCACCTCAGACCGAGCCTCACGGCTGAGACCTGCCCGGGCCCCGCTCCCGGGTCGAGGCCGAGCTCCCGCCACAGGAGAGCGGCGACCTCCTCCGGACGCCCGACACCGTGCCCCGTCAGGGCCAGCTCCATGTAGAGGACGACCTCGTCTCCCGCGACCTCGCGGGCCTCGAGCCGCCGGACCAGGGGGCGGACGTCGACCACCTTCGCCCTCACCGGCCCGTCGCCGGCCCCACCTCTCTCCCTCGTGACCTCGAGGCGGTCCCGGCCGAGGAGCCGCGCCGCCGCCTCACGCCACTCGCCGAGGCTCCTCCCGCCCGCGGAGACCCGGACGAGATAGGTCCCCGTGTCCAGCTCGGACATCAGGGAAGGGCCGTGTGGGGTGACGTAGCGGGCGTCGTGCACGGTGAGACCCTCCGGGAGGGACCGGTTGAGCCTCCCGGCGACCTCTTCCGGCGGAACACGTCTCTTAAGCTCCATGTCAAGGTACTCACCGAGGCCGGCCATCCCCACCGGCAGGGGCCAACCGTAGGCTATCCTCGGCGCCGGACTAAAGCCCTCACTCATGGACACCGGAAGACCGGCGCGCCGCACGGCCCGCTCGAAGGCGCGGATGAAATCGAGATGGGAGATGAAACGCAGGCGGCCGGTCTTGGAAAAGCACAGCCTGAGCCGCCACCGGGGGGACCCGTGCACCGGGCTGCCCGCCGTCACGTGCCGTCACCCCCGGTCTTCCCCCGCCCGGCCCTGTCGGCCAGAAGGGTTTCCGCCCCGGTGGACCCGCAGACACCACACCCCGAGCAGGCCGACCACCGGCAGTCCGGCGTGGCCTCGCCGGCGAAGGCCTTCTCCCGCTCGCGCCAGAGGAAGCGCTCCTCGACTCCGCTGGAGAGGTGTGACCACGGGAACACCTCGTCCGCGCTCCTCTGGCGGTTGGCGTAAAAGGCCGGGTCGAGACCTTCAACCTGGAAGGCCTCTTCCCAGATGTCAGGGCGGAAGTGCTCCGTCCAGCCGTCGAACCGGGCCCCCCGACGCCACGCCGCAAGGACGACGTCGGCCACCCGGCGGTCACCGCGGGCGAGGACGGCCTCGAGACGGGCCATCTGGGGGTTGTGCCAGTCGACCTTGACCCGCGGCCGCTTCCGGCGCCGCTTCCCCCCGGCTCCGCCGCCGTCGCCCAGGGCCTCTCTCACCAGCCTGACGCGCCTTGTGGCCTCTTCAGGAGTCACCTGCGGCTCCCACTGGAAAGGCGTGTGCGGTTTGGGCACGAACGTGGCCAGGCTCAGCGTCAGAGAGAGCGGGCGCCGCGAGACCATGTTCCCCGTTCCCCGCTCCCGGTAAACCCTCTGTACCTCCGCGGCCTGGGCGGCGATGGCCTCCACGTCCTCGTCCGTCTCGGTGGGCAGACCCACCATGTAGTAGAGCTTGACCCTGTCCCAGCCGGCCTGGAAGGCGGCTCCCACCGCCGACAACAGGTCCTCCTCTGTCACGCCCTTGTTGATGACCGCCCGCAGGCGCTCCGACCCGGCCTCCGGCGCGAAGGTCAGGCCGGTCTTGCGGACCTCCTGTATCTTAGACGCGAGGTCGACCGCGAATGTGTCGGTTCTTAACGACGGGAGGGAGACGCCAATCCCCCGCTTCCTGTGCTCTGCGACAAGCTCCCGCAAGACGCGGGCCACCGGTCCCCAGTCGCACGTCGACAGAGAGGCCAGGGAAACCTCCTCGTAGCCGGTGCTGGCGAGGATGTCCCTCACCGCCCTGACGACCTCGGCCCCGCCACGCTCCCTCACCGGGCGGTAGATGACGCCCGCCTGACAGAAGCGGCAGCCACGCGTGCAGCCCCTCATGACCTCCACGGCGGCTCGGTCGTGAACCGTCTCGATGAGGGGCACGACCGGGGCCGACGGGGGCGGGAGCCGCGAGAGGTCGTCCACGACCCGCTTGACGACGGGGACCTGTGCGGCCGGGTCGGTGGGCTCGACCCGGGCCACCGTCCCGTCGTCGCGGTGGGTGACCTCGTAAAAGGACGGGACGTAAACCCCTGGCACCCGCGCCAGGGCCTCAAGGAGGTCGCGGCGGTCGCCGTCGGGCCGCCGCGGGTGGGTCTTCCGCCATTCCCGGTAGGCCTCGACGAGGTCGCCCACCCCTTCCTCCCCTTCCCCGAGGAGGAAGAGGTCGAAGAACGGCGCGAGAGGCTCCGGGTTGAAGGCACACGGGCCACCGCCCACGACCAGCGGGTCGTCAGGCGCCCGGTCCGCGGCCAGGAGCGGTATCCCGGCGAGGTCGAGGAGGTTCAGGACGTTGGTGTAGGTCAGCTCGTACTGGAGACTCACGCCCAGGAAGTCGAACTCACGGACAGGCACACCGGACTCCAGGGCGAAGAGCGGAAGACCAAGCCGGCGCATCTCCGCCTCCATGTCCACCCAGGGCGAGAAGACCCTCTCCGCGACGGTGTCCTCCCGCGCGTTGAGGACGTGGTAGAGGAGTCCGAGACCCAGGTTGGACATGCCGACCTCGTAGACATCGGGGTACGCCAGGGCGAACCGGACCTCGACAGACCGGTGGTCCTTGTGGACGGCGTGGAGCTCACCGTCGAGATAGCGGCCGGGCCGGGTGACCCGACGGAGAACCTCCTCGGGGACGGGGAGGTCCGGGCCCGCCGGCCGGTCAGAATCGCGAAGAGAAGTCAAGGAACCGCCTCCGGGGTCATGGTCCTGTGCGGGGAGCCTGTCTAGAGCATTATAACCCAAACCCCGGCGGCTGGCACGGAGGCCCGTCTGGGGCCCCGCCGGCACGGGGAACGTCCGCCGCGCCGGTCGGCCGGCGCCCGCGTCACGGGCCCTCCGAGAGCCCCTTCATCCGCATGGGGTCGACCGGCTGCCCCGAGACGATGACCTCGAAGTGGCAGTGCGGCGATGTCGCCTTCCCGGTCATTCCGACCTTGGCTATCTCGTCCCCCTGGTCGACGATGTCCCCGACCTCGACGGTGACCTCCGAGGCGTGGGCGTAGAGGGTCACCACCCCCTGGCCGTGGTCGATCTCCACCACCTTGCCGTAGGACTCGTCCTCGTCGACGAAGAGGATCTCGCCCCCGAGCGCGGCGAGGATGGGCGTGCCTTCGGGAGCCGCGATGTCGATGCCGGTGTGGAAGGCCACCTCACCGGTCACCGGGTCGGGGCGGTAGCCGAAGCCCGAGGTCACCGTGCCTCCCGGGACGGGGAAGATGAACACCGCGTCCCGGGCGGCGTCCTCCCCGGTTCCCCCGCCTCTCAGGCGGTCCCAGAGGTCAGGGAGGAACTTCAGGTTCTCGGCCATCTTGCGGCTCAACTCGCCCGACAGCACCTCCCGCGTCGCCGCCCTGAAGTCGTAGTCGGTGGTGAGGTAGTATATGAGCTCTTGCCTGATTCCGCTCAGAAGAGGGCTGGAACTCTTGAGAACGGCGAACCCGAGGAGAAGGACGAGAAGAGCCCCCAGAACCTGCCGGCCGAGCCAGGAGTAGTCCCAGGCGGCCGTCGAGAGGCGGGCCCAAAGCCCCCGGCGCCGGGGCCTCCGCGACCTGAGACGCCGGGCGGCCGGGGTGATGTAGCGCGGCGGTGTCCTGTACCTGCGGGGAGAGCCGAGCACGGCCACGACACGACCTTCCGGGACGGACTTGTCTCGTGTGGAAGTTATATGTGCCGGCCCGGCGTCTTTATGAGGACCCGCCGACCCGGGCCGACGCCTTCCATCCGGCCTTCCGCCGCGTCTGGGCCCGGCCCTCCGCAGGCCTGGCGTCTACCTGGGGTCTCTACCCGGCGGCGCGGTGCCTGGCCCCGTCCAGCAGGAGAGGAAGGTCCGCCAGCGGACCCCTGTGGTCGGGGGTGCAGGGGCGCTTCCCGCGGTGGATGATGTTGGGCTCCACCAGGTAGGTCACGATGCCGACGTCCTGGGCGGAGAGGTCCTCCTCGACGTCGTTGCCGACCATGAGGCACTCCGAGGCCTGACAGCCCAGGTGCGAGACGATCTCCTCGTAGTACTGCGGGTGCGGCTTGCAAAAGTGCATGTTCTCGTAGGTCGTCACGAGGGCGAAGGGCAGGTCCTCCAGACCGGCCCAGCGCAGCCGCTCTCGTATGGCGACCTCGGGGAAGACGGGGCTCGTGGCGATGACCGCCCGGCGGCCGCTGTCGATGACGGACTGGACGACCTCGCGGGCGCCCTCGACAGGCTTCGCGTAGCGCTGGAGCTTGGGGAACTCCTCCCGGTAGAAGGCCTCGAAGACGGGCATAAGGACCTCAGGCCCGACGTCGAGGCCGTCGAAGAAGGCGGCGGCGAAGGCCTCCGCGTTGGTGACCGAGGCGTCGAGGTTGTTTATCATCGCCATCGTGGACCTCATGAGCCTCGGTATGAACTGGTCCGGCTCGATGTACCGGGAGACGCGGGCGGCCACCGCATCGAAGTAGGCCGGGAAGAACGCCTCCACGTCGACGTCGAGCAGGGTCCCGTCGAGGTCGAAGAGGACCGTCGTGATGCGCCCCAGGTCCGTCTCTCGAGCCTTACCCACCACCATGCTTCCCCCCTTGCCGGTGTCAGCCATAGGGTCGTCTCTTTCTCCAGCGGGGCCCCGTCTTCCTACGCCCGGACCGAAGAGCGAGGCGTCCGGACCCGGCGGGCTAGACAGGGCCGATGGCCCGCGAGAGGATGACCCCCGTCCCGGGGTCACGCTCCTCCCGCCGGCGGAAGCCGTACTTGGCGTAGAGCCAGTAGGGATTGGAGCCGGCGAGGTCTTCGTATCTCCCGTAGGCCTCGACATGGCGGAAGCCCGCCTCCTGTGCGCGGGCCGCGAGCTCGCCGAGCAGGGCCTCCAGGAGGAACTCCATCACGGGGTGGCGCCTCTCGCCCGCGGCCACCTCGAGACAGGCGACCGTCAGGACCTCTTCGTCAGACCCCCAGAGGCCGCACACGAACCCCGCGCGGGCGGCCACAGGCCGCGGGTAGACCTCCAGGAGTCCGGCGAGCCTCTCCCCGTGCCAGACCCCCACCCCGAAGAACCCTCCCGGGAGGTCCAGGCTCTCCAGCCACCGCCGCTTCCTCCCCGCGCCCGCCTGGGCCGCCGAGGGCCGCGGAGCCATCCCCGACGGATGCCTCCTCAGGCACAGGTCGAGGCCTGCCTCAATCTCGTCCACCATGAGCGGCCGGGTGACGAGTCCCTCGAGGCCGGTCCGGTAGTCGGCCAATCTCGGAAGCGCTATATAGTAGGGAGTCGGCCGGTCCGCCTCCGGTCCGGTGAGGCCGGAAGCCTGCGGCCCGACGCCCTCCGGCCGGGCACTCCCCGGCGGCCGGCCGGTCCCGCGGTGCTCCGCCGGCCCCGGGTCCGTCATGGACAGGCTTTCCCCGCGGCGTGCAGCTTCTCCGCCCAGAGCCCTGGACACGGCATCCGCCAGAAGGCCCGGCGCGAGCGGGACTCCTTCCCCCACCGGCTCGCCGTCGACGAACACCCGCAGGAAGACGTTACGGACCAGGGGCAGCACGGGGGTTCCGACCGCAGGCCCCGTCGCGGCCGCGCCCCCGCCTTCCCGACCGCGACCGCGCGCCACCAAGCCGCCGGACCTCAGCAGCTCCCAGGCCCTCTCCGGTTCGTCCCACAGGTCGTAGGTCCGAAGCTCGACGTCGGCCGCAGCGAGCTCCTCCTCGAGCTCCGCGAGCCATTCCGAGCACCACGGGCACTGAGGAGAGTAGACGGCCTCGACGAGCGGCTTCCGCCTGGCACCGCCGGCGCGGTCGTACAGCGCGGCGGCAGCGATGTCGTCGTCGGTCGGAGGGTCGGACATCTCCCGGACCACGTAGAGCCGGGCGACCTCTGTCTCGCGCTCGCGCAGGTGCCTCATCACGGCCGTCAGCACGGCCGAGCCCACACCCCGGCGCCGGAAGGCCGGCAGGACGTGCACCCCGCCGAAGAGCTCCGCCGACTTCCCCCTCACGACCAGGAGGACCGACCCGACCGGCCGACCGCCGAGATAGGCCACGAAAGGCAGGAGCCTGCCCTGACCCTGAGCCCTCTCGAGGAAGCGCACGGCCTCCTCCCGGGTGATGTAGCCCTCCCAGGTCCGGGCCATGATGCCCGCCGCCACCTTCAGCCCGCGAACAGGGAGGAGCCTTATCTCGAGCTCCGGGCGTGACGCGGGCCGCGGCATCTCCCCTTCGAGGTTCCACACCCACCTCAAGGCCTTTCCCTCCCTGTTGTCAGACTTCTCTGTCCAATCTTCCCCTCCTCCAGGCCGTGCCGCTCCGCCTGCCGCCTGCCTTATGGCGCGCCCCGCCACCGCGAGCCGCTGACCCGAGCGGTGAGTGCCTGCCGCCAGCCGGCGCTCCGGTCCGCGCCCTGGGGTGGGCGCCCGGCCGCCCCGCCGCGGGGCGAAGGTGTTCCCGCCCACGCGATGGAATAACCGGCTGGGGGAGGCGAGACACATGCCGGAAAGGTCGGAAACAGTGTTCGTCGTCGTCAACCCGGCGTCGGCCAACGGGTCGACGGGGAGGATGTGGCCGGCCATCTCCCGGCTCCTCCGGGAGGCCGGCCTTGAGCACGAGGCCTGCCTGACGAGCGGGCCCCTGGACGCCGTCGGCATCACCAGGCAGGCCCTTGCCGAGGGCTACCGCACCATCGTCGCCGTCGGCGGCGACGGAACGGTGAACGAGGTCGTCAACGGGTTCTTCGACGGGGACCGGTGGCTGGGAGACGGGGCCCGGCTCGGCTTCATCTGCCGCGGGACCGGCTGCGACCTCATCAAGACCCTGGGTCTTCCCAAGGACGAGCGCCAGGCCGTCGAGCGTCTCAGGGCCGGCCGCACTACACGTATCGACCTCGGCCGGGTCCGCTTCACAGGACACTCCGGCCGGGAGGAGGTCCGCTACTTCGCCAACATCGGGGACCTCGGACTCGGTGGCGAGACGGTCGCCCGGGTGAACCGGACGACGAAGGCCTTCGGCGGGTTCTTCTCCTTCCTCTGGGGCACCCTCGCCACCGTGGCCACCTACCGTAACAAGGACATCGAGCTGGTCATCGACGGCGGAGAGCCCATCCGCGGCCGGATGAACTCCGTCGTCGTGGCCAACGGGCGCTTCTTCGGGGGCGGGATGGAGATCGCTCCCCAAGCGGTCATGGACGACGGCCTCTTCGATATCGTCGTCCTCGGGGACATCGGCCGCCTCGAGCTCGTCGCCAA
>ENA-OSAI01000393-OSAI01000393.1-marine-sediment-metagenome-genome-assembly--contig:-NODE-393-length-18208-cov-12.567069_pt1 | contig 18208 bp, 17 predicted proteins | sample MGYA00237871_ERZ529316 | MGnify/ENA primary metagenome ERZ529316 (study PRJEB26369, sample SAMN03142814) | marine sediment metagenome | biome: marine; feature: borehole; material: sediment...
GCATAGCGTGTGGTTTTAAGTACCTGACCTTTAGTGGTCAGGTATAAATAAAAAAGGTTTGATAAATCAAACCTTTAATGCATACCCATACCACCATGCCAACCGTCTTCATCTTCATGGTAGTCATTGCTTCCATGATTGTGATAATCAATGTCATTATCATCCAAGAAATTCATTAGATCGTTCATGAAATCATATCTGATGTCATAATCATCATCAAGTTCTTCAATACTAATCTCATACTTGACAAGTAACTCATCAATCTTTGCTTGAACCAAAATTAGATCTTCATCAGAAAGATCCTCTAACATATGCTCTAGAAAATCACCATCTCCATGACAACCTCCACCCATATGTCCATAGTATCCTTCATTCATATGTTCATAATACTCATTGTTATCATTCTCAAACATTTCTGTGTCAGCAAGTTTGTCTACTCCAAAACCAAAACCTGCACCAGTTAATAATACCATACCTATTTTAAAAATATTCATCTTTTCTTCTCCTTTAGGGTAGTTTTTAATTCTTGATATTCTTCAATACTAATTTCACCTTTAGCAAGTCTTTCATCCAGATGATTATCTGCGCTCTTTCCTTGAAGAGAATTTATATTCAATTTGCCTCCAGCTAAAACATATACTAATACTCCTATTATTACAAACCATAAAACCATCATACGATCACCTACTCTCCTATACTACAACTATGACTATGACATGATTCACATTCGTCTAATACTAAATCCCGACAACTCTCTGGCACTTCTGTTTTTCCATTAAGATATGTTGCTCCTACAAATAAAAGCACAACTCCAACTATTATTGCTATTCCTATCATTTGTTTTGAATAGCTTCTTTTATTCTTTTGTAGTCTTCAACAGAAACTTCACCTTTAGAAAGACGCTCATCCAATATTGTCATAGAATTATTTTTGGATATCGGTTTTACAGATAATAGAGTAATTGTAGATACAATAATCACTGTATATGCTACAAATACCAAACCACCATTTAGATAATACATCACTCTTGAGTAATCATCATAATATCCATAGTGATGATTCATCATCATTCCAAACTTGTAGTTTGAGAATAGATAGTTATAAAACAAATATCCTATTGAAATACTTAATAAAAAATAAATTAGTCCTTTTTTCTTTCTCATTTTTACCACCCACTTAGATTGTATACCCTAAATATTAAAGAAATGTGAAGATTACAACATAATTGTAAACTTCACATTTTCATTTAATATATCTGCACTGATAGATCCCCCAACTGTGCCTAATAGAAGCCTGCACAAGTATAGTCCATATCCTTTTCCGTAACTATTATCATTTTCACTTAAGCTACCGCGATACTCTTTATTGAATAATTTATCAATTTCGATATCCGTAATGTTCTTAGGAGTTGAAACAAATTCTATCTGAACTCTTTCATTATTAGTTAAATTCACTTCAAAAACAGATGAACTTCTAGAATAATAATATGCATTTGAAATCAAGTTATCAATTACTCTCACAAAATCCTTCTCACTCCATTTGATTTTTATATTTTTTTCTATATTTAATGCTATTGAAATCTCTTTGTTTTCAAATATTGAAAAATATTCTTCAATCTTCTCATTCAGTATTCTCGATATATTTATCTCTTTAGATGTCTCTCTCTTATTATCTTCAATAATATCATTTAGTAAATCATTGATTCTAACTGCTGCTTCAAACGATGTTCTAGCGTCTTTTTCACTCAACTCTTTAGACTTGAGTACATTCTCAAAGTAGGAATATACAAGTGTAAGTGGAGTCTTAATGTCATGAGCCAATCCTTTCATGTTCATTGATTTCTGTTCAGTCAGTAAATCAATACTTTCCAAATATTTTGTGATAATCTTATATATATGCTCAAACTCAGTGTGATTAAAGTTGCTTTCATTAAATTTTTTATTATCAATAAGCCTTAGTACATTTTTTATGTCTTCATCTATTTCTTTTGTAGTATGTCTATTATTGCGTATCAAAATGAAAATCGAAAGCAAATAAATAATAAGCAGTGATCCGTTTACATATATAGTGTTTAACTCGATTGCGTTAACAGTTATACTGTCAGTATTATCAATAAAAATTGTAAATGTACCTTTCATAGTGTTAATTTGATACTGGCTAGTATAAAGATGAGCTACATCAGAAGAGTAAATCATATTCTCATTTTCATCCAACACTTCTATATTCACTTGGTGTATATGAGTGTAATGTTCTATATATTCCAATGCAATTGAAACATCATTTTCATTTATTAGATGTGTAGTTAATTGTAGAAATGCATTGTTTTCTTCAGATACCTTGTTAACCAGATAATTGTTGTTAATAATATATAGTGCTACATTTATGATTAGGAAGACAATTGTAATTATTATAGATAGAACTATGATGTTCTTTTTAAATTTTTGATTAATAGACTTATTCATCCATTTCTCCAATAAATGAATAGCCTAATCCATAAACAGTTTTTATTAATTCTTTGTCATAGATTGTTTTAATTTTTTTGCGAATATTTCTTATATGAACATCAACAACTCTATCGAATACCTCATCATCAAATGTGTAAAGCATATCTAAGAATTGTTCTCTAGTTATAACTTTATTATTTTCTTGAATCAACAACCGTAACATTTGGTATTCAACGCTTGTCAAAGATATTGTTTCATTATTAATCACAATGTGTGTTTTTCCCTCTTGAAAAACTATTTCTTTTTTATTAAATGTAGTTATATTCTCTTTGAAGTCTTTCTTATTGAATAGATTTTCCAACTTTATAATTACTTCTTCCTCTAAAAAAGGTTTGAACAAATAGTCATCGGCACCCTTCTTCAGACCTTCAATCTTATCTGGACTGGTTGTTTTTGCAGAAATGATTATTATGTGAACATTAGAATCCTTTCTGATTTCCTGAATAAACTCTTCTCCAGACATAATTGGTAACATTAAATCAGTTAATATACAATCAATATGATTGTTCTTGAAATCATTTAATGCATCAAACGCATTGAAAGAAGGAAACACATTGTATCCTTCTTTTAACAATATATTTGTAAGTATTTTGCTAATATCTTTATTGTCCTCTAAAACAATAATGTTTCTCATAATACCACCCTTTACTTGTAAATCTTAAATCTCCTCAGTCTCAATACTTCTAGATTATAGGTATAGAACTAAAACTCATAGCTACAGATGCAAAAATGGGGTCTAGTCATGGTCCTCATAATGCAAACAATAGTACAGCGGCTAATGAGGGCACTGCAGGGTTACATTCTCATTTCAAAATGGATTCTCTTTAATATTTCGAATTGTACTTTTTGAGACCTTTTATGCTGTTACAATATTCATTATATCACTTTTCATTAAAACTATGTCAGCAGATTCCAATGCAACATCTGTTCCAAAATAAATTGCAGTACCATTATTGCCTTGTGCAAAGACGGGTCATCATTATATCCTTCTCCTACCATCACTTCAACATGTCATTTCTTTAATTTATCTTCATGAAAACCTTTGTATCCTTTTCTAACCTTGCCTAGAATACACATTAAATATTAAGGAAATATGTATTGTGCCTATATGAATAATTTGGAAAGTGTTTTATTGGTTCTAAGTAATTGTAGTGCTTTAGTCCTGTTTTTTTCATCACTCAAAATAGTATATCTATTTTTTTTAATAGTAGGTGCAATCAGTATAGCATCTTCTAAATCTTTTCTTTGAATCCCTAACCCCTTTACAAAGTCCCAAAACCCAGTTACCCTAAAAAACTTATCGATCTCTGAACTTCTATTATCCTGAAGTAGACTGACGATATAAGTCGAAATTCCTACTTGTATACCATGGGGGAAATTGTTTCCGCCTAACAACTGATCTAAAGCATGACTTATAAGATGTTCTGATCCACTAGAAGGTTTCGACGACCCGGCAATCTCCATCGCAATTCCACTCATACTTAATGATTCAACTAAATGTGTTATAAATCTCTCGGACCTAATGTCATCAAATTTCAAATTCAACAGTGCTTCTATACTTTGTAATGAAACCATAGCAGAAAAATCATCGCTTTTTTCATTCTTATGTGTACTGTCGATATTCATATCATACACCGCGGTAATATTTGATACGCTGTCACCAATGCCAGAAATCAACATATGAGTGGGACAATTCATTATAATATCAATATCTAACACAATTCCATAAGGCATTTTAGCCGGAACACTTACCCTCCTATTATTTATATATAAGGAAGAAAGTGGTGATGAGAATCCATCATTTGATGGTGAGGTCGGGACACTTAACCAAGGTATTTTATTTAAATAGCTTATATATTTTGTCCTATCTATTATACTGCCTCCACCTATCCCAACTAAAAACTCAGTTTTTTGATCTAAACTATACGCTATATTCATCAACTCATCAATTCCTGTATTTGGCTCGATAATAACGTATTTAAAATCAATTCCAAGACTTACCGTTATTGATTTGATTTGATCGTGTAAAATTCCAAACATATTTTCATCAAGAATAAATATTACTTCTTCAACTTTCTCATCATTTATGATGAATTCGATATCTCTGAATGCGCCTTTTCCAATTCTTAATATATTAGGAATTGAAATCTTGTGTGTGATACTCTTCATTCTACCACTCCTTATTGTAATTCTACTATTTATTTGTAGTATATTCTATTAATATTAAGTAATTATGAACATTACTACCTATTAAATAAGTTTACTTAATATTTCTTTCACATTTTTGTGCTATTGTACTGTTAAAGGAGGTAATTATGAATTTATTTTATAGTGTTAAATCTGATTACAATTTTGATATGACAATGCGAATTCTAAGAAATGGTCTTACACAGAAAAAATTCACGGTTCTTGCAGAATTTAATCTTGCACAAAAATTACAAGCTAATAATTTACCATACGAAGACGAATTACTTGTCTTAGAGGTGTGCAACCCAACATATGCTTTTTCAGTATTAAGTACAAAGCCTAAATCAAAATATTTACTACCGTGTAGAATAACTGTTACTGGAAGTGATGTAGTTTCTGTGGGTATGTTGAACTATAATGATTTCTCTAGTTTGGGGTATCACCTTAGTAAGTCAGAATCATATGTTTTAAATGAGATTAAAGACATATTAAATCAAGTAGTAAACAAGAAGGTGAGCTGATTATCAATTACGCAAAAACCTAGTTCTTAAAAAGCTAGGTTTTTTGTATAAACTTGTTCGAATGTTTTCATTATAATTTCTTGCAATATATTGTATACTTCACAATTCCTTAATATTTATATTCTAATGTAATTTAAGTAATATAACCAAGAATGAAGAAAAAAATGAAAAGACGCAAAAGAAGAAGAAATAATGATAAGTTTATACGAAATGTCTTCATTGTATTTGGAATTGTATTGAGCTCGTTAATTGCAATGGTGATTTTTTTAATATCACATCTGATGATCTTAAATATAAGGACTTCCCAAAGATAGGTTCATATGAGGAAGTTAATCAAATACAAGACGAAACATATTTACTATATTTCTACTCTGAAACATGTCCTTACTGTAATCAAATTAAAGATAGATCATTAAACTTCTTTGAAGAACACAAAGATGAGCTACCTGTTTATTTGCTGGATGCAGATAGAATAAGAGGTTCCAAAGATAGCCTTAATCTTCCTTATGGTGAAAGTTTAAAATCAACTCCCACCTTGATGGTAGTGCAAAACGGCATTATTATTGACTTTCTAGTAGGAACTATAGAGATTACAGAGTATTATGATGGATTTTCATAATTCTCATAAAGAAATGAATAGACCTAAGAAAGTATAATATCATTTGTAATAGCAATGATTTGACGTCGAAGACATAACCTTAAAATTGTACATCAAAAAGTACAGGTTTTATGCCGATTTTCCAATTTAAATAATATTTTGATCCTAACCATTAGAAAGGCACATCAAACAATGTGCCTTTTTAATTTAATTAACCTTTAAACAACCTTGCATTGAATGCAACAATAACTGTACTTAGTGACATCAAAACAGCTCCTACTGCAGGACTTAATACTATTCCTATGGGAGCCAAAACTCCAGCTGCAAGAGGTATAGTTACTATATTATATCCTGCAGCCCACCAAAGGTTTTGTTTCATTTTCTTATATGTTGATTTTGACAAGGAAATTAGTGAAACAACGTCATTTGGATCACTTCTAACTAAGATCACATCTGCTGAATCAATTGCAACGTCTGTTCCAGCTCCGACTGCAATACCCAAATCTGCAGTGACCAATGCTGGTGCATCATTAATACCATCACCTGTCATTGCGACTTTTTTATATCTAGCTTTAAGTTCATTTATAACTTCTGCCTTTTGATGTGGTAGTACTTCTGCATAAACTTCATCCAGTCCTAGCTGTTCTGAAACCCAGTTTGCAACTTGTTTGTTGTCCCCTGTTAACATTACTGTTTTTATGTTCATTGCTTTTAACTCTTTAACTGCATTAATTGCGGACTCTCTAATTTCATCCGCTAATGCATAAAATCCAATCAACTTATTATTTAGAAGAACAAAAGATATGGTTTTTCCTTGTGTTGCAAGTTCATTATATTTACTATAGTTATATTCTATATTATTCTCTTTCATATATCCAGGACTGATAACATGAACCTTTTTGTTACCAACTGTACCTGTAATTCCTTTTCCAGTAATCGAATTAAATTTCTTAACACTTAGCAATTTAGTGTTTCTTTCTTGGGCACTTTTTAATAACCCCAAAGAAAGCGGATGGCTCGATTTAGCCTCTAAGGACGCTGCGTACTTGAATAATTCAGACTCATCATATCCTTCTTCTAATACGATATCAGTAACAATAAATGATCCTTTTGTCAGAGTACCGGTCTTATCAAACACAACTGCTCCAAGATTCCTAGCCTCTTCAAAGTTAGCTCTATTTCTTATTAAAAGACCATTCTTTGCAGAAATAGCAGTAGATCTTGCTATCACCAAAGGTGCAGCTAATCCTAATGCATGTGGACAAGCTATTACCATAACAGTCACCATTCTCTCAAGTGCATAGTTAACATCTTTACCAATAATACTCCATACAATAAAGGTTACAACACCCACAGTAACAGCTACATAAAATAATAGTCTTGCTGCTTTGTTAGACAAATCCTGTGTTCTGGATTTAGATTCCTGTGCTTCTTTAACAAGTTCAATTACTTGATATATATATCCATCTTTACCTGCCTTGTTCACAATAACAGTTAGGCTACCTTGTCCATTTATAGATCCACCAATTAGTTGATTGTCTACTCTTTTAGTAACCGGTAACGATTCACCTGTTAACATGGATTCATCTACCGTTGATTCACCATCTATTACAATACAATCAACAGGAATCTTTTCACCTGGTTTAACCAATAGTTTATCTCCTGTTTTAACAGCATCGGTGTTAATAGTTACTATCTTACCATTTGGATCAATTAGATGTGCTTCATTTGGTATTAGTTTAACTAACTTTTCAAGAGCATTAGAAGCACTTAAAACTGATTTCATTTCAATATAGTGTCCAATAAGCATTATATCTATCAATGTAACTAGTTCCCAGAAGAAGTTACTTCCATCAACCACAAAGACAGTTAGTGTACTATATAAATATGCAACAATAATCGCCAATGCAATTAGCGTCATCATTCCAAGATTACGTTTTTTTATCTCCTGTATAGATCCTTTTAGGAAAGGTTTACCTCCATATAAGAAGACAAATGTTGATAATATAAACAAAATGTAACTATCTCCAATAAAACTAAATGAAAACCCAAAGAAGTTCTGAATCATTGGTGAAAGCAAGAGAATTGGTACAGTTAGCATCAAACTAACAAAAAATCTTTTCTTATACTCCGATATCATTGCAGAATGATCGTGTCCAGAATGATTATGTTCTTTATGATTGTGTTCTGCATGATTGTGTTCTGCATGATTGTGTTCTGCATGATTGTGTTCTGCATGATTATTGACGTTTTTTTTCATAGTTGTTTCCTCCATATTGAATTTTTGTTCATTACATCCAACAATCAAATAAAATAAATCATCTGTAGATCATTGGTTGACTTTTTTATAATTATTACATTTAAATGTTAAGGAAATATGTGTATCGCAAATATAAAATTCACAACTCTTCACTACCTTTACTACCTTAAAAATTCATATATATCACTTCTCTTGCGCTCCTTGTATAGATGGACATGGTACAGAACCGTATGAGCAAAACACACAACAATCTCCGGGTTTAGGAGTTATCATCTCACCACAATTCTTACAAATGTAAAAATACATGCACTAGTCTTCTGGCATCTCCAACCTTTCTTGAATCCCACAAATCGGACATGTCATTGTGCAATTTTTTTCGATATCTGCCACCTCTTTTCTTATCATATTAATTGTATCACAGTTTATGTTTCTATAAAAGGTGTATGCAAAAATGAAGTACTTTTAATATCTTCATATTTCCTTAATATTTATTAGTTACTATTTAGACACCCCCCAGGAGGGAGTATGAAATTAAAGGAGAATTATATGAAAAAAAATGAGAATACTTTAGATTTTAAAATTGAAGGTATGACATGTAGTACTTGTGCGAATACAGTTGAAAAGAAATTAGACTCACTTGAGGGTGTTACTATCGCTAATGTAAACATAGCAACTGAGAAGGGCCATGTTGTTTTTGACAGTACAGTAGTAGATGAAACATCTATCTATAAAGCAGTGTCTGACGCTGGTTATAAGGCAATTGAGAATGTTGTAAACAACATTGAGAAAGTTACTCTAAAAGTTGACAATATGACATGTTCAACCTGTGCATTTAACATTGAGAAAGTTCTAGATTCTTTAGAGGGAATCAAAACTGCTAATGTGAATTTTGCTGTTGAGAAGGTTACAATTGAGTACGACAAATCATTACTTAGATTAATTGACATTCAAAAGAGTGTATCTGAAATTGGATATGAAGTAAGACTTGACAATGATGATAATACTGTTGATGAAGATGAGATTAAAATCAAGAAAGCTGCAAAGAAAATGTGGATTTCTATAGCATTAACATCAACTATTATGATAATAATGTTGATCCATATGTTTTTAACACCAGTGCCTGGTTATCTATTTATAACCGCTACACTTGGGATTCCTATTATATTCGGTACAGGTTTACATGTTCATAAAGGTAGTTTTAAAGCATTAAGAAACTGGAGTCCTAACATGGATGTGTTAGTAACTCTTGGATCTTTACCGCCTTATTTAATTGGTTTACTCGGATTTTTCATTCCAGTTACAACCTTTATCGAAATGGCTACAACTATCATGACTTTCCATTTAATCGGTAAATATCTTGAAATAAAGGCCAAAGGACGCGCATCACAGGCAATTAAGAAATTGTTGGAAATGGGTGCTAAGACTGCAAAAGTGATTATAGACGGAAAAGAAATCGAAGTTCCTGTCGCTGATCTACAAGTTGGAGATATTATGGTTGTAAGACCTGGTGAAAAAGTGCCTACCGATGGAGTTATCATTGATGGTAAAGGTCTGTTAGATGAATCAATGGCAACTGGAGAGTCTATGCCTGTTAAGAGAACAATTGGAGATGAGTTGATTGGAGCTACAATTAATAAACAAGGATTATTAAAAGTTGAGGTTTCGAAAATTGGAAAAGATACTTTCCTATCTCAAGTTGTAAAGATGATGGAAGAGTGTCAAGGTTCAAAAGTACCTATTCAAGAGTTTGCAGATCGAATAACAGGTTATTTCGTTCCAGCGATAATGATAATAACACTATTAACGTTTATATCGTTTAATGTATTTCCAGGATTTCACTTAGGAATCGTACAATGGGGATCTGGTTTCCTTCCATGGGTAAATCCAGAGTTATCACCGTTGACATTATCATTTATCACAGCGACAGCAGTTTTAGTTATTTCTTGTCCATGTGCACTAGGTCTAGGAACGCCAACTGCATTGATGGTTGGAAGTGGAATGGGTGCCGAAAAAGGAATCTTAATCCGCAATGGTGAAGCAATTCAAACTTTCAAAAGCGTTACAGCAATTGCATTTGATAAAACAGGTACAATAACTAAAGGTAAACCTGAAGTAACTGATATAGTGTCTTTTAATGACACATCTGAAACAGACATTTTATACTATTCAGCTGCAGTAGAACATGCATCAGAACATCCATTATCAAACGCAATAGTCGAAAAGGCAAAATCCAATAATATTGATATTGATGACGTAAAAGATTTCGAAGTTATTGTTGGTATGGGTGTTAAAGGTAAGGTTAAGGCAAAAAATATTCTAATTGGAAATCGAAAACTGATGGATTCTTACGAAATTGATCATAGTCAAATCGAGTCTGATATGATTAAACTCGAGGAAGAAGCAAAAACGGCTATGATTATGGCTATTAATAATAAGATTGTTGCAATAATTGCAGTGGCCGATCCTATAAAGCAAGAATCTGCACAAACAATTGAATTACTTAACAAAATGGGATTAACAACCGTTATGATTACTGGAGATAACCAAAGAACTGCAAATGCTATAGGTCGTAAGGTTGGTATTACACATGTGGTTTCTGAAGTTTTACCTGATGGTAAAGTTGACGAAGTTAAACGACTACAAAAAATATATGGCACTGTAGCAATGGTTGGTGATGGTATTAATGATGCACCTGCCCTTAAACAAGCAAATGTAGGAATAGCAATTGGTACAGGAACTGATATCGCTATCGAAGCTGCAGATGTTACATTGGTAAGAGGTGAACTAACTGGAATCGTATCATCTATAAGATTATCTAAAGCAATTTTTAGAAAAATTAAAGAAAATTATTTCTGGGCTTGGATCTATAATGCAGTATTCATCCCAATTGCAGTTATAGGATTACTACATCCACTAATTGGGGCTGCAGCGATGGCACTCAGCTCATTAAATGTAGTATATAACTCATTAAGATTAAAGAAAATAGATATAGAACCTAAACTGGATTTAACTTCAGTATAAAAAATAAAAATAAGGAGAATACATATGAAAAAGACAATTAAAATTGAAGGAATGACTTGTGAACACTGTTCTATGAAAATAAAAGAAAACCTATCTGAAATTTGTGGTGTTTCAGAAGTTAAAGTAAATTTAAATCTACAAACTGCAGAAGTACAATTAGCACACGATGTAGAAACAAAGAAGTTTGAAGACAAGATTAATTCATTAGGCTATAAGTATCAAGGTATCATTTAAAAAATCAAGAATTCTAAAAAAGCAAAAGGAGGTACCCCATGGCCCTAAATAAAGAAGTGCTAAAGTATCTTAAAATATCACGCGGTCAGATTGATGCAATTATTAGAATGGTTGAAGAAGAGAGATACTGTGTCGAGATAGCCAATCAAATACTTGCTGTACAAGCACTCCTAAAAAAAGCAAACCTCAATATTTTGGAAACTCATATCAAAGGTTGTGTTATAAACTCATTTGAACAAGGAGACTCTTCTGCCAAAATCGAAGAAGTTATGAGTATACTAGACAGATATATCAAGTAAAAAAATTATACATTAATAAGTATATAAAAAAACCATCAATACAATAAATATTGATGGTTTTACTATATTATTTACTGAAATATATACAGCACTACCTCTACTACCTCAAAAATTCTTTTATATATCATTTTCGATTTCAGGTTCAAATTGGTATCATTATGCTACCCGAACCCCCTTTCCCAGCCAGAAAAAAAGTCCCTGAAACAAGATACTTTTAGGGGTCGGATACGGGGCAAAATAACACAAAAAACAGTCACTTTTCGAGCACATAAAAACCGAGAATATCACAGTAGTAAGGCAAACTACTAAATTCTCGGTATACGGGTCGAAATGGTGGATAATACTCACCCCGAAGTTTACCCGTATCAAATCGCCTAATAGAAATGGCTAACAGGACTTTAGGTGAGATGTTTTGAGGTTTTGATACTGGGTACAAGTTTTTACTATTTTTACTTATCAAAGTTCAAATGAGGGTATTAATTTAATCTGATGTATTAATCTCGTTTGGTAATAGTTTATATGACATTATATGTCCATCTGATTTTCGTATAAATACAATGTGCAGTAGACCATCGTTTTGCATTTGATATTGTATATCATAATCCAACTCTTCTACATATATTTCATGTATTAAATAGTCATGGATATAGAACGTTGGATCCCATATTAATTGATCGTCCTGAAAGGCTTGAAATGAGATTTCTTTCGCTCCATTATTATCGGTGAAATTCATTAAGCGTAATTCTGAACCCGAAAGTTCCTCGGGAAAACGGAGATAAACATCCATGTAGTATTGGAAGAACCAAGAACCTCTACTGGAATCGTAATCAGTTAAAATGTAGTGGTATCTTGTCACATCAAATTGATCGGTAAAAATGATATCAATCCCTAATTTATTTAATTCGAAATCAATTTGAATATTGTCTTCCACATAGATTGGTGACATATCAAACATATGGAAGTAATAATTGTCATATACAGTATTTCCATCAATTAGTTCATAAATCGCGAAATATCCACTATCAAAGACACTAAAATCATATTGATTTCCGTTTGACAAAGTATGTCCCATGGCATTCAGCCTTGAGTAGTCATCATCATTTTCAATGTCGTAATAGGTAACATCAAGGTCCCATATTTCTATTCCATCTGATCGATCCCATATAATTTCTATAGTGCTTGTTTCATTGTTTCGTCTTATGAAATCAGTCGTATTGATTAAAATATCGTTTAAGTTTGGATGTTCATCACCTGTAAAATAGTCAAACAAATCCGGTTCTTGAATAAAGATATCATGAATCCATTTAACGACATTACCTTGTACAAGTTGGTGCTCGGTCGCTTCAAAATACAAATGATATGGTTTACTTGATTGTTCTTGAAAGGAAGATAAGATGGGATCATTTTCAAGATTTTCTAGTTGTTCGTTATCATTTAAATAAGCAATAAAAGTAGCATAATTGGAAACACCATATATGACAAATACGATAACACATACTGATAGTATTGCAACCGCGATTCGGTAAAAAACAATATGTTTACTTGTCGTAACATTGATTTCTGCTTTTGAGTTAATGATCTTATTAATCGTTACACCAAATAATGTACTTAAACTTTCCAAACTACTGATATCAGGTATGCTTTCTCCTCGTTCCCATTTACTGACAGCTGGTGTTGTAATATTACATATTTTTGCAACGTCCCCTTGACTTAATCCCTTTTTAAGTCGCAAGTCTCTTATCGTTTTTCCAATCTTAAAATTATCCGTAAAATCACCTCACAAGTAGAATATAGAATACTGTACTATGAATCAAGTCACTTGTAATAAACCCCTATAAACCGACAGTTAAGTTGGGCTACATTAAGGCATTTGCAACCATTATAGCATGTTAATAAAATATGGTGCAAGAACTATAGGATTGAATATTTTATTTTTAAATTAACTGGTGAAACTGCGTTTCGTAATCCGACAGAAAACCTATGTTGCAACATGTTTTCATACCACTCAAAATCATCAAAAACCAGCGAAAAAGTGACACTTTTTTGCAAACAAAAACCGGAGAATATCACAGTAGTAAGACATACTGCTTTTATCTCCGGATACGGACTGAAATGGTGGAGAGTACGGGAATCCAACTACGTTCCAGTGCTTTAAACAGAAGAAAAACACCTTGATTTTAAGGTGTTTTGTGTTCTTTTCCCTTGCTATTTACTCTTTTATTACTCGATCCTATCAATAAAAGCCTCAAATATAATTTCATGTCCATTATAATCAATATAATAATGATCACTATCCAAAACATCTTCTGACATTAAACCTCCCATAAAATCAATAGGTAATAAGAATGTGATTTCATCATGATTAGTTAATGAAACTTCGATAAATATAACGTCCTGTAATATATAACACGGTGTGTCATCATTAAACCCCTCACTTATACCTGCTAAGCTATATGTTGGAAACTGTAAGTAATAATGTAAATCTCCTGAGTCATTATATACAGGAATTGAATAAACTCCATTTCCATACTCGGTCTCATCATAAGAAGTACCCGAAAATGTACCTACTGCGATTGAATGTCTTTGCTCGTTCAAAACAGTAAACTTCAAATTCTCATTTACATCTTTGCCAATCCAATTAACTGATTTCACTCTGCTGAGTTTACTATAGTAAAGGTCTCCAAGATCATCATCTTTCGGTTCAAGTCTAGTGTAAGTATAGGATATGAGTGCATATTCTTTGCTATCTTCTATATAAATTATTCCACTTACAGTTTTTTGTTCGAAGCTATCAAACCATTTATCCTTTATTTCAATCTCGTTTTGTTTTAACCATATTGATGTCAATTTCGTAGTTTCCCCAGTAGAACCATCTACAAAATACACAGATCTTAGGTTAATTGTGATTAGTATTCCCATCAGTAGAAATACTAAACATCCTACAATAATTACAAAAATCTTCTTCATTACATCACCGTCCTAAGTACATTATACCATTCTTATAGTGTAGGTTAAATACACTTCTGGTTTCAGCTTCAACTTGATTTCATTTTACGCCTCGAACCAGTTTCCCATGTGTGAAAAAAGTCCCTTAAACATCATATTTCAAGGGGTTAGAAACATGGTGGAGAGTGGGTGTTTTTTGTACGCTTCAGAGTATATAAAAAACCGAGAATATCGCAGTAGTAAGACAAACTGCTTTTTTCTCGGTCAACGTCTGAATATGGTGGAGAATAGTTGGCTCCACCCAGTGACCCAACCACAACAAGGCAAAAACACTGTATTAAATAAGGTATTTTACCACGGTTAAAACTTAATATATCTTTGATTTCTGCTACTTGGAGTATCTGGTAATGTCATTTTAACAAGTCCTGATTCTATAGCAGGATCTATATAATTCTTTTTAAAAGACACTCTAGATTTCATTTCTACTAGTTCAAGAAGTTCTCTCAATGTATATGGTATCCCTTCTTCCATTAAAGACATTAACTTCTTTACTTGAGAGCTTTGATAATTTGAATGTTTACTAGATTCTTGTAATATACGGTTTACTGTTTCTAATATGGATTCCAGCATAAACTCTATAAATACATTTGATGTTCCATCTTTTGTAGAATATGCTAAGGCATCATAATATTTTTGTTGTCGTTCTTTTATAATGGATTCAATCGGTAAATATGCAAATATTTCTTCTTCTGTTGCTAATAAACATGTTTGCCAAAGTCTACCCATTCTTCCGTTTCCATCACTAAATGGATGGATGAATTCAAACTCATAATGAAAGACTGATGATTTAATAAAAATATTCTCATCATAATTGCTTAAGAAATCAAAGAGATCATTCATTAATAAAGGAACTCTTTTAGCAGGTGGAGCTAGATGTATAACTTTATCTCCATCAAAAACACCTTCTTGTCCTAATCGGTACATTCCTGAATCATCTACTAAAGATTGCATCATTACTCCGTGATACTTTAGTAAGTCTTCCTCAGAATTAGGATTTATTTCTAAAATACTATCATATACTTTAATAGCGTTTTGAACTTCAATTATATCCCTTTTTGGACCCACGACTAATTTACCATTGATCAAATCTTTTACTTGATCTCTAGATAATGCATTATTTTCAATTGCTAAAGAAGAATAAATTGAATTAATTTTATTAGTTCTTCTTAATTGTGGTTTATTATCGAGTCCTTGATTACTTGATAATCTACCAATTTGTTTCATAATTGAAGATATTAAGTTTATCATTTTACTAGTAACTGTATAGGGTGGTTTATAAGCCATATAATCACATCCTTCTTATATAAATATTATACTATAAAAAAAAGAAAACATCAATTATCTTGTATGTTTTCCTGTACGTTTCCTTGTATTGTATACTATTTATTTATTAAACAACATTTTTTATACTTAATACCACTTCCACAAGGACATAAATCATTTCTACCTACTTTATTACGTTTGTTTATCAACTCTCTGAGTTCAAGTGGAGTGTAGCCGTTGTTCAGCCACATTCTTGTATTATTCTGTAATTTCATAAGATGATCCATAAGTTGAGCAATGTCTTTCTCAGTCTCAAATTCAATCCTACCAAGAGTTTGAATATGGTCTATCGTGAAGTGCAAATCAGTATCATCAACAAACCCTAAATGTGTATCATAAACAATATCTGATACAGTTTCTTCATTATCAACTAAAGATCTAATATAATCTTCGAATTTTTTGTAGTGTTTATTGTATTCAAAATAATCCTCGTCTACATAATTTAGCAACTCAACCTTTGTTGGTTCAAAATATGGTTTTGTCTTCAAAATCTCATAGTGATTTTTATAATCATCATCAACATCCAGAGCATCATTATAGAATGTGCCCTTATATATAGAAACAAAATTGTTACTCAATTGTATACTTCTTAATTGCTTTAAGTCAAAATTTTCATTATTGTGAGAAAAAAACAACTGTTCTACTTGTTTAATTTCCACCATACCATAAAGATTACAACAAGCAACCACATACTTCTCAAATATATTTAAATCCATATACATCAACTCCATATATTTATTCTAACATAATTAAACATAAACACTAAGTTATAGATAATATATACAATTACATTGGTTTCAGGTTAAAATTGGTTTCATTTTGCGACTCGAACCACTTTCCCAGTCAGAAAAAAAGCCCCTGAAACATGATACTTTTAGGGGTTGGATACGGGGTAAAATAACATAAAAAACAGCCACTATTTGAACAAACAAAAACCGAGAATATCGCAGTAGTAAGCCAAACTACTAAATTCTCGGTATACGGGTCGAAATGGTGGAGAATAAGAGGCTAGAACCAGTGACCCAATCATTATGACCCAATTCCTATGTCAAAATACCAAATTTCTGACACCTATTAATGGCTTAGTTATGCTGTGTATATCAATAGTTGCAATTATTTGTGATACGGCTCTGTACTGAACCCCAAAAATTGGACTAGGTATTAATAATTATTTTAAACACAAGGAATGATTTCTGAATTCAAAAGGAGTCATTCCTTTTAGTTTTGTTATAACTCTTTCATTGTTGTAATAATCAATAAATTCAATAAGGCCTTGTATAAATTCATCAATAGATTTGAATTTCTTTCGATAAAAGAACTCTGTTTTAACTACACCAAAGAAGTATTCAATCACTGCGTTATCTAGACAGTTTCCTTTTCTAGACATGCTTTGCCTGATTTTCTTTTTCTTTAAATGCTTTTGGAATCGTTTGTGTTGATATTGAAATCCTTGATCAGAATGCACGACTAAACGTCTATATTTCATGTTTGGTGTTGCTTGCTCTATCATGTCCATAACTAGTTGTACTTTTGGTGAAAAGCCATAGGTGAAGGTAATGATGCTTCTATCATAAAGATCCATCACAGGAGATAGATATATTTTTCTTCCACACAATTTGAATTCACTTATATCAGTAACCCATTTGCGATTTGGTTTCATTGCGATGAAGTCTCGTTTAAGTACGTTCTTAGCTACTTTGCCGACAGTTCCTTTGTATGATTTATATTTCTTTCGTCTCACAACTGCGAGTAGATCTAGCTCTTTCATGATGCGATATACTTTCTTATGATTAACGATTAATCCGTATACTTTACTTAATCTACCAGTAATTTTTCGATATCCATAGGTTTGGTCATGCTTTGCTACTAGGATAATGATTTTTTCTTTGATTTCCTGATCTTTATCTGGATCATCAAGTTTACTTTTAACTTCATAGAAAGTTGATTTACTCATACCTGCTATTTCAAATATTGCCTTAAGTGTATAACTCGTATTTGCCTTGATATCGAGAATTACTTTTGCTGTTTCTTGTTTTCTTGCTCTTCCCGTTTCTCGACTAAGGCTTTCAGCTTTTTTAGATACATAAGCCGCGTTTCAAGAAATCGAACTTGCCTTTCAAGATCCTCAATGCGTCGGTCTTTTGACAGCTCCAATGCTGATGCCGCTTTTTCTGGATCAACTGATATTGCAATGTTTCTTTTGGTGCCAATCTTGAGCGCGCGTAAACCAGCTTCTCCGCGCTCTTCATAGACCT
>ENA-OSAI01000394-OSAI01000394.1-marine-sediment-metagenome-genome-assembly--contig:-NODE-394-length-18146-cov-14.273285_pt1 | contig 18146 bp, 19 predicted proteins | sample MGYA00237871_ERZ529316 | MGnify/ENA primary metagenome ERZ529316 (study PRJEB26369, sample SAMN03142814) | marine sediment metagenome | biome: marine; feature: borehole; material: sediment...
ATACCCCCGACTGGACTTTCACCAGTAAGATTAGTACCATGCCCGGCACACAACAGAAATGACACCTAAAACTTCTTAGGTGTCATTTTTTTATTAAACGTATTTATCCCTATACAAAGGAAAGAACCGCCTCTCGGCGGCTCTTAAGGAAGGGGATGTGTGAATAAATACTTCTTATTCACCATGCTATGTAAGGGATAAATGTGGTATTTCTACCACACTTATATTATAACTCATTATCAATATATATCAAGTAAAAAGATTGTAAATAATATTTTATTCCATCAATGATGACAACTTAGAAAGATCAAATGCAGCATCATTGACCAATTCAATAATTGGTGTAATAGTATCTGATTCATATATCAAAACTTCAATCTCATTTAAGCTAAGTTCATCAACAAAAACATCAGTTCCATCAAGCCAAACTAAGTGAATATAATATTCAGGTACTTCAAGTGACCCGCGATTAACGATATATGATAAATCTTGATCAAACATCTGATACGATGTATCATCATACATCGCAAAAGACGCCAATACATTCATCGGTACTTCATTCGCTGTATAAAGTGGATTCTCATTTGACATTTCAACATAACTTATGAGTTCATTTGCACTATAATACACTTCTTGTACAAACATCAGTTTCGCAATGTTTTTCACCACAATATTCATATCCGATGCAACTTCAGGAATTGCTACTTCTGCACCACTTCTCACCACTACATCAATGGTCAAAGCATTTACAGGAGGTGCCATCATTTCACCATTGCTCGTCATCATAGCTAAAGTATTCACAAATGTTGTTAAATCGATACGGAAACTCAGTACTGTTGGATTATTAGGATTATATACAGCATCCATCTGCATAGGTTGTAATCCATTTAAAATCATCAACAACTGTTGATATTCAGGAGCAGACTGCATATCAGGTACTTCAACACCCTCTAATCCTGAAGCAAACAATGAAAAATCAGTTAGTAAATCATTGATTACACTACCATACATTGTTGGATCCATTGTCATACTCATGACCACTGCATCATTATCATCAACATCAAGTTCCGCAGTCATACCTTCTTGATTCATATAATATTCTAACGTTAAATACTTCGCAAATAATTCCATATTCGCAACCGCATATTCAAGTTGCGCTTGTACATAAGCAACTTCTTCAGGATCTACGTCAAGCATCAAATCTTCAGCATAAAGCATAAACCCTTCAATCAATGTCATAAAATCAAGTTCTTCTTCATTTGAAAAATCACCTTCAACACTAAACATGATGAAATCATCAGTAATTCCTAATTCTTCTGCGAGAGCTTCATCCCACTCACCCATCATTGTTTCTAGTGTGCTTGTTTCCAAATAAAACGTTAAACTTGTATCTTCACGTACCAAATAAAAACTAAATGGGATAACCTCATCTTGATTACTAATCACCATTTCTTGTGACATCAAATCCATTGACTCACCATGTACAATCGTTGAAATAGATTCTATAGAATAAACATTTCGAACCATCTCACCTGTCATATAATCCATTTCATTGACATCAAACATAATCGTAGTTGTAGTTTCTTTCGCATCACTATTCATAATCGGATCCATGAATGTTTGTAAATACGTGATATCTCCATCAAACCCACCAATAATCTCTTCAGGTGACAATCCACCTTCAACTACAGTCACATTAAATGTGTGGCTAAAATCAATATTCGGTGCTGTTAATCTCAATGTCACTGTGTAAGTACCAGGAACACCATACTCGATGTTGTCTTCAACAACCTCGATGTTGATATCATCTGGTAAATTATCATTGATTTCCATCACATAAGCAGCCCAATCATAATTTTCTGTTCCAATTTCAATTGTTTGATCTTCCATCGTAAATGTTTCTGCAATGTTTCTCGCATTATCAATCACTTCATCGATATCTCCACCAAGTAAATCACAAGCTGATAAAGTCAGTGTAGAAATCATCATCAACAATAAAACCATTACTTTTCTCATATGTATCCTCCTAACAAAATTTTCTCATCTATTTTTTTCAATGCATTCTTGTGTATTATGTATTTATATTATACACTCTTCCGCATTTCATTTCTACCTATAAGCGTACTTTTTCAATCTAGATTACAAAAACACGTCCACTCACGTACAATTATTGCCATTTAACGTTATCACATGGTCAACTTGCATCTAGAATTGACAAAAAAGCGTTCAAGATGTTAAAATGAACTATAAGCTATATTCAGGGATAAGGGTGAGAAGATGAGTGAACTAAACCTAGAACAAGACGTTCGTAAAGATCGTATCTTAGACGCTGCTCTCAAGGAATTCGCATCAAAGGGATATTACAAAGCATCAACGAACGCCATTGTAAAAGAAGCTAATGTTTCCAAAGGACTACTATTTCATTATTTTCAAAGTAAAAAAGTATTATTCATTACGATTTATCGACGTTCGTATGAAATGATTCTTAATGAAATTTTCGATCATGTAAATTTTTCAAATCGAGATGTTTTATGGCGTCTTGAAGTATCAACCATTGAAAGAGTCAATGCCCATAGAAAATATGAGCTTTTAACACGTTTTTTTATCACAAATGAACAAATCAATCGTGATGGCATCAAAGAAGATATTGACATCATCAAAAAAGAATATGTTCAAAAATTTTATGAGAAGATGTTTTATGACATAGACTATTACTTATTCAAAGAACACTTAAACTTAAACGATGCTCTACAAGTTATTCGATACACCATAGACCGCATTTTAGCGGATTATGAAGATAAATATAATCATGTAGTAGATTGTGCTAATCTAGAACGCTTATCCAAACATTTACATCACTATATTACGTTCTTTAAAGATGCATTCTACAGGTAACATAACATTTGATTAAAAATCATACATTTTTCATATTTTTCTCCTTTCACATCTATAGGTATATCTCAGCAAAAAAAGTTACCCAATGGGTAACTTTTTTCTAATTTCTCTTATAAAAATAGACAATTGGACTTAGTAAAAATACCAACCAAGTCGGATGCCAAAGACCTGTAAAATACCCGATCATTAAATAGATTATCGCACTCAACAAAAATGTAAAATACACAACCGGATTAAGCCACTGTGTCACTTTCTTACGTGATGACATGATATCTGAAACAATTTCACTTGGTGTCCCAAGTTTTTTTTCAACTTCTGAAGGAGCCATCCCGTCGTCCATATAATCATCATAAAGTTCTTCATATTTCCTTAATATTTGATACATCTCCGAACGCAATAACGGAGACTCTTCAAGTTCATCTTTTAAATCTTCAATATAATCTTTTTTCAAAAAACCAATCCAATCTTATGTTTTTTTAATATAGTACCCTAGCGCAATTGTCTTAGGACCACTATGCGCACCAACAACCGCAGTTAAGGACATATCCACAACATCTGTATATTGTTCATTTTCTTCACGCAGTTTCATCTTAATATATTCTGATGTTTCAGGATTATTCGCATGAATGATGAATGGTTCAGCATCCAATCCTTTTGTTTCTTCAAAAAACTTTAACAATAATTTATCAACTGCTTTTGGGAATGTACGTATTTTTTCTACCGTTTCCACTTTTCCTTCTTCAGAAATGGTTAACAATGGTTTAATTTTCAATGCTTTCCCTATAAATCCACTCGCATTCGATAAACGTCCGTTTTTAATCAAATAATCTAACGTATGAACCGCAAAATAGATTTTATTATGATCACGAATATACGCAAGTTCTTCTAAAATCTCTTCAACGTTTTTACCTTCTTTGACCATCTTTTGCGCAGTCATCGCCATTTTTGCTTGAGGATAGGCAACCGTCTTCGAATCAAAAGGAATAATCTCCAATCCATCTATCCCTTTACCAGCAACTTGAACCGCGTTATAAAGTCCACTCATATGGCTCGAAATGGTAATAACAATTGCTTTTGTATACCCTTCTTCTACCAGTTTTTCATACTGTTCAACCATCATCCCAATAGGCAAATAACTACTACTTGGAAAACAAGTTTTATCTCGTTCTAATCGCTCATAAAAATCTTTCGCTTTAATATCTACATGATCTACATAGTCTTCATCACCAAGATGCAAAGTTGATCGAAATATCGTAATATCTTTATCATAATCCAAATCATCCAAACAAGCATTCGAACATGATATAACCGCAATCTTTTCTTCCATAAAAACACGACTCCTTTTCTCGTTATTATATATATTATACCATGTAAGATAACAGGATAAAAATATATTATGAAAAGTTAATGACTGTTGCTTTATATTCATTTTAGTTCATCGTATGATTCTATTAAAACAAATGATGAACAATAAAGCAAAAAAATTGACAAACACATCCATATTCTCTAGTATAACTAAAAAGGAGTGATTCCATGTCAATTGAAGCAATCATCATATATAGCATCGCAATCATCTTACTTATTATCTCGTTTTTTGCGGATAAAAAGAAAACCCTAAAAGGATTAAAAAAGGGCAGCAAAAGTTTTATCAAACTGATGCCTGTTCTACTTCCTTTATTCTTATTCATCGGGATTTTACTTGCAATCGTTACACCAAGTTTCATCTCAACATTACTAGGTGAAGAAAGTGGTTTCTTAGGAATCGTCTTAGGTCTTTCTATCGGAAGCATCACATTTATGCCTCCATTCGTTGCTTACCCACTCGGAGTAGAACTCCTAGAAAACGGTGGCGCTTATCCTCAGGTAGCTGGTTTCTTAGTCACTGTCATGAGTGTAGGACTTGTCTATTATGCAGTAGAAAGTAAATTTTTTAATAAAAAAGCGGCGATATATCGTAACTTAATCAGTTTCATCGGTGCCATAATAGTTATTTTGATTGTGATGGTGGTCTACTAATGAAAACAAAAATCAAAAATAATAAATTCTTAGCAATATCGATTCTCTTACTAATCATCATTTCATTCATTGATATTGCTTTAACTTATAAGGCATTAGAAAACGCCACTCAACAAATCATCAGCATGTTAATCATTGTCCCCCCGATATTTTTAATGATTGGATTATTTGATGTTTGGATTCCCCGTGAAACCATCATCAAATTGATGGGTGAAAACTCCGGGATCAAAGGTATGGTTTTGGCCTTCTTCTTAGGAGGATTCAGCGCAGGACCTACTGTCGCAGCGTTTCCGATTGCGATGATTATGATAAAGAAAGGCGCAAAATACTCAAACGTATTATTCTTTTTAATGGTTTGGAGTAGTTTAAAGTTGCCAATCTTATTTTATCAAATCACAACGATTGGTTTAAACTTATCCGTCATCATCAACACAGTGATGATCTTCGTCTTTATTTTAGGTGCCTTAATCGCTGAGAAATTATTCACCAAAGAAGAAAAAGCATTATTCGAAACAAAAGCAGAAAACTACAACTAGTTTTCTGCTTTTTTTATACCCTATCATTTATCTTTAATATCGGTTTAACTCCCAAGGGAATGGCTCAAATATTGTTTGTGAAAGTAAATAATCATCTTCAAAACGGACAACATAACTCTTTAACAGTTCAAGCAAAACACTCAAAGATACTTTTCCTTCTTTGTATTGTTTCAACAAATCATTGAAATGAATTCGTTCACGTAATTTCAACTCTTTTTTGAAATGTGCATACAATTGATCCATCATCTTCGCACTACGTGATACACTCACATATTTCGACAATGAAGAAAACAATTCTTGTTCATATTCTTTACGAACTTTCTTGTATGGATATTTTGCAGGGTTACGAAGGATTTGCCCCATTCTACGGTACGCACTTTGATTAAACACCATCAACAAATATTGATTATCACTATGGAACTTACGTAAACAATCCATATTCACGCAATGTCTAAAACGCGCTCTTGTAAAGATATTAATCAAAAACATATCACGGTCGAACTCATCTCTTAACATTCGTTCAGTTGTCACGATATGTAATGGATAAAGTTGTTGTATTTCTTGTGTTAAAAATCCTTTATGGTGACTTGTCACAATCGTATCTTTTTCTAAGTTGCGATAGACCTTTGCTCTATGAACACCAGTCAACGCTCTTTTCGATTTGAATAAGAAGCCATCGATTTCTTCTGGAGGGTACTCTTCAACAACCTCTTTTGCAAGAACATCGACACTGTCGGTGTAATCCTTTTTCGAAGTAACTCCAAATAAATGATGATGTCCTGCTACTTTACGAATAATTCTTAACTCTTCGTTTACGCCATCTTTCAACACTCTTTCTTCTGGGCAAAAAAAGACAAAATCAATGTATTTCATCATTTTTTGAACATACGCAGATTTTACAATATCATTTTTATAATGAAGCGTAGAATCTTGACATGAACTAAGCAATACTTTTGGTTTTAAAAAATCCATAAATACACCCCATATGTAACAACACTCACTGAAAGAGACAACACAGTTCCCCATAACAAATCTATTCCCGTTACAAGCAACGGCCAATTTTTCAATGTTGCTAAATTTGTCAAATCATAAGTCGCATACGTGATAAATCCAAACAACATACCACCAATCACTACTTTCGAAAAACTTTCTTCATCAAGGGCAGGCATTAACACGAAGTAGACTAGTCCTCCAATAAAAATCAAATAAAACACCAATGCCGCAATAAAATTCGGCTTTTCTGCCATTAAATGCCCAATCTGTGATTTATAAAACTTTGGCGCAACCAATCCTAACCATACCGCATCAATTGCCAAGAAAACAATAAACGCAATTATATAGAGCTCTAAAAATATCATAAAGCATCCCTCCTAAATATATTATAACATAAGAACGATTTCTGAGAATGAAATTTAAGAAGAAAAAAACTGATTAAAACATCAGTTATTTTCTAAACTTCTTGCCATGATAAAAAGCAAATCACTTAATCGATTTACATAAGCAGAAACATAAGATAAGTCGTCTCGTTTATGCTCACTTTTAAATCTAATCAACATACGTTCTGCACGTCTTGCAATTGCACGTGCCAAATCAAAACAAGCCCCTTCTTTTGTTGTATCAGAACCAGGTAAAACAAAAGATGGTGTAATATCACATTTTTCTAAAATTGCTTCTTCTAATGTTTCTAAAAATGAAATATCAAATTCTGTGATTGGACGTAACTTATCCATTCTTACTTTTTCATCACTGGTTGCAATTAAGCTATTGATGTCTTGAATATTTTTTTGAATCTTACGGATTTCTTCTTTGTATTTCCCCGTATGATAACAGACACCAAGATGACTAGTTAGTTCATCCATTGTTCCAAGTGTTTCAAACAATAAATCACTTTTTGAAAACTCTTCATTTGAATAATTTTTACTAGTTCCTTTGTCTCCTTTTTTTGTAGATATAACGCGATAATCATCAATTTTTTTCATAAAAACACTCCTGCGTTAAGATTATTGAATACATGCAATACTATTTTTTAATATATCCAATTGCGACACTACCTTTACCACTATGAATCGCAACGGTTGAAGAGATTTCTGTAATATATTCAGGTGCGAACCCTAATTCTTTACTAAACAACGTTTCGTATTCTTTCGCAAGTTTTTCATTTTGACAATGTACAATTGCGTAAGATGAAATTCCTTGTTTTTCCATATCGTTTTTCACATATTTTAAGATTTTTTTCGTGATTGCTTTTTGTGAAAAGGCAAATCCAAACGCAGTTCCTCCACCATCAGGTGCAAGCGACATAATTGGGCGAAGTCCAATAGCCATACCTATTTTACCAACCATCTTTGGTACACGTCCACCCATCATCGCATATTTAAAGGTTTCCAAACAAACAAGAATTTTCGTTTTCTTTTTCGCTTCTTCTAAATACGCAACAACATCTTTTTTCGCTTTTCCATCTTTGATCATTTGAGCAGCGTGATATACAAGCAATCCTTCACTTGCACTATTGTTAAAACTATCGATCACACTAATATCTACTCCTGCTTCAACATGAGGTTTCACTACTTGATTGATCATCGAGTAGGTTCCACTAAGTTTCGAAGCAACAGTCACAATCACAAGTTCTTCATATTTTGTCAGTAATTTTTCAACCAATTCTTTTACATATTTTACTTCTGGAGTCGCCGTTGTCGGATATTCAACACCTTGATCAATTTGATCAAACAAGATATCATTTGACATCGTACGCTTATCCATATAGGCAATACCTTCAATCATCACAGTTGCTGGTATTTGGTAAATATGATACTGCAACATCAATTCTGGAGAAATATCCGCAATTGAATCAGTGACAATCGCGATTTTTGAATGAGTGTTTTTAAACGCAACATCTAAAAACATATCATCTACTTTTTGTGACTTAATTGTTCCTTCTTTTTTTAACATTTGGAACACCTCTCCTTGTTGATCTGTATGAATATGGAGACGGAACATATCTTTACCTTTGGCAATCACAATACTATCGCCATAAGGATGCAGTTTTTCACGAAGAGCCATTTGATCAAACGATGGATCAAACATCACCAATCCTTCTGTACAATAACGGTAAGTTAACTCTTCATCAAATACATGTTCATCTTCTAATGCGAGTTCTTCAGGAACTTCAATATCAACTTTTTCATGATGCAAAAATTTATTCATTCCCTCTAAAAACAACACAAATCCCATCGCACCACTATCAACCACTTTATTTTTCTTTAATACTTTCAACAAATCTTTCGTACGTTCTAATGATTTTGTCGCTTCTTTATGTGCTTGTTCTAATAAATCAATAAAACTTGAGACTTTATCTTTCATCGAATCTAAGAAATACGCCCAGTCACGAATCACCGTAATCATCGTACCTTCTACTGGATTACTTAATGCGTTCTTAACATAATCAACACTCTCACAAGCCATTCTTGAGAAATCGATGACATCAATTTCTTCTTTTCCAGAAGACCCAGCTCGAAGACCATTAATAAACTGTGCGAAAATGACACCACTATTACCTCGCGCTCCAATCAATGCACTTTCGCTGATCGAATCAATTGTTGCTTGAAAAGAATTTTCAGCCTTACTCTCTGATGTAATAGTTTGCATCGTATAAACAAGATTGTTCCCTGTGTCTCCATCAGGAACAGGAAACACATTAATATCATTTAACAATTTTCGTTTTTGCAACACGGAATTTGTTCCCGCTTTAAATAACTCAAAAAAATCTACACCATTTAGTCTTTCCATATATATTCTCCTTGTCAATATCTAAGATGAATTTCCTTTATCTTAGTAACCTTTGAAACGATCGTATTTAATACGTACACTACTAATATTGAATTCTTCTAACATCCCTGATAGACGTCCAACAAAACCAGGAGCACCTGTAATATAGTAATACACATCATTCTTATATTTATCTGTTGCTTTTTTCAATGCTTTTCTTAAATCTTCCTCTGTCGAAGTATAAGAAGCTGTTAAAAATTTAGAACCAACCAACTCTTCTTTAAAAGGATACATCTTTGATTCTTCATGATGAATCAAATGACCACTTTGTTTCCCGATATTTCCCATCAACATGATCATACTTCTAAGAGCAGTAATCCCAATTCCCCCAGCAATAAAGACCGCGTCTTTATCCGTTTCTAAGGTGAAATCACCCATTGGTCCTTCCATCGACATTTTATCCCCGACGGCGAGTTCATCCATTTTTTCTTTAAAATCACTTGGTTCTTCACCGATGGTTGTCGCAATCCTAATATGTTCTTCTTCTAATGAAGAGACAATGCTAAAAGCACGAACTTGGCGTCCTTCGATTTGTTTCCCCACATGCATAAATAACCCATATTGTCCTTCTGAAAAATCAATCTTTTCGTTTGGTTCAAATGAAAATACAACATATTCATCTCCAACTTGTTCCTTGGATAATAATGTCAATTCAAAACGTTTTACACTACTCATACTCATCACCTCTCTATTATTATATTGAAAAATTTACAAATTGTAAAAAGCTTTACAATTATTTTGAATTTCAAAACAAAAAAACTGCCTAAAAAGACAGTCCTCTCACTTTTTCGATACTTTTTCTTTTACCTTCGTTTTGATATCACTAGAAGTTTGTTTCACTTTTCCAGGATAATCTTTTTCCTTGATTTTTTCTTTTAATTGGTCCGCTTTTTGTTTTGATTCATGCAAAATCTTACCGGCTTTTCGACCGATTTCTTTGCCTTTTTCTTCAAATTTACGTTCCAACTCACTTGCTTCTTCTGTTTCTACTATTTCTTCATCAACTTTTTCAACTTCTTCTGGAATAACAATCTCAGCTTCGATAATATCTTCTTCTTTTTTGCGTTTGCCAAAAAGTTTCATTAAATCGCTCCCTTATGTTTTCTTAATTATATTATACAATTTTCCTTAAGATTATGCACGAAATCTAATCATCATTTACACAATTGGTGCCATGATATTAAATACACCTTCAATTAATCGATGAAAAACTGAACGGTTTTTCCATTCTATTAAGTCAATCAATCTTGAGTTACTCAAATCATGATCAAAATCTTTCACCAATTGTTCCACCGCTTCACCAAGTAATAAGGCAGTTACTTCAAAATTGATTCTAGCACTTCTATTATCGAGATTATATGAACCTATACTACCAATAGTACGGTCCATAATGAAGACCTTAGAATGAATAAATGCATCTTCATAAAAATAGATTTTAATCCCACTAACGAGCAATTCTTCTATAAATGATTTTGTGACAATATACACCATTTTTTTATCTGGTTTTCCTGGAATAATAATACGTACATCAACTCCAGATTTCGCAGCGATGATGAGGGATGTTTTCGTTTCAACATCTAGCGCCAAATACGGTGTTGTTATATAAATACTTTCTCTTGCATTGTTGATCATCTTCACATAAGTATTACGAATAGGTGGACGCATAAATTCTGGACCAGAAGGCACTATTTGGACAGTCTCATTGGTTTTTACTGTATGTTCCTTATAGAATCCATCTGTTAAGAAATTGCCCGTCATGCTGTAGTAATCACGTAAGAATAACGCAGTCAGTGAATTCACCGCACGACCAGTAATTTTTACTTGGGTATCACGAAAAAATCCTAGTTTTGAACGATGAATATATTCATCCCCTATATTCATTCCACCAGTAAAACCAATCTCTCCATCTATCACAATGACCTTACGATGATTACGATAGTTAATTCTCGTATTAAAGAATCCAAATTTTACAGGGTCAATCTTTATAATCTCCACCCCAGAATTTTCTAAGGATGACAGTGTTGAACGATCTAAATAAATAGAACCAATCGCATCATACAACAATATTCTTTTTACGTTGCGTTTTTCCTTCAGTAAATCAAAAATTTCATGTCCAATTTTATCTGTTTGAATAATATAACTTTGTAAAAAGATGAACTCTTTTGCATTTTTAATCGCATCTTTTAACGCATCATAATATGCGTGCCCATTGGTTAATATCTCCGCATGTGAATCCCCGTGGTATATATGGTGTTTCGACTCCTCATAAGACACTCTAAAGATATCGACCAATTCTTGATCTATCCCTTTGTCTAAGAGCTCATGAAAATCAGTTAGGGGTTCTTTGGTTAAATACGCAGAAGGTCTCAGTTTTTCTTTTTTACGATAACGTAATGAATATCTATATTCACGTCCAAATGTTAAAAACAAAGCAAGTCCAATAAATGGTTCAAACACCAAAAACAACAACCATGGTAACTTTGTTGGAGTCTGTTCACTTTTCATCAAAATGGAAAGTACGATAATTGCACTCAACGCAGTTATAGAGAACCGAATCATTACTTCAATAAATTGTGTAAAGAAGTACTCTTGTGATAGATAATCAAAGACAAATTCATATGTCAAACGGAGAAGTAAGGCCCCGAAAATAATTAAACCAAACCAATACATTCTTTTAATATTTTTTTCCATAACTTCTCACCTATCTAAGAAAACGACACTCACTCGAGCATCGTCCTCCAATTATGAAGCTCTTCTACGACTAATCGTATCGAGTTCTTTTTTTAATGAAGCCTGATACTTCTTATAAATCAACTTTTTCGTTTTACTGTATTGTTTTTCCAAAGTTTTCATTGTTTTTTCATGTTCTTTTTGTGCTTTTTTTAGCCTACTATGGTCCGCAACCAAATCTTGTTTTAAACTTTGTATTTTTTGTTGTACCGTATGATGCAACTCTTTAATTTTTGTTTCATACTTATTTGTACGTTCTTTTTCAAAGTTTTCAAATCGTTCTTTGGTCTTTTTCGCTTGTGCTGAAATGACACTGATTTTCTGATTCTGATCATCCTCAATACGAGAAATTTCATCATCTTTATTGGCATTGACTTCTTCTTTCAATGCTTCAAATTTATTTGTTTCTTCTTTTAATCCAAGTTCACGTGCTTTCAACTCATCTTTAAATTTATTACGCATTTCCTTGATTTGATCTTTCGCTTTATTGATACGTCTTTGCAAGTAAGTACTATTTTGCTCATCCATCAAATTCGCAAGTTCTTTGGTGAATGTTTCATAATGAAGAGCATCTTCCTTCATTTTTTGTAAATAGGTATCTTTATTGTATAATTCTTTATCAAGTTCATCTTTCAACATTTGAATCGTACGTTTGATGTGTCCTTCTTCCTTATCAAAGAACGCACTTGCTTCGTTAAAAGCATTGATCTTACGATCTTCCGTTTCTTTCTTTGCGTCTTTATAAAGATTTGTTTTTTCTTTTAGTTCACTTTTCTTTTCTTCGACCATTTTATCTTTTAAACGTTCCAAATCTTTGATTTCAGTGTTATAATCTTTGATTTCTCGTTTATATCCATTTGGATCTAACTGGTCTCTTTTTTCAATAACTTTCGCAATTTTATCATCAAACTCTTGAACCAATTCATCAATTTCTTCTAAACGAGTTGAAGAAATCAGTTCAATTTGTTCTTCATACATTTTTCCTTCTAAAGAAAACTGTTGATCAATTTTTTCTAACAACATTTTTTTATCTTGATCAATCATTGGTAAAAGTGATTCCATATATGATATTTTCAATTGATAACGATTTTTCGTCTCTGCTTCATCATATTCAGCAATTTCTTTTAATTGTGTCTGTTCCAAACTTTTGACCATTGTTTGATACGAAACATATTCATTTTTCAACGCTTGCTGACGCTCAAAATCATTTTCATAATGTGCAATTTGTTCTTCGAAACAAAGTACTTCATTTTCTAAAGCATGGCGATGCTTTTCTGTTTCTAAATCAAACTTTGCACTCGCTTCATCGATACTTAAATCGATATTTAATCTTGATATTTCAGCTTCTTTTTCAATTTGTGCGATCTCTTTTGCACTTTCATTTTTAACTTCAGCAATTTCAAAATTGCGCAAAATAAGTTGCTTATTTTGCTCATATTTTGCTTCAATGATTTCTTTATCTGCATGATGTTTCGAAATTGATCCTTCTTTGTTTTCGTGGATAACAAGATCATTGGATTCAAGTTCTACTTTCGCTTCTTCAAATTGATAAGATACATTCATCAAATCAATATCCAACGTTAATTCAATTTTTTCAGCTTGAAAATTGTCTTCTGCCTTCAATAATTCGCTTTGATAAATGAGTTCTTCAGTCTCTTTTTTACAACTTTTTTCAAGAGTTAATTTTTCTTCAAAGAAACGGTTTTTTAGCACCACCAATTCTTGATCCAACCTAGCCAATTCGCTTTGTTTATTTTTTTGCAAATCATGTAAGTCTTTATCATATGCTTTATGAAGGTTCTTAATCTCATTTTTATGCAATTTTACTGCACGTTCATCATGATCTTTTTCACTTTTTTCCATAAATTTTTCGTGACGAGCAATCTTATGTTCAATCGTTTGATCTAACGCCTTCATTTGTTGATCAAATTCTTCAACAACTTTTTCTCTTTTTTCTTGAATCACAGCTGATTCTTCATCAAACTTTTCTTTTATGATTGAGACTTTTTCTTCCTTGGCACTTTTTTCAATCTCTATAGATTGCTCCAACTTTGTCGTTTCTTCTTTTGTGGCTTCAGCCAATTCTTCTAATCGATCTTTGTTGCTTTTTCTAATATCTTCTTGTTGTTGTTCAAAATCTTTTTTTACTTCTTTTACCTGTTCTTCGTGCTTTTGTACAGTTGCTTCAAAGGTTTCCTCTATATCTTTTAAAGAAGCTTCAAAAAGTGCTTCTTGTTCTTTCATCACAGCGTCTTCATTTGAAAGACGATCCGTTTTATCATTTTCAATTGATTTTACTTCTTTTTTAATGTCATTTTGACGCTTCAAATAAGCGTCATTGATTTCTTTGACCGCGTTTTCATGTTTGAGGGTTAATTCTTTTAATTGGGCATGAATCCTTGTCACTTTTTCCTTATAAAGTTTTTTCTGATTATCTTGTTTTTCAACATAAAGAGCTTTCATTTTTTCAAGATCTTCATCCAATGTATTGATGGCTTTTTGGTATTCATTGTCAGTCTTTTTTGTTTTTTTCTTGTAAGCTTCTTTGTTTTTCTTTAGCGCATCATTGGTTTCATGTTCTTTTTCTTTAACGTCCCCATAATCTTTTTTTAATTCCTTCACATTTTTTTCTTCGTTATTTGACATGAATAATCCTCCTTACCCTTTCTATAAACCATTTTATCACTATTTCATGCTTTTTTAAAGTATTTTCAATATGTGTTTGTGCACAAAGAAAAAAGCTCAATTAAGAGCTTTTGTACAAACAGACTGAATCATCAAAGAAATCGCCTTTTTTATCTCTTGCAATGGCATTGCTTTTTCATCCTCTTTTGCTTGTTCTTTCATCAATGGTAAATGGATAAATCCAGCAATGATTGGTAAGTTATTTTGCGCAATATAATGTAGGGTATGATACATCACATTATTACAAACATATGTTCCAGCAGTATTCGACACGTAAACAGGAATATTTTCTTGGCGCAATACTGCTTCAAATTTTCGTAAAGGAAGACTTGAAAAATACGCAGGTTGTCCACCTATTACAATCTTTTCATCAATAGGACAATTCCCAATATTATCTTTCCCTCTTGCGTCTTTTATGTTAATCGCAACACGTTCAAGCGCAATCTTGTCTCGATCTTCTGCCAACCCAAGATGGATAACTATATCCGGTTTAAATGTATCGATCATTGTTTTTACATCATCAAACACCTGATCAAAAATCACCGGCAACAACAGTGTTTCTATCTCACATCCAACTACTTCATTTTTTAGTAAAGGAAGAACATCCATTGAAGGATTTTCACTTCTTTCTAAAAAAGGCTCAAAGCCTGTTATTAAACATCTCACAATATCACCACCGTCTATATTATACCAAAAGAAATCAAAAATGGCTAAACGAATTTAGCCACCAATTTTTGTCTTTTATTTCTTTTAAACAATTGTCCAAGCATTAATTGTATTCCTGCATAAGGAATCAAAAGTAGAATCGCTATTTCACTTAAAAAAGAACTACGCTTGTCACGTTTGAACATTAAACGTTTTTTAAACAAGTTAAGTGTAATACCAATCACATTCGTTAATGAAATCATCACTGTGCTCGCCAAAATAAGATTTGCTCGTTCATCGCCATAATAATCAACCAATCTATCTAATGCTTCTTTATCAGGTGATTCTTTACTATAAGCAAAATGCTCCGCAAACAAAATCGCAATCAAATCTTCTTCTCGCACTTGATCTTTTTCACCACCAAGTAACGCTTTAATCTCACTAGCTTCTAACCCACTTTTTAACGCTATTTTTGTATGAACAAACGAACAGAGCGCGCAACCATTCACATTTGTCACTGCCAACATAATTCGTTCTTTTAACTGTTTTGAGAAAGCTTTTCTTTTCTTCGCATCACGCATCGTAGGAAATGCAATTCTTGCCAATTGAATAATGGAAAGAAACTCACTTACCTTAAACACACGTTCTTTATTGTTATTCATGTTCTCACCTCATGCATAAGATAACACATGATGCAAAAAAATGGTTTGAAAATGAAACTTTTTCTAAATAATCCCTAATCTAAAAGCGCTATCAAGTCTTCTTCTTTAGAAATCAATAGATAATCATGCACAAAACGATCTGTGATTTCTTCAATATCTGATTCATTTATTTGCTTCAACAGCTTAAATGGCATCTGATCAAACACAAGCACCCCTTGATGAATATCAGAAAAATGCTCTAGTGAAACAATGGTTTCACTCTTCGTCACAAAACGTCCATCTTTTACTTTTCCAGATTTAATTGATAAATGATTTCTTGAGTTAAAAGTTACAATTGCTTCCCCACGAAACTTCACCATTTTTAAATGATAAATATTTTCTTTATGATGACAAATATAATCATAAGGTTTAAACAACGCTTTTTTTAACTGACAATATCTTTTTACCGTACTAATCATTCCCATTTGTACTCATCCTTTTTGTCATCCCTAGTATAAACCCAAGCGCAATTCCTAGTGTAGCCGCAAATAAAACACGAAACTCAGTAGGTAATAAAAATGTGATCGTATGCGCAGGAATCCAAAAAAGTGGGATTACTCTAAAAAATGTGCGATGCATAAACTGAGGGTAATCAAGTTTTTGCATCGTTTCTTTCAATGATAAATGTTCTTTTTTATAACTTAAATATCCATCACTTGTAAAGTGCGCAAGCATCATCATCGCTCCAAATGTGATATTCATCAAAATTGATGTATATAGTGCCTCAGTAAAACGAGTCTCAAATGGCAATAATCCTTCACGAAAAAGTGCTTCAACACCATTTACATAAAGTGGAAACATCACCACAATCAAAATCCCAATAAATCCCCAAATTATACCCTTAACAAGAAAATAACTTGGCCAAACAAAGTTTTTATGTTTCAAATAACTACTCAACAAATCTCCCAAAGAAGCAAGCACAAAAAACTTCATAAAACCACCTATATAACGATACTCAGAAGCGAAATGTAAAAAGGCATCTCTTGAGAAAAGAAACAAAGTAATCCCTACAATAAGCACCATAAGAAAAAAGAACAAAAAGTTCTTTTTCATTAACATAATCCTTTTTGGGTACAAATATCAACTATGTATTGTTGATGTGAGACAAAAATAACAATCGCTTCTTTCAACAATTGATACTCACCACGATGTAAATAATACCCTTTTTCATTTAAATTCTCAACGAATCCTTCTTTTAATTTCTCATAACTCACACTTTGGACATGCTCAAGTGCTGTTTTTCCGTCTTCTTCCCAATAATATCCCCAAGTATATGTTTTCTCATCATCTTTATATTCTAATTCTAAGTAATCTTGTTCACTATCAAATCCTTCAATAATTCGATATTCAATGTTTCCTCTGTCTTTATACCTGAGGTCTCCATTTACGACTCTATTTCTCATAAAAATCTCTCCTTTTTGTTGCCCTTATTATACTATGAATTTCATTTTTTTAAAACAATTTCTTATCTAAAACTTCTCCAAAAAAGATTTTAAAGTCTCTCCACTAATCGTGCAACTCCCAATTTCACCATGTTTAGAATCATGCGCAATACCATGATAATCACTTCCCGCTGTTACCAATAGTCCTCTTTCACTCGCCAATTGCTTATAAAAGGCTGTATCCTCATCACTATTTTGATAATAGATTGCCTCTATTCCATCATAGTTTCTACTCAACACATCGTTCTTAATATGATTTTTAAGCAACACTGGATGTGCAAGTACCTTTACACAAGAAAATCGTTCTAAAAACGCAAGACCATCATCTAAAGATAACTCTACACTCGGCAAATACGCTTTACAATTATCCCCAATCATTTGATCAAAAATCTCATTATGCGTAAATCTTGGATACTTTCTCATAATAGCTTTTGCGATATGCGGTCTCGCAATAATTCCATATGCTTCTTTTTTCACATCTTCATAAGCAATATCTATAGCAAAATGTTTCTTCAACAAATCAATCATGTTTCTCGCACGAACTTCTCGATCATGTTTGATTTGTTTGGTGTATGTTAATAAATCCTCATTAAGGTATGATTGGTCCGTAAAATATCCAAGAACATGGACACTTTTCCCCTGATAGATTGTCGAAAGTTCTATCCCAGGAA
>ENA-OSAI01000396-OSAI01000396.1-marine-sediment-metagenome-genome-assembly--contig:-NODE-396-length-18000-cov-7.655391_pt1 | contig 18000 bp, 15 predicted proteins | sample MGYA00237871_ERZ529316 | MGnify/ENA primary metagenome ERZ529316 (study PRJEB26369, sample SAMN03142814) | marine sediment metagenome | biome: marine; feature: borehole; material: sediment...
GGCGGGTCACAGATAAGCCTCGTCCGGGAACTCCGGTCCCACATCCCCTACAGCGTCTTCAGCGTCACGCTGGCTCTCGTCCTCACCGGCATGCTCACGAGCGTCTTCCTGCTCCTCGACCCTCTGCAGACGCCGGCCGCCGCCGGACGGCTCTTCCACTGCTTCCACCCGCCCCACATACTGCTCAGCGCCACGGCGACCACGGCCATGTTCTGGCGTCACGAGAGGAATCTCTGGAAGAGTGTCATCATAGGGTTCGTGGGGTCGGTGGCCGTCTGCGGGGTGAGCGACGTCCTCATCCCGTACCTGGGCGGGCTCCTTCTGGGGGTCGACATGCACCTGCATTTCTGCTTCCTCGAACATCCCCTGCTCGTCCTGCCGTTCGTCGCGCTCGGCATCTTCACCGGGCTCGTGGCCGCCGAAGAGATACCACGGGTGACCTTCTTCTCCCACTCGGGTCACGTGCTGACGAGCAGCATGGCCTCGATTCTGTACCTCGTGTCCTTCGGCCTGACAGACTGGGTCTCGTCGCTCGGTGCGGTCTTCCCCCTCGTCGTCGTGGCCGTCGTCGTCCCGTGTTGCACCAGCGACATCGTCTTCCCGATGCTCCTCGTATCCCGGCGGGCACCCGACGCCTCAGCGCCGGTCGCCCGTCCCGCACCGCCCGTGCCCTGAGGGCGCGGCCCGGAGTCCTGCCACTGAGCGCAGGGACGGACGCGTCGGCACGGTGCAAACCCTGCGGGCTGGCGATGCGGTCCGGGGTCCGGTCTGACGGCTTGGACTACGGTGCCGCCCGTACGGCGCGGACCGTGGCAGTACCGGCGTAGCCCTCGGAGCCTACGAGAGCAGTCGCTCCCTCCATCGCGACAGGACGCCCTCCAGCTCCGGGGGCACCCGGGCCGCTTCGCCGAACACCGCCTCGCCGATGCGCAGGAAATCGCGCTTCCCGGCGTCCTCGCCGAACAGCCTGGCGCAGCAGCAGTCGAGCGTGACAAGATTCCAGGCCCCGAGCACCAGACCCAGCCCCTCGAGCACGTCGTACTCGCCCCACACGATGCGGTGGCGGCCGCCTTCACGGTAGACCGCGGCCTCGAAGACGCCTTCCACGAGGCCGACGACCCGGAAGAGAGCCCTGTAGATGGAGGCGATGTCCGTGACACTGCGTCCCAGGAGCTCCCCTCGCTCTCCGTGCCACCGCAGCCGCATCGGGTCCGGGATGAGCCCGAAGAGGTTCTTCAGCGACCAGCTTCCCGTCTTCAGCTTGGCGAGGCTGACCAGCACGCTTCCCCTGAGCTCGAACAGGCGCTGGGGAACGACTCCGAAAAGGCTCTCGTCCCGCACCGGCGTCTCTTGCGCTCCCCTGCCGAAGGCCCGCCCGACGGTATCGCGGACCTTCTCCGCCGGCGCGACCCTCCCGGCCCAGACCTCCTCGGTCACGTTGAGGTATTCCGCTCCGTGACGCTCGAGGACCCGGGCTATGCCGGTCCTCTCCAGGAAGAGCCGGTCCTGCTCGCGTATCCACTCCCGGTTCTCGTCGGCGTTGCCGGGGGTGATCTCGCGCCCGCCGTAGTTGCGGCCGGCGCTGTGTCCCTCTATCACGATGCGGCGCCCCGGGGGCAGGGCTCCGAGAACGAGGTCGAGCTCCTTCGCCCCGGTGAAGTTGGCCCGGTGTGGGCTGAACCAAGCAGGTTTGACGAGAAAGGTCGGTTCGGCCGCCTCCGGCGTCGAGGGGCCGGGGCCTGCCCGGGCCGCGGGGCCTGCCTGGGCCGCGGGACCCGCCCGGTGTGCGAGCCCGAGCTCCCTCATCGCCCGGGCCATGTCCCGGACCGACCTCACCTCCGCCACGACCACTCGTGCGGCCACGGTCATGCCCCTCATGCCCCCTTTGTTCAGCTTTCCGGATGATGACGCCTACCGGGCGTTGTCGTCGGGTGACGGATTTCCTCCCACCGCCGGCTCCCCCTTCCCCTGCAGGGACCGGGATAACGTACTGCCGAGGCGGGACCCCCGCTCGACCGTGGAAGCCTGGCGCGCCGCCTCCCGTCGGCGTGGCATTGCCACAGTGGTGCGGCTGCGAGGAGGGTCTTCTCCGGCAAGTCGGCCTGACCCGAGGCGAGTCGGACGGTGTCGGCCTTCCCGGACTTCACCGGGACGGTGAGTGAGAACGTCCGCTATTTTGAAAGACACGCCGCAGGTCGGGGCGATATGCCCCCCGCTATACTGGCCTTAACGTAGCCCTTCCGCCGGACGTTCCCGCGGAGGCCGTCAAGCTGGGAGGCGCGAACAGAGCAGCGATGCCACAGTACCCCTGAGTCCCAGCTACAGAAGGTGCCCTTCACCCGGCCACCGTAGCGTCTCCGCGCCCCCCTAAGTGTGTCGACACGGCCTCACGAAGGAACCGGGGCCCGGCTGACTTTCACCGGACCCCGGTTCCCTCTCTCCTCCCGGCCTCGGGCGACCGGACCAGGCCGCCCCGGGCGGCCGACCTCACCTCAGCCGTCCAGTTCCTCGAGCCACTCCTGGAACATCTCGATGGCGAACTCGTCCCGCTCGACGCGGGCCTCGCACACCGCCAGGTCGAGCTCGGCGAGCTGCTTCAGGTCCTTGAGCTTCTCGCGCCTGGCTTTGTCCTCGCAGTCCTCGATCTTCTCCTCAAGGGTGGCGATGTGCTGCTCTATCTTCTTGATGCGCTCCAGCGTGCGCTCCAGGCTCTGCCGCGCCCTCTCGAGGGCCCGCTGGATCCTCTCCCGACGCGCCCTGGGGTCGGGCTCGACCTGCCGCAGGACGATGCGGACCAGGTGCCGCCAGAAGGCCGGGTGGTCACTGGATTCCGCGGCGGCCTCGACGGCCCGCTTCACGGGCTCACGGTTGGCCTCGGGCAGGACCTCCCAGATGTCCGCCACGTCACCGGCCTGACTCACAACCTCCTGGAGGATGGGGCGGAGGTAGTGCCTGAACGGGAACGGCCGGCCCTCTTCCACCGTGGCCACGAACGCGTCGAGCGTCTTCTCCAGCGTGACCATCGTGGACACGTAATCGAGGAGCTCGATCTCGACCTGCGCCCAGCTCTCCCGGGCGGCGTAGGCCGAGGCCTGGCGCAGGGTCTCCTTCAGCTCCCCGACAAGCCACCTGGCCCTCTCCAGCAGCTTCTCCTGCTCCTCCGTGAGAGGTGGTAGACACGTCGGCCGGAGGTCAGGCGGCGTGAGGATGTCGCCTTCGCCGGCGAACTCTCCACCCTGCGGCCGCTCCAGGGCCGGTTCGGGGGCGATGGCCGTCGCCCCGGCGGCCGGGCCGCACACTCCCAGGAGGAGGACCGCGCTGAGAACGGCCGCCACCGTTTTCGCGTGCCTCACCTTCGCTGCCTTCTTCATCTTCCTTACCTCCTTCCGCCCGCCATCGTGCGGGCGACCGGTTTCGCCCTGATTGTCTCCGGAAGGTTTTTCCGGAGTGTTAGAGACAGGGGAACAACCTCTGAACAAACCTTGAACAGACCTTTAACTAATAACTAACAAGCATAGGCGGTCCGGCCCTGAGATCATCCCCTGGGCCTGCGTGTGCCCGGCTCTTCCCAAAAGGTGACGGGGCCACCGCCAGCGAACCACGGCCTCGGTAACGCTGTGGCCCCTGTCGCTCCCCGGTCCCGCCCGTCGGCGGGCCGCAGGCGGGCCCCAGATGACTGGAGGCGGTCTCTTGGTCGGGAAAGACGTGTCCGAAGACCGGCAGCGCGGCGGTGCGCGGTGCGCAGGACGCGAGCCGGGTGACCCTGCCTCGGCCCGACGACTCGGTGTCGGGCGCCGGTCGCGGCGCCCGGACGAGCGGGACATCGTCTTCGCCCGCATGGCCTACACTCCCGGCGGCCCCGCCTTCGAGGACTACTACTCGCGCCACCCCGAACTCAGGGCGGTGGACGACGCCCTGAGAGCCCTCCCCGGGCTGTGCGCGGAGGGTTCCCGCAGTTTCCATCCGCTCAACGCCCGCATCGCTCCGGCCGTCTTCGCCCTCCTCGCCTCTTGGCGTCCGCTGGTCGCCGGCGGGGCAGGTGGCGGCGAGCGCGGCGGCGAGCGCGGCGGCGCGCACGGCGGACCTCCCGCGGACGGAGCGGACGCCCTAGGTTTCTCCCGCATCGAGGTCTCGGACGACGAGACCCGTCGGGCCCTCACCGCCCGCGTGAAAGGCCTGGCGCGTTATTTCGGCGCCCTCGACGTGGGTGTCACCCTCCTCACCCCCGACTTCGTCTACAGCCACGCCGGCCGGCACGAGGAGGACTACGGACGGGAGATATCCCTCGACCACACGCACGCCATCGTCTTCACCGTGGAGATGGACTTCCGCTTCATGAAGGCCGCTCCCGGCCTCCCGGTGGTGACCGAGTCGTCGCGCCGCTATCTCGAGGCGGCGAAGGTGGCCCTGGCCCTGGCGGCGAACCTGCGGGCGCTGGGCTGGTCGGCCCGAGCCCACATCGACGGCAGCTATCTCGCCGTCCTGCCGCCGCTGGCCGCCCGGGCCGGGCTCGGGGAGATCGGCCGCCTCGGGATTCTCGTCACCGAGCACCGCGGCCCTTGCGTCCGGCTCGGCCTGGTCACCACCGACCTCCCGCTCGTCCCCGACGAGCCGCGCCCGTTCGGGCTCCAGGACTTCTGCCGCATCTGCCTGAAGTGTGCCCGGAACTGCCCGTCCCAGGCCATAAGCCGCGAGCCCACCGCTCCCGGGGAGGGCTGGCGGATATCCTGGGAGCGGTGCTACGGTTTCTGGCGGCGCCAGGGGACCGACTGCGGCATGTGCCTCATCTCATGCCCGTACTCGAAGCCTGACACGCCCTTCCACCGGTTCGTGCGGGAGTGTATCAGAAGGTCAGACGCGGCCCGGCGGGTGGCTGTGTGGGGCGACGACCTTCTCTACGGTCGCCGCCCCTTCGAGAGATGGGAGCCTGATTGGTGGACCTGACCGGAAGGGGCCTCGGGACTCACCGGGGGTTCGCCCTGCCGAGCAGAGCGTCGATGCTCTCGAGGTCCTTCTTGAGCCGGCCGAGCTCTTCCATGCGGACTTCCTGGATGGCCCGGATGGTCCGGGCGTGGCTCAAGACCCCTTCCCAGTTGTGGTGCTTGTAGTCGTCTATAAGTTCCCCGACCTCCCGCCCGATGTCTCCGGCCGTCTCCCGCAACGCGCGGCGGGAGGTCCAGGTCGACTCGATCGTGTTCCTCAGACTCTCGAGGGTCCTGGCGCTGAGGCCGGTCCGGGAGACCCGCAGTGTCTGCACCCTCTCCCTTGTCCGTCCCGCCGCCGTCTGGAGGTCGGTGAGGAGGCCCGCGATGGTCTCCTGGTTCCTCTTCAGGGCGGAGACCAACGTGGACGTGACGGCGTCGCCCTCGCAGAGTTCCGCGGCCAGGGCGAGCGTCTCCTCGTCGAGCGGGTCCAGCCCTGCGGTCACCTCGTCCACGTCGGCCAGGAGGGCGTCGACCTGGTCGAGCAGTGCCGCCGTCTGGGTCTGGGCCTCACCGGCCCTGGGGCCTTCCTCCTCCGGGGGGGCGTCAGGCCCAGGCCGCTCCTCTGGGCGGCCCCAGGGGGACATGGGGGACAAGGGAGACAAGGGGGGCAGGAAGCCCCACGGGCTCTCCGGACCTCCCCACGAGACCGTCACCAGGGCGGAGGTGACGAGGGCGAGGGCCGAGACGGCCCCCACCGCGCAGAGGACCAACTTGAGGCGTCGCCTATCGTGTCCCTTCAAGCCGCCGCTCCACTCCTCCCGGCGCCGGGCGCGGCCGGCTCATAGGTTTCCCGCCGGGGCTCCCGCCCAAGCTGGAAGGGTCGGGGCCCGGAGGAAAAGAGAACCGGGCAGAGCCGGGAGAGGGGGGAGGGGAGTGGAGCCGTCCGCCTCCCGGGGTCACGTTATCGGCCACAGGGCCGTCATTCCCCGGAAGACGGCCGTGGGGTCGGTCGGCACGTTGATGCAGGCCGGCTTTCCGGCCGCGAGGGCCCGCTCAAGGGCGGGGCCGATGTCGTCGAGCCGCTCGACAACCTCGCCGTGTCCACCCAGAGCCTCGACGACCTTCTCGTAGTGGCGCCAGCCGAGCTCTGTTCCCGGCGTCCTGTCGGGACCATAGGTCTCCTCCTGGCCGTGCTTCACCTGACCCCAGGCGCCGTCGTTGCCGATGACGCAGACGACGGGCACCTCGTGGCGGACCGCGGTGTCGAACTCCATCGCCGAGAAGCCGAACGAGCCGTCCCCCGATATGAGGACCACGGGCCTTTCCGGCTGGGCCAGCTTGGCGGCGATGGCGTAGGGGAGGCCGACGCCCAGGTGGCCGAAGCCGCCGACCCAGGTGCACGACCCGGGGCCGTAGGCGTCCATGGTCATCATGGCGAAGCCGGCGATGTCCCCGCCGTCGACGATGATGGCCGCGTCCCTGGGCAGGCAGGCCCGGACCTCCTGCACCAGGAGGGCCGGGTGGACCGGGGTGTCCTCGCGGCTCACCCCGCTTCCGGCCCCCAGCATCTGCTTGAGGGAGCCCTGCATCTCCTTGAGCCGGGCGGCCCAGGCGGGGTCGGCCTTCGGGGAACCGAGGGCCTGGAGGGCCTTCCGGAGCTGCCCCACGACGACCTTGACGTCCCCCGGCAGGCCCACGTCGGCCCGCCGGTTCCGCCCTATCTCCTCCGGTTCGATGTCCACCTGGATGACCTTCAGTTCCGGGCTGAAGAGGGGCGGCCGCCCGTAGCCGATGGTCCAGTCGTACCGGGTTCCCAGGATGAGCACGAGGTCGGCCTGCATGATGCCGGCCGGGAAGAAGCCCACTCCCAGAGGATGGTCGTCGGGGAGCACTCCTCTGGCCATGGAGCGGGAGTAGACCGGGATGCCCGTGGCCTCCGCGAAGGCCCGGACCTCGTCCATGGCTCCGGACCACCAGACGCCGCCGCCGGCGACAATCACCGGACGCTCCGCATCGGCGATGAGCTCGGCCGCCGCCCGCACCGCGGCCTCGTCCGCGCCCTGACGGGTCTCGGTCCGGTAGTCGGCCGGGCCTGCGGGAAGGAGACCCTTGGCCTCGACCTCGTCCACCGGTAGGGTGCCCTGGATGACATCGTCGGGGATGTCGACGAAGACGGGTCCCGGCCTTCCGGAGAGGGCCTGGCGGAAGGCGGTCGCCACGTAGTCCGGGATGCGTTCGGTCCGGAGGACGCTGCGCGACCATTTGGTGACCGGCCGCATCAGCTCCACCTGGTCCACATCCTGCATCGCGCCGAGCTCGCGGCGCTCGATGGTGGAGCGGCCGGCGATGACGACGACCGGACTCTTGGTCTGGTCGGCCACGGCCACGCCTGGGAAGGCGTTGACCACCCCGGGTCCCGCCGTGACGACGGCCACGCCCGGACGGCCCGTGTACCGGGCCCATCCCTCGGCCATCATCACCGCCGCCTCCTCGTGCCGGGTGTCGATGATGCGGATGCCCTCGGTCAGGAGGCCGTCGAAGATTGGGGACACGTGGCCCCCGGCAAGGCCGAAGACCGTCGTCACCCCCTCGGCCTTGAGCGTCTTCGCCACCAGTTGACCGCCGTGGTAGGTCGACATCGCCGCACACCTCTCCTGCGGAGGGGTTTTGGGGAAACTTTCCGACAAAGGCTCCGAATCCTGCTCCACCCGCGCGTGACGGCTCTTGACGGCACAGGCAGGCACGGGTCACAAGGTATGGCGCCCGCGTCCCGAGAAGTCAAGAGGGCGACCGTACGGTGCGGGAGGTTGCGTGAGGTGGGAACGGCATTGCGGAAGGGTCTGAAGGTCCTTGTCCTCGGCGGCGGGGGAAGGGAGCACGCCCTCGCCTGGAAGATCGCCCGGAGCCCATGGGTCTCGCAGGTCTTCTGCGCCCCCGGCAACGCCGGCACGGCTCGGGAGGCCCGCGTCACCAACGTGGACACCACCCCCGAGGGCCGGCCCTTCAGGCCCGCCGACCCGGATGCGGCCCTCGCGCTGGCCCGGCGTCTCGGGGTGGACCTGACGGTGGTGGGGCCCGAGGGCCCGCTCGCGGCCGGCATCGCCGACGTCTTCTCCGAGGCGGGCCTTCTCCTCTTCGGTCCCACGGCCGCCGCGGCGCGCCTTGAGAGCAGTAAGGCCTTTGCCAAGGACTTCATGGTCAGGCATCGCATCCCCACCGCCCGCTTCGAGGTGGCCGAGACTCCCGGGGCCGCGCTCCGGGCTGTGGCCCGCTTCGGGACGCCCGTCGTGGTGAAGGCCGACGGCCTGGCCGCCGGCAAGGGCGTGACCGTCGCCAGGGACCGTGAGACGGCCGAGGCCGCCGTCCGCGCGGCCATGGAGGAGAAAGTCTTCGGCGAGGCGGGCCGCCGTGTGGTCGTGGAGGAGTGTCTGGAGGGGCAGGAGGTCTCGGTCCTTGCCCTCACCGACGGGGAGACGGTCCGGCTCTTCCCGCCGGCCCAGGACTACAAGCGCGTCTTCGACGGGGACCGGGGCCCTAACACGGGGGGCATGGGGGCGTACTGCCCGGCGCCCGTGCTCGGGCCGGAGGAGGAGACCTTCGTGGTCGAACACGTCCTCCTGCCGGCGGTTCGCGGCCTCGCCGCCGAGGGGGCGCCCTACCGGGGAGTCCTCTACGCGGGCCTCATGCTCACCCCCGAGGGCCCGAGGGTCCTGGAGTTCAACTGCCGCTTCGGCGACCCGGAGACACAGGTCGTCCTGCCCCTTGTCGAGGACGACCTGGTGGAGCTGATGCGGGCGGTGGCCTCGGGCGAGGGGCTCGAAGGTCCCGGTGCCGCTACGGCCGCGGCCTCGTCTGCGGCCCGGCCCGGTTCCCTCCGCCTCTCGGTCTCGGGCGGGGCGGCCGTCTGTGTCGTCATGGCCTCCGCGGGCTACCCGGGTCGTTATGAGACCGGCAAGCCCATCACGGGGCTTGAGGCGGCCGCGGCCTGCCCCGGGGTCAAGGTCTTCCACGCGGGGACGAGGCCGGCCGCCTCCGGCCCGCCCGGCGTGGAGACGGCCGGTGGGCGCGTCCTCAACGTGGTCGCCACGGCCCCGACCCTCGCCGAGGCCGTCGACCGGGCCTACGCGGCCGTCGCCCTCATCCGTTTCGAAGGGGCCCACCACAGGTCGGACATCGCCGCCGCGCCCCTCGGGGCACGCGGCCGCCGGCCGCCGGGTCCCGCGGACAGGCCGGAATAGACACAGCGAAGCGAAGAAACGAAGGGGTTGGTTCTCGTGACCCTGGGCGACATCGCCCTCATCACCCTCGCCTATCTCATCGGCTCTTTCCCGTCGGCCTTCCTGGCCGCGAAGTACCTGGGGGGCGGGCGCGACATCCGGACCGTCGGCAGCGGCAACGTGGGAGGGATGAACGCCTTCCGCAACGTGGGCCGGGCGGCGGGGGTGGCCACGGGCGTCCTCGACGTGGGCAAGGGCCTCTTGGCCGTCCATCTCGCCTCGGCCTACGGGGGCTGGGCCTACACGGCCCTCTGGGCGGCGGTGGCCGTGGTCACCGGGCACAACTTCATGCTCTTTCTCGGCTTCAAGGGCGGCAAGGGGCTCGGCGCCACGCTCGGAGCCTTCCTTCTCCTGAACTGGGCGGTCCCGCTCTACTTCGCCGGGGCCATCCTGGCGGCATCCCTCATCAGCCGGGACACCAACTTCGGCACAGGGGTCGCGGCCCTGTTCCTTCCTCTCATCCTGTGGCTTGCCCGTGGCGGAGGGGACCTCATGTGGCTTGCGGCCGGCGCCGTCCTCGGCTTCGTCATCGCCGTCAAGCATTGGCCGGACGCCCGCGCCTACCTGTCCGGCCGCCGGCAGCTCGTGTAGGACTCCCGCCCGCTTCCGCCTCTTACGCTTCCTGCGGCGGCCTGCTACGGCAGTCCGGGCGTGTAGCGGTAGTCGGCCGCCTCCCACCGGATGAAGTAGAAGAGGCCCTGGGCGTCCCAACCGCAGGGCAGGGTCGTGCCGAGGAAGTGTTCAGGAGGCGCGGGGGCTGTCGGGCCCGGCGCGCCGCCGACGGCTGCCACCCTCGTCTGCCCCCAGTTCATGGCGTCGTCACTGCGCGCCAGCCAAACGCCGTCTGGGCTCCAGTAGGGCCGGCCGCGGCCGGCGACCGGAGCGGCCGCCGCGGCTCCGGCCTCCGACGCCTCGATGAGGAGGTCCCCGGAGAGCCAGAAGCGGCCGTCCGGGGACCACGAGAAGTGGTCGTGCGAGGCGGCCGGGCCTGCCAGGGTCGCCGGAAGGGTGACGGAACCTGTCGCGAGGTCGACGAGGACGATGACGCTCTCCGACTCGCTGTCGCTCACCGCCGCCAGACGGGTGCCATCGGGTGACCAGGCCGGGATGCTGAAGACGTAGCCCTCGGTCGGGGGCGAGTATATCCGTACGAGGTCCTCGATGACCTTCTGCGTCCCCGACACGAGGTCCGTGAGCACAAGGTCGTGGCTCACCAGGTAGCCCGGGATGTCCGGGTAGCCTGTCCAGTCTCCCACCAGGACGGCGAGGGTGCGGCCGTCGGGGGACAGCGACGCCGCGCGCCATCCGGTCGGCAGGCTCCCGCGGTGGAGCACGCGGCCGGTGAGGTCGGTGACCTCGTAGTGGTCCTCGCCGAGCCTGAGGAGGTGTCCCGCATCGACCCATCCCCACCAGCCCCATCCGCTGAGGGGCACGAGCCGTCCGGTCTCGACCTCGACCACCCACGACAGGAGGGCGTACTCCAGGCTCTTCCGGTCGAACGCGGTCACCAGGAGGTGCCGCCCGTCCGGGCTTATGGCCGCGTCCGAGATGTCGGCCATGAGGGCGCAGAGCGGCCGTTCGTCCCCCGAGGCGGGGTCGAAGGAGTACAGGCGGGGCGGTTCGCCGGCGAACACCACCGGGAGGCCTCCCTCGAGGGGCAGGCCGAAGGTGTCCCGCACCCCGGTCAGCCGGTCGAAGTCGACCGCCGGCGGCGGGCTGGGGATGGTGAAGGTCACGGCCACGCCGCCGTCCTCATCCCCTTCCCCTTCCTCTTCCTCGGCGCTCGTCCAGGCAATCTCCTTGGCCCCGGCCGCGCGGAGGACCGCCTCGACGGCCTCCCGGTCCATCTCCCGGGTGAACGAGACCCGGAACTCGAGCGGCCTTCTCGTCAGGAACTCACCCGGGACGACCTGGCGCCAGGTCTCGTCCTCCCGGACTTCCACTGCGGCCGACGGTTCCTCGACCCTGACGAACGCCACCTCGTAGGAGCCGACTTCCCCGCCGGGGAGCACCACGGAGTCGAGGGTGACCGTCACGCGCTCTCCAGGGGGACCCTCCCAGAACTCGAGGAGGACCGCGCCACCGTCGAAGCTGCCGGAGAAGGCGGAGCGGTCGACGCCGGTCACGGTCAGGTGGTCGTCCCACCACTCCGGAGGGACCTCCGTGTCGAGGACGGCACGGAAGACCACGTAGCGGGTCCCGACCACCACCTCTGCACCGGCGGCCACCGGGGTGGACGTCCCCCTGGTCTGGCTCAAGGAGGCGCTCACGACAGCGGGCCCGGCGGGCTCTTCGCCGTCCACGCCGGAGGTCTCGTCACCGGACTCCGCGCGACAGCCGTTCGCCGAGGCCGCTGCCAGCACTACCGCCAGGAGCAGGGCCGCCGTCAGGAAGAACCGCCGTCCCATGGTCCCTCGGCCTCCTTTCCTCTCCTCGCCGACACAGCGGACCACCGGCCAGTTTCTGGGACGGGCGGCCCGAATCCTCCAGGGGACACGCAGGCCGTGCTTCAGGCTCCACGTCGGGGGTCTCGACACCAGCTCCGCAGCGCACCCGCCAACTTGACCAACGGGACGACCGCCAGCGCCAGCACCGAGCCGGCCGCGCCGAGCAGGACCACGGCGACCTCACTGAAAGGGTTGCTCCCTGGCGCGGGTCGTCCGGCAAACCGGCTGAGGAGAGCGTCGAAGGTGTTCCCGTAGAGGTTCCCTACGGTGATGAGCCGGATGTACGTGAGGATGTCGCGGGCCTTGTCCTCGCCGTACGTCTCGACAAGGGTCCGCCGTGCTTCAGGGTCCGTCCGGCCCTCGGTCTCCGCGTAGTGCTGGGCGAAGTGGAGGGCCACCACCTGGTCCTGCGGCACGGCCTTGAAATCGCCCGCCATGAGCCTATTCAGCTCCTCCTGGGAAACGCCTTCTCGGAGGGCCGCACGGCTGTGAGCGTAGGTGCAGTACCGGCAGCCGTTGACTCGGGTCACGGCGAGCATGATGCGCTCGGCGAAGGCCTTGTCGACCCGTCCCGCCTTGACGGCCTCCCGGACCTCGCGGTGACACCGGACCATCTCCCCGACGGCCCCCAGGAAGGAGCGGAGAGAGAAGATGCGCTTATCGAACTTCCACTGGTCCATCACGGGCTCCCCGGTCCGTCCTCCGGTGCGTCTTGGTCTCGTTCCTTGCTCCGGTCTTCGAGCCCGCCTTCGAGGAGAGCGTGGATGGTCTTGGCCACCGCGTCCTCCGGTCCGCCCTCGGCGACGAGGTCGGCCGCGGCCCGGACCTCATCGGCCGCCCAGGGCATGGCCACACCGAGTCCGGCCGCTCTGAGCATGGGTACGTCGGCCACCGAATCACCCATGGCCACCGTCTCCGACGGGTCGACGCCGAGCCGCCGGGCGATGTCGATGAGGGCCGTACCCTTGTCGGCCGCCGACGAGACGGCGGTGAGAAGGCCCCCGGGGTCGCCGGCCCAGGGGGAGTAGTAGAAGTCCAGGAGGCCCGGGAAGAGGCGCCGGCCGGCCTGGGCCACGGCCTTCACCACGTCCGTCCTCTCCAGGCCCGAGACGTGGACGGAGATGATCTCGCCGTCGCGGTCGGCGCAGACGGCGTCGAGGTCTCCGACGGAGAACTGCGGGAGGGTCGTCGCCTCCCAGCCCGGCGGAAGCTGTTCGAAGATGAGGTCGTCTCCGAGGAAGAGCGAGATGAGGGCGTCATCGAAGGGCCGGGCCGCGTCGATGAGGGCGCGGGGCGCCCCTTCAGGCAGAGGGTGGCTGACCAGGACCTCGCCGGAAGGGTGGTCGACGACGCGGCGTCCGTAGTGGCAGCCCAGAGGCCCGGTGACGCCCAGGACGTCGGCGAACATGGCCGCCGACCAGGAGTAGCGCCTCCCGGTGATGAGAGTGACCTTCACTCCTTGTTCAAGGGCCCGCGCCACGGCCGCCACGTTGGGTCCCGTGATGCGGTGGTCGTCTCCGGTCAGGGTGTGGTCGATGTCCAGAGCGAATAGACGAGGGCGCACCTGGTAAGAGACCTCCTGATAGAAAAGTTGGTCCTCGAGGGAACGGTCGTCCCTCTTCCCTACGCGCGGGCCGCCCCGATTGTTCTCCCGCGGGAGCCGTCCGCCGATGCCTCGTAAGCGTACAACCCACGGCCCGCGCTTGACAAGTCCGGGCAGAGACCCGTAGACTCGGGTTTGGAAGGCTCGCACCTACAAAAACCGAGTCCTAGGCCTTTCAGGGGAGCCGGGGGAGGCCCGGCTGAGAGGAGGGCCCGCGTCAAGCCCTCGACCCTTATGACCTGATCCGGGTAATGCCGGCGGAGGGAGAAGGCTCTAGCCACATGAGGAGGACTTTGGGCCGTCTCCCGTTCCGGGCAGACGGCCCTGTTCTTTACCGGGGGGGTCCCGGGTCGGGGCTGGGGCCGTCCTGCTCCAGGGTGGCGCCGCCCGCCACGGGACGGCGCGGTGCGGCCGGGCACGGGCATCGACGAGAACGGAGGGGGAGATGGACGTGAAGAGGAGTCTCGACTGGTCGCTCTGCGTTGTCACCGACCGGGGTCTTGCCGGCGGGCGGCCGCTGGCCGAGGTCGTGCGGGCGGCCATCGCCGGCGGGGCCACCCTCATCCAGCTGAGAGAGAAGGAGGCCGGCACCCGGGAAATGCTCGAGGTGGGCGAAAGCCTGCTCGAGGTCACCCGGGCGGCCGGGGTGCCCCTCATCGTGAACGACCGTGTCGACGTCGCCCTGGCTCTCGGCGCCGACGGTGTCCACGTCGGACGTGACGACATGCCCGCGCACATAGCGCGGCGCCTCATCGGGGAGGGCAGGCTCCTCGGCGTGACGGTCGGGAGCGCCCGGGAGGTCCTCGCGGCCGAGGCGGCCGGGGCCGACTATCTCGGGACCGACGCCGTCTTCCCCACGCCGACCAAGCCCGACGCGGGCCCCCCCCTCGGGCTGGAGGGGCTCCGGGAGATCTGCCGAGTGGCCCGCGTGCCGGTCCTGGGCATTGGCGGGGTCAACGCCGGGAACGCGGCCGAGCTCATCAGGGCCGGAGCGGCCGGCGTCGCCGTCGTCTCGGCCGTGATGGCCGCCCCGGATGTCGAGGCTGCCGCCCGTGAGCTCCGGGCCGTGGTCGAGTCCGCCGCACAGGAAAGGAGAGACCGTCATGAACAAGCCCAAGGCAGCGGCTGAGCTGGCGGAGCGCTTCGGGGAGGCTCTCCGGCGCATCCGCGAGACGAGACCCCTCGTCCACCACATGACCAACTACGTGGTCATGAACGACACGGCCAACGTCACCCTCCATGTGGGGGCGCTTCCGGTGATGGCCCACGCCGCCGAGGAGGTCGAGGAGATGGTCGGGCTCGCCGGGGCGCTTGTCCTCAACCCGGGCACCCTGAGTCCGGACTGGGTGGAGGCCATGCTGAAGGCCGGCCGGCGGGCGAACGAGCTCGGGGTGCCGGTGGTCCTCGACCCGGTGGGGGCGGGGGCGACCAGGTTCCGCACCGAGAGCAACCTCCGCCTCCTCGACCAGCTCAAGGTGGCGGTCATCCGCGGCAACTCCGGCGAAATCGGAGCCTTGAGCGGGGCCGGGGGCGTCGTCCGCGGGGTCGAGAGTGTCGAGGGTGTGGACGACCCGGTGGCCGTAGCCGTTCGGCTGGCCCGCGAGCGCAGGGCGGTGGTGGCCATCACCGGACCCCGGGACGTCGTGGCCGACGGCCACCGGGTGCTGGGCGTGGACAACGGCCACGAGCGGCTGACCACCATCACCGGAACCGGGTGCATGGCGACGACCATGGTGGCCGTCTTCGCCGCGGTGGAGCCCGACCACCTCGTGGCCGCGGCCGGAGGTCTGGCCTGCTTCGGGCTTGCCGCCGAGCAGGCCGCGGCCGAGGCGAAGGGGCCGGCGAGCTTCAAGGTGGCCCTCTTCGACCGTCTCTTCGGTCTCACTCCGGAAGAGCTGGCCGAGGGGGCGCGGGTCGTGTGGCTCGAGCCGTCGGAGCCGGGCGGGGAGGACTGACCTTGAGAGTCAGGGACCTGGGCGAGTTCCCCCTGATCGACCGTCTGGCGGCACGCCTCGGCCCCTACGGGAAGGACGTCGTGGTCGGTCTGGGTGACGACACGGCCGTCATCCGCAGGAGCGAGGACCGGCTCTATCTCGTGACCTGCGACATCCAGGTCGCCGGAGTCCACTTCCTCCCCGGGGCGGCGGCCCCGCGCAGGCTCGGCCGCCGCATCGCGGCCATCAACCTCAGCGACATCGGGGCGATGGGCGGCGAGCCGCAGCACTTCCTCATCTCCCTGGCCGTGCCCCCGGACACCGAGGCCGCCTTCCTCGACGACCTCTACGACGGCCTTGTCGAGATGGCCGGGCGCTTCGGGGCCGACGTCATCGGCGGCAACGTCTCCCGCCACGACCTGCTCGTCATAGACGCTTTCCTCCTCGGCGAGGTCGAGGCAGGCCGGGAGGTCCTCCGCTCCGGGGCCCGGCCGGGCGACCTCGTCCTGGTCACCGGGCGTCTGGGCGCCTCCCGCGCCGGGTTGGCCCTGCTCCTGGGAGAGGCCGACGGCGGGCCCGCCGTTCCCGGCGACGTCCGGGAGCGGGTGCTGGCCGCCCACCAGGAGCCCGAACCCAGGGTGAGGGAAGGTCGGGTCATCTCGGGGCTGGGCGGGGCCACGGCCATGATCGACCTGAGCGACGGCCTCGCGTCGGACGTCGGTCACATCTGCGATGCGAGCGGAGTGGGCGTTCTCCTGAGGGAGGAGGCCCTGCCGGTCGATGAAGACACCCTGGCCGTGGCGGCGCTGGTCGAGGCTGCCACCGCGGCCCGCAAGGAGGCGGCCGGACCCTCCGGCCGTGCGGACGGGCACATGGACGCCGCCCGGGCGCAGGCCGTCCGGTGGGCCCTCACCGGCGGTGAGGACTACGAACTGTGCTTCACCGCGGCGCCCCGCGCGGCGGAGCGCCTCGCGGCCGAGGTCGAGTCCGCGACGGGCACCCCGGTCACGGTCATCGGCGAGGTCCTGCCCCCGGAAGGCGGACGGTGGCTGGTGCGGGCCGACGGGCGAAGGGTGCCGCTCGAGGCCGCGGGATGGGACCACCTGAAGACCGAGGAGGCTTGAGACGCTGATGAAGAGGGTGCTGACCATCGCGGGTTCTGACAGCGGGGGCGGGGCCGGCATCCAGGCCGACCTCAAGACCTTCTGCGCCTGGGGTGTGTACGGCATGTCGGCCGTCACGGCCGTGACGGCCCAGAACACGGTCAGGGTGGCCGACTTCATCGCCCTCCCCCCGGAGTTCGTCGCCCGGCAGATAGACGAGGTGGTCACGGACATCGGTTGTGACGCGGCCAAGACGGGGATGCTGGCCGACGCCGGCATCGTCGAGGCCGTCGCCGACCGTGCGGCCGCCCACGGCCTGACCCTGGTGGTCGACCCGGTGATGGTGGCCAAGAGCGGCGACCGCCTCCTGGCCGAGGACGCCGTGGAGGCCGTACGGGTGCGGCTCGTAGGGCTCGCCGCGGTCCTCACCCCGAACGCCCCGGAGGCCGAGGTCCTCACCGGCCGCCCCGTCCGGGACCTCGGCGGGATGTGGGACGCGGCGAGGGTCCTGGTCGAGGCCGGGGCCCGGGGCGTCCTGGTGAAGGGTGGTCACCTCCCGCAGCCGGTGGGGGCGCGGCTGCCGGAGCCCCTGCGCGAGGCGGTCGTGTGGGTGGCCGATACCGAAGGAGGCCCGCCGGACGGCCCGCCCGAGGGCCGCGGAGCAGACGCGGAGGCCGCCGTGGCCTACGACCTCTGGTACGACGGCTCGGACGCCAGGCTCCTCGCTGCTCCATACGTGCGCTCCCGGGCCACCCACGGGACAGGCTGCACCCTCTCGGCGGCCATCGCCGCCGCCCTTGCGCTGGGCCATCCCCCGGTGGAGGCGGTGGTGAAGGCCAAGCGGTTCCTCCTGAGGTGTATCCAGGAGGCCGTCCCTCTCGGCCGGGGTGCGAGCCCTACGAACCACCTCATCCGCTTCGACCCTCACGAGGGGTAGCAGGCCCCGGCGACACCCCAGGCCTTCTTCACTGCGGCGACACGGTTCGCGGCCTGCCTCATCATCCTGACGGCGTTCCTGTCAGATTGGCCATTCCTCGGCCATTTCCCGGGCCATCATGACAAGACCGGCGACAAGGTCGACAGCTAGGCCTGACTTTCTTGTTGTAACCTGGAGATAGTTGGAGGAAGTGGTATCTTCCTTGTAGAACTATCAGGTCGCTCCCAGGCCGGGTGAGCCGGGACGCGGATAGCGCCTGCAGGCGGCAGATGCAAGGGCTGGAACGCCTGTAGTATGATGGGGGGGAAACGGGACATGCGTATCATCAAGGGTCTACTTTACACCCTGGTCCTGGTCCTGGCCGCACTCGCCGACGTCGGGTTCCCCTGGGGCCCGCCGCCGAAACCGTAGACCCGCCATGACCAGGCCGAGCAGGCGGGAGGACCTTGGGAGCACCGCAGGCGTTTCGAACGTACGCTTTGACCGTCGCGGCGATAGGTGCGCTTCTGGTGCTGGTGGCGGTCGTCTCTCCGGGGCGCTTCCCGCCTGCCTCGTCAAGCGTCCTCTTCGTGGCGTCATGGTGTCTCGCTGAGGTCTTCCAACTCACCTTGGCCTCCGGGCTCGGCGTGTCGCTGGGCTCCGCCGTCACCCTCGCCGCCCTTGCCCTTCTGGGGACGTCCGCTACCGTCGTTCTGAAGGGCCTGAGCGTGGCTGTGATCGCCCTGGTCACCCGCACCCCCGCCGACCGCGCCGCGGTCAACTTCGCCAACGCGG
>ENA-OSAI01000398-OSAI01000398.1-marine-sediment-metagenome-genome-assembly--contig:-NODE-398-length-17921-cov-8.614295_pt1 | contig 17921 bp, 16 predicted proteins | sample MGYA00237871_ERZ529316 | MGnify/ENA primary metagenome ERZ529316 (study PRJEB26369, sample SAMN03142814) | marine sediment metagenome | biome: marine; feature: borehole; material: sediment...
CCCCCGGCCCCGGCCACCGCCGCCCTGGCGCCGGGCCTGTCCCTGGGGCGGGTCGCGTCGTCCGTCGGGCCCGCCGGGGCGGTCCGTCCCACCACCTGCGTCCGGTCGCGGGCCCCGGGCCCGAGAAGAGGCGGCTCTGGACGTCCCCCGGCAGACCATCCCGAGAGCTGGCGCTGGAGGACCTCGAGGTCGCGGATCATCTCCTCTGCCGTCTGGTAGCGGCGGTCGACCTCCTTGGCCATCGCCTTCATGACCAGGCGCTCCACCGCCGGGGGCACCCTGGGGTTGACCTCGCGGGGCGGAGTGACGGTCTCCCTGATGTGCTTCAGGGCCACACTGACGGGGCTCTCCCCGTCGAAGGGCACCCGGCCGGTGAGCATCTCGTAGAGCACGACCCCGAGGGCGTACAGGTCCGAACGTTCGTCACCGTACCGGCCCTGAGCCTGCTCGGGTGAGAAGTAGTAGACCGTGCCGAGCAGGGCTCCGGCGTAGGTCATGGTCGTCCCTGTCGCCGCCCCGGCGATGCCGAAGTCGGTGACCTTCACCCTCCCCTCGGCCGTCAGGAGGACGTTGTGTGGCTTGACGTCCCGGTGGATGATGCGGTGCGCGTGGGCGTGCTTCAAGGCCTCAGCGATCTGCCTGGCGATGCGCACCGACTCCTCGGCCGGGAGGGGCCCTCTTTCGTTGATCTCTTCCTTCAGGGTCCTGCCTCGGACGTACTCCATGACGATGTAGTGGATATCGTCCTCGTGACCGACGTCATAGACCCCGACGATGTTGGGATGTGACAGGCTGGCCGCGGCCTGGGCCTCCCGCCTGAAGCGCCTCACGACGCTCTCGTCCGAGGCGAACTCGCCGCGCAGGACCTTCACCGTCACCGGCCGCTGGAGAAGAAGGTCCATGGCCCGGTACACGACAGCCATCCCGCCGGCGCCGAGTCTCTCCCCGATCTCGTAGCGTCCGCCCAGGGTCGTCCCGGTCAAGTTCACGCCGGACCACCCCTCACCCTGACCGGTCCTGCGATGAGAACGGTCACGTTGTCGTAGCCCCCGCGCTCGTTGGCCATGGCCACCAGGCGGTCACAGGCCTCGTCAAGGTCTTCGGCCCCGGACAGGACCTCCTCGATCTCGGCGACAGACACGCTCCGGGTCAGCCCGTCGGTGCACAGGAGGAGAAGGTCCCCGTCTTCCAGAGGGACGGAGGTGACATCGGCCTTGACCCTGAGGTCGGATCCGAAGGCCTGCGTGAGAACGTTCCGCTGCGGGTGCCTCTCCGCCTGCTCCTCGGTCAGGTTGCCGTTGCGGACCAGCTCGGCCACGAGCGAGTGGTCCCGGGTCAGCTGGACCACCCGTCCGCCCCGGAAGAGGTAGGCCCGGCTGTCGCCGACGTGACCGATATAGGCCCTGTCCCCGCTGATGAGCGCGCTGGTCACCGTCGTCCCCATCCCCAGGCACTCCGGGTCGCTCAGCCCGTGGCGGACAATCTTCTGGTTCGCGACGTTCATCGCGTCGGCGAGGGCCCTGTCGAGCGGACCGCCCGCCCTGACGGCCTTCTCAAGCTCCTCGGCCAGGGCTTCCAGAGCCAGGCGGCTGGCGACCTCACCGGCCCGGTAGCCGCCTATCCCGTCCGCCACGGCGCAGAGCCGGACATCGCCGGCCTCCCCCAACAGCTTGTGGCAGAAAGCGTCTTGGTTGACTTCCCGGACCAGCCCGACGTCGGATCTCGCGCTGACCCTCATCTCGTCCCTCCCGGGCCCAGTCAAACGTCAGCCGCCCGTAGGCGGCCGGAGCCGCCGGTGCGCACCAGCCGGGCGACGAAGAACCCGTCCGGACCTCCGCTCTGCGGCCCGGAGGTCAGGTAAGGCCCCTCAGAAAGAGCCGTGAGGCCTCCGGTCCCGGCGCCGGCCAGGCGCCTGGCGGCGTTATCCGAGATGAATTCGTGACTCTCGGCAAGAAAGCCTTCAACGACTTCCTGGTTCTCGGACCGTTCTATGGTGCACGTGGAGTACACCAGGACCCCGCCCGGCCGGACGCACGCGGACGCCGCCCGGAGGAGCTCCTTCTGAAGTTTGACCAGCCGGGGAAGATCCTCCTCCTTCAACCGCCACCGGAGGTCGGGGCGCCGACGGAGCACCCCCAGTCCGGAACACGGGGCATCGACGAGAACCGCGTCCGCACGCCCGGCAAGCTCCGAGGTCGGGAGAGTGCGGGCGTCCGCGCGGCGCGTCTCGACGATGCCGAGACCCAGCCTTCGGGCCGCGCCCTCCAGGAGGCGCAGCTTGTGCCCGTACGGGTCGACCGCCACCACCCGGCCGCGGTTCCGCATGAGCTCGGCCAGGTGGGTGGTCTTCCCCCCGGCTCCCGCACAAGCGTCGACCACCAGCCACCCGGGCTCCGGAGCCAGGACCCTCGACGCGACCATGGCTCCTTCGTCCTGCACGGAGACCATGCCGCACCGGTACGCCTCGAGCTCCCTCAAAGGAGGGCCCTCTCGGGCGACCAGGGCCTCCGGGAAGAGGCGGCCGGGAACCGTCCGCACCCCCTCCCGCGCGAGCGCTGCGGCCGTCTCCGGCGGCGTCGTCCTCGAGAGGTTGACCCTGAGGGTCAGAGGAGCCGGCTCGTTGTCCACCCGACACAGCCGCTCCGTGTCCTCCGACCCGAACTGCTCCAGCCACCGCGCCACGAGCCACTCGGGATGGGAGCCCTCCACCGCCAGCCGGCGTGCGTCACCAGCCTCGGGACCGGGCAGGGGCACCCGGCGGGCTTCCGCGACCGCCCGGCGCAGCACGGCGTTGGCAAGAGCCGCCGTCCCCCGGTGGCCGAACTCCCGAGCCAGGGCCACGCCTTCGGACACGACGGCGTGGGCCGGTATCCGGTCAAGGTGAAGGAGCTGATAGACACCCATCCGCAGGATGTTGCGGATCCATGGCCCGAGTTCGGCCGCCGGCGTCGTCGAGAGATGGTCTATGACATGGTCCAGGAGGCCGCGCCACCGCGTCACACCGTAGACCAGCTCGGTGGCGAGGGCGCGGTCGGCCGCCGGTAGCCGGCTCGTCTCGAGAGCCTTGTCCAGCGCAAGGTTGGCGTAGGCTCCTTCGGCGTCGACGGCGTGAAGCACCCGCAAGGCCAACCGCCGGGCCGCACTCGCCCGGCGCCGCCGTCCCGAGCCTCCTCCGGTCCGTCCGCCGCCGCGCGGCCGGCCGCTCCGCCCGAGACCGGCCCGGAAGTCCCCCGCCCCCCGGCTCATGCGGCGTCCTCGTAGAAGAGGAGAGTGGCCGTCCTGATGTGGCAGACCACAGGGATGCCGGCCAGGGCCGGGTTCACCAGGAGGCGCCCCCAACCGAGGTGGGCGGCCTGGCATTCGAAGCCGGTTATGAAGAGGTCCTCGACGTCGGTGCTCGTCGTAACGTAGCGTTGGAACAGCCGGCCGAGCACCGGCCCGCCGAGGTTGGCCAGAAGCATGACCAGGATGACGTTGGCAAGGCTGAACCGACCGAGTCCGAACAGGAGCACGAGGAAGACGACGGCGGTCACGAAGTTGGCCGAGGCCCACGACGTCCCGCAGCGGTCATGGACGGCCAAGTCCTTCTCCCCCCGCTTGAGCCTTGCTAGCCCCTCCTCGGCGGCGAGGCGGATGGCCTTGGGGTCCCCCCAGCCCTTGATGATGAACCCGTCCTCCCTCGCCAGACCCGCCAGACGATGCGGACCGAAACGCTCCTCGAGAACGTTTATCGTGGCGTGCTCCAGGGCGTGGTTCCGCCTGAGACGCTTGTTGGTGGCCACGGCGAGGAACTGGGCCGGCGCGGTCAGAGCCGCCGCCAGCGACCAGGCGGCGACCCAGACCGGGATGAAGAGCAGGTTCCCCAGAACGAAGATGAACAGGGCCAGGAGGAGAAGGCTCACGAGCCCCACTAGTCCCGGCGCCCCCGCAGGACCAAGAGGTAGATGAGCTGCGATATGGCGGCCGCCGTCGCGGCCACGTAGGTCAGGGCGGCGGCGTTGAGGACCTGTCGTGCCGCCCGGGCCTCCCGCCCGTCGACGATTCCAAGCTGCCTCAGGGCGACCATGGCCCGCGCGCTCGCGTCATACTCGACGGGAAGGGTCACGACCTGGAAGAGCACCGCGCCGAAGAAGAGCACGATGCCGAGGTCCATGAGGCCCAACCCGAGGCTGGAGGACTGTGACAGGATCAGGCCCACCAGGAACAGGGGCCAGGCCAAAGAGGTGCCGAACTGGACCACGGGGACGAGGGCATTCCTGACCTGGAGGAACGCGTAGCCCCGGGCGTGCTGCAGGGCGTGCCCCGCCTCATGGGCGGCGATGCCGACCGCGGCGACGCTCGGCCGGTCGTACACCTGCGGTGACAGCCGGAGGACCCTCGACCGCGGGTCGTAGTGGTCCCCGAGACCGACCCCGCCGGCCAGTCTCTGGACACCGACGTCGTCCAGGCCGTGGGCCCGCAGAATCCTTTCCGCCACTTCCCGTCCGCTGAGTCCCGAGCCCGCCCGCATCCGGGACGCCCTGGCCACGGTCGAGGAGACCGTCGCCTGGGCGTAGAAGGCGAAGATTATCGCCGGAAGCACGATGATGAAGTAGGTGGGGTCGAAGAAATACATCTGACGCCAGCTCCCTTCTCTCAAAGTGTCTCTCGGTGTCTCTCGAGAACCGGTCCTACCGGCCCCCGAACCGGTCGCCGAGACCCACCCGGTAACCGTTCACGAAGTCCGAGCCCGACATCCTGGAGCCCCCCGCAGGCTGGAGGACCCGCAGGACGACGGCCCCTGAACCGGCGGCCACGACCGGACACCCGTCATCGAAGCCCACGACACGCCCCGGCTCCGGCCGAACCGTTCCGCCGGCCGGGCCTTCACGGGCGGGACCGGTCTCCTCCGGCCCATCGACCCTCTCCACCCGCCAGACCTTCACCCGGCGGCCGCGGAAGACCGTGTGGGCCCCAGGGACAGGATCGAGAGCCCGGACCTGACGCTCGATCTCCTGGGCCGTCTTCCCCCAGTCTATCACCTCGTCCTCCGGACCGATTCGCGGTGCCGGTACGCTGCGCCCCGCGGGCTGGGGTCTGGGCTCCGCCCGGCCCGCGGCCAGGAGCTCCAGCGCGTGAAGGACCAACCCGGCCCCTGCCACGGCCAGACGGTCGTGGAGAGTGCCGGCCGTGTCGTCGTCGGCGATGGGGACCTCCTGCTGGGCGATGATGCCCCCGGTGTCTACCCCCTCGTCCATCTGTATGACGGTCACGCCGGTCACCCGCCGGCCGTCCATGAGAGCCCTCTGGATGGGGGCCGCTCCGCGGTAGTCCGGGAGAAGCGAGGCGTGGAGGTTCACGCACCCCAGACGCGGTGTCCTGAGCACCTGGGACGGCAGAATGACTCCGAAGGCCACGACCACCCCGATGTCCGCCCCCCATGCCGCCAGGACATCCGCCAGTCCGGTCCGGACCTCCCGGGCTCCCCCCTGCCACACCTCAAGGCCGAGTTCGGCCGCGGCCCTCTTGACCGGCGGCGGGCGCATCCGGCGCCCGCCGCGCCCGGCCGGGCGGTCCGGTCTGGTGACGACGCCGACGACTCGGTGTCCCGCCTCGACCAGGGCCCGGAGGGTCGGGACGGCGAAATCCGGTGTCCCCATGAAAGCCACTTTGAGGGGGTGGGCCGCCTTGGGCCACGACCCTGGTCCGGCCTCCTCCGCCGAACCGGGTCCTTCCCCGTTCCCTTCCCCGCCATCATCATCTTCTTCTTCCGGCACGCGGCGCACGGCTCTCGCCCGGTCGAGGATGACGATTCCGTCGAGATGGTCTATCTCGTGCTGCAGGACCCTTGCCAGGAAACCCTCCGCCTCGACCCAGACCCGCTTACCCTCGACGTCCAGGGCCTCCACGCTCACGCTCTGGGCCCGCTCGATCTCCGCCAGGAGGCCGGGGAAACTCAGACATCCCTCCCAGTCGACCTCCGAACCGGACGAGGCCGTGATCCTGGGGTTCACCAGGATGAGGGGTCCCTCGCCGGTGTCGACCACGGCCAGGCGCCGCAACACCCCCACCTGCGGCGCCGCCAGGCCGACGCCCTTGGCCTCACGCATGGCCTCGAGCATCCTCCGGGCGAGCCGCCTGATCGAAGCGCCGGGACGGTCCACGGGTGCGGCCTTCCTGCGCAGGACCGGGTCACCGAAGGTCCGGATAATCACCTTGCGCCCAGCCTCCCGACTATCCCAGATTAAGACGCCGCGAGATCTTGACCCGCTGTCACCGGCCATCTTGTAGTTTAGCAGAAGTTGAAGGCGGGTGGCTGTGGGTGAGCCGGACGCGGTAAAACATAGATTGCCCTCATTCCGCCTCCATTCTGCCACTGAACTGAAGACAGGGTCTCTTGCCTTGCGGTCTTGCGCCGGGCAGCATGGCAGACAAGAGAAGGGCACCGCGTCTTCTAGGAGAAGGGCCTGACAGGCACAGGGGAACAGACGGAAGATAGAGGGATCTAGCTAGGAACAGATGGCTTTGCGGGACGTTCTCTGGTGTGTCGGCGGGGTTCCTTGGGCTCGACCTTCCCCTCGAGGAGCCATGCCGAGAACGTGAGAAGGAGTCTCAGGGCTTCTCACTTGCACCGCTTGAGCCAGTAGCCTTGGGCCCTAGTGATGCGGAAAAGCTTACCTTGCTGTGCAAAACGGTTGGCTGCTTCTACATAGACCTTGATGCCTTCGTCCAGCATGTCCTGTGCTTTCTCGGGGGAGCCTTCGATGTAAAGCATACCCAACTCCAAGCACTCGGCGATGTAGTCGCCCTTCGGCCGCCAGCGCACCCAGCAATGCAGCCTGGCGGTTTCGGCCCGGTCACAACACGCTCACCGGGTCCACGTCGACGGCGGCCACCGGCCCGGCCGCCTCCCTGCGCCGCCCGCCCCGGGCCGCCCTTCCCGTCGCTTCCTTCACCGCCTGTTTCACCGCTTCCAGCATGCTCTCGAGGTCGGAGCTGAAGACAAGGACGTGCCAGCGGTGGCGGCCCCTCAGGCGCCTGATGGGCGCGGGCGCAGGCCCGGCGTAGCGCGGCTCCCCGGCCCCGCGGGGCAGGTCGGCCGCCGCGCGGAAGCCGAGCCGCTCTAGGGCCCCGGCCAAGGCGGCCGCCCCCGCGGCCGCCCTGGCCTCGTCCCGGTCGCTCAGCTCCACCCTCACCAGATGGGTGAAAGGCGGGTAGCCCAGCTCGCGTCTTGCCTCCATCTCCGCTCTGGCAAAGGAGAGATAGTCGTGGGTCGAGGCGGCCGCGACTGCAGGGTGGTCGGGGTTGTAGGTCTGGATGATGACCCGCCCGGGCCGGCTCCCCCGGCCGGCCCTTCCGGCCGCCTGGACGAGGAGCCGGAAGGTCCGCTCGGCGGACCGGAAGTCGGGGAGGTGGAGCGCGGAATCGGCCGAGACGGCGGCGACGAGAGCAACCCCCGGGAGGTCGAGCCCTTTCGCCACCATCTGGGTCCCGACGAGGACGTCGCTCCGGCCCGCCGCGAAGAGGGCCAGGATCCGGTCCACCTCACCCCGGCGCCGGACCGCGTCGGCGTCGAGCCGGGCCACCCGGGCCCCCGGGAAGAGAGTCCTCACCTCGTCCTCGAGCCTCTGGGTCCCGGCCCCGAAGTACCGCACCCGGTGGCCCCCACACCCGGGACACCTGTCCGGCGCCGGCGCACGGTGTCCGCAGTAGTGACAGGCGAGGTCGGCCTCAGGGCGGTGGAAGGTGAGGGAAACGGCGCAGTGGGGACACCTGGCGACCCATCCGCAGTCGCGGCAGAGGACGAAGGTCGAGTGACCGCGGCGGTTCAGGAAGAGGATGGCCTGTCCCCCGCCCCTGAGGGTCTCGGCCAGCGCCGCCTGGAGCCTGCGGCTGAAGACGCTCCGGTTCCCCGAAGCCAGCTCCGCCCGCATGTCCACAAGCTCGACCGGCGGCATCGCGCGCCCGCCGGCCCTCTCCGGAAGCGAGACGAGAGTGTACCGGCCCTCCAGGGCCCGGTGGTAGGACTCGAGGGACGGCGTCGCGCTGGACAGGACGAGGACGGCCTTCTCATGGCGCGCCCGCCAGGCAGCCACCTCCCGGGCGTGGTAGCGCGGTGCGCCTTCCTCCTGCTTGTAGGCATCCTCGTGCTCCTCGTCGAGCACGATGAGTCCGAGACGGTCGAGAGGTGCGAACACGGCCGACCGGGCGCCCACCACCACGTCGGCCTGACCGGTGACCACCTTCTCCCAGTAGTCGAGGCGCTCACGGCCGGCGAGGTAGCTGTGGGCCACGACCACCCTGACGGGACCCAGGTGTCTTCTCACCCTCTCGAGCGTCTGGGGGACCAGGGAGACCTCGGGAACGAGGATGAGCACCTGTCTGCCCCTCGCCAAGGCCTCCGCCGCCGCCCGCAGGAACACCTCGGTCTTCCCGCTGCCGGTCACCCCGTGAAGGAGGAAGACCTCCCCTCCTCCGCCCTCCAGCGCGGCCGTCAGGGCTCCGACAGCGGCCTCCTGGGCCGGGGTCAGCCTGAAGTCACCGGCCCCTCCCGGCACCGGCCCGGCCGGCGGGCTGTCGAGCGCGGCGGCGAGGTCCGTCGGCGCCGCACCCTCCCGTCTCAGCCCTGTGCGCTCCCCCGCCTCTCCCGCCTTCTCTTCGAGGGCCACGAGCCCCTTTTCCGCCAGGACCCTGAGGCTCCGGGCCGCCCCCGGACCCAACCTTCTACGGAGGGTCGCGACATCGGCAGAGCCCCGCCTGGCGGCGAGCTCCACGAGGACGGCGGCCTGCGCCGGCGCCCGGCTCGAGAGCTCCTCGGCCCGTCTCAGGGCCTCGGTCGGCGTCACGAGAAGCCGAGCCCTCTGTATGGCCCTGTAGCGCCCTTCGGCAGGGGCAGCGGCCTGCAGGACCTCACCCGGCTGGCAGAGATAGCGCCGTGCGGCCCACAACGCGAGGTCGAGGAGGGAACGTGGGTAGCTGGCCCGGGGTTCCAAGACCCGGACGACGTCCTTGAGCTTCTCCGGCGGCACGTCGCTCCGGTCCTTGAGGGCGAGGCAGTAGCCTTCGACGACGCGGCCGAGGAGCGGCACCGCGACCCTGACGCCCGGCCGGACCTTTCCGACCAGGGCCGGGGGGACCCGGTAGTCGTAGACCCCTTCCCCGCCGCTCATCGGGGCCGCGGGCGCGACCTCGGCCACCGTCGGTCCGACGCCGGCCTCGCCGGGAGTGACGAGGGACCTCTCAGCCAAGGAAGAGCATGCTCCCTTCGGCCCGGGGCCGCCCCACGCCGTCACCCGGACCCCGGACCCTGGTCCGGAACCGGCGGACGCGGGACCGGGCGCCGCCTAGGCCTCTTCCAGGAGGCGGACGACCCTGTCGAGCACGGTCCGGGCCACTTCGTCCTTCGCCATCAGGGGGAGTTCCTCCACCGACCCGTCGCGCGCGAGCAGTGTCACCCGGTTGGTGACCGCGGCGAAGCCCGAGTCCTCTGCCTGGCCGACCGGGTTCGCGGCGATGAGGTCCAGGTTCTTCGCCTGGAGCTTCGCCCGAGCGTTCTCCACCAGGTCGCCGGTCTCGGCCGCGAAACCGACCAGGACCCGCCGGCCCTTGTCCCGCCCGAGCTCGGCGAGGATGTCCGGCGTACGGACGAGGCGGAGCTCCATGTCTCCTTCCGTCTTCTTCACCTTCCGGGAGGCCCTCTCGCGCGGACGCCAGTCGGCCACCGCCGCGGCCATGATGACGACGTCGGCCCCGGCCGCCTCACCCAGGACCGCCTCCCGCATCTCGGCCGCGGTCGTGACCCGCACCACACGCACCTCGGGCGGGGGAGGCAGTTCCGTCGGGCCGGAGACGAGCACGACGTCGGCGCTTCTCCGTCGCGCCTCAGCGGCCAGAGCGAAGCCCATCCGCCCCGTCGACGGATTGGAGAGGAACCGGACCGGGTCGAGGTGCTCGCGGGTCGGGCCGGCGGAGACCACGACCTTGCGCCCGGCCAGGTCACCGGGGCCGAGAAGCCTGAGGCACGCGGCGAGGATGCGGTCTGTCTCAGGATACCGCCCCGGCCCGACCAGACCGGAGGCCAGACGGCCCCTGTCCGGCTCCATGACCTCGGCGCCGAACTCCCTGAGGAGGGCGATGTTCCGCTGGACCGCGGGGTGGGCGTACATGGCCGCGTCCATGGCCGGGACGTAAAGCACCTGGCCGCGGGCGGCCAGAAGGACGGTCGACAGGAAGTCATCGGCGACCCCGGCGGCCGCCTTGCCGAGGATGTTGGCCGTGGCCGGAGCGACGACCACGAGGTCCGCCCTCTCGGCGAGAGCGATGTGTTCCACGTTCCAGAGCCGAGGCGGCTCGAAGAGGTCGGTGTGGACCGGGTTGCCGGTCACGGTCTGGAAGGTGAGGGGAGAGACGAACCTCGTGGCGGCCTCGGTCATGACGACGTGCACGTCGGCCCCGAGGTCGCGGAGGCGCCCGAGGAGAAGCGGGACCTTGTAGAGGGCGATGCCTCCGCAGGTCCCGGCGAGGACGGTCTTCCCCTTCAGCATCTGTCCGGTCCGGTCTCGGGCATGTCCACGGTCACCTTGCCCTCGTTGATCTCCAGAAGGGCGATGGTGACCGGCTTGTGCGACGGCGTGTCGACCACCTTGGGATGCCCTTCCATGAGCTGGCGGCTGCGCTTGGCCGCCGCAACGACCAGGGTGTACTTGCTGTCGACCCTTTTGAGCAGTTCCTCCAGCGGAGGAGTCATCATGCTCCCCCTCACTCCTCCTTGCCCCGGCCCGGACCGGTCCTCATCAGGTCGTCGATGAGGTGGAGCTGCCGAGAGGTCCGGCAGCGTTCGGCGGTGATGATGGCGTCGAGGACCCGACCGGCCTCCTCGAGGATGTCGTTCAGAACGATATAGTCGAAATCCCGTGCCGCCTTCAGAAAACCCGAAGCCGCCTCCAGTCTCAGGCGGCGTTCTTGCTCGGTCTCCGTCCCCCGGCGGGAGATGCGCTCATGGAGCGCGTCCAGGGAAGGCGGCAGGATGAAGATGAGAACAGCGTCAGGCACCTTCTCTTTTACCTGCCGTGCCCCCCGGATGTCAAGGTCCAGCAGGACGTCCGAGCCCGCCTCCAGCGCGGATTCGACCTCGGCGACCGGGGTCCCGTAGTAGTTCCCGTAGACCTCTGCCCATTCAAGGAAGTACCCTCGGCCCGCAGCTTCCAGGAAGCGTTCCCGGGACCAGAAAAAGTAGTGCACCCCGTCGACCTCCCCGACGCGGGGAGAACGAGTGGTGACCGACACCGAGAACCTCAGCCCTGGGCGACGTCTGAGAAGATCCTGGCAGAGGGTGCCCTTGCCTGCGCCGGAGGGCCCGGAGACGACGAAAAGAAGACCCTTCCTGGGCAACTGCCCTAACCCCTCTCCAGACTCTGGACCTCCTCGTCGACCGCCTGCCCCGCTCCAGAGGCCAGACGGTGGGCCACCGTTTCGGGCTGCACCGCAGACAGGATCACATGATGGCTGTCCGTCAGGATCACCGAACGCGTCCTACGCCCGTAGGTCGCGTCGATGAGGGAACCCTCGTCTCTGGCTTCCTGGATGACCCTCTTGATAGGTGCGGACTCCGGGCTGACGATGGCTACGATGCGGTCGGCGGAGACCATGTTCCCGAAGCCGATGTTGACCAGTTGGATTTCCATCAGTGCGGTTGTCCTCTCCTACCTCTTCCCGCCGAACCTCTCGAGCAAGGCCTCCTTCTGGCGCTTGCCCAGCCCCTGCACCCGTCTGGAACTGTCTATCCCGATCTCCTCCATGATCTTCCGGGCCGTCGTCTTCCCCACCCGGGGTAGAGACGCCAGAAGGTAGGCCACCCTCATCTTGGCCACGACCTCGTCGTCGGACCGGTCGAGGGCCTCCTTCAACGTCATGGTCCCCTTCTTGAGCTGCTCGCGCAGACGCCTGCGCCGGGACCTCATCTCCTGGGCCTTCCCGAGCGCCGCCCGGCGTTGCCCCTCCGTGAGAGCCGGAAGAGTCACGCCCTTCACCCCCTCTCTCCGTCCTCGGACGGCCGGGGGCCTGCGCCGGCCGCCCTACTCGATGTTCTGGACCTGTTCCCGCAGTTTCTCCAGTTCGCTCTTGACCTCGACGACCCGCCGTCCTATGGTCGGGTCCTGCGTCTTCGAGCCGATGGTGTTCATCTCTCTGACCATCTCCTGGAGGATGAACTCCGCCTTGCGCCCCACCGGCTCCGAGGCTTCAAGGAGGCTTCGGAACTGGTCGAGGTGGCTCTCGAGGCGCACGACTTCCTCGCTGATGTTCGACCTCTCCGCGTAGAGGACGATCTCGGTCGTCAGGCGGTCCTCGGCGACGATCGGGTCTTCAAGGAGCTCGGACACTCTTCGGGTGAGCCGCCGGCGGTACTCCTCCGTGAGAAGGGGCGCCTTGGCGCCGATTTCGTCCGTAAGATGCGCAACGCGAGCTATCCTATGTATCAGGTCGCGCTTCAGGGCCTCCCCCTCCGCCCGGCGCATGGCGGCCAACGCCGACGCCGCCTCTCGGACCGCAGACCGGACCACCTCCCAGAGGGGTTCCAGCTCCAACGGGGCTTCACTGACCCTGATGACCCCGGGAAGGGCGACCACGAGGGGCAAGAGACCCTGACGGGGGACACCGAGGTCGCGAGCCAGCGCGACCAGTTTCTCATGGTAACGCTTGGCAAGCTCGCTGTCAATTTCCACGGTTCGGTCTCTGGTCAGGGATTCCTCCAGGGTCACGAACGCGTTCAGCCGGCCACGGGAGAACCTGGCCTGCAGTTCCCTCCGGACCCGGTCCTCCAGGCCGCTCAGCTCCGCCGGCATGCGCACGGAGACGTCCAGGAACCGATGGTTGTAGGACCGTATCTCCACCGTCACGCGGCCGATGTCGCCCTCGGCGACACCTCGGCCGAAACCCGTCATGCTGTTCGTCCGTCCGGTCCTCCCCTCACCAGGCCGCGAAGGAGGCGAGCCGGCGCAGGGCCTCCTCCAGGCGCTCGTCGGGCAGGGTCAAGGAGATGCGGAAATAGCCCTCCCCCTGGGTTCCGTAGGCCGACCCGGGGGTCACGATGACCCCGACCCGGTCCAGGACCTCGGCCGCGAACCCGGCCGAGGTGAAGCCCTCGGGCACCGGGGCCCAGACGTAGAAGCTTCCCCGGGGTGCGGTCACCGGACAGCCGAGCTTCCGGAGCGTCTCGACCGTCGCGTCGCGCCTGCGCCGGTAGACCCTGCGCATCTGTTCGATGAAGTCTCTGGAGGCCGGGTTGGTCAGGGCCTCGACCCCCGCCCTCTGGACGGCCTGGAACTGCCCGGAGTCGGTGTTGGTCTTGATGACCCCGAGAGCCCTTATGGCCTCGGCGTTCCCTACCACGTAACCGAGCCGCCAACCGGTCATGTTGAACGGCTTGGACAGCGACCCGAACTCGACGGCGACCTCTTTCGCCCCCTCGACCTGGAGGACGCTCGGCGCCGTGTAGTCGTCATAGGTTATCTCCACGTAGGCCGAGTCGTGGACAAGGAGGATGTCGTTCTCGCGGGCGAACCCGACCGCCCGGGAGAAGAACTCGAGGTCGGCCGTCCCGGCCGTGGGGTTGTTCGGGTAGCAGAGGAACATCACCGTGGCCCGGCGCCGGTCGGCCGCCGGCACCGCGTCGAGGTCGGGGAGGAAGCCGTTGTCGGCCGTCAGGGGAAGCGGGATGACCTCACCCCCGGCGAGCAGGGTGTGGATGCCGTAGACCGGATAGCCGGGGTCCGAGACCAGGGCCGCGTCCCCCCGGTCCACGACGGCCCACACCATGTGGGCGAGACCCTCCTTGGACCCGATGAGGGCCATCACCTCGCGGTCGGGGTCGAGACCGACCCCGAACCGCTCCTCGTAGTAGGCGGCCACGGCCCGGCGGAAAGCCGCCGTCCCTTCGTAGGGCGGGTACCTGTGGGTGGACGGGTCCCGGACCGCTCGGACCAGGGCCTCGACGACGAAGTCAGGCGTGGGGAGGTCGGGGTCCCCTATGCCCAGGCTGATGACGTCCACCCCTCGCGCGACGGCTTCCCTCCGCTTGCGGTCTATCTCCGCGAACAGATAGGGAGGCACCTTCTCGATACGGTCGGCTGTCTTCACAGGCAGACTCCCCTCCCGCGAGGTCGGCCGACCCTGCCGCATCCCGGCCGAGACGCGGCAGGGGCCGGGAATATGTCGCACGGAACACTTCGACGGCCGGGCCGCTCACCCTGACCGGCCCGGCCGGGGTCCACTCGACTTCAAGCTCTCCGCCGTCGGCGACCACCGTGGCCCGCCGGCCGGTGAGCCCGGCCGACGCCGCAGCCACGAGGGAGGCCGAAGCGCCGGTCCCGCTGGCCAGGGTCATCCCCGACCCGCGTTCCCAGACGCGCATCCGGAGCCTTTCCGGGGAGACGACCTCCACGAACTCGACGTTCGTCCGGTCCGGGAAGGCCGGGTGCCTCTCGAGCGCCGGCCCGACGAGCGTCACCTCCGCCCTGGAGGCGTCGGGGACGATGAGGACGAGGTGGGGGTTGCCCATGGAGACGTACGTCCCCCGGTAGACGCCGGCGGCCGGCCCGCCCTCGACGACCAGCTCCAGCCCTTCCCGGACCTCCCGCGGCGGCCCCATGTCGACGGTCACCTTCACCACCCGCCGCTCCGGGCCCGGAGCCGGCACCACCTCAGGGACGATGACACCCGCACGGGTCTCCACCTCGAAGCGCGTCTCGCCGACATAACCCTGAGCGAAGACGTAGGCGGCGAGACAGCGGATGCCGTTGCCGCACATCTCGCCTTCGGACCCGTCGGCGTTCCACATCCTCATGGCCAGGCGGCCGGAGGGCGCGCGGGAGATGAGGATGAGGCCGTCGGCTCCGACACCGAAGTGCCGGTCGGAAAGCTCTACGGCCAGGCGCGGGAGGTCGACGTCACGAGGCAGGCCGGGCCCGCCGACGGTGTCGACGAACACGTAGTCGTTGCCACAGCCGTGCATCTTCACCAGGCTGAGCGTCGCGCCGGGACCGGTATCTACCGGCGTTCCCTCCCCGCGGGTCAAGCCTTCCTCAGGGCGCGGTCGAGCGCCTCCCTCACCCTCGCCTTCTCCTCGACGGGCCGGCCTGAGCGGGGGTCGACAGCCACACACCGGCCGTCGATGATGCGCGTCCGGACCTGCCCGCATGCGGCCGGGTTCCCGGCCAGATGCGGTGCGTCGAGAACGCCCGTCCGGACGGCCCGGGCCAGGGTGTCCGGGTCGGCCCACGGGTCCTCGACCCCCGGGCCGGCGAGTTCCCGCACCGCGTCGAGGATGACCCGCGCCTCGGCCACGAGCTCTTCCCGTCTGGCCTTCACCGTCGGGGCCGAGGTCATGTCCGGCAGGCCGGCCGCGCCGGCCCTGACGGCGCCGCGGGCTATCTTCACGCTCTCGACCACTTCCTCGGCTCGAGCGGCATGGTCGGCCTCGCTGTAGCCCACCACGTGGAGGATGTGCGGAGACAGGGACATCTGCAGGAAGGCCACGGCGGCGAGGTGTCCCTTGGCCTCGTCGAGGTCGGCCGGGAAGCTCGCCAGACCGGCCCTGACCTGACGGAAAGAGGTGAAGGTCTCGTCGTGGAGACCCTCGATGAGGTCTATCTTGGCCAGCATCTTCCCGAGGTCCATGTCGGGCCAGGTCCCGGCCGGCGTGTTGAACATGTACTGGCTGACGTAGTGCCTCACACCGCGCCGCTTGGCGTTGTACGCGGCCAGGAACGCCGCCGCCACGGCCACGGCGTCCGGGGCCTCACGCAGGCTCCAGTGGTGGGACTCGTTCACCTCCACCGGCACTCCCTGCTCGGCGTGCCAGGCCACGACCTCCATGTTCTCCCTGATGCTCTCGGGGAGCGCCCGCCGGCTCCGTCCGTCCAGCACGTTGTACCAGAAGAGGGGGACGGCGCACCAGGCGTTCCTTATCGTCTCCCGGAGCATCCTGGCCATCCGGAGGATGTCGCGCGTCCCGCTGTAGCAACGCATGAGGGGGTGGTTCCCGCGGCGGCTCGCCTCGTACAGCCGCCGGAAATCCTCCGGCCGCCGCAGAGGCACACCGCCGGCCCCCGTCTGGTCCTCCTGCATCTCTTCCGGGTGGAAGAAGTGTTCCTGAGCGTTCTGGTCCGGCCCGATGGAGATGACGTCGAGGACCCCCGACTCGGCCAGCAGGGCGCAGCCGCGGACCGTCTCCTCGAGGGACGGCCGTCCGTAGTGGTGCCGGAAGATGGGATAGGGCCGCGCGGCGGCGATGCGGTCCACCAGGTTGTCCGGGTGGGTCTTCGCGGCCGCCTCACGGTCCGCAGCGGCGGTGGGACGGCCGGGCCGGCCGGAGCCGGGAGTGGGCACAGCCACCTCGCCCCGGGCCGCCCGGCGCAGGAAATCGACGACCTCGCCCGGGTCTGTCCTCGGGCTGAAGACACGCGCGAACAGACCGCTCTCCCGGGCCACGCGGCACACGGGTTCGGTCCCGCCGAAGACCATCACCGGGCCGGGGCGCCCCACCCGGGAGGCGCGTTCCGCCAGCTTCCGGGATAGCTCGTCCAGAAGAGGCCCGATGGCCTCGGGGCTGAGGCGGTAGCTCACACCGACCATCGACGGCTCCAGCCGGTCGATGGCCTCGACCACCGCGTCTACCGGCTGGGCCGGCCCCAGGAACTCCGTCCGGAACCCCTCGGCCTCGGCCAGGGAGAGGAAGTGGACGATACCGGCCACATGGACGCAGTCTCCCAGGGCCGCCCCGACGACGAGCTTCTTCGGCCCACCGGGCGTCACGGGGCATCAGGCCCCATGAAGGCCTCGGCGTCGGAGGCGACGGTCTCGCCGTTCCAGCTCGACGTCGTCCGGGTCTGTGTGTGCGGCACCTTCCTCAGTCCGACCTTGACGAAGTCGATGATCTCCTCCACACCCATTCCTCCGAGTCCCACCGAAGCCAGGGTCCGGCCCTTCTTCACCCAGTCGACCCCTGTCAGGGCACAGGCGATGGTGATCAACGACTCCATGACCGGAGCCGAGCGTCCGGCGGCCCGCGCCAGGTCGGCCAGGGGGACGAGGCTCATCGGCACGTCCTCGAAGACGTAGCGGTGCTCCAGGCTGGCCGGGGACTTCAGTCCCCCGTAGGCCTTGGTCCGTTGGATGGCCGTATACAGGTCGTCGGCCCGTGTGCCGTACACCGCCGCCAGCCACCTCCTGGCCGGGACGGCCCTCACCCGGTAGCTCTCAGCGATGGCCAGCCGTTCCTCGTCGACCCTTTCCAGGGCCCTGGCCACACCGCGGGTTATGCCCTGATGGTAGTAGTCGAACTGTGAAGCGGACTCTATCCACCCGGCGTTCAGCAAGGTCGGAGCCGGGTGGAAGATGGCCCCGATGTTGGAGAGGCCGGTCTCGAGCACGTTGGCCGCCGCGACGAACTGCGGCAGGACATGTCTGACCTGCCTCAGGACGGACGCCGTGCGGTAGGCGGGAAGGGCGGCCAGGTGGACCTTCCTCTTGACCCTGTTTATGCGTGAGACACCGGGCTCGACGCGCCGGCTGGCGAAGATGAAGGTCTCGGTCTCGGCGACGGTGAGCCCGGGCGGAGCCCCGTTCTCCCTGAGAACGTGCTGGAACTCCACCGCCCCGAGGGTTCGGCCCGGGTTGAGGATGATTATCTGGCCGGCCTGGAGGTACGGTGCCATGGCACGGGCCAGGTCGCGGTGAGCCGAGGCCGGGACGGTCACAAGGATCACCCTGACCCCGTCGAGGACCTCCTCCATGTCGGAGCTCACCACGTCGAGCCGCGCGAACCCCGTCACCGCGCCCCTCAACCTGATGCCGCCCTGCCGCCGGATGGCCTCGACCGGCCCGGCCGAGCGGTTGTGCAGACTCACCTTCTCACCCTTCAAAGCCAGATAGGCGGCTAGAGC
>ENA-OSAI01000404-OSAI01000404.1-marine-sediment-metagenome-genome-assembly--contig:-NODE-404-length-17604-cov-8.612457_pt1 | contig 17604 bp, 15 predicted proteins | sample MGYA00237871_ERZ529316 | MGnify/ENA primary metagenome ERZ529316 (study PRJEB26369, sample SAMN03142814) | marine sediment metagenome | biome: marine; feature: borehole; material: sediment...
CTCGGCCCGCGGGGCCTCGACATCCTCGTCGAGGCGCGCCGCGAGACCCGGCTTCCCTTCGTGACCGAGGTCCTGTCGGTCACCGACCTCGAGACCGTGGCCCAGGCGGCCGACATGCTGCAGGTGGGCAGCCGAAACGCCCAGAACTTTACCCTGCTCAAGGCCTTGGGGGAGGTCGACCGGCCGGTCCTCCTCAAGCGCGGCATGTCCCAGAGCGTGGAAGAGTGGCTCCAGGGCGCCGACTACATCCTTTCGGGCGGTAACCCCAACGTGGTCCTGTGCGAGCGGGGCATCCGCACCTTCGAGACCGCCACTCGCAACACCCTCGACATCTCGGCGGTGCCGGTGCTCAAGGAACAGACCCACCTGCCGGTCATCATCGATCCCTCGCACGCCACCGGCCATGCCTCGCTGGTTCCGTCGATGTGCTATGCTTCGGTCGCCGCCGGCTGCGACGGCCTGATCGTCGAGGTCCACCCGCACCCGGAAACGGCGACCAGCGACGGCCCGCAATCACTGCGCCCGGAAGATTTCGCGACGATGATGGAGAAACTGGCGGAGTATGCGAAGGTGGCGGGGAAGAAGCTTTGAAAGTCTTTTTTTAACCGCAGAGTACGCGAAGTTCGCTGAGAAAACTTTCGAAAGACTCAGGGCAAAAATTTTTTTGATTCTAGAGTTTTAAACAAAAAGATTTCTTCTTTATTTGATCTTGTTAGTCGGTTTTCCTCTGCGTTCTCTGTGCCCTCGAGTGAGCATAAGCGAACGGGCGGTTAAAAGCTTTTAGAATTAAAAGGATCAATCATGTATTTCGTTCCGTTAAACCAAATCGAATCCGTCGAGCTGGTCATCCACGCCCTGCGCGCTGCCGGTGGGCAGGCGGATTGTGACATGTGCCCGGCCCGCAAGGTATGCACCAAGCAGTGCCTGGCGATCGCCGCCGCGATTGAAAAAATGGCCCACGAAGGGACATTGCCGAACCTCGGTCCGGACAGCGATGAGCCACCGCCGGAACCGCCGGAAAATGATCCGCCGACGGGTGGCGGAGGCGGCTTCCTCAAGGTCGTCAAATAGAGGCACAAACTGAGTGGCCTGTCGGGCGCCGATTGCTATGAAAAAAAGTTGAACCGCATCGGCCGGCATGTTAAGAAAGAGCGTTGTTTTTCGCGCTTTTCCCATTTTTCGATAAAGAAGATATTCGGTTCTCAGGAGGAGTTTCATGAACAGGGTCAGCTCTTCCCATGAACTCGGCAGGGGCCGGGTGGTGACCCCCCGGGGACCGTCGCCTCCGTCGCCCTTGACCGCACTCATCTTGAGGACGGGGAACACGGCCAGCAGGTTGAAGGAAGCTCCGACCAGGTAGGCGAGACGGAGCGGAGCCGTGGCCGCCGGGTCCGTTCCGAGGGCGGCGGCGGCCACCTCGGGCAGGGCCCCGGCCATGAGGCTCCCGGCGAAGCCCGCCCCCATCATGAGGGCTCTCTGCACCGAGAAGAGGAAGTCCCTCTCTTCCTTTCTCGAGATGGCCATCATCATCGGCCCGCCGATGACCCACGAGAGGGCCCCGCCCAGTCCGCTCGCCAAGGAGAAGGCCAAGAGGGCCGGCCGCGTCGAGGACAGGCCCAGGCCGAACCCGGACACCGCGGTGAGGACCGACCCCGCCACCAGGAAGCGGAGGTAGCCGTGCCGGTCGGCGGCCATGCCGATGGGGAGGCCCAGGACGAGGATGACGATGGACGGCACACCGTTGAGAAGGCCGATGAAGTCCTGCCCGTAGCCGAGGCTGTGGATGTAGAGGTTGAAGGTCAGGTTGAAGGTGCTCCAGCTCACAGCGGTGAAGAGCGTGAAGGTAAGGAAGCGCCGGGCGTCCGGGCTGAAGGCCCGAATCATCCTGAGATAGTCCCTGATGACCTTCAACGAGCGCCTCTCCCCTCGCCGAGCGGGGAGGAATTCTACGGGAGGCGAAACATCCCTCCTTCACGTGTTGTGTGTCCTTCCGCTAGGAGCCGCCGGGCGGGCTCACACCGATGACCGTGTGGACCTCGACCACGAACCACCCCCCGCCGGGGTGGGGTTGGACCACGTCCATGAGGTAGAGCCCGTTCGGGCCGGCCTCGAGCTCCACGACGGCCAGACCCGAGTCGGGCGAACCCTCTGTCACGCGGTAGCGGCCCACTTCGGCGCCTCCCGCTCGAGCCGTGACGACCAGGACGTCGCCCACCATGCGCGCGGTCCAGAGCCGGCCCTCCGGCCCCGACAGTCCCATCAGGTTCAGGGTCTGGCAGGAGGCCGCCCTGAGGACCGGTTCAGGCCACCCCGCCTCGAGGCGGGCCTGGCCGGGGTCCCCGGGTCCCGGCAGGCGGTGGAGCTTCACCGTGACCGTGCGGCCGTTGTCATAGTAGCTGAAGTCAGGTCCCCAGAGGTCCCGGGCGACGAGGACGGCCTCGGCCCCGTAGGTGTGGGCGAGCGCCAGCAGGACAAGGGCCGCTCCGGCGGCCCGGAGCAGCCTCACCCCTCGAGAGCGTCGTGCCGAGGCCAAGGGCGGTCTCTCCTCCCAGGTCGGCCTGGTCGGTCTAGCCGGTCCCGCCGGCCGAGGGACGCTCGGTGTCGGCAGCCCAGCGGCGCCGGACGGCGCCGGTCCCCGGCCTGGCCGTTCTGGTGCCGAACCAGTTCAAGGGGTTGATGTAGTCGAGCAAAGTGCGTCCCCTGGCCTTCTCCATGAGGTCCGCGAGGGCGTCCCTCTGGGCCATGACGGCCTGCCAGCCGGCTTCAATGTACGCGTCGACCGCATCGAGGTTGACCAGGCCCAGGCCCTCGACACGGGGTCTGATGAGGACGTCGGCCCCCTTGGCCTCGATGGCTCGTTTCTCGTGCTGCATGATCTCGAAGGTCCGGAGCAGGATGCCGAAGATGTTCCTCGAGGACAGCCCCTTGCCGAGGGCCCCGCTGAGGTCGACGGCGATGACGAGGTCGGCCCCCAACTCCCGGGGGACATGGGTCGGGATGTTGGCGCAGACTCCCCCGTCCACGAGGAGCCGGCCGTCGACCCTGACCGGCGTGAAGAACCCGGGGACGGCACAGCTGGCCCGGACCGCCCTGGCGACGGGCCCGCTCGTGATGACGACCTCACGGCCGGTCTCCAGGTCGGCCGCGACGGCGGCGTAGGGCAGGGCCAGGTCCTCTATGTTGCGGTCTCCCAGATGCCTCCGTAGGATGCGCTCCATGGGGCCGCTGTCGAGCAGGCCCTCCCTGGGCACGACCGGCCGCACCAGGTCCCGCCATCTCGTCCTCTTCGCCAGCTCGGCCATCTTCTCCGGCGGAACCCCCGCGGCCACGAGAGCCCCCACCAGGCTCCCGCTGCTGGTCCCCGCCACGCAGTCGATAGGTATCCCGAGCTCCAGGAGCCCTTTCACGACACCGATATGGGCCAGGCCCTTGGCCACTCCCCCGCTGAGAGCCAGGCCTATCCGCTTGCGCGCCATTCCTCGGTCCCTCCTCTCCTCCCGGCGTTCCGTCTGTATTCTACCCCCGCCGGTCGCGAGGACCCTCCCGACTGTCGCGTCACGGGCGAGTACGCCCTTTGGGTCCTCATCGACCTTGCCCTCCACCGGGCAGGGGCCCTCCGCCGGACGCGGGACCGGGCCGCCCGCGACGTGCTCAGGAGGACTACGGTGGCCGACCTCGTAAAGGCACATCGGGCGGCGGCCGGAGCGGAGCCGCGGCGCGCGGCCGCCGCGCCGGGGCGAACAGACAAGGAGCTCCTCTGATGGGGTCCATCCTCCTCACCGGTTTCGAAGCTTTCGGAGATGAAACGGTCAACCCGTCCGCGCGGGCCGTCCTCGCCCTCGACGGCTGTGAGGTCGTCCCCGGCTGCAGGGTGAGGTCGGTCATCCTCCCCGTGACCTGGGACAGGGGCCCGGCGAGGACCCTGAGCGAACTTGACGCCCTCCCGGACGCGGTCGCCGTCGTCATGGTCGGACAGGCCGGCGGCCACGCCGGTATCGCCGTCGAGAGGGTGGCCGTCAACATCTCGAACGGGACGGACGAGACCGGCAGGACGAGGAAGGAGGAGCCGGTCGTGCCCGGAGGCCCGCCCGCCTACTTCTCCACCCTGCCGCTCGAGGAAATCGTCCGGGCGCTCGCCGAGGACGGCCTGCCCGCCTTCATCTCCAATTCCGCCGGGACCTATCTCTGCAACTGCGTCTTCTACGCCGTGATGCACCGGCTGGCGGCGGCCGCCGGCCGCCCTGACGGCCCTGGGAAGGCTCCGCCGGCAGGCTTCGTCCACGTCCCGTTCCTGCCCGAGCAGGCGGTGGGCAAGAGACCGCTTCCCCCCAGCATGTCCCTGCCGGACATAGAGCGGGCCCTGCGGGTCGTCATCAGGACCACCCTCGCCGCGGCCCGTACATAAAAAAAGACCGCACGCAAGCAGGCCTGTAAGCCGGATTCTGTCGAGGGCAATCATCTCTCTGGGACGGCGGTTCCCCGCCGCCTCTAGCAGCCAACCCGAGGAGTACGCGGGCCACGTCATCCTCCTCCTATTTGGCCTTGCTCCGGGTGGGGTTTGCCTGGCCGGACGGTCGCCCGCCCGCCGGTGGTCTCTTACACCACCTTTTCACCCTTACCCGCCTTGGAGGCGGGCGGTATGTTTCTGTGGCACTTTCCTTCAGGTCGCCCTGACTGGGAGTTACCCAGCACCCTGCCCTGTGGAGTCCGGACTTTCCTCGAGTGCCGCCTTGCGGCGTTGGCACCCGCGATTGCCCAGCCTGCTCACGCGCCTCATATCGATTTTCAAAACAACACGGCGAACTACATACTACACCTTTGCCCGCTTCCTGTCCAACTCCTGAGCGGCCGCGAGGTCCACCACCGTCTCACAGTGACGCAGGACCGAGGGGTCGTGGGTGAAGACCACGATGGTCCTGCCCGAGAAGCTCTCGCTGAGCGAGGCGACGACCCTTTCCGCCGTCTCCTCGTCGAGGAAGGCCGTGGGTTCGTCAAGGAGCAGGACCGGGGCCTCGCGCAGAAGACCCCTCACGATGCCGAGTCTCTTGCGTTGACCACCCGACAGCTCGGACAGCTTGGCCGACGCGATATCGCGCGCAAGGAGCTCCTCCATGAAGTCCGCCAACCCGAGGTTCTCGGCCACCCTTCTTGCACGGTCCGCCTCCAAGGGTGAAAGGAGGCACGAATCCCCCGAACCCGTGCTGAAGAACCTCGGTTCCTGCTCCACCACCGCGAAGAACCCCAGGCGCTCGGAGAGAGGCATCCTCGCCGCGTCCCGGCCGAAAAGGTAGACCTTTCCCGGCGGGATGGGATAGAGCCCCAGGAGGACGTTGAGAAGCGCAGTCTTGCCCAGGCCGCTCTGGCCGACCACCGCCGTCATGGACCCGCGCGGGACCGTCAAGGACAGTCTCCGGAAGATGGGGGTATCGCCGAGGGTGAGGTCCAGCTCCCGTATCTCGATGGCATGCGGAGCGTCGGGGAGTTCGGCCGGGGCGGCGGGCTCCTCCACATCCCACTCTTCGGGCCAGGTGAGAACCTCCTCCACTCTCCGCAGGGAGACGAACGCGGGCTCGATCTCCGTCGCAAAGCCGGACATGAAATTGACAAAGACGAAAAGCCAGTTGATGTATTGAGTGAAGGCGACCAGAATCCCCACGGTGTTCTGTCCCGTGAAGATGAGCCACGCACCCGTGAGGAGGACCGCGACGGTCGAGAGGAGGGCGATCAGGCTGGTGAAACCACCTTGGAAAATGAGGTTGAGCTTGTACAGAGCGAAGTCCCTCTGAAGGTAGCCGTCGAGCGCGCGGGAGAACCGGTCCATCAGCCCCCTGAGGCCGGCCTGCACCCGCACCGAGTACAGCGCCCCCAGCCCCTCCTCAGCTTCCGAGATGTAGCGGGCTTCGGCCTCCTGCCTTGCGGCGGCCCTCGCCGCGGCCCGCTTCCCGTACATCCGGAACCCCACGCTGTAGACCGCGACGAAGGCCACCGAGATTGCGGCCAGGAGTGGGGCCATCGCGAACATGAGGGTCAGCACAATCAGGACCAGGAGGAGGTGCCCCACGAGTTCCGAGAAGCTCTTGATGATCAGCGGCGAGCATCGGGACACATCGCTGGTCAGCCGCAGAGCCCCAAGTCGTGGTGCAAATCCCATTCAAGGAACAGGAGGAAGAAGAATAAGGAAGAGGAACGGCACCGCGTGGTCCTAGAGGGGTGTGTCTCACCAGGAACGCGTGTCCCGTCTTACAGGCCTCACCTCGGGTACTTCAACCCCGACCCGGTGTTGACCACGACGACCTCCCCGCACCCCTCCAGCCAGCCTCTCGACGCCATCTCCCCGAGGGCGGCCACGGCGGCCGCTCCCTCCGGGCAGAGGTCGAAGCCCTCGGTCCGGCGCAGGTGGGCCGCCGAGCGGAGGATCTCCTCGTCCGGGACGGCCAGGGCACCCCCTCGCGTCTCACGCAGGGCCCTGAGGACGAGGAAGCCGGCCTTCGGCACGGGGACCCGCAGGCCCGCGGCCACGGTCTCGGCCCCCGGGAAAGGCTCGGTCTCCTGGCGCCCCTCGTCGAAGGCCTTCACCACCGGACAGCAGCCGGCGGCCTGGACGGCGAACAGACGTGGCGGCCGGCCCGCACCGGCGACCCCCGCCTCGGCCAGCTCCTGAGCGGCCTTCCAGATGCCGACAAGGGCCACTCCGCCTCCGACCGGGCAGACGACGGCGTCGGGCCACCTCCCCCCGAAGGCCTCGAAGAGCTCGAGGCCGATGGTCTTCTTGCCCTCGACCCTGTAGGGCTCCTCGAAGGTGGTGGCCCTGTACCACCCTTGCCCGGCCTGCTCTCTCACCAGGCGGGCCGCATCCGGAAGGAGGCCGGGCACGACGCGGACCCCGGCGCCGTAGCTCTCGCACTCCCGCCGGATGGCCTCCGGGGTGTCCTCGGGCATGACCGCGGTGAACTCGAGGCCCGCCCTGGCGGTGTAGGCGGCGAAGGCCGAGCCGGCGTTGCCGGCCGTCGGGAGGATGCACCTCTTGACCCCGAGCTCCACCATCTTCGAGACGGCGGCGGAGGCGCCGCGCGCCTTGAACGTGGCCGTCGGGTTCTGTCCCTCGTCCTTGAGCCAGACCCGGGGTAGCCCCAGCCTCCTCTCCAGCTCCGGGAGGGCCACCAGAGGCGTGCGCCCCTCACCGAGACTGACCACGTGGCGGGGGGAGGTCACCGGGAGGAGCTGGTGGTAACGCCACATCGAACCGCCTTCGGGTGCGAGGGCCCCTTCCCGGCCTTCCCCTCCCCCAGGCGGCCACACCAGAGAGCCCAGGGCGTAGCGGGCCAGGAGCGGGCCGCCGCACGACGGGCAGGACCCCGCGGGCCCGGCGGGGTCGGCCCGCTCGCCGCACCGCGAGCATTCGAGGTGCTCGAGGAGGGAGTAGCGGGAGCGGGAGGAGGCCCCGCTCTCTCCGCCGCCCAGCGCCCGGTCTATGGCCTGGTTGGCCAGCTCGTCGGAGCGCCTGTTCTCCCGGCGCGGGACGTGCTCGACGTCGACCCGACGGAAGGCCCGGGCGGCCTGCCGGAAGGCCTCCAGCAGGGGGCGCAGGTCCTCGCTCCTCATGCGGTACTCACCTGAGACCTGTCTGGCCACGAGCTGGCTGTCGGTGCGGATGACGAGAAAGACCTCGCCCGGCGAGACCCCGTCCTGCCGGCAGACCTCGCCGGCCGCCTTCAGGGCCTCGCGAAGGGCGGCGTACTCGGCCGCGTTGTTGGTCGTTTCCCCAAGGAACACCGAAGCGGTCCGCCGCTCGCGGCCGCTCCGGTCGTAGACCACCACCCCGGCGCCGGCCGGGCCCGGGTTCCCCCTGCTGGCACCGTCCACATAGCAAACAAGGGTGTAGCTCAATCCCCTTCTTCCCCCACGTGGACCAGCAGTCTCCCGCAGCTTTCACAGTTCTCGAGAGAACCGCTCTTCACGCTCTCCGCCAGCCGGACCGGCACCTTGACGAGGCAGGCCCCACAGAGGCCGCTGGCCGTGTCGAGAGCGGCAACCCCGACTCCTCCCCTGGCCCGGCGGATCCTCTCGTACTTGGCCAGCAGGTCGGGAGGAACCCGCCGGGCCGCCTCCTCGCGCCTGGGCTCGAGCGCCCCCAGCTCCTCCTCGAGCCCGGCCACGAGCTTGTCGCGTTCGGCCTCCGCGGCGTCGAGAAGCTTCCGGGCCTCGCCGACGGCCCGCTCCGTCTCGGCCAGGAGGGGTTCGGCCTCTTCTAGCTCGACGATGGCCTCGAGGCCCGCCTCCTCATGGCGGTCGGCCTCCGCCTTGAGCTGCTCGACCCTTCTTCCCATCTGGTCGAGCTCCTTGGCGCTGGCCACCTCGCCGCCGTACATCTTCCTCTCCATCTCCGCCACCTGGGCCCGACGCTGGTCGGCCTCCTGTTCCTCCCACGCCGCCTTACGCCGGAGTTTCGCAACCTTCTCGCGCGCTACCTCCTCCGCCCGCACGGCCTCCTCCACCCTGGCCCGCAGGGCCGCCACCTCGGGGTCGTCGTTCGCCCTGGCGATGGCGGCGCGGAGGCGGCCGATCTCCGCATCGATTCTCTGGAGCTCCAGAAGATTGCGGTAGTCGCTCCGCTGGTACGCGGTGTCCCCCATGCCGTCCCCCCTCACAAGGTCCCGTCGGATGGGGCCGGGACTTCTATGACCCGGAGCGGAATCCCTTGGGCCGCCAGGCGCCTTCCGATGCGGTCGGCCACGACAGGGACGAAGGCCTTCTCCGTGGCCAGGTGACCGGGGTCGATGACGGCCAGGCCGAGACGCTTCGCCAGAACCGCCTGGTGGTAGGTCACGTCCCCCGTGACGTAGACCTCGGCCCCCGCCCGGGCCGCCTCCTCGATGTAGTCACCGCCTGCCCCCGGGCAGACGGCCACGCGGCGGACGGGAGGACCCGGGGAACCGCGGTCGCCGCTGCGGGGGCCGCAGACCACCCTCGCCTCCCCGGCGGGGAGCCCGAGGCGGCGCTCCACCTCCGCCCTGAAAAGGTCGAAGGCCACCGGCTCCGCGAGTTCCCCGACCCGCCCGAGTCCGGTCATGAGGGCCGGCCGGGTCACGGGCGGGTGGCAGGCAAGAGGGTAGACATCGTAGGCCGGCTCCTCGTAGGGGTGGGCCCCGAGCATGGCACTGATGACGGCCCGGAGCCGGTGCCGGGGAAGGATGGTCTCCACACGCTCCTCCTTCACCTCTTCCAGGACGCCGGCCGAGCCCACGGTGGGGCTGGCCCCCTCACGGGCCCGGAAGTAGCCGCGCCCCGGCGCGGCGAAGGCCGTGTCGCTGTAGTTGCCTATCCAGCCGGCGCCGGCTTCGGCCAGGGCCGCCCGCACTCGGGCCGAATGGTCCTCGGGGACAAACACGACCAGCTTGACGAAGCCCTCGCCGGAGGCGGCACGGAGGGGCCTGAGCCCGGCCGGGGAAAGACCCAGGTTTTCCGCGAGGACGTGCGACAGTCCTTCGGGAGCCGAATCGAAGCTGGTGTGGGCGGCATAGAGCGCCACCCTCCGCCGGACGAGCTCGAGGACGAGCCCTGCGACCGGGTCGCCGGCCACCAGCCGGCTCAGGGGCCGGAAGGGGACCGGGTGGTGCACGACGAGGAGGCCCGGCCCGTCCGGCAGGAGGGCGGCCGGTGCGCCTCCGGCGGGACCACAACCGCCGAGGGCGTGGTCGGCGTCGAGGGCGACAGCCACCCAGCAGGGGCGGGCCTGCGGGTCTCCTAAAAGGAGCCCGACGTTGTCCCAGGGCTCGGCCAGTCCCGGCGGGGCCATCTCCTCGATGACCGCGCACAGGCCGGCGACGGTCAGGGCGTGGGGCGCGCTTGGAGGACTCATCGGCCCCATGGGCACCCCTCTCCTCTCCGGGCATTGTTGCCCGTGTTATAATCATCCATGCCGCCGCGGTACTCCTGCCGGGAGGCGCCGGAAGCTTCCAAGCCTGCCCGCAAGGTGAGGCCACAAGCCGCGCGGCGGAGGGGTGAGGCTGTCTTGGGCAAGAGCCGCGGTTCCTACGAGCACGGTCACTCAGGGGTCCTCAACATCAGCTGGAGCGACGTGGCCCGGCTCTGCCGGCACCTAGTGGAGAAGATCGAGGAGAGCTTCCACCCCGACGTGGTCGTCGGCATCACCAAGGGCGGGGTGATTCCCGGGGCGATAATCGCCTCCATGCTGAGGCGCGACTTCTACCCCGTGCACGTCACCCGGCGGGAGCAGGACGAGGTCACCCGGCCCAAGCCGGCCCTCCTGGCCAAGATCCCCACCGACGTGGTCAAGGACCGGCTGGTCGTGGTGGTCGACGACATCGTCGTCTCCGGTGACACCTTGCGGGTGGCCGTCGACGAGTGCTGGGCCCAGGGCGCGGCGGAGGTCAGGACCGCGGCTCTCTTCCTCCACTCGACCAGCCACCGCCCGGACTGGTTCGGCCTCGAGACCGACGACCTCATCATCCAGCCCTGGAACGCGCTGGTCTACTCCCAGGGACGCTGGAGCCTGAGCGAGGAGTACCGCACGAAGCTCGAGGAGATGGGCGTCTCGACGGATGACGCGGTGACCGCCGTCCTTCTCGAGACGACCTAGCGGTCACCGGAGACCCCTCCGCAGGTCAGGGGCCCGGTCGCCTCCGAAGGGTTGGGTGAGGGCCCCTCCCACGGGGTATCCTACCGGGTGCGCTTGAGCCAACCAAGCCCCCGGGAGGGTGTCTCGTTGAACGGAACCGCTCGGAGGCCCGGCGGCCGGGGGGCCGCCCGGAGGGCGGCCGCGGCCCTTCTCCGGAGCGCGGTCGCGGCGGCTCTCGCCGCGGGCCTCTTCGCGAGCCTCACCTTCCTCTGCGTGAGCGCCGCTCTTAAGACCACGGCCGCGAACCCGGAGTTCATCCTCACCGTCATCCGCGACAGCGAGGTCCTGTCGACCGTCAGGCGCGACTTCCTGGACGGCCTCGCCGGGACCCTGGCCCCGACGGGCCCCGAACAGGAGACCCTGAGACGGGCCATCGACGAAGCCGTGCGCCTGGAGTGGCTCGACGCCCAGATGGAGCGTCTGCTCCGGCGGCTCGCCGCCTACCTGGCCTCGGACGAGGAGAAGCTCACCATCGAGCTCCCGGTCGTGGAGCTCAAGGTCTACCTCCTCGCCTCGGTCAGGCGGCACATGGGCGAGGAGGCCTACCTGAGGACGGTCCGGGGTCTCCAGGAAACACCCGACGTCGTCGACATCGGCCCCCTCTTCGACCTCGAGGCCCTAGAGGCCCTGCGCCCGTACTGGAAGGCCGTGCACGCGGCCCCCTTCGCGGCGGCCGCAGCCGCCATGCTCTTCTCGGGGCTCCTGTGGCTGGCCGCGGGAGGCCGGTCGAGGGGCACCGGTGTCGTCGGAGGGGTGTGGACGGCGGCCGGGGTCCTGGTCATCGGAGCCGCCGCGGCCGTCGACCGGGCGGCCGGCCCCCTCCTCCCGGCCTTCGTGCCCTCGGCCCTTCCCGAGCTCGGCTCGCTCCGCCTTCAGGACCTGGCCCTGACCGCCCTGCAGGGTGTGAGGAGCGACCTGGCCGCATGCGGGGTGGGGGTGCTGGTGGCCGGGTTGTTCCTGCTGGCCGCCCCGCGAGCGGTGAAGGAGAGGCGGAGCTAACCGAAGGCCCGTCCGCGGGAGCACCGGTGGCGGCGGTGCGGGCCGAGTCTTGCAGGCCAGCGGCGCAGGCCGGGCCCTGCACGCTCCGCCTGAGCATGAGGCCCACCTCGGGGTACTCCTGAACGAGACGCCCGACCTCCGCCGGGACGCAGTCGAGGGCCAGGAGGACGAGAGCACGCAGGGTGGTAACGTGGGAGCGGAGGTACTCCTCCTTCGTCCGGCACGAGACGGCCTCCGGATGCGCCGAGACCAGCTCGTCGTAGGACATCCGGGCGAGCGACGCGATGAGCTCGAAGGACCTCTCCATCTCCCTCACGAGCGGGCTTTCCCGTGACCCGGACCCCACAGCTCGTCCACCGCCCCGACCGGAATGGAAGGAGTAGCCATATCATAGTTCCCTCAGCGGGAACTGTAAAGGGGTCGGGTTCCGCTTTCGGGAACGAACCGCGAGCCTCGCCTCCCGCACGGCTATTATGGGGGCGATGGCTGAGGCCGGCTTCGGTGAACGACTCAAGACACTCCTCGAAGAGCGGGACATGACCCAGGCGGAACTGGCCCGGACCCTCCACCTGGGCAAGTCCACCGTCTCCCAGTACATCAGCGGGGTCCGCTCCCCCGACCTCGGCACGGTCCGAAAGATCGCCGAGTTCTTCTCGGTCAGTATCGATTACCTCATCGGCCGTACGGACGTGCGCTGGCCGGCCCTCCTCAAGGACGCCGACGTCCAGCTCCTCATCGACCGCACGGGCGAGCTCACGCCGGCCCAGCGCCGCAGGCTCCTGGAGTTCATCGACTACCTTCGGTTCGAGGAGAGGCGTCGGGAGAAGCCGCGGGCGTCGCCGGAGACGGGAGCCGGCAGGAGAAGGTCCGGCAGCAGGTGACGCCCCGGGGAACAAGACCTGACCTCACGCCCCACGGTGTCCGGCGTCCTCATCCCCGGCGGCCTCGAGCGCCCTGCCGGACCCCACCCCGACCTCGCCGCGGCCGCCGACCAGCGTCACCGCCCTGGCCGCCAGCCGCACGGCCGCGGCGGCCGCCTCCAGGGCAAGGTCGAAACGCCGGCCATCGGTCCGGCGGCTCCCTGCGGCGTACCGTGTCAGGAACCCCGCGGCGAAGGCGTCTCCGGCCCCTGTCGGGTCCACGACCGGCCCGGGAGGGCTGGCCGCCGGCACGGCCCTGACCCGCCCGGCCGCGGCCACCAGGCACCCCTGCGGCCCCAAGGTCAGGGCCACGACCGGGAAGCGTCTGACGAGGGCCCGCGCGGCCTCGCCCGGGTCGGCGAGGCCCGTGAGTTCCCGGGCCTCGTCCAGATTGGGGAAGACGACCTCGGCGCCGGCCACGTCCTCGAGGAAGCGTTCCGCCCCGTACTGCCTCAGGGGCCTGAAGGAGGAAGGGTCGACGCTGAACGGAAGACCGAGCTCGCGGCACACCTCCAGGGCCCTGAGGGCCACCTCCCGCGGCCCGGGCTCGAAGAAGGAGTAGCCCGTGAGGTGAAGCCACTCCCGGGAGACCAGGGCCTCACGGGGGACGAGGTCCCTGTCCGGGGTGAGGTTCACCCCGCGGTCGGTGGCCATCGTCCGCTCCCCGGCCCGCACGCTGACCACGACCAGCCCGGTCGCCGAGCCGGGCGAGACGGCGAGGTTCCCCTGAGGGGGGTCGACCGCCACCCCTTCCGCGGCGAGCTCCTCCCTCAGCCAGCGGCCGGCCGCGTCATCGCCCACCTGGCCGAAGAAGGCCACGTCGGCCCCCTCACGGGCGGCCCACACGGCCACGTTGGCCGCCGAGCCCCCGCCCCTCAGCCTGACCGTCGCCCGCGAGTCGCTCCCCGGGGCGGCGGCTTCATGGTACAGGACGAGGACGTCCAGGTTGATGTCGCCGTAGACGGCGAGGCGCACGGCGGGCTTCACGCCGGACTCACCGGCCCCGGGCACCTTTCGGCGAGGGCCAGGGCCAAGCGGGCGCCAACCGCGGCGTTGTTCCTGAGAAGGGCCGTGTTGGCCTGAAGACTCCGCCCGCCAGTGGCCTTCTCGACCGCCTCCAGCAGGAACGGGGTCAGGGCCCTTCCCCTCACGCCTTCGGCTTCGGCGGCGGCCAGGGCCCGGTCGAGGGCCCGGTCGAGCTCCTCGCGGGCCAGTTCGTCGGCGGCCGGCACGGGAACCGTCACCAGGACGGCCCCCGGCAGTCCGGAGGCGAAGCGGGCGGCCGCGACGGCGGCGGCCTCCTCCGGGGTGGACACGGCCACGTCCACCGGGTAGGGGGTCTCGCGCACCCAGAAACCGGGGAAGCGTTCGGTGCCGAGACCGACGACCGTCACCCCGAGCATCTCGAGATGCTCCAGAGTCGCCGGGATGTCGAGGACGGCCTTGGCCCCCGAGCAGACCACGGCCAGGGAGACGCGCCCGAGGACGGTGAGGTCGGCCGAGATGTCGAGCGTGTCGCCCCAGCCGCGGTGGACCCCCCCGATACCCCCGGTGACGAAGACGCGCACCCCGGCCCGGGCGGCGATGGTGCCCGTCGCGGCCACGGTCGTGGCCCCTGTGACCTCACGGGCGAAGAGCACCGGAAGGTCGCGCACGGAGGCTTTGGGGACGGCCGGGCCGAGCCGGGCCAGGGTCTCGATGTCCTCCGGCCCGCAGCCGACCCGGGCCCGGCCGCCGATGACGGCGACGGTGGCCGGGACGGCCCCGCCCCGCCGGACGACCTCCTCCACGGCCAGGGCCGTCTCGAGGTTCCGGGGGTAGGGCATCCCGTGGGCGATGACGGTCGACTCGAGGGCGACCACTCCCCGGCCCTCGGAGAGGGCGGCGAGGACCTCTTCGCTGACTTCGAGATACCGGTCCACACGTCGGAACACCGTAGGCATGGTCCGCTTCCCCCCGGAGTAGTCTTCCGCCGCTTCCGGAACCCGCCCCGCCGGGAGCCGTGTAGATGCGGCCCGCCCGGAGGCTCGCGCGGCGCAAAACCCTGCCTAGCAGCGTTCTCGGAATTGGCGGGGCTCTCCTGCGGCGGCCCGTCATCCCGCTGGGGCGGCCCGGTTCATCCGGGCCTGAGCAGACAAACCTATCAGGGAGGACCACGCAGGACCGAACCCCTGACCGGAAGGTCCCCAGGGAGGACGAGGCGGTGGACGGCCCCGACAAGGAACAGGTAGGAGAGCGCCCCTGTGGACCGGGTGGCGGCGGCGAGCGGAGCCGGGAACGCGCCGCCGCCGAACCCGCCTGCGGGCGGGCGGTCGGGACCGCCGACAGACCGGAGACCATAGACGAGGGGCCGGACGAGCCCGCCGACGCCACGCCGAGCTGTGCCGGGGAGCCGGCCACCGTCTCCGCGTCCACTCTGGCCTCGGTCTACGTCGGGACAGTCATCGGGGCCGGCTTCGCCTCCGGCCAGGAGGCCCTGCAGTTCTTCGCCCTCCACGGGACCAGGGGCTTCGCGGCCCTGGCCGTGGCCGTGGCCCTGCTCGGCTTCTTCGGCTATCTCGTCGTCCGGGCGAGCTGCCGGCTGGAGGCCGTCACCCACGGACCGGTGCTCGACTATGTGGCCGGCCCAGCTCTCGGCCGGGTCATCGACGGTATCCTCACCTTCTTCCTCTTCGGGGCCACGGCGGCCATGTTCGCCGGCACGGGCGCCACGCTGGAGCAGGAGTTCGGCCTGCCGTTCGAAGTGGGCCTCGTGGGGATGGCCGTGCTGGCCCTGGGAACCGTCCTGGCCGGCATCGAGGGGGTGGTCAAGGCCGTGAGCGTCGTCGTCCCCTTCCTCCTGGCCACGGTCATGGGGGTCAGCCTGGCCACACTGGTCTCGAGCCCGCTCGACCTCACCTTCGCCGAACCGGCCCGCGCCGCCGTGGGCAACTGGCTTCTCTCGGGTGCGACCTACGCCTCCTACAACCTTGTCGTCGCCACCTCGGTGCTGGTCCCGGTGGTGAGGCTCACGACAAGGCGTCGCCTGGTCCCGGGAACGGTCATCGCCGCCGCGGCCCTCGGGCTGGGAGCCCTGGCGGTGGTCCTCACCATCCTGGCCAATGTCCCCGAGGCGGCCCGGGCGGAGGTCCCGATGCTCCTGGCCGCCCGCCGCCTCTCGCCGGTCGTGTCGACCCTCTACACGGTCATCCTGACCGCGGCCATCTACACGACGGCCGTCTCGACCCTCTTCGGGTTCGTCAACCGGCTCCTGGGGCAGGGCTGGCGGAGCTTCCGCACCCTGGCCGTCGCAGCGACGGCCGCGGCGGTGGTCGGCGGGCGGGTCGGCTTCTCCACCATCGTGGGGACCCTCTTCCCGGCCGTGGGCTACGCCGGCCTGCTCTTCCTCGGAGCGCTCCTGGTGGCCCTGGTCAGGGGTAGGTTGTAGGTCCCGCCCGGCGGGCGAGGGGCCAGGACGGGCCTCAGTCGCAGCCCGAAGTCCGCAGGCAGACAGAAGGGAGGAGTCTGGATAAAGAGGCAGAGCATGTGGGGGGGAGGGTCGCCCCTCCCCCCCTCAGAGCCCTAGCCGCCGTGCTCCTACTGGCCGCCCCACTGTTCGAGGACCCAGGGCGGTATCTGGTACCTGACCGTCCCCGGGTAGGTGATGGGGTCTATCCCCTCTACGGGCTGCCACTCGTAGGGCCAGACACACCTCAGCTCGCCGTCCTGCCACTGGGTCCCGATGGCCGTCACGAAGCCGGGACCCCAGGTCACGTCGTGGGACTCGTCGAAGACGATTCGGCCGGACGCGCCCCGGTAGTCGGTCTTCTCGAGCTCGGCCACGACGGAGTCGGAATCGAGGGCGCCGGCCCTTTCGATGGCTTCCTTCAGAATCCAGACGGCGTCGTAGGTGCCGGCGTTGTAGGTCGGGTACTCTCCGAAGCGATCGACGAACTTGTCGTAGAACGGGACCGTCTTCTCGGTGATCTCCAGGCCGGGAGCGAGGGTGTTGAGGGTGCACTCGTAGTCGCCGAAGCCGTCGGTGGCCTCGATGAACCCCATGGCCTGAGCCTCGACGTTGATGCCCACCGAGACGGCCGGTATCTGGAGCTCGCCCCACTGCCTGGCGTAAGGCACGCCGGCCGGGCCGGAGAAGTAGGTGTAGATGATGTGGGCTCCTGAGTTCCGGATGGCCGTCAGCTCGGCCGTCAGGTCCGTGGCCGTGGTCGAGGGCCGCCAGGTCCCGACGACCTCCATGCCCATCGTGGGGATGATGGCGTTGGCGGCCTCCGCCAACGGGTCACCGGCCACGGCCTGCTCGATGACTATCGCGCACTTGGGCTTGGCGATGCCGAGCTCCTCCCTGACGATACCGGCCACATAGTTGAGCAGGATGAGCGAGTCCTTCACGAGGTAGTTGACGTTGATCGGCGTCACCCGGAACCAGTACTTGTAGCGCTCGTAGTCCTCGGCCACCTTGTCGGAGAGCTGGGTGTGGGAGGCCCCGCAGACGAGGAAGATGGTCTGGTGGTCCATGGCCACTTCCTGCATGGCCAGGGCGGCCTCGGTCCTGATGGCGCCGACGAGGAACTGCGCCCCGTCCACGGTGATGGCGCGCTCGCAGGCCGTGGCCGCGTCGTCGACGCTCAGGAGCTCGTTCGTGTCGACCTTGACGAGCTCGATCTGGTAGGTCTCGTCGCCCACCTTCACGCCCCCGGCCGCGTTTATCTCCTCCATGGCCAGCGTGGCGCCGAACCAGTGGTGCCGCCCCTGGATGAACTCCATCGGCCCGAGGACGCCGATCTTGATGACCTTCGCCTCGCCCGGCCGGCAGCCGGCGGCGCCGAAGACGCCGACGGCCAGGGCCAGGACCGAGACAGCGGCCACCAGTGCTGTGAGTCTCCTCTTCACTGTTCAACCCCCCTTCCTTCCGCGCGGCGGTCCGCCGCGCGCCGAAATTCCGCCGGTCCTGACCTGCCGCGGGTGGCCCTTCGCCCCCACGTCCCGCGTCGACCGACTATCCGGCTACCGCCCCCCCTCTTCCGCCCGCTCCCACCCCCTCGCCCC
>ENA-OSAI01000406-OSAI01000406.1-marine-sediment-metagenome-genome-assembly--contig:-NODE-406-length-17578-cov-13.825601_pt1 | contig 17578 bp, 18 predicted proteins | sample MGYA00237871_ERZ529316 | MGnify/ENA primary metagenome ERZ529316 (study PRJEB26369, sample SAMN03142814) | marine sediment metagenome | biome: marine; feature: borehole; material: sediment...
TTAAATACTACAAAACTTTTTGAGAGAAAATACTTGATTTTTCTGAAACAATGCAGGCATAAATATCATTAACAATAGCACCTACAACGATTAGAAGCTGGGAATCCACAGTAGACATAACGGCAGCAAGGGGACCCGCCAGGATTAGACCCGCAACCCAGTTAGGGAATAATTTTGTGGTAACTGTAGGTACAACCAGATCACCCGACTCAATTCCCGGCACTAAAACCTTGCCAAAGGCTCCCAATAAATGCATACCCAGAATCAAGAACATGGAAACAACACTACCATAAATTTGCACCCATTATTAATATACCATTGAAATATGGCATTATCTTCAGCAGATTTCAGTCCTTTTTGTATTGTCAATGTTCGATAATCTAATGATGAAACCTTATTCCCAATTTTAAAATATATTTAGAATTATCTTTATCTATAGAGACTACTACAAAATCCCCTTCTTTCGGAACATACCAATAGAATTTAGGTTCAATAGTCCTGTTTTCATCAGCGAAAATTTCAATACTTTTACCTACTTGTTTTCCATTTAGAATCTTGCTCACATTTACTTTAATCCAACCTTCATCAACTTGTTCAACAGTTCCTAAAATTAAAGCATATTGGTCTCCATGTGTTAATCTCCATATTAAATCAGCAGCAAAAACATTTGTTGATAGTAATAATATTAATAAGAACAAGGAAATAATTGTAATTTTTCTCATTATGCTACACTCCTTTTGTGTATTTTAAAATAATATGTATCTTTATATGTTTTAACTTCCATAAATCCCCAAATCTTTCATAATTCACATCTTTTCCACTATTTTTTTTGTTCTTGAGTCCTCCTTTCAATCCCAAAAAAGTAGTTGTTGAAAAAAGGATTTTCCTTTATTTTAAATAAACATCCCCTTAATATAAAGGAAAATCCTATTCATTCTCAAACAATTTATCTATAGCCATTATATTTAATATTAAATTATCCCCTCTTTCTCAAGCTTTTTGAGCTCATCCTCTGTTATCCCCAGGTGTTTTTTCAGCACTTCCTCAGTATCCTGCCCCAAAGCCGGAGCAGGTTTGTCTATAATTCCAGGAGTTTCACTGAATTTTATGGGTAGATTGGGGAGTTTGAAGTTTCCAACACCGGGCTGATGGATTTCCACGAGCATCTCCCTTGCCTTCACCTGGGGGTCATTTACCACATCCTTTATATTATTAATTGGAGCGCAGGGAATACCGTTGCTATCCAGCAGTTCAAACCATTCCCGTGTTGTCTTCTTTTTGAATTCCTCCTGCAGGGTTGCATGGAGTTTACTGTAATGCTCGGTGCGGAGTTGATTGGATTTGTATCGAGAATCTTCCAGCAGATCCTTCCTATCTATTATGCGGCAGAATTTATCCCACAAGGTATCATTTCCAATTGCAATTATTATATAGTCGTCTTCTGTTTCAAATGCCTCAAAGGGAGTAATGGATGGATGTCTGTTGCCGATAGGCCTTGGAATCTCTCCACTTATCAAGTACCTGGCGATAGCATTTTCAAGGATAGCAACCTGACAATCCAGCATGGCTACATCCACTTTCTGTCCTATCCCTGTTTTGTTTCTGTGATTCAACGCCGCCAGAATCCCTATTGCCGTAAACATACCTGCTGTTATATCACCAATGGAGGCACCTACTTTTGTAGGGACACCATCAGTCTGGCCTGTAATACTCATGATCCCACCTAACCCTTGAACGATCAGATCATATGCCGGTTTTCGGGAATACGGTCCTGTATGCCCGAAACCGGAACATGCCGCATAAATCAGTTTTTTGTTGATGGTTTTCAGGGTTTCATACCCCAGCCCGAGCTTTTCCATTGTGCCAGGTCGAAAGTTTTCTACTACTATATCTGCTTCCCTGACAAGTTCCTTAAAAATCTCTTTGCCCCTATCGGTCTTAAGATTTAACGTTATGCTCTTTTTGTTCCTGTTTATACTTACAAAATAGGCACTCATGTTTTTAATAAAAGGACCAAATTCCCTTGAATCATCACCCGTTCCAGGACGTTCTATTTTTATTACTTCCGCTCCCATATCAGCAAGGATCATTGTACAGTAGGGCCCTGCCAATACCCTTGTCAGATCAATTACTCTGGTTCCTTCCAAAAGCTTCATTAAAACCTCACCCCTTGTTCGATATTTGTGTCAAAATAAAGAATAGCCCTTAAAGCACACAAAAGGCTTTTTAAAAGGGCTATTTCTTTAATACTCCAATTCTCCCCGGGAAGAATCAAAAGAAAATTCCTCCCCGCCCACATAAAAACTCTGTTCAAACATCATCTTGCAACCCAATTACACTGATACTCTAGGTTAAACCCTTCCTTTCGGGATGTAGCAGTTGCAGTTTATCCGGGGCATACACCTCCCTACATCAGGCTTACACGTTAAAGTTGTTGCGAATAATGCATAACACCCAGCCCCGCTCTATCATGGCTGGTCATGTTGTGGAGAGCAGACTGACCAAATAGCGCTACCGCAATCCATTTATCACTCTTTACAATCCCTATTTTTATACCCACATTGGCTGCACTGGGAACATCCAGCATAAAACCTCGTTCAGCTTCTATTGTAGCATGGAGAATAGCATGTATTTCCCTTGTTTCTTTTTGAATCACTTCACGATTTAAGGCTGCACCTATTACAGCATTTACAAGCTTTTTGTGTATTTCAACAGAGTTACCACCGACTTCAGTTACGGCACACTGATACCCTTCTTTTTCAAGCATTTGCTTTACAATGGATTCTGCTTCCCTGTTTTCGGTAATGGCCAGGAGCATTGCTGCTCTTCCAACTGAAGTTTTTGAATTAATAAACAAAGGAGCTCTTGTGCTGGAATCCATAAACATGCTCTCCTCACTACATACTTAAAAGCTATTATACATGTTTATTCTAGATTTGTTCTAAAAGTCCTTTAAACGATAAATATCTTTTATTAGTTTTTATGGTTCTTTTCCAAAACAGTTGGTTAAGGGTTAAGCTAATATATCTAACAAACTTTATCTAAAGAGATACGTGGATTGGTTAGATAACCGTGCCCGGTTCAAGAATTTCTACACCGGCCAGCTTCAGCAGTTAAGGCAACCCTTAAGGGGCCTTGCGGCGGCCTTGACTGCCTCATTGCCCGGTGTGGATGCAGGCTAATAACCGGGCAAAGGAGTTCACGTATATTTGACTGTCAGACTGCAGTTAATTAAAGCATGCTGCTTTACTTCATCAAAAACCTGCACTGCGGTCGTCGAAAAAACGGGCTTTTCTTTTCTATACCCATTGAAATCCCGGATATTTGTGAACTGCATTCGCTGTTGTTAAAATATCCGGTCAATTCTTACCAACTAAAAAGCTTTAAGGATTGGTTTTTGCTGGGGCCAGTAGCAAAAGCATTCACATCAGAACTTTCATAAATATCAACCTCTGGAATCTTTTCAATTCCTGCCTTTTGACATAGACTTTTAACCGTTTCATACAAACTCTTTTCATGGCCATCGTTGGTTTCAGGATCTATGATTCTAATATTATGAGCTCTTTTTGCCAGGCTCCTAGAAAAGAAAAGGCTGATAAATGGAAAAACGCTTCTCAGCGGCAGTATAAAAGGGCTGTATGCTATTAGTGCTCCACCTGATATAATGGCCAATGATAAAACAACGGCTGCATTGGCTAATAATGTATTAAAATATCAATTCGACAAGATATTACTATTTACCTTCAATTTGCTAAAATTTAGCATGTAATTGTTATATTTACCCAAACATGAGAAAATATGATATGATTTTGTTAGGGAACAATACTAAGGAGGAGATCGTATGGGACTTTTAAATGGTCTTATGGGAAATGCAACAGAAATGAACTTGGGAGAACTGGAGAAGGAATTAAAAGACATATTAATTGAAGGAGAAAAGATCGAAAAAGGATACAGGGTCTTAAGAGATTTTTTTGTGTTTACAAACAAAAGGCTTTTGCTGGTAGACAAGCAGGGTATAACCGGGAAAAAAGTAGAGTATCATTCAATCCCTTACAAAAATATCAGACATTTTAGTATTGAAACCGCGGGAACATTCGATATGGATTCTGAATTAAAACTATGGATAGCGGGTTCAAGCCAACCTTTGGAAAAAAAATTCGGCAAAAAGGGTAGCAACATTTTAGATGTTCAAAGAACTTTAGCGCAGTATGTTCTTTAACTAAATTTTTGAGGGAGAGTCTTTGTTAGGCTCTCCCTTTAATGCTTTGGAAATAAATACCCATGAAACAAAAAGTGAAAAGCGAAACAAAAAGAACCGTCCCTTTTGTTTCTTTGTTTCGCTTGTTTCTGTTGTGTTTATTGATAATTCTTATTAATACGCAATAGCAGTATAGACTAGCAAATAGTGAAAAAAGCCTCCTAAAAGTATAAAAAAATGAAATATCTCATGAAACCCAAATCCAGGTTTAAGCATCGGTTTTTTTATAATATAAAATATCGTTCCCACAGTGAAAGATACTCCGCCTGCAAAAAGAAAAACTATTGCATTCTTAGGCATCGTCACTAAAAATTCCCTTATCGGCACCAATCCAATCCAGCCCATCATAAGATAAATTGTTGTGTAAACATAACGCGGTGTATGCAAACGAAAAATTTTAAAAAAGAAACCTGCTAGAACTAAAATCCACTGAACCAAAATAACTGTCCACCGCCAATATCCTGAGAGATAGATATAAGAAATCGGTGTATAAGTACCTCCAATCATAAAAAATATTGCAATATGGTCTAGTTTTCGCCAGAAAGAAATTTCGTTCTCTTCCCTTTTAAAAGCGTGATACAAAGAACTTGCCGAAAATAAAAACATCACCGAAAAACCATATATAAGCGAAACAACTATCTTGGATACCGAACCTTGCTGCGCAGCTACATACAACAAATAAATTGTGCCCCCTAGCGCTGCCAGTGCTCCAATAAAATGCGAGTAAAATGATGTTTTTTCTTCATCCCTAATGATAATATCACCCTTCTCTATTTATTTTATCTTACAAAAACCTCCTATTTATTTCATGCCGCATTTGTGTTTTCAATTAGAAGATTTTTCTCCTTAGTCATTATATCATATTTCAGAATTTAGTTAAATTTTATGATAACCTCGGGATTAACAATATTAGGTATCTTCCACCCGTTACTCCCGCAATTAAATTTTCGACAGCCATCACTGCCCTCTTTTCCCTGGTTGCTACAGTGGAGCTTCCAGCATGAGGAGTCAAGACGACATTTTGCAAACCAAGCAATCCAGGATGAATCTCAGGTCCTTTCTCAAATACATCCAGCCCGGCACCTGTGAAACAAAAAGAACCGTCCCTTTTAAAAGGTGTTGACTTTTTTAGAACGATGGTAAATAATAATATTAGAATATATGAACACATGAACATATTTAAATCAAAACAAATGGAGGTTTGGGCTGTGAGTGATGTAAAGGAATCGATTGAAAGATGTAATTGCAATGTGATACATGAAGATGTGGTTGAAAAGGTTAAGAGAGAAATGCCTGAAGAAGAACTGCTGTATGACCTGGCAGAGTTTTTTAAGGTATTCGGTGATTCAACCAGGATAAAAATATTGTATGCCCTTTTTTCGGCAGAGATGTGTGTTTGTGACATAGCGGTTCTGCTGGGGATAAGTCAGTCAGCAATATCACATCAATTGAGGGTGCTGAAACAGGCAAGGCTGGTAAAATACAGAAAAGATGGCAAAGTGGTATATTATTCACTGGATGATGATCATGTCAAGAAAATATTTGACCAGGGTCTGCTTCATATACAGCATGGATAATTGGGTTTTGTTGAAGTTGTAGAGGGGGTATTATAAGGTGGGCAAACAAGTTAAACAGCAGCTTGTGTTAGAGGGTCTGGCCTGTGCGAATTGTGCAGTAAAAATAGAAAGAAGCATAAAGAAAATAAGGGGGGTAAAATCGGCTCATGTAGATTTTGTATCGAGAAAATTAATTGTAGAAGCAGAGGATCCCCGTGATTTGCATAGAATTACCAATAAAGCTGTAGATGTTGTAAAAAAGATACAACCCGGTGTTGAATTTGTTGTAAAGGATATTACAGAAACTGCTAGTGATGATGCCAACAGAGAAGAAAGCAACAAAAAAGAGTTGGTGAGGCTTGTTATAGGGGCAATGATATTTGGCGCTGTTGTTGCATTTAAGTTTACGAGACAAGTTGAGTTTGTTTTGTATTTTTTAAGTTACATTTTAGTAGGTGGGGAAATTTTATTAAATGCTGCAAGAAACATGCTGAAAGGACAGGTTTTTGATGAAAATTTTCTTATGAGCATAGCAACCATAGGGGCTTTTGCTGTCAGAGAATACCCTGAAGGTGTAGCAGTAATGCTGTTTTATCAGATGGGTGAGTATTTCCAAGATTTGGCCGTAAACCGTTCGAGAAAATCAATTAGAGCTTTGATGGACCTTAAACCTGATTATGCCAATCTTAAAGTCGGTAATGAAATCAAAAGGGTATTGCCAGAGGAAGTTAACGTTGGGGATATTATTGTGGTTAAGCCCGGGGAGAAGGTTCCCCTTGATGGGGAAGTTGTGGAAGGAACATCCATGGTGGATACTTCTGCATTAACAGGAGAGCCTGTTCCAAGGGAAATGAAAGCAGGAAGTGAAGTTTTAAGTGGATTTATAAACAAAAACAGTCTTCTAACTGTAAAGGTTACAAAAGCCTTTAAAGATTCGACTGTATCCAAAATAATGAACATGGTTGAAAACGCAGGCAGCAGAAAAGCACCTACCGAGAAATTTATCACAAAATTTGCCAGGTATTATACTCCCTTCGTGGTGTTTACAGCTTTGTTCCTGGCGGTTATACCTCCTCTGGTTATTAAGGGAGCTGCCTTTTCCAGGTGGATTTACAGAGCTTTGGTCTTTCTGGTGGTTTCCTGTCCGTGTGCCCTGGTGGTTTCAATTCCCCTTGGATTCTTTGGAGGTATAGGGGGAGCATCCAAAATGGGTGTGCTGATAAAGGGCAGCAATTTTTTAGAGGCTCTGAATGATGTGGATACTGTTGTGTTTGACAAGACAGCTACCCTTACAAAAGGTGTGTTCCGGGTTACTGAAATAAAACCAGTAAAGGGCAAATCCGTAGATGAACTGCTGGAGCATGCAGCTTATGCAGAAAGTTATTCCAATCATCCCATTGCCACTTCCATTTTAAAAGCCTATGATGGAAAAATTGACAAAAACACGGTACAAAGCTATGATGAGATTTCAGGCTGCGGGATAAAAGCTGTTGTTAAAGGCCGTGAAATACTTGTTGGAAATATAAAACTGATGAAAAAAGAAAACATAGAAATCGAAGAGAGTGGAACTCCCGGAACCATTGTGTATGTAGCGGTAAATGGGGAATATACCGGTCACATTGTGATTTCAGATGAAATCAAGAAAGACTCAAAACAGGCTATAGCTTCTCTTAAAAAAATAGGTATCAAAAAAGTAGCCATGCTTACGGGAGACAACAAATCAATAAGTGAAAGGATTGCAAAACAGCTGGGTTTAGATGAAGTCTATGCTGAACTTCTTCCGGATCAAAAAGTAGAAAAGCTGGAAATGCTGGAAAGGCAGAAAAAATCAAAGGGGAAATTGATATTTGTCGGGGATGGAATCAATGATGCACCCGTTCTGGCAAGAGCTGATGTGGGTATAGCAATGGGAGGATTGGGTTCCGATGCAGCCATTGAAGCTGCTGATGTAGTGCTTATGACTGATGAACCCTCTAAAATTGTTGCTGCCATAAAAATTGCCAGGAGAACCAGAAGAATAGTCTGGCAAAACATAGTATTTACTCTTACAGTCAAAGCGGCAGTATTGATGTTTGGAGCCGCTGGAATGGCAACAATGTGGGAGGCTGTGTTTGCGGATGTAGGTGTGGCTTTGATTGCGGTCCTGAATTCAATGAGGGCATTAAAAAAAGTAGATTACCAGGCTTAACAAAGAGCCTGGTTTTTTTGATTTTACAAATACGAAAGCAAATTCGTACAATTTAAAATTTTTCATTGACATCGGCCGATGACAAATGGTAAAATAAAAACAACAGCTACTCATACGATGAGTAGCAGCGATTTGCTAGAGTAGGGGGGGGTAGCCTTATATGATGAATAAAGTTAGAGATGTTATTGTTATAGGAGCTGGAATTATTGGCCTGGCAACAGCCTATTATCTTTCTAGAGAGAACAAAAGGGTATTGGTTTTGGAAAAGGAAGAGATTGGAGCAGGAGCTTCTGGGGCATGCGATGACATGATTCTGCTTCAGTCCAAAAAACCGGGGATACTGCTAGAAATGGCCCTGGAAAGCCTTAATATGTATAAAAATCTTTCTGATGAACTGGAGACGGATCTTGAGTTTCAGAATTTGGGCGGTATGATATTGATTGAAACTGAAGAACAGCTTTCCATTATGGAGGAGTTTGTTGCAAGTCAGAACAAACACGGACTGGATGTTGAAATTCTGGATAAAGAAACTGTTATAAAAAAACAGCCTTTTGTGAGTCGCAGAGTTATTGCTTCTACATACAGCTCTATCGATTCTCAGGTCAACCCTTTTAGAGTTATGCAGGGTTTTATCAAAAAGGGTCAGGAACTGGGAATGGAAATCAGAAAACACTTACCTGTTAAAAGGATAAGCATGACCAAAACAGGTTTGTGGGAAGTTGAGACGGATAATGGTGAAAAATTTTCTTCAAAAGCTGTGGTTAATGCTGCAGGTGCGTGGGCTCCTGAAATATGCAAGCTTGTTGAAATGGATATTCCCATTAGACCCAAACGAGGCCAAATTGCCATTACTGAGCAGATCCCGCCTCTGGGTGAAACGAATATCTGGGATGCCGAGTATATTGTGGCAAAGCTGAACCCGTTTATGGCCAAAAGGCGCAAGAAGATTTTGGCTGAACTGGGGATAGGCCTTTCTTTTACCCGAACGCATGATGGTAATTATTTTATCGGTGGGACAAGGGAGTTTGTGGGATATGATAAAGGAACCACCATAGAAGGGATAAGCAACATTGTGACTCAGGCATTAAGGTATTTTCCGATACTAAAGAATGTCAGCATCATCAGGACCTTTGGGGGGTTAAGGCCTGCTTCACTGGATGGAAAGCCTTTTTTGGGGGAAATAGAAGGCCTAAATGGCTTCTTTGTTGCTGCAGGGCATGAAGGAGATGGAATCGCTCTAGCACCGGTTACAGGAAAGCTGATGGCCCAGTTGATAACCGGCCAAAAACCCTTTCTGTCCATTGAAGAACTGGCACCCACTAAATCCAGGGGGGTGGTAATGAGAAAAAATTAATTCATTTGTACCCCATGTAAAAAAATAAAAAAGGAGGAAAAATTAATGTCACTGGGGACCTTATTATGGGTTATTACACTGGGAATGTGTGGGATTTTCCTTTATGTGTCGGCCAGAGTTAAAGAACGGGCTCAGTCCAGTTTTAGCGATTATGCGATAGGTGGAGGAACATTTCCCCTGTACCTGATTTTCTGCACCCAGTTTGCAACAATCATGGGTGTGGGCAATTTTGTTGGTCATGCCGGTAAGGGTTACCAGCTGGGCCTTCCCCACATAGCTTTTATTGCCGGGGAACAGGGTTCTAAAATAATCTTTGCCCTCCTTTTTGCCGGACTTGCCGGAAAATTTACTTACAACACCATATCTGAAATGATTGATGATTTGTTTGTGCGGGACAAAGTAACCCGGGCCATGGCCGGTGTGCTGGCCTCCCTGATAATGATTGCATGGGTAGGGGGTCAGGGTAAAGGCTTCGGACATATCTTTCACATTGTGACCGGCGCAAATCCCGTGCCTATTATTCTGTTCTTCTCCGCGGTATTTATTGTATATACCACCCTGGGGGGGATTTATTCTGTAGTATGGACAGACCTTATACAGGGAATCCTGGTTTTGATTTTCGGAACAGCATTCTATATTTATGCCTTTTCTCCCGTCAATTGGAGTTTTGCTGAGCTGGGAGCAAGGCTGGCCCAGGTGGGTAAAACTGAACTCTGGAGTTTCAGCAATGTTTCCACCATGACTCTTATAACCAAATTTGTAACAGCATGTATAGGAATACTGGTAGCTCAAATCTACTGGCAGAGGTGTTTCTCAGCGAAGGATTCCAGAACTGCCAGGAACGGTTTGCTCTGGAGTGGTATTATAGCAATCATTATGGTTATGCTTACAGCTCTGGTTGGAATGATTATTCTCACATTGAATCAAAATCTCAAACCGGATGATGCCATGCCCTGGTTTATGCTGAACTATGTTCCCGCAGGTATATCAGCCATGATTTTTGCTTTGATATTGGCGGCAGGGATGTCTTCTGCTGATTCCAACTTGAATTCTGCAGCCATACTTATCACAAATGACCTGATCAGGCCTTTCAAGAAAGATGTCACCGATGAACAGCTTGTAAAATATGCAACGGTATTAACGGTAGTAATAGGAATTTTCGCTGCTCTGGCAGCTATCTATGCAAAGACCATCATTGGGCTGTTCTCGAAAGCTTACGCCATGGCTGGTGGTGGACTGGTGCCTGTGCTCCTGGTAGGACTGCTATGGAAGGAGAGGCCTCAGGAAGGCTTTGAAATGGGCGTGAAAAACAGCAAAATCACGCCATGGGGTGCAAGAGTAGGTATAGTTTTAGGGGCGGTACTTACACAGATTTCTGCCCTTGGTCCCAACAGGGTCATAATTGCTTTATTAGTTTCAGCTGTTTCTATATTAATTGTATCAAGTCTTACCAGGAATATTTCACAAAATCAAGAAGCTGTTAAAGAAGTATGATAAACACATTAAATTCATCAGATTCAAAGGGAGGTTCCCTTTGAATCTGATGGATTTTGAAGGAGTGATTGTATCGTGGAAAAACTCGAAGACAAGCTAGAGCTATTAATTCTTGAGATTATCAAAGGGGCGGATGAACCCATCGGATCCTGGGCACTGCAGAACATGTTGAGGGAGAAAGGAGTAGAAAAAAGCGCCGCTACTATAGGGAGGATTTTAAACAAGCTGGAACTGATGGGGTATTTAAAGAAAGAGAAATTTAAGGGCAGGACAATAACTACCAGAGGTCTTGAGGCAATCAAAGCCACTAAAACCCTGAATAAAATTGATTACCACAAAAAGCAGCTGGACAAATTTATAAACACCAGGGTGCTAAAGGATTATTTAATGGTTTTAGAAGCCAGGAAGGCGATAGAAGGAATTACCGCCAAAAAGGCAGCTGTTCATGCTACTGATAAAGAAATTCAGGAACTGGAGAACATTTTAAAAAGACAAAAGCACAATTATGAAGTGGGAAAAAGCATTGCCAGGACAGATATTGACTTCCACAAAACCATTGCTGCAGCATCAGGGAATAAGGTGCTGGAGGCACTGTATCACATAATATCAACCTTTGGGCAGCAGTCGGAGTTGTTTGAGTTTATAAGGGCAAAAGTGGCGTCACCATACATGATTTCCCATACGAAGATTTTTAATGCCATAAAGAATCGGGATCCAGAAGAAGCGGAAAAAAACATGATAGAGCACATAGATAACTTAATAGAGGATGTCAAAAAATACTGGCATGTTTATTATGGAGAGGAGAATGATCTTGAGGAAGGAACATGATGATGTAATCGTGTGTAGATGTGAAGAGGTGACCAGGGGAGAGATTTTAAAGGCAATAAAAGAAGGGGCCGGAACGGTTAATGAAATAAAACGGTGGACCAGAGCCGGGATGGGGCTCTGTCAGGGGAGAACCTGTAAGGTGAATGTGGCTAAAATATTGGTCAGAGAAACCCATAAGAATCCAAAAGATGTATTACCATCAACCTGCAGGCAGCCCGTAAGACCTGTAAAGATAGAAGTATTTAATGGTAATGAATAGGTAGAAGGATGGAGTCAAAAAGGAGGAGGGCTTTTAATGATAGAATGGGGAAGATTGATCACGGCAATGGTCACACCCTTTGATGAAAACCTGGAAGTTGATTATCGCAAGGCTGTAGAACTGGCTAAGATCCTTGTGGAAGAAGGGACAACAGCTTTGGTAGTTGCCGGTACTACCGGAGAATCACCAACCCTGACCATTGAGGAGGAGGCAATCCTTTTTAAAACATTAAAAAAAGAGATTGATGTACCCATCATTGCCGGTGTGGGAACCAATTCAACGAAACAGACTATTGAAATGGGTTTGATTGCCAGAGATTGTGGTGTAGATGGAATAATGGTAGTTGTACCGTATTACAACAAACCCAATCAGGCCTGCTTGAAGAAGCATTTTGCTGCTGTTGCTGAAAGAGTGGATTTGCCCATTATGCTCTACAATGTGCCGGGTAGAACGGGAACGAACATGGAAGCAGATACAGTAATTGCTTTATCTCAGTTCAAAAACATCGTGGCGTTAAAAGATGCCAGCGGAAACCTGGTTCAAATCTGCGAGATTATAAAGAGAACTCCTGATGATTTTTTAGTGTACAGCGGAGATGACGCTTTAACAATTCCTGTGCTGGCTGTGGGAGGATATGGTGTTGTCAGTGTGGCTTCCCATGTAGTGGGGAAGCAGATGACACACATGATAGATTGCTTTTTAAAGGGAGAGCTTGCAAAGTCGGTTGAGCTGAATCTGAAACTGCAGCCGATTTTTAACGATTTATTCATTACTGCAAATCCCATCCCTGTAAAGGCTGCATTGAAATTGAGAAATATTGATGTTGGAAAACTCAGATTGCCATTGGATGAAGCTACAAACGAAGTTAAAGAAATATTGAGGAAGGATTTACAAGAGCTGGGGATTATACAAAGAAATTAAGGGGCTGATTGTGTGCTGCGGGTAGAAAACCATGTTGTTTTAGGAAAAATCCAAAGGGGTAGAAAGGTAACAATTATTGTTGATGGGGAAAAAGTCGAAGTTTTTGAAGGAGAAATGATTGCCGCTGCCCTGATGGCCAGCGGGAAAAAAGTTTTCAGGTATACGAAGAAACATGGAAAACCCAGGGGTGTTTACTGTGGGATAGGAAGGTGTACCGATTGCATTATGACGGTTAACGGGATCCCCAATGTCAGAACATGCATAACACCCGTTGAAGATGGAATGGTTATTAAAACTCAACGGGGATTGGGTGAATGGAGGAGTGACACAGGGGATGATTAAGACAGAAATCGCAGTGATAGGTGGAGGGCCTGCAGGCCTGTGTGCGGCCATTGAAGGGACAAAGGCCGGTGCCAAAGTGCTGGTGATTGATGAAAACTCAAAACCTGGAGGCCAGTTGTTTAAGCAGATTCACAAGTTTTTCGGTTCCCGGGAACACCAGGCGGGGGTTCGGGGGTTTCAAATAGGCGAGAAACTCCTTGAACAGAGCCGGGAGCTGGAGATAGAGGTGTGGTTGAATTCCGAAGTGTGTGGTCTGGATAGTGATAAAAATCTCTGGGTTGTTAGAGATAAAAAGGAATCAATTAAAGTTATAGCAGAGAGAGTTATAATTGCCACGGGGGCGGTGGAGAATTCCATTTATTTTCCAGGGTGGGACCTGCCGGGAGTAATGGGGGCAGGTGCTGCTCAGACCATGATCAATATCAACAGAGTTTTACCCGGAAAAAAGGTTTTGATGGTGGGTTCTGGAAATGTGGGAGTCATTGTCTCTTATCAACTGCTTCAGGCTGGAGCTGAGGTTGTTGCTGTTGTCGATGCAGCTCCAAAGCTTGGTGGTTATGGTGTCCATACAGCTAAAGTATGCAGGGCAGGAGTGCCTTTTTACACATCTCACACCATTTTAAAAGCATGGGGTTCAGAGTGTGTTGAAGGCGCAGTGATTGTAAGGCTGGATAACAGCTGGAATCCGGTGACGGGTAGTGAGAAGTTTTTAGATGTAGACACAATATGCATAGCAACAGGGTTGACACCCCTTTCAGAGCTTGCATGGATGGCAGGATGTAAATTTGAATTCATCCCTGAACTGGGTGGTCATGTGCCTTTACACGATAGATTTATGGAAACAACTGTCTCAGGAATCTACGTTGCAGGTGATATCTCGGGGATTGAAGAAGCCAGCACTGCAATGGATGAAGGGAGAATCGCAGGGGTGAATGCTGCAGCTTCTCTGGGATATATTGATGATGATAAAAGGAAGAAAATGACAGAAAAGCTGTGGAAGAGATTAAATTCTCTCAGGTGTGGTCCCTTTGGAGAAAAGCGTAAATCATCAAAAGACAGGCTACTAACTTTTAGGGGGGAAGCATAATGACTGATACATTAAAAACCCTTGGTTATCCTAGTCTGGATGAGCTTAAAAGCACACCCGGCTATCCAGGAGAGGATATTCAAAAAAAGGGGCCAGTAGCCATAATTGAATGCATAGAAGAAATTCCCTGCAATCCCTGTGAAACATCGTGCCCGGCCGGAGCGATAAAAGTTGGAGACCCTATAACCAATCTTCCGAGATTAATTGCGAATAAATGCAGAGGATGTGGCAGGTGTGTTGCTGCATGCCCTGGGCTGGCGATATATATAAAAGATTATACGTATTCAGCAGAAAAAGCTTTGATTACCTTTCCGTACGAGTATTTTCCATTACCCCAGAAGGGGGATAGAGTAATCGCTGTTAACAGAAGAGGCAAGCCGGTGTGTGAAGGGGAAATTATGGAAGTAAAACTCCTGGGGTCCTATAATAAAACACCCCTTGTATCCATGGCATATCCCAGGGAATTTTTTGAAGAGGTGGTTTCCATAAAAAGATTGGAGGGAGAGGGGTAATGGTGTTCGGTAGAATTTTGAGCATAGATTTGACTGAGGAAAAATGTTACGTGGAAAAGATAGATATCTCCTTAATTAAGGCCTTTATTGGAGGTAAAGGTTTGGGGGCATATCTGCTTTACAGGTCTTTAAAGGGGAATGAAGACCCTTTGAGTCCCGAAAATCCGATATTCTTTTTGACCGGTCCTTTAACTGGAACCTCTTTTCCCACTTCAGGCAGGTGTGTTGTGGTCAGCAAATCACCCCTTACAGGGATATTTTCTGACTCCCACATGGGAGGCTATTTTGGACCGGAGTTAAGAAAAGTGGGATATGATGGAATTGTAATAAGGGGGAAGAGTCAAGAACCTAAATACATATACATTAATGATGATGGAGTGGAGTTTAAAGATGCCGGTGAACTCTGGGGGCTTCCAGTTGATGAAACCATTACCAATTTGAGGAAAAAAACCCACGCAAAAGCCCACATAGCCTGTATAGGGCCGGCGGGAGAAAACCTGGTAAGGGTTTCGGGAATAATGGTTGATAAAGATAACGATCCTTTGAGGGCCGGAATAGCTGCCCGGGGCGGCCTGGGAGCTGTAATGGGTTCAAAAAACCTAAAAGCTATTGCAGTGAAGGGTTCAAAAACAATAGATTTGTTTGATAAAAATAAGTTCAAAGAAGTTTCAATGGAGGCATTTGAAAACATAAAGAAGGATGTCTTTATACCCAAAAGAAAAAAGTTCGGCACGTCCTATTGGGTCGAACCAATGAACAGGTTGGGAATTCTACCTACCCGCAATTTTCAACAGGGTTTTATACAAAATGGTGAGAAATTGTATTCTACCTACATGTGCAGCAGCTTTCTGGACAGAAATGTTACGTGTTTCAGCTGTCCCATCAGGTGTGGGAAGGTTTTGGGTCTAGAAGAAACGCAGGTAAAGGTTGAGTATGAGAGCATAGCACTGTTGGGCAGCAACAATGGGATAACAGATGTAAAAGAAGTGGCAAAAGCTGTTGCGCTGTGCAACAATATGGGTCTGGATACCATATCGACGGGAAACATAATTGGTTTTGCCATGGAGTGCAGCGAACGGAGGATTTTGCCCGATGCACCAGGGTTTGGTGATGCCGAAGGTCAATTGGAATTGATTAAAAACATTGCTTATAAAGAGGGTATTGGGGAGATTCTGGCCCAGGGAGTTAAAAAAGCTTCCGCTGAAATAGGTGAGGAAAGCGCAAGGTCTGCCATGCATGTGAAGGGCATGGAGATACCTGGCTATGAACCCAGAAGCTCCTGGGGAATGGCGCTGGCATATGCGACTGCTGACAGAGGAGCATGCCACCAGAGGGCATGGACCGTTTCAGCAGAGATAAATGGAGTGTTTGACAGGTTTGCTTTTAACAGCAAGGCCGAGTTTGTTAAGGAAATTCAGGATGAAAGAGCCGCTGCTTATTCGATTCTTGTGTGTGATTTTGTTCCTGTAAATTTAGAAAATCTTACCAAAGCCATCCAGTACGCAACAGGGATAAGATTAAGTGAGGAGGAATACTTGCAAACAGGTGAAAGGATCTGGAATATGGCGAGGATGTTTAATGTGAGGGAAGGGCTAACGGTAGCTGATGATACTCTACCGGATAGATTTTTTGAAGATCCATTACCTCTACCCCCGGGTTTAAAGAAAAGCAGCGTGAGACTATCAAAAGCAGAATTTGAACAGGCATTGAATCATTATTACAGGCTCAGAGGATGGAATGAGTATGGTATCCCTTCTCGGGAAAAGTTAAGTGAACTGCATTTAACAGAATATTCAATAACTTAGCACCCGGCACTAAGTTATTGAATATTTAGAAAATCATTAAAAAACTTTGGGCCTTAAAAAAATGTTAAAAATTTATGACATGAAAGGGTTTTTTAAAAGAATGCAGAAGTATTAGTATAAACTTACAAATGCTCACATTGCCTTCTCGTCTGGTTTTAGAATAGCCAGGCGGTATTTTTTTTATATCTTTGTCGTTAAGGATTTGTGCCTTAAAAAAACATGGAACTTGTTTGGATTTTTAACGGTCTAATTAATTGGGAGAATTTTAAGACTAAAGGGAGGAGCAAATTGTGAGAAAAATACTTGATGATGGGTTAAAACTGTTCACTGTTTCAACGGCATACATTTTGTTGTCTTCAGTATATTTCAGTTTTCTATGGCATTCCCGAATTGCAATGCAGCTGGGAACAATAATAGGGATTGGCTTTTTGGGTTTATGGTTCTATTACGGCTTAAAGCTTAAAATGGGATTTATAAAGGGCTTAATGGTGGGCCTGATGGGAGCTGCAGGAGGTATTTTGCTTGCAGGCTTTTCCCTTGTTATGGTATTAAAGGACTTGGAGTCGGCTTTTTGGTTCATGATTCCCTGGACCTATCCTTTTGTGGGAATTTTTGAGGTAATTCCATACCCGGGTGTGATCGACAATTACCTTCCGCACATATCGGTAATCATTGTAGTGGTATTGACTGCCCTCGGCAGCTGGGCTGGAAAGGCAAGAAGCTGTTGTTCCAGGATGAATGGTTGACAGTTTTTTACAGGAGAACACATCTGTTTCAGGCAGCTTTTTGGTTGCTGGAAATTGACCGGATACTTCAACAACAGCGAATGTAGTTCACAAATATCCGGGATTTCAATGGGCATGGAAAAGAGAAGAACCGTTTTTTCGATGACCGCAGCACAGGTTTTCGATGAAGCGGAGCAGCGTGCTTTAATCAACTGCAGCCTGACAGCCAAATATACGTGAATTCCTTTG